>Ga0181396_1000100_pt1 | contig 18908 bp, 30 predicted proteins | sample 19SPOviralmetaG_FD_130125 | JGI IMG/M metagenome (GOLD analysis project Ga0181396, IMG submission 130125) | Marine viral communities from the oligotrophic San Pedro Time Series (SPOT) site, San Pedro Channel, CA, USA - 19 SPOT_SRF_2011-01-11 | ecosystem: Environmental > Aquatic > Marine > Strait...
GTCTCCTGTTCTATCGTAATTATTAATTAAGTTAGTTCCAGCAACAGCTAACCCTTCTGGCCATAATTCAATACCCCCTTGTCCAGCATTTCTAACATCTAATCTTGCCGCCGGAGATGTCGTCCCGATTCCAACGTTTCCATTACCTTTAACAACCATAAAATTAGTACTATCAGTTGAATTACTAACTTTTAAAGAATATTCACTAGCAACAGTACCTGCTTTAATTAATAAACCATTAGCATCAGAAGCGCCATTTGTATTTTGTATAATACTTGACCACCCTGCCGTAGATGTTGTGACTTCAAGTTTAGCACCGGGCGAAGTAGTTCCGATACCAACTCGTGCTGTACTCCCATCAATATACATCATCGGTGATGGAGAATTAAACTGAATGTCTTTTACAACACTACCAGAAACAGATGAACCAATAGACAAAACTGAATTATCATTTGTGATAAATGCTTGAGCTTGTGATGTTGTAGATGTTCCTTTTATTTCTATTGCTCCAGCCGATGTTATTCTCATCCTTTCTAATTGACCAGAACCAGCATTTGTTTTAAAAATAAAATTTTGTGAATATCCACTAGAAATATAAGCATCTGATTGACTTGAGCCAATGTCAATTCCATATCCAGCAGATTGATGAAATTCTGCTATTAAACCATCTGCATCACCTCTTCTAACATCTAATGTAGCACTAGGCGATTCAGTTCCAATTCCAACTCGACCAGTTGACATAAAAGTTGCAACAATAGAATCACCATCATCTTCAAAGATTTGCCACTTTCCAGCAACTCTCTCGCCAATTTCCCAATTTGTACCTGATGTTGTAGAATCTTGGCGAATAATAGAATCACCAGGTGCTGTACCACCTAAATGTAGTTTAGTAGTTGGTACAACTCCAACACCAACTTTACCAGATGCACCATCAAGAATTAATCTTGAATTTGTATTGTGTGTTAAATGAAATACAGCACCTCTATTTTCTAAACCAATAGGAGTATCACGTGAATCATTTAATATTAAACAAACAGAGCCACCATGTTCAATTTCTAAAACTTTGTCTAATGAATTAGGATTGTCAACATTTGTATTTCCTATAATTACATTTCCAGTATTACTATTATAAATATCATTTCCAGTTTTTACCCAGTTTGAACTTGTACTTGCACCAATATTAGCCGCTAGTTGGTCAACAGTTTGATAACCAACATCACCATCTGCACCAGTACCAACAGAAATTAAAACATCATAAGCCAAACCAGAATTTGGTTTATCCTTTATAGCAACCCTACCAGCCGATGTTATTCTCATCCTTTCTGTGCCACCTACTTTAAAAACGTGAGAGCCACCTACAACATTACTTCCCTCATAAGTTAAATCTTGATAGTTAGTACTGTTATATGAAAACCTAGCAATAGTACTAGCTGTTGTTTCAACGTGAAGCTTATGACTAGGCGATGTTGTTCCAATTCCAAAATCACCACCATTAAAAAACGTATTACCAGCTGAATCTAATTTTATAGTAGCAGTATTACTTGTATTATATATATATTGTTCTGCATTTCCTTGAGTATCATTATAAAAAGTATATAATCTATTTGTATCATTACTCGCGTTAGCTTTTCCTACTATAATTCCATTTCCAGCGTTAACAAAAAACGCGTGTTCTCCCATCCAGTTATTTTGAGCAGCAGTTCCATATCCACTAATAAACACATTGCTAGTTGCTGTTGAATAATTATGTAATTTAGCACCAGGTGTTGATGTACCAATACCAATTTTACCATCAGTATCAATTGTCATTTTTGTACTAAAACCATTTGAATTTTGTGTTTGAAATTGAAAGCTACCAGCATTATCAGCACCATCCCTAAATGCGGCAACTGTTGCAAAAGTATCGCCATTATTTGAAAAAATAAGCTCACCAACAGCACCATCAGTACCATTTGTTCTTTTGCCATCAATTTCCATTGTTGCAATTGAACTGGTTGTTGCATGATTTTCAATTGATAATTGAAAACTTGGAGTTGATGTACCAATACCAATATTTGCATTACCCATTACAGTTAAGGCATTTGAATTACTACCAGAATTAACCCTAAAAGCATAAGCATTAGCATTTGTTGATGCTGTTTGTACATTAATACCATTTGCATTTGCACCAGTATCTGAATTATAAAAATAAGCTGTATAAACATTATTTGCATCCTCTCTTACATCCAATTTTGATTCTGGTGTACCTATATTAATACCAATCTTTGCAGTTGATGACATTATAATATTGTTTGAGCCAGATGTGTTACCAACAGCTAAAACAGAGCTTAATGATGGTGTGCCTGGTACAACTGGTATGCTATCATCTACATATTTTTTAGTGGCAAAATTCAAATCAGATGTTGGAGCAATACCAGATACTAAACCAGTAAATGTTGCAGTTGTACCAGTAATATTACCAGCATAACTCCAAGCACCTAGAGTATTTACATTGCCAGATGTAGTGCATTGTATTTGATATGTATTATTAGAACCAAAATATATTTCATCACCAGCACCAACCCTCATTTGCAATGCATTAGTACCAGCATCAAGAATTTCAAATGTTGTATCGTTTGTGTTAACAGTAAAAGTGCCATTAGTAGTTAGATTGCCAGTAAAAGTTCCAGTTGTACCAGATATTGTACCGCCAGTTACATTGCCAGTTAAATTACCCGTTACGTTACCAGTTACGTTACCAGTTACGTTACCCTCTAAATTAGCTACAAGAGTTCCAACTGTATATCCACTAGCTGTTATATCAACAGTTGTTGTTGGCTCAACAGTAGTGCCTATGAATAGCTTAAACTTATCATCACTAGCATCATTAAAAAATCCTTTGTATTTAGTTCCAGTTGCTACATATTTACCAAATAAACCAATGTCTAGTGTATTAGCTGTATTGTCTTTTGCTAATTTTATTATCGGATCTTCAACTGCAAGATCTTGTACATTTAAATAGGTAAGTGTGCCATTAACTGTAAGGTTGCCAGATACTATTAAGTTACCACCAATTTTAGCATTACCACTTGTATGAAATTGATAAGCTGGAGTTATGCCTATACCTAATCTTGTTGAGCTTAAATATAAAGGCGAATCATTACCTAAACCATCACTTAAAAGTTTGGCAGTTCCAGTTAAGTTTGAATTATCTCCAATTTTGATTATTGCATTATAAGTATCTTGAACCCTTAAACCAGTATATGATGTTGCCATAAAATCTTTTTTACAAATTTAAGCAATTTCGTTTACCTTTGTTTCCCTTGTCCTCTATACTTTTTTTTGTAACCTTTTTGACCTTTTGATGCATTTTTAGAATGTACACCTGGTCGCTTTTTTTTTACATTAAAACTATATGTTTGTACTATATTTTTAGCCATTATTAAATTTAGCTTTATATAGTTTATAAGTTAAAATTTTAAATACCACTATAAATAAAATTATAGTAATAATATTAGGATGTGATTCACCACAAAATCCGAAAATGTGTTTTATTAATTCCATTGTTTACTTATTTTTAAAAAAACTTGTTGCTTTTTCTGTTGTACGCCCACCAAAATAAGCCAGTACAACACTCATCATAACTTTTTCAAATGTATCATTCCAAGTTACACCTATATGAAATGGCACACTTTCAATACTATCTAAAATACCAGCTAAAGAAAATACAACAATACACCATACTAAAACTAATGGTCGCACATTTTTTGATAGCCATGAATCTGACATTGAATCAGCTTTCCACCTTGATGTAATTGATTCAATCTCTTTATTTTGTTGCTCATATATCATTTGTTGGAGCTTTATTTTATCATCATTTGAGATTTTGGATTTACCGATTTCTGATAATGCCTCTTGAGGGGAACTAACACCACTTAAAACTTGTCCTAATGTTGGATTTATCATTGATGCAGCACCAAACAATAGTTTGCCAACCGTACTGTCTTTAAATTTCTTTTTGTCACTCATAATTATAAAATCTAAAATGTAAACCAAATAAAACTAAATAAACATTAAGCTCAGAAAACTTTGCCTCATCATCATAAGGATAAAAAGCAAATCCTAATAATAAGCCATTGCTTAAAGTTTCCATAATTCCAAATTGAAATTTATTCATTAGTAATATCTATATATTTTGTTTTGCTATTTTCCTTGATAGCTTTCAAACATCTTTTCCTATTTGAATCAGCATCTACATAACTTACATGAATCCAGGATGCATTGCCCTTATCATCAGGAAACTCAAATATAAGTTGGTCAAAATCTAAATTTTTTTTAATATAATTATACATATCATTATTACTCATGTAACCATAATTATCATCTATATCTATTGCTCGACCTTGACAATGTTGTGAACGACTACTGCCGCCAATAGCTTGATTTAATTTTATAGATCTAAAAAAAGAATTAATCTTAATTGGGCCGCCAACTGCTTTTCTAAGCGGTTCAAATACCTTTTCCGCAATCAATTCCATATTTTGAAGCTCATACTCATTCGGATTGTTTTCTATGCTTAAACGTATAGCAGTTGCGCTTTTCGTAGCTTCTTTGTACGATATGTGTTCGCTTATTTTCATTTATTAGTTTGTAGATGCTCTCCTAGTTCTTTTAATTCTGTTTATTTCGTATTGGATCTCCATATTAGTTTCTTGGATTTTAAATGACAAGTCAGCTACAAATTGTCTCCTTACTCTACCATTGCCATCAATAATAACAATAACTGGTACTGATTGAATACTACTTTGTACATCTTTAGGTTGATTTTTTAACCAACTAAACTTTACAGTAGCTCCAGTAATACCACTTAAATCATAGTTATTTTGTTTGTTCCATTTTGCATTAATCTGCAAAAGAGTAACATCTTGACTATGAACAAAACTCGCAACCAATACAAATATCACACATAATATAAATTTTTTCATCTTTTAAAAACTTTGTTTTCTAAATCTTTTATTGCCTCTTTGTTTTCTTCGACATCTTCTTTTATGTTTTCTGTAAGTTTATCAATTTGAACAATATTAGTTCTAATTAATTCATCCTTAAATTTAAACTCCATTTTCTGTACAAACTCATCACCAGAAAAATTATCTATTTTATTTTGTAACTCAGATATATCACTTTGTAAGGTAAACCACATAGAGGCAAGAGAAATCGTACCAGCTATGATGATTCCTATTGTTTTTAAATCTAATTGGACATTTGTATCCTCACTAATTTTTGTTGCCATCTTCTTTTTTAATTTTAATTTTTTGTATTGTATATATAATAGTAGCTAGTAATAAAATTATTCTTAATGAAATTTCAATATTACTTAATGAAATTCCTAGTGCTAATGTGTTTATTATATATAATTTCATGTCTGTATGTTCCATTTTAATTTGTTTGTTCAACTCTATTTGATAATTCTATAACACCTTTAAAGTAAGTTCCACCATCTGTATCTTCTTGACTATAATTAACACTTTCGACATTACATCCATATACTTTAAAATTATCACTAGACAAATCGAAATATCCACTCGTTCTAGTTCTGAGCAAAGATAAGCAAGTATTTACTAATTGATTAGCCACTAAATCACCACCAGAATCGCCTTGATATTTAGTTACAATTTCTAATCTTGTTATAACCTCAGTTGTAAATGATTGCTGGTTATTATCAATTTCATTTGTTGCAACACTATAAACCCAAATGTATGGGGGATCAAAACTCCTAGACACCCTATTTGTAACTTGTACTGGTTGACCGCTAATTGATTGACTACCTATTGCAGAGATAATAGCTTTTCTTATGTATTGCATTGGCTCTCTCATCTTATTTTTCTATTTAGTTTTGATTCTAATTTTTTTACAAAATTTCTAAATACAACTCTAGCTGGATTAAAAAAAAATGGTTGTGGTTTTTGTTTGCTTGTACCATACTCAACATAACTTGAATATTCCATTTCAGATACAATAGCAACACCACTTCCCTCTTTACTGTAATTTATAGCACCTTTTAATGCACCTGTATCTACTGGAGCTTTCAATTTTTGTTGTTTTACAATATCAGCACTAGCTCTAGCTATATCGATTTGGTTTCCATTTTTTACAACAATATTTAAATCAGTCAAAATTTTATTGACATTGTTTAAATCTTTTTTATTGAATTGTAGTTTTGGTTTCATTATGAAAATGTTATTGCTTCTATTGTTGTGTAAAAATCTGGTGTACTTTCAAACAAATTTATAATTCTATATTTATTTGAGTTGCCATGTATTTGTAAATAATATTCAAAGTAATTACTTGGATTGTCAAGTGCTTTGTCTCTAAATATTAATTTTATTTTTTTATTTTGTTTTCTGCTACCATTTTCTGTTTTCATTTCGCCACTTACATATTCAACATTTGCCCATAAAGTAGTAAGCAAACTAGGTGAAGATGTAAAACCACCATACCCATCACCGCTTTGGTTTAATCTATATATACCTATCCTAGTGTCTAATTTTCCAGCATCCATTATAAAAACATTGATTTATATGAGTTTAAAATATCTCTAACATTTGTTGGCACTTCGGCTATGTTTTTACCAATAATAAAATCAGCTCTATTGTCATAATAAGTTGATACTAATTGCATTATAGCTTGTTCTAATAAAGAATCATCTAAACCACTTGTTACATATGTAACTTTTACTTTGTCAGCATAACCACTATCAAGTTCAATAGTTTCATTATCTAAACCAAGTACAGTATAATCAACAGCAGTTCCATCACTAGTTACACTTGAAATACTCGCAACTGGTGCAAAAGGCAAGTCAAATGTGCCATTAGTTTCTGGAATATAGTAAGTTCTATTTTTTGCTACAATGTCTCTAGATATATAATTTTCACACCAAATTCTAGCTTGTGTGATCATTCTAGCAATTATATTATCATCAGCTGTTGTGCTAACTCTTATATAATCTTTTGCATTGGTAGTCAATACAATCTCAGATCCTGTCGTAGAATTAATCTTTATTTGTCTCATCTTTAGTTTGTTTAGAATCAATCTTTAGTTCTTTAGTTTCTTTTTTAATTTTCTTTTCCTTTTTGTCGATTAATTCACCCCAACCATTTTTGATCCATATATCAATATTATTTTCTGGAATATCTAAAATATCATTCTCAATATAATTTTGTCCATTTCTTTTGATTGATGTTAAAAGTTTAATTTTCATAACTATTATTTTTATGTAAAGATAAAAAAAAAGTGCCACTAGTTTTTAAGTAGTAGCACCTTTACTTATTTATGAAATCAATGCAAAGTTATTGAAATTATTTTTATACTTACCATTAATGTTAATCTTTAGGCAAGTTTGACCAAGATTTGGTATTATAAAAAACCCTTTATTACCCTCATCCCATAAAGCAAAATAATCAACATACTTTTTTTCATAAGATGGCAACCCAGTACGCCTAAGAGTTATTTGTATGCTATTACCTCGCCTTAATCGGTTTATACCAAGATATTTAACTTGAATTTTAAACATTTTGCCATCTTTTTCAAGTATGCAATCATAATAACTAGAGTTTGATAGTGGAGTTGACACATTGTAACCGAGTGCAATTGCTGTTGATGCAAAATGATATTCAGCAAAACACCCTTTTTGATTATGTGTCATTTACTAAAAATAAAAAAAACCCAGCTGAACTAACAACTGGGTTTTACACAATCACGATTTAAAACAAAACAAAAATTATATAATTACAATGGGTGTGATTGTATTATTTTTCTAATAGCATCCATGTGCTTAAATACTAAAAGTTTTTTTATAGCTGGCAAGTTATCCCAAGCTCTCCTATCAATAGAACTAGATATTATAGTATCTGTATCCAATATTACTATTTTATTATCTGCCTTGCTCATGATTATTGTTTGTTAATACCGATATACCCAAAATTCCTAATATAATAGCTGTTAACAAGTCGTTTGACATTTCTATTGCCCTAAACATCAAAAAGAACAAAAGGATCGCTAAAAAGTGCTTAATATAGTTTCTATTCATTTTTAAATAAATCTTTTTGGACATTTGCCATTATACCAAATAAGTTGTTGAGCTTTTGTCTTTCAGATCTTTCAAATCTTCCTTGCTCTTTTGCTTTGGCTATGTTGTGATTAAACTTTGCTTTATTGTAACTCATAATTATAAATCTATCATTAAGATTAAACCTATTGTATAAACAACCACATGGATTGCTATTAACCACTTCCAGTTGTCTGGATCTTGTTTTAAGAATTTTTTATACATATCAAACATATTATATTGTGTTAAAATTGTAGTAAATCACAAAGCATTTCGCCTGTAGATATATTGTTCTTAGTAATTTCGTAATTTGGATCTGAACAATTAGTTGTTACATATATTATTAATTCAGAAATAGAATCAAAAGATTCAGTAAAGTATGGGCAATTTAATGAGTACATGATTATGATTTTATTGTGTTAAATTGTACGTTTTTGCCAACGAATTGTTTTTCTAATGCTTGTTGGACATCTTCCTCAGAAACATTGAAATCCCATTGTATAGTATCAAAATTATCTTTAGTTATGCTAATCCAACAAGTTCCATTTAATGTTACATCGAATGTAGTAGGTAAAGAAATAAATCTTTCTGTAATTTTGCTTCCTACTTCTAAAAAAGTGTTTGAATCATCATCCATAAACGATTGAATAAATAAATTTTTCATAATTATAATTTTATTGTTTGTTTACACAAATATAAAACTTTTTTTTTAATTACAAAATATATTTTCATTTTATTTTATTATTATTTCACTTTACTCCATAAAAAAAGGGGTAATAAATACCCCTTTAATTATAATAATGGTTATTATTATGCAGTTTCTAGTGCCGCTTTTGCAGTACTAAAAGTTCCATCTATAATACCATTTGGCAAGTATGTTGCAAGTGCAACTCTTTCCATTACTCTAACAGTAACAAAACCATCTCTTACGTTAGTTCCATCTTCTGTAAAGAACTCAACAGATACATTATCTCTAATCCATAATTGAGCCGCTTGACCAAAGTTACCAACTAGGAATGTTCCTGGATTAACTTCGTTATTTACAGCGATTGGCACACCTAAGAAATTAGGTTGTAACCCTTGATATACTTGATCTTTAATGTAATTGTTAGTAGTATCTTTTAACAATAAGATCTTGTGAAAATCAGTTGGGTTTAATAAAATATAATCAGCTTTATAGTTAGCAATCTGTAATTGATTGATTGCCGCTACAAGTACATCAAATTCATTTGCTGATTCAATTGAATGATAAAATTTACCACTAGCTGAAACATCAAAGTTAGTTCCTGAGTTATAGAAACCATTTAAATTTGGAGCTGATCCATTACCACCTAAAATTTGGTCATCTTCAACTTCCATTAATTTAGCTGGTACTCTTGCTGATAAATAGCTAGATATTTGAGGTGTATCTGCTAGCATCTCATCAGAGATTCTTAAATACGTTCCAATTTTTCTAACATTAGCATCAACAGCAGTCATGTTAAAATCTGATTGCCCTAATGTAGCACCCTCAGCTTTTGCCGCACCACCATTTACATATCCACTTTCTTTTACATATTTAACAACATCAGAGTTAGTTGAACCAACTGGGATTATTTGTCTTAAATTTTGTGGAGTTGTAGGATCAAATTTATATCCTGGTATTCTTTGTGGTGGTATTACATCACCAGTAAAGTCAGCCGCAACAGTCATATCAGCTTTAATATCAAATGAAGATGATCTTGATGATCCATTTCTCATTGAATCTAAAGCACCCTCTTTGATAGCTTTTATTAAGTTGCCACTAAATGATTTGTCCTCTCTTTTAGATGCTTCAAATCTTTTTTTGCTAGATACTTCAATAGCATCCATTCTCTCAGTAAATTTTTGTGTTAGGTTTGCGATCTCGCCTTTTAGAGCTTCATCTGCCTTACCAGTTGCTGAATCAACTGCTTGTCCATGAGCTTTTTCCAATTTAGCATCAATGATGTTGCCTAATTGGTCAAGCTGATTTTTTACATTTTCATCCATTTTAGTAGAATTTTTTTAAAGTTTATTAATTAAGTATTTGTAAATATCAACCTCTTGACTTTTTTCAACTGGCTCAGTAGTTTCTACAACTGGCTGAGTAGCATTAATGAAATATGTTTTGAGTTTAAGTATTTCTGATTCTAAAGCATATCCCAGATTGTCTGAAATATCGCCTTTCCTAAGTAGCTTACAAATGTTGTCATATCTTTTGTAAACTTGATCAATATTAGAAATGCCTTTTACATCTAATATCTTAGCTTGATCATTTGCCGCTAAAGTTACAGCACTAATTTCATATAATTTTACCTCTCTAATTTCTCTATAATCGCCTTTGTTTTCTTTTACTATTGGCATAATACCAACAGAATTTTCAGTAATAACACCAGCTTTCATTAGTTCAATTACATCTTTTCCTAATGATGTTTTAGGAACTTCGGCAACAAATACCAATCCTTTGTCATCTTCATATAGTTCAGTCATTTTACCTATTGGTTGCATCATATCATGTTGATATAAATATTTAACCCTAGATCCATTTTCTTGAATTGTTTTTTGGTATGCTCCTTTTCTAATAATATCTTGATCGCTGTCTTTATTGTCAAAAAAAGATCCATAACCTTTTACTAAGCTATTTTTCTCATCAATGTCATAAACAACATCCCCAAGTGGTGCGGCTTTATAAATAAATTCCATATAATTATATTTTTTGTAAAATTACTAAATTAATTTTTAATCCTTTGTTAACTCATTAATAGCTAAGCCAGCACCAATAACATTTAACAAACTAGATGAGTTATTATATTGATTTGTACGATCTGGATAATATATTGCAGAACATCTACAATTAACAACATTTAAAGCAGATCCCTCACCAGGTCGCATAATGGCTTCACCACCAACAATAAAAGAATCTTTGTTTGGCACTTTTTGCCCATTAGCTTGTGCGTGCCAATCTCTCTCTCTGCCATCAATAGATGTTGACCATTCCTTAATTAGATTCTCACCAGGAAAAACACTTAAGGCACTTTGCTCAACTCCATAATTTGCGGCTCTTGTTGTTTCAGTTCTAACTAATCTTAATGCTTGGTACCTTGAATATTTTTTAAATTGCCTTTTAAGTATTCTCGCTTTTGCATCAGCTCCTAATGCTACAAACTCTGGATCTCTAAATAATCTTTGTGTAATTTTTATTAATGTTTTTTTAGCAGTTCCACTAACTAAAGTTACATTTCTAGCGGCGGCACGATCAGCATAAACACCAAATGCTAATTGCCATTGTGTGATATAATCTTTACTAGAAACACCTTTTTTTAAATATTTATCAAAAGTTTTAGCATACCATTTAGCAAAATGCATTGATGTGTCATCATAAAGCTCATGATATAATCTATTAAAAAAACTTATTGTAAATAATGATGTGTAGTCAGTTGATCCAGTTGCTATAATATTATCAACTCCTTTATTGTATTGGCTTTGATAGTATTTTGTAAATCTTGATGTATTTCTTTTTTCTGTTATTTGCCTTTGCTTTTCAAATGCATCTCGCCATTTAACATTACTCATCTCTGATTTGTTTTATTTTTTTAATTGCCCAGTTAACACCACTTGTACCACCCCATAAATTCCAAGCTACATAGCCATTATCTTTCCAGGGGGTATCTTTAAATTTGGGATCAATAGTTGCATTCTCTCTGTGCCTATTAAATTGTGCCATTCTAGCAACAGTACTTTCAGATAAACTTTCCCTTTTTGACAAACTCGATGCTCTTTGCCAGCCAACTGATGTGCCACCTCTCACCTCATCTCTGCCATATTTTTCACGCCAATCAATCATTCGCTTAGCATTATTACTAGCACTTTGTGGATAATCATTATAAGATGCTTTTAATTCAATGCTATCTTTGACCTCAATATTACTTATTGGATTTTTTTTTTTACTATCCTCATCAGCTAATGGTTGTGGATCAGCAAAATCAATATCACTTCCTGATGCTGGAATTAAATTAGCTGGTATATAATATTCATCTAGTATTGGATTATCCTCATCATGTGCATAAGACATTGCGGCTCTCTTTTCATTTGGAGTTAGCCACCATGCCTTTGACATTTGATCAACAATCTTTTCTGTTTCCTCTTGTAGTTCTGGAATTACACTAAAATCAAATTCAATACATATTTTATCGCCATACATAGGCGCTAGCCATCTATTTAACTCATCTTGAATTTTTAAAAGCTCTGGTATAACACAATTTTGGTATAATGCTTTTTTAGCTTCTTTAACATTGTTATATGTACTTGATTCGGTATTGTTTAATAATGTTACTGGCACATTATAGATATTACATAAATCTTTAATAGATGCATTGTATTGCTCAATTAAGCTCATATCAGATGCATTTAAACCAAAGTTTACCCAAGATAGTTTCTTTGGTGTAATAATTATATCACCAGCTTTTTTACTCCCTTGATGATCTTTTCTAAATTTATCTTTAAGTTGTTGAGCTTGTACCTCGTTTAAATCACCCTCATCACTCATTAATATACCCCTAGCTGTCTGGTTTTGTAAAAACTTTACTCCGCTTTCTGTCGCCTCATTATTTGTAGTCATTGATCTTAAACCTGCTTTTAATGGTGATTGACCATATAGATGAGATCCAGTTCCATCATAGTATGGGTTAAAATCTTTTATGTGGCACATTTGCTCAGCTGGTATATGATAAGTGCCATTATACTCAATAGTGTAAGATTCTATTGGTTTCATTATACCCCCAGAATTAATCTCTATGATTTGTGATGGCATTACATATAGCTCAGTATATTTATTTACATTCTCTCCAGTTTCTGGACCGATACCATAAATGTATCTGTTACCAGTTAGTTTACCAAAAGCAATTAACTCACTTATCCATGTAGCATAAGATTGAGCTGGGTTTGGTCGTTCTAATAGTTTGTGTAATTCAGTATGCTCTAACTCAACTAAGGCGTGTTTTTTAAGCATATTAGCTTTATACATTACGTTAGGATCAGCAATACCACTAGCCATTGCCTTATATCTTTTATAGTTATTATCATTTACCTTTTCGTAAATATGATAAGGAATTGTGGATGCTGCCTTAGTTATTAAATTAATTATAGAGTATATGGTTGCATTTTTTCTGTAACCATCATTTATATAAGTTTCATCATTTTCAGTATTCCAAACAATTGTATTACCTAACCAATTATATATGGCTCTGTTATATTGTTCGTTTGTATTTTGTGATTTTGTTGAGATTATAGATCTGATTCTATCGATTAGTGATGCCATTAATATAAAATTTTATGTAAAAATACAAAATAATAAATTCTTTTATTATACAACAAAAAAGTCATTCCTATTTTTCCATCTTGAATATACAGCATAGCGAATTGAATCCATTAAGTGATCTTGTTGATTAGCTTTTGGTTTATTTATAATTGTGCCATCTTTTAGCTCATCATACAGATATGATAATTGTTCTTTTTGAATGTTTGTTGATTCCTCACTAACATATATATCGAACTCTTTAAGTAATGATATACCAGCGTTTATACTCCCTTGTCCTTTTACAGCTGGTTTTGCCCATATAGACATTTGCCTTAATTCCTCAATACTTTTCGGCTCAGCGCTATCACAATACATTAGCATATCATCTAATTTACTATCCTTAACAAAGTTTGCAATATCCCTGTTTGTCATGCCCTTTTTATAAATAAGCTCATGAATGTATAAGCTATTATTATGTTTACCCACTTTTACAATCGCTAAATTATCTTGGGAAAATCCAAAATCACATCCAAGAATTTCATCATCTATTTGGGGAAAATCTTTATAAGGTATATAATTCCAATTCTTAAATATTTGCTTTTCACTAAATACAGCTCTTTGTCCCTCGCCATATACACGCCAATAATCCGGATCTCTCTCCCTTATCCTTTCGATTTCATTAATCAACTCTTTAGGTAAAAATTTATTATCCTTATATGTAGATAAAAAAAGCTCTGCATCATCTCTCTCAGCCAAATCATACAAATAGTGTATAGGATCAGAGGGGTTAAAGTCAATAAATATTTTTTGCCTTGTTCTCATAACTAGCTGTTGATAATCTTCAAAAAACAACTCATTACCCTCATTAATCCAAAGTATATCTCTTGAACTCCCTCTTATCTTTTGTGCATCATCAGCTGAAAACATCTCCAAAGTATGCCCATTAAATTCAAATGTATTTTCCGACTTGTTATGCACGCCATTCCAATATATACCTAATTCTTTAGAAATATGCAGAAAGTCCCTTAAAACCGATCTTTTGAGTGCTGGGAGTGTCTTTCTGACTATCGAAATAGTCAACGATTTTTTTTCAGTTGTCATAAGGTATAAACAATATTGCATAAGTGACCAGGATTTACCAGATCGTGTACCCCCTTGAAATATATTTAATCTTTTGTTTGAGTTTACTGCCTGATAAAATTGTTTATTACAATATTCTTTTACTCTTTGTCTTTGGCTGGTGTCCATTCAATTAGTTTGCTTTCGATTGAGCCATCATGTTGTATTTCTTGTCTCTCAACATAACCTCTTTTTTTTCCTTTAGTTTTCAGTAGAAATATTGTTGCTGTTGTATTTCCATCTTGTATTTGCTTATGTAGTTGGCTTTCGGCAAAATCTAAAGCTACATTTTGTAACTCATCGACTTTTTTCTTGAACTCTTGATCTTTATTATAGTAATCATAATATGTTGCTCGGTTGCAACCAACCTTTTTACAAGCAGTCGTTACAACACCTAAAGATAACTCAAGAGCTTCTAATAAGTTCTTTTTTAGTGTGTTGGTTTTGTTGGTTCTTTTCATGCAACAAAATTACATAAAAAAAAGGGAGTTGTGAAACCCCCTTTAATTACCTAATGCCAATAGAATTAACCTGGCTTTTTATATTAGGTTTTTATTAGTAAGCATATTTTTCGTTTATTTCTTCTAATTTATCTTGTGCTTCATCGATAGTTTCAAAAAAAGTTTCTTCACCTGAATCAAAATCAGTAACAAGAAATTCAACATCTTGACCAAAAGAGCTAACAAGTGTTATATTAGATTCTAACGCTATATAAACATAGCCAGAATTTTCATTAAATCCTACTTCAAAAATATCTTCACAAGGACAATTTTCTGAGTATGATTCCCATAATTTAGATAATGATTTTGATTCTAAGTAAGCTGGATTTTCAAGGTTTACGTAATTCATAATTTTATTTTTTTTAGATTAATATGTGTAACTTAAGTATTCAACTTCTCTCTCAACATAAAACTTTTTTTGAACTAGTTTTAGTAAGTTTACCCACTCATCAGCTAAGAACACATTGCCATCATTAGTAGTGATATTGTATAATAAACTTCCTAGAGAATATATAGCATCATTACTGTTCTCAAAATGATCATCTGATTCATAGTCAAAATCAATTTGCTCATTTCTTTGGTATTGTAGATTATAAGCTGTTCTGTTAGCCACATAACCATACCAGATTGCTCTACCTAGAGTTTCTCTAGCATCTTCGAAAGAGTATTTTTTTCTTGATTGGAAAATCTCTGTTGTTTCAACAAAAGATAAAATGTTTTCGTTAGCTGTTAAAGTGTTTGTTAATTTTGAAATTTCGTTTTCTGTAAATAATTGTACTGACATAATTTTATTGTTTTAAATTCAATACAAATATAAAAGAATTTTTTTAATTACAAAAATTTTTTTTACTTTTTTTTTAGTTTACTCTATACCTTTAAATGCTTTTAGAGGGTAAAAAACTAAAGTATTTCTATATCCATCTTCAAAAGTTGGTATAATTGGCGTTACACCATGCACATTTCGCCATGCTGGATATACTAACATTGAATTATCAGCGCTATTCACAGTAGCACCATAATCCGGTACAGTTGTATGACCACCAGTTGAGTTTTTTCTTTTTGCTATGATAACATTAGCACACCCTACTAGGTTACCAGCATCTCTATGAAAAGGTGCTGGGATATTGTAATTTGAAATACTACTAGTAAATAAGTTTCCAAACCTCCATTTTTTGCTAACATTTTCTGATATAATCTTTTTTTGTTCTACATATAAATCAGGTGTGATTTCTTTTATAATTTTTTCACTTTCTAAGCATAGCAATAACATAGCTTTTATAAAAGTTTGTGCTGTTTTAACATTATGTACACTACTAATAGTAGCATATGGTCGCCTCATATGTGGCTTAGGTGGCACACTACCTATGATAGTTGAATATTGTAAAACCTCTTTGTCTTCGTTACCATCACCAAAACCACTCGATCTTTTCATTACACTTTTTGGAACTCTTTTAGATCTTAATTCCTTATCAGCTATATCAGCTAGTTGGGCCGCTTTTTGAAAGTTTTTAGATAAATCAGCTATATAAAATCCTATTGGCTTACCCTCAAAATAAAAAATACTATCCTCAGTAACATTTGGCTCAATAGTGCCACATATATCACCTACTTTAACATCGTGTTCAATTTGTTTTAAATCTACTTTTTTCATTTTCTAATTTTTCTATTAATAATTTACCAACATATATTTTATTCTCTCTAAACTCTTTCACTAAGTCAAAAGCTCTTTGATAATCTTCAAGATCAAAAGGTATCTGTAATGCTTTTTTTACATTACCAGTCATCTCATCAAGCTCACCACCTAAATCAATGTCATCAAGTATTGAGTAATCTGGGTTTTTGTCAAACTCAGGTAAGTTTAAACCCCAGTCATTCAGTAACTCAGTATTCCACTCATTAGCTAACATATCAAAATCCCAATCACCAAAGCCAACATTATCTTTAATAATAAATTCTCTTTTTTGTTTTTCTGACCAACCCTCAGCTGTATCGATCCAAACTTGTTTAATACCAGCCGATTCACACGCTTTTAATCTCATATTGCCACCTAAGACAACCATTTTTTCATCTACTATGATTGGTCGCTTTTCCAACATTTCTGGAAATTCTTTGATTGATTTAACTAATTTTTTAAACTTGCCATCTCTAATGTATCTAGGATTATTAGGGTTCGGCTTAATTTTTTTTATACTAATTTTTTGTACCATGTTTGCTTTTTTGGTTATACAAATATAAATATAAATCCCATATTTTTTCGCTTGCAATAGATTGATTCTTATATTCTTGAGGTGATCTTATTAATTTACCATCATCGTTAATTTCAACAAAACATTCTTTTTTATTTAGTACAGGAACAATATATACTTTGATATTATTTTTTAAACACCAGGATTGAGCTTTTAAATATATATTCATTCAGTCCCTGATATTATATCTTTTTTATTTGAATCCTCAACTAGCATTGCAAACCCTAAGAATAAGTAATTTAAAGCATCTGCATAACGACTATCTATTGGCTCAGCTTGATGCATAGAAGAATCTCCGGCGTGGCTTAAAATAGCTTGAATATGCTTATTAAAAAATACTGCCCAAACTTCCATAGGTTGTATTCCAATACTTTTAGATGTTTGTTTAAAATTGTTTAATACATCAATACTTTTGTTTGTGTATTCTGGTTGCTTAGCATCCATAATATCTTGAGCTTTATCTAAGATATATCTCTTGGTTTCATCAAATTCTTTTTTTGTCATAATATATTTAATTTAATTTTATTTGCTATTGCCTCAACGACATCAACAGTTACAGCATTGCCACACATTTTATACCTTTGTGCATCTGAAATTTTACCTTTAGTAATTCCAAATTTTGTCCAATCATCTGGGAAACCTTGTAATCTTTCACATTCAATAGGTGTTAATCTTCTAATCATACCAATAGATTCGTTTATTTTATTTAAGCTAGAGATATATTCACTAGAACTACCTTGCCTACCAATGGCTTCAGTAACACAATTATGTGTTATTTTTTTTTTATCTGTATATACACCCATATTACACGCTGTATCTAATGTTTGTGATTGTTTTTTTCCCACCCTACCTCTTTTAGTAGTTGAACCAGGGAAAGCTAAATTTATAGAATCTCCTGTGCTAGCTTCCTCATAACCTGTTTTAGTACCAGATGTAACTTTTATTACAGGTTGGCCGCTACCATCTTCTCTAGCTCGTGCTGATATAGTAGGAGACACTAAATCTGTTCTTGATTCAAAACCTCTTTTATCTTTATACGTTCTCCATGTTCCAACCTCTATTTTTTCTTGTGCATTGAGTTTACGTTCAATAACGTAACTTCCTGATCCGTTTCCTGCATATCTTGTTGTGATTGTATTAATGTTCGCTTGTTGTCTTTGTAGCTCATTAATCTGTCTATTGTTTTCTGTGATAGGAAATATTTGTCCTCTACTTTGTTTTGTAGAATATCCAACAAGGTAGATTCTCTCTCTATTTTGGGGTAAAAACCAACTTGTATTAAGCAGTTGCCACTCAAGTCGATAACCCCCAATGTTGGCAAAGGTTTGGATAATTGCCCAAAAGTCATCGCCATTGTTTGAGGAGAATGTTCCTTTAACATTTTCCCAGATAAAAACACTCGGTCGGCATTCACCGATGAGTCGTATTGCTTCACTAATAAGGGAGCTTCTAGCTCCTTGCATACCCCTACGCTTTCCAGCCAAACTAAAATCTTGGCAAGGTGATCCGAAAGTGATAAGGTCAATTTTTGGGAGTTGTCCTCCTCGAACATCTGTAACTGATCCGACATATTTACTATTTTTAAAGTTATTTTTATATACATCTATTGCATACTTGTCAATTTCTGAAAAATAAGATTCAATCTCAAACCCAGCTTTTTCAAA
>Ga0181396_1000101_pt1 | contig 18891 bp, 38 predicted proteins | sample 19SPOviralmetaG_FD_130125 | JGI IMG/M metagenome (GOLD analysis project Ga0181396, IMG submission 130125) | Marine viral communities from the oligotrophic San Pedro Time Series (SPOT) site, San Pedro Channel, CA, USA - 19 SPOT_SRF_2011-01-11 | ecosystem: Environmental > Aquatic > Marine > Strait...
GACCCATATGATCTTCCAGTTCTTTTCCCAATATACTTAGGTTTTCAGTAGAAGAACCTTTGACGTATGTCGCAACGACCAAGTCTTTTCGATTGCTTTTCGGAACTCCTGAGAACATGACAGAGTCAAATCGAGATGATAGTATCCTCAAAAGGTCTTTGTTGGGTATTAATTCTAGAGGTAATGGTTTCATAGGAATGCTCCTTGAAAAAGATTACTCTTTAAACTAAGAATATCTTTTTATCGTACTTCCTGGCTAGGAGTACAAGAAATTCTTTCAAGAAAAATATCATGGCTCAATAAAAAAGTAGGGACAATGTTAATTACCCCTATTGGAATTTTTGTAAGGCCAAGGATTACTATCGTTTTTGAAAAGTATCTTTAAATAGAAATACCTAGTCCTGTTACCTCTTTTTTGAGCTGGTCAAGGTTTTCTATTGGCTTTTTTAATATTTTTCGGTAAACTCGGGGTTTTAAGTTTCCCCTTTTCACAATAACTACTAAAACATTTTCTATTTCATTCAGGCAAAAAAATATCTGAGAATTTCTTGCGAAGCCCTTAAAGGTAAAACCATGAAGGTCTTTTGCAAATTCGACCACGCGGCACAAACTTGCAAAAGTTTTTTGGCACTTCTCTAGCGAGACTTTAAGGCACATTAAGAAAAAGCTTATGAGTAAAAAAGTTCTGTAAATTCTCCCAACTTATTAAACAAGTACAGTTCCCATGAATCTATGTCCACCATGACAAAAGCAGAAGAATCTGCGAACTCTTGCCCTAAAACGCATTCTAACTTTCTTTGCATTGCATCCACAATGCTTTCTAGGCTGTTTTCTCGATACAAAAGAAGAAAAGTGTTACCTCCATGCGTGACATTGCAACGACCATGTTCATGCAAATAAGTTACAACCATGTCCTCAGTATACACAGCACCAGAAGGCATATGGTTTTCATAATCGGCACTGCATGACATCCAGCAATCTTCTTCTACACTAAAAGTCACCACGTCATCTTGTAAATGAGTCAATTCATTTTCTAATTCTATTTGCAACTAATTTGCTCCTTTATTTAAAGTGTTATTTGGGTCTAAAAATTTTAGGTATTGCTGATTCTCTTTTTTGTATTCTTTAATATCAAGAAAACCTTTAAAAGCTTGTTCTGGTAAACGGCAAAGCACATAAGCATCTGTGTACCCTTTAAAATCATAAATAGGTATGCTTGTGGGCTTAACGGAATAGCGGTGCAATACAGAAAGCAACTCGGATTTTTGAGTCATTTCTGTTTTCTTTAGAAAATGAGTACGTGTTTTAGAAGAATGGTTTTGGCAATGTGTTCCCTCAAACCTATCTTTACGGCACACTACCGACAATATGTTGGTATAGTCTCCAGCCTTGTAGTGAGAGTAAAATGAAAAGGCTTTTTCTATAGAGTCTACTATAAGGACTGACTCAAAATACTTATTATCTGCAAACAGCGAAACAAAGTGATTTAGATAAGAAAGTGATTTAAATGGGTTGTTGGAATTCAACTGTATCCTTATTTGTGCTGCTATGGTTTTATAACACAAATAAGGTACATGCTAATCACATAATGCAGTTAATGTATTATCCCTCTTTTCTTTAATTCAAAGAAACATTCCGCAGTCGCAGAAACATCTACAAGTGCATTGTGAGCACCTTCTATACTTTTATCAAAAAGCTTTTTGTATAATTCTTCTAGTTTCGGCCATTTAAACTTGTCCCCATATTCTCTGTGCCGCATAAATTTTTTGGGGAGAGCACAAAAATTTGTAGACGCTTTCATAGTACATATCTTTTTAAGCTTTTTACCCCTTAACTTAGGCAGAATGCCGTGACGGTACATCTCAGAAGATAGTACATTTGAATCAAAATTAATATTGTGGGCGACCAAGCAAGGAAACTCTTCCAAAAGAGAATTAACTTCTTTTAGTAGCTCTGAGATCAATATGCCTTCTTTTTCAGCTTTTTCTTGAGTTACACCGTGTATTGCAGAAACTTCTTTAGGGATCGTATACCCTACAGGTTTTACTATCTTATCTATTACCCTTTGATTCCCATCGGCGCTGTGCATAATACAACCAAACTGCACTATTCTTGGCCAATTGTCTACTTGTTTTGGGGACTGCCCTGATTTCTTAGGGAGACCTGTTGTTTCTAGGTCAAAGAATAAAATGTTTTCATTTTCCATTGCATCCTCAAATTGGTGATTATGCAACTAAAAAACATGAAAAAGCTCTTTCGCTTTCTTTTCTGTAGCAGGTACAAAACCAAAAAGCAGTGTTCGTGTGTCGCTTTTTATTAAGCGAGCTACTCGTTTAATCATAGCAAAACTAAACAAAAGTTCTCCTGAGATAAGTTTGTTTACTGTGTTTTGGGACATTCCCAAATTGCTTGCCAAGTCAAATCGAGAAATAGACGCTTTCGCCATTTCTTTCTTTATTTGTGTTCCTATTTGTTTTGGGTTATTCATTACTTTCCTTTTGGGTGATTCTGCCATACCTAATAGCAAAAGACTTAAGAATACCATCCTTAAAAGAGTTTACGGGATGGTCTATGTAGATGTATTTGGTGGCGTAATATTCCCAACATTCACTACCAAACTGCATGGATATTCCTGGGTATACTTTTTTGTCCCTGTGTCGGTACACATCTAAAAAAGTATGCACCTGAACTGATCCAAGGTAGTCCCAAGAGCATTTTTCATGGAATCCACGACACCAGTGAGGTTCTCTCAGTACCTTTTCTGTATTCATTTTACGACTTGGGTGGTTGCCTTTATAAACGCACAGCCCAGAGACTACCTTGCGCGAGTTTTTTAAACTGCACTGTTTTTTAGTTCAGTTTCTTCCATTTTACTGCAAAAAGAATCAACTACCTCTTGCATTTTTTCCACAGTATTGTCACTAAAAAATATTTCATTTTTTAGGTTTTCTTGGATTTGATTTAGTAGAAGACTATCTTTAGTCCTAAAGGGAAGATTAAACGTGTGAACAGAAACCGCTTGACTTGCAGAAATGTCCTCAAAGTTACTCTGCTGTTCAAACATAGAGATCGCTTGCATGCGAGTAAACCCCAAATAAAAGTTTGATCCAGACTTAATGTAATAGATTTTATTGTGCATGTATTCCTTTGTTTTTGTGCCTCATGTTTACTTACACCTATAAAACGCTTTTATTTCTTCAATAGTCTTCCACTCTTCTAGTGGTGCTTTTTTATCCGGGTGAAAAACGGCACAATTCATTTGCTGTAAGTTTTTCCAAGACTCCCCTAGGAGAACCTCAGAACTCCCGCAGCCAGACACTTTTTGAAAAGTTTTACTTTCCTGATCGTGATGCCAAAGGCCATAGAAGATTTCCATGACTGTAGTACATTCTTCAAGGGATCTCATTAGATCTTTGATAAACTAATCTTCTCCCATGATATTTATATGTGTGAAAACTTCCGATTCTCCTAAGTCTACAAATCGGTTTATTTCTTCTAATTTTTCTGTAATCTTATTGTTTTCTTTTTTCAATTCAGAGATACACGATTGCAGTGTTTTTATTTGGCGGAATTGTTTGGTGTGTGCCCTGTTGCGTATTTTTCTCATGGTTTTTGTAGTAGTGCCCATGAATTAAAAAACAAAAAAGTGTTCTAAAGTCATCTTAGGAACACTATATTTTTTTACATTGTTCTTTTTCTTTGGCTGCACAAAAAGCTTCAAAACCGCTTCTCCACAGAGGCCATTTGTACCCTTTCTTTTCTACGTGATCTAAGAACTCTTCTAAAAAAGATATTTTTTGTTTTAATGCGACTATCTCTTCATCTTTTGTCATAGTTTTTGTATGCGTGAAGCACGTTAAATCTGCAAGAATACCCTTTTTCGGTAAAAAATTCTCCCTTAATGTTCTCGTTACTTCTTTCCATTAAGTTCGTTGTTATTAGCTTTTTGTGAACGTCTTTAGCAGACTTGCATCCATAAGATACCTGCCATTCTTTTTGAAAGTAAAAAAGCTTAGGCACTTTCCTCAACTCAACCAATTCAATAAGTTCCGGATTGGTTGTTTTAGCCAAACTAAAAAAGCATGCGATAAGTGCTCAAGAGGGCTTTGGGAAGTTTTCCACTTGACTAACGTACCTAAATCTATGTCTATGTACTTCATTACATAGTACCGACCCCTGCCTTCAAGCCAAAGGCAAAAAGAATCGCTATTCATAGTACCGTCCTCATTCTTAAAAGTTCTTGTTTGCTGAGGAGGGACCATTTTTTGCTTTGTTTAAGGACATGTGCCCTTAATTCTTTGAACTTAATCAATTCTGCCCTGTAGTCTGTTTCCTCACACTTTTTTAAATTTTTGTTAAAAGCATTTACCCAAAACTTTATGCCACTAGGCACAGAAGACTTAGTGTCGTAAAAACCTTCAAAAATGCAAGACAGCTCTTCTGCAGACAGTGTTGAGATTTGCGATAATGCAAAATGACTTAGGAACCTCAGTGCTTCTTTTTTAGTTTTTTTCATGTTGGTTTTATATGGTACACGTATTTTCTTCTCGAACCCATTTCGCAGGCATATTGAGTTCAAAGTTTTTACACAAAGTGTGCCTAGCGAGAACCCATATTTGAGTATTCTCTTTTTCGTGTTCGAGCCAGTTGATCTTTACCGAAAGTATGCATGCCATTAAGACACTTGCTTCTAGTGTAGTTATGTCTTTTATTTGATAATAAAAAAAGTCTTCTTTGCGTTCTAGTGAATTTTGCAATTCTACCAGTGTATCCCAAAGAATATTTTCTTTTAAGTTTTGCTCTATCCTTTTTTCTCCGTCGTTTATCCTTGACATAATCCAATGTAGGTAAACGGTGCCTCGAATCATACCTACATCAGACTGGATTTTCTTGTTTATTCTTGCAAGGACTGAAATAGATTTATTGACCGCACACACCCACCTTTCTGCCTTTGCCTTTTCACGCTTTTCTACCAAACAGTAAAAAAGTCTTCTGCATCTTTTTTGGTATGTTTTCATGCTTTAGCTATATTTTTAACTACGTATCTAAGGTACACCAGAGGCCAAAACAGACCAAAAAACATTGCTATAATTATTCGTATAGATATGCACGAATTTCTTTTTGAGTATTCCCACATACCTAATATGTGAAAACAAGTACCTAAAGAGATAATAAGATAGCACCAAAAAAAATCTAAAAAGGTTTCCATATTGCGCCTTTTTGGATAAAATTTGAAACCAAAGAAACCAAAGTACTTACAAGAAAAAACGCAACAAAAAGGTCAACGTACTTATAGTGACTTAATTTCCCTTGAAAAAGAAGCCTTGTCGACACGATGGGAATAACAAGTGCAAAGAGTAAATAGTCACCCAGAGCACATACACAAAAAGAAACAATATAAAAGTCTAAGCTTGTTTCTATTAGTACCAGATGTTGGGGCAGATTTTTTAACTGTTTTTCCATCTTTTTTTCATCCTTTTTATCACTTCTTCTTTTGCGCTCAGCTGTTTTTTCAGCTGGGCATTTTCTTCAATAACAATTTTATTGTTGTTAAAACATTCTTCTGCAAATTCTGTAGCTTTCACTAGTTTTTTTTGCGAGTTTTTCTGATTCCTTGTACAGGGGCGTTGAAGAAAGATTTACAACATGACCGCATTGAGAGCATTGTCCGTAGTTGCCAATGATAAAATCAAATTCACTGGGAATTTTTTTACCCATTTGAACTAAATTCCGAGTCGACAATTCCTGATAAAAAGTTAAGCAGCCCATCTAGGTTAGACACAAATTCAGATGTGACTTGGGCTCCTGCAGGAGGTATGGCGTCAATTAATCCAATAGTTTTTTCTATTTCTGATTCTAGGTTTTTAAGTAGGTCCATGTGATATGCTAAAGTAGTGCTTGCAATTTATAACACATTCACATGCTGGACTTATCTTATAGCTATTCCTCCGACAAACAAAGCTCCGAATAAAGCCCCTAAAGCAGTGGCGTAAAAATCCACAATGTCAGGAGTACCCTTTTTTGTGGTGTAGTCTGTTATTTCTTTTAAAATTCCCAAGAAAAAACCAAAAAGAAAAGAATACAGAATAGAAAAGCCCAAGACAGCAAAAAATTGTGTTGCCATGTGCCCTACAATAAAATGTTGCAGCTTATCTGATTGAGATAAAACGGGGTATTTGATTAAGATTTTATTAAGCATCATTTTCTTTTTTTCCTTTGTTTTTTTACAGCGTTAGAGAGTTCATTAATTCTCGTATATAGCTTTTCTAATTCAAATAGTGGAATATTAACGCATAAATGATTAGAAACGGTTGCAATTTTATAGCTACCATCTTTTATTTTTTCTTGTACTTTTTTTGGTAGATTACCGACCGCAACAGTTATTTCATTGTAGTCTTCTTGGCTCGCTTCCACTTGCTGCCTCCCTTAGTTGCACTATGCTAAAATTAACAAAATTTATACGTTACCCCATTTCCATGTGTATGGATTTTAATTGGAGTGCTGCTAACGTACCATTAGCATCTTTGTAAAACAACTCTCGTACTAAAGATCCACAAAAACACTCAAAAGAGCACTGAGGCACTGTGTTTTTATATAGGTACGTAAAAGCTTTTTCTTTGTCTTTAAACACTATTGTTTCAGGTATTTCGTTTTTCTTTTGTATTATTGCGACATAGGCAATCATATTATTTCTTATTACAAAACACCCTTTTCATCCTTCCAATAATTGTCACAGGAAGGATTTGTGCAAGTACTTTGCTTAGAAAAGAACCTGCGTTTATAGGCATAACCGCAAGGACAAATAGAGCTATTTTCTTCAGCTCTATTGGTGTTTCTCGCATCTACACCCAATTGCTTTGCCTTACTCAAGAATATTTCCCTTCTTTCTTTCCTTCAACATACCATTTGGGAAGATTTTCTTCACTTTCATCCAGGGAAGTGAGTTCTTCAGAACTTGAAACCATCTCAATCACAATATCTCCATATTTTTCATCTATCCTAGGGGTGCTGCATTGATAATAAGAGGTGTCCGAGGTAGGTATGTACGCTTTTGCAAATTCCCAAAAGTCTGCCATGGGAATGTAAACTTTTCCTTTGATTATGTGCCCCAACTATTTTTCCTCAATTAAATGGTTACTTGTCTGTACTAAAATTAAAAACAGCAGCAAATGTAATGTGTGGTCTAGCAATTATTAAGGGATCTTCATACTTTACCCAATTTTCGATTACAAAGTTCTTAGCTTTTTCTTTATATGAAAAGGCACCGCAAAAATCCATAATAGACTCCCACCGAATTCCTTCTGAAAAAAGTACCTCTTTCTTTCCTACGCGGTATACTTTTCCAAAGTAATCAAGCTGATTTATTGCTAATACATACGTTTTACCCACAACATACGGAGATTTTTGTTTTTTGACTTGGCTTTCAAAATAATCTGCCCTGTCGGATTCCCACTCAGAAATATCTGCCCAAGCTTCGGGATCTTCACTATTATTGTACGGTTCTATGGGTCGTTTTTCGTTTATAAATCTATTTGGCATTACTACAACAAGCTTAAATAACTTAACAAGGTTATAAACTAACTAAGCTTTTTTCTATTCCGCCACGTCTTTAATAACTATTTGCATATTTTTATACGCTCGGGATAATCTTCTTTATTGAATTTGTGCCCTTCTACGGCCAAACAATCGCACTGATCCCATGGGTTTTGAGGGATATTTTCTCTAATGAATCCTGTATCTCCTACCACCTCAAAATAGTTAGCCCATTCAGGCAGATCAGGGAGAACATCTTCTATTTTGCTGTATTTCATAAATTATCCTTAAGCGCTAGAACCCTTGTTACATATAAAGTAAGTTGAAATCCTATACTTTTCAGGTATTTTTCGAAAGGCATTTCCTTTATCCTCGGGTTTAGTGCCATATTTCTTTCTCTCGTAGACGAACTGTTGGTAGTCGTGACTAATCCACGTGTTTTCACTGATGGCTTTTTCACCCGCGGGCCATCTACCTTTTACGACTTCTTTAGCATATACAAAAGCACAGCCTGCGACGGTGCTAATAGTCTTTTCACCCGCGGGCCATCTACCTTTTACGACTTCTTTAGCATATACAAAAGCACAGCCTGCGACTGTGCTAATAGTCTCTTCAGCTTCAGGCCACCTTCCTTTGATAATTTCTTTAGCGTACAAGTAGGCTGCAGAAGGGTTTTTACCAATAATCTCTTCTGCTTCAAGCCACCTTCCTTTTATAACTTCTTTAGCGTAGTAATAAGCAGCACTTGCCGCTTCACAAAGTATCGACTTACAATTGTTAAAGGCAGATTTTTTGTTTTTTGAATCATGGCAGGCAAGCTCAGCTTTTCCTAAAATAAGTCCTTCAGCTTCAGCCCACCTTCCTCTTATGACTTCTTTAGCATAAGCAGCAATATTACATAGCGCTTTAGTTTCTAAAATCTCTTTAGGTTGCATGAGGTAATACAAATATGAACATTCGCGAGCTATAAAATCACTGCCTAAACATTCTCTTAGCCAATCTTTCAGGGGCACAGCTTCTTGAGTAGAGAAGCTATCGTCATAGACATCTCTAAATTCACTAGATCTTAAATGAAGTAGCCCATGAGAACTATTCTCTTTAGATAGGTAGTAAAATGGGGCTCCATATTCATCAAAGAATTTTGGATCTTTAACACACCATTCAGTATCTTGAATTAGCTTACAAAAAGCTTCTTTATGCTCTTCTTCAACTTTATAAAGAGAATATTCATCCTTAGATCCTAGATAATCAAAAGACTCTATTCTATTTCTCTTTTTAGTCTTTTTCTTACCTGAATTTATTAGCTTTCGAATATCTCCAGGAGAATTGAAATCTTCGATGGATTTACCTCTCAATATAGGCAGATACTTTTTCATCTTAAAGAAGCTTCTGGTAGAGCTTCTGGCGGTTTCATAATCTTCTGGGAGGATTACTTTACCTGTCTCCACCCATTTCATTATTTGATCTACATATTCATGTTTGCCTGACCTGGAAGTCGGGTCTATTTCGATAATTTGACTAGCTAGATTTAGAGCCTCCTTTTCACCGTGCTTAGCTTTAAGGTGCTTTGCTATCTCTAGCTTTTTCTCTCTTATATTCATACTTAATTTAACAAAGGTTCATTCTTCTATGATCCCGCCTAGTTCACTGACGATATAAGACTTTCCGTTGCTTAAGGTTACTCTGTGGAGGTACTCAGCCACGTTATCAATCCTATAAAAGCTGTGATAAATAACAGGTATGAGGTGAGCCAGTAGGTAGAAGAGAGCTACCGTTGCATTAGCGGCAGTAACTGTGATTAACACTTTATTCCTCATGAGTATTCCTTTGTATTTGCGTAATCGCTGCCAAGACTAGATGCTAGAATTATCTGATATATTCGAGGTATTTCTGTAGCGCAGGCATTGAGAGATCTAATTGTGCTGTTTGAAAGCTTTGTTGCTTTTCTTATTTCAGCATCTTTAGTACATGATTTATACGCTTTCCACTGTTTTGGTGTAAACGTCAGGCTAGCGGTATTAACTCCTTTATCTACTAGGTCTAAAATGTATTGGTTGTACCTAGAAATCCTTTGAGTGCCTCGAGACCAGCCCCATACAGAGCTTATACAAACACCGACAGCGTCTGCAATCTCTTGATCGGTCATTCTCTCTTTTAGGTTCTCTAACTTTTTTGTTTGAGTTGTTCCTGCTGTAGGTCTTTTTGGGAGGCGAATCATGCGGTGACTCTCATACTAAGATGCCTCTTCCCGACAATACAAACTCGCAAATCTCATCTGCTTTCTGTTCCCAAACAATATCGACAGCTTTATCCATACTATACCAATCTGAAGAGTCAATAGCGGAATACATGTTAGGGTTAACAGGCATATAGCTATTTCCTAAGAGAGCTTCTAGAATATACTCGCAAGCCCTTTCGTTTCCGTCAATAGCCATAGACACAATACTCTTACCTGCTCTAACAACACCGTACTTTTCTTTAGGCTTTGAAAATCCCGTATGTCTATCAGTTTGCATAGAGAGGATCCTTTTAGGCTCTCCTGGCCAAAGTATTTCAGCTTCAGCAAATGCAGGAAGGGCAGGATCATTCAATACTAATCCTCCATCATAATAGGTATTCGAACCTATCGTATAGGGCTTAAAGGCAATGGGCGCTGAGCAAGATGCAGTTATGATATCTGATAGGTTTTCGGTATCCTCCCATGACTTCCAAAACTTAGGAGCCAGTAAAGGTTTATCCATTTTCAAAGCGTGAATCATTAGCTTAGTTGTAGAATCTTTAATATTCATCGGGCCGAGCTCATGCCCAATTAGCTCTCTTAGCAAACCATTAGAGTAGTAAGAGCTGAAAAGTATTTTATACCAACCTTTAAGTCCTTTCGGCCTATCTCCGAAGCTCTTATACATTCTCTTATATATTTCTTGTATTTCGTCGGGTCGGCATCCTATATTAAGTAATCCGCCAATAAGAGCGCCTGTAGAGACGCCTGCTATTAAGTCGAAGTGCGATGTAGATCGGATTCCTGTAGCTTCTTCTATTTTATGCAGGAAACCGCAAGTCATGTACCCGCTTGTGCCTCCTCCGTTGAGAGATAGTATGTTTTTCATTAGTTCGTCTCGTAAGTTAATAGGGATTGTTAGCTGTTATTGTTAAATATAGTATCATTTATAATAATTTGTTGTGTGTTTTTGTTCCCTGCTTTTTTCTTATTCGCAGGTCGCCTAGGAGGTAAACCCAAGTCAAACTCAGAATTCTCATAGGTGTGTATAACTTGATTCCAATAGCCATAATCTTCAGGAGAAAGGTCCATAGGGAGAAGTAAAAACAAGGCTTCTGAGAAAGTTTCTGCTTCCCATTCCAATATATTCCAGTAAAGGCTTAAAGCAGGGGCACCTTTTTCTAAGACTTTTTCTTTTATGCTGTCAGGAAGGTAATCAAGATAGTCTCTTACAGAAGGGTGTTTTATCTTTAACTGCATTCTTTTAGGAAGAAAGAAGTTAAAGATTTTCTTTAAATTCTGAGGTTCAGCTTTAGGTTTTTGCTTAGGCTTAGGTTGATGCCCGTTGCAATAACGGGGGTGAAGTCTTTCAAGGCCTGAGTGACTCGTTGTTTTTCTCCCATACTATTTATTCATAACTTCGGCAGCTTTCACATCTGTATTGTCTTGTAGCTGTAGTAGTTTTTGTATTTATTGCAGCTTCTAAAGTGTTGCATAGATCATTCCTCAACAAATACTTTAAGTGTTTTGCCTCCGTCTTGGTACGATATCCTGTATCTACACCCTTCCTCAAAATGCACATAGTAAAACCTTCCAGTAGGGCCTATAACCTCTATCCTATGGAGAGTTTCGGATTTAGGAGGCTTGCAGGGGGGCATAGGAGGAGGGTTAGTTACTTTAGGTAAAGATTCCTCAATAGGTAAGATCCTCTTATTGCCTATGTATTTACCAAACACAATAAATACTAGTACAAAAAGTATGCTAATGGCAAATAGGATAAATATAGGATCCATATCAGTTAACCTTCTCTCCCGTTTTCAAATAGTATGTCAGCAACATGCTCTCCGTTCTTAAAGACGAGCCCTTTGTTTCTTTTAACGTATGGGGCTTCTATAAGGGCAAAACCAATATTTGGAGGCAATTTGTCTTTCAAAAAATCAATTTGATCTGGGTGAACTACTATGCAGTCTTTAATAGCTGCTAGATCTTTCACTTATTCCTCTCTTTTCTTAGCCTTGTTTCGGTCGTATTTCTTGCCTTCAAAAGCCGTACATCTTTTTCCTTTCCATTTCTCGCGACCCATTTCCAAGGCATCGCAAGGAATATAGCTTCTGTTTTTGTGCTTGATGTAGACATCACATCCGTGGCATGTTTTTCCCATTTATGCCTAGCCTTCGTATAACTCGTTTGCGTTATCGGAGAGGTACTTAGAAATTTTACCAAGCTCCGCTTTATCTTTTTCTTCAGAAAATCCTGCACACTTAACCTTAGCAGGATAAGCACTTATTACTCTATTGCTATCATCTACCTTGATGTGCATAGCCCAACCGAATACTTGCAGTATCCTATTGACAAACCACACCATTCCAGAGGAGTGAAACTCTGCCCAAGCATTAAGTTCTACATTGTTTTCTGCTCTTACTGTTTTGCGTGCAGTATCCGTTGCATAAGAATCCTTCGAAGCGTCTAGTTCTTCCAATCGAGTATCGATAATATAATCTAAAACTGCAGATTTAAGTACGAGCTTTTCTTCTACTGTTTTCTGGCCCCTAATTTTTTTCTTTATTGCAAGATTTATCCTATTTAATTCATCAAGAGGGGTTTTCCACAACTCATAAACAGCGAGAAGTTGTGGAAAAACACCGTCATCCGAAGGGGATGAAGTAAACATGAGGTTTTCTTTGATTGCTCTTTCTATTATACGCATTAAATTATTAAATCTGAGCTAATTTTTTATCTTTGCTAATGAGAGCTTTAAGCTTAGGAACGGGCAAGCACAGTCCGTTCTTATCCTTGACGATGTAGTCTACCTCTTCTTCATTTAAGCAGAAGTTATAGTGATACGTTGCACCTAAGCCGTTTACGATATCAGGGCTTCCTGGATGACTTGGCATGTCTATATTGAAAGCGTCAAATAGCTTACTTCTAAGCTCTAACTCTTTGGCTCCTTCCGTACCATCTTTCAAATAATTCTGAAAATAGGCACGCAAGTGCATTACCTCTACATCTGTAAGATCTACTTTGAATTCTTGTTTCATGCTAATAGCTCCTTTGCTCGTTTAACATTCTTAAGGCTTTTTTAGAATCAAAAAGGTTCTTTTCGTATTGATTTACAAGATTTTCTAATTCTCTCGTAGGGCATTCTGACCAACTTCCGTGACTGCTCATATACAGGGCAAGCTCTTTCTGAGGACCTTCAGCCACAACACCCCAATTATCCATTTCCCATCCAACATGCATTACTATGAATTTATGTTTGACCTTCCAGCCTTCTTTTAGTTCTATTGAATTGTATTCATCCAGCCTGTGTTTGTTTCTATGGATGGTTTCCTCAGGCTTTACCATTATCACTATTTCTTTTTCTTGGGTAGATGCACTTGTCAAAAGAGTGCCTGACAAACTAGAAAGTATGCTTGTGATGTTTTCTTTAAAGCTTTTCCAACCAACATCTAAAACCTTTTTACGATGCAGGCGAGTCCATATGTGTCCGCATTTAGATGCGCTTAATACGGCAAGGGTCTTGGTGCTACCTTCTGTAGGGTTGAATGACCACATTCTGTAGGCTTTGCCCCCTATTTCTGCGTATAGACCTTCTAGTTCTTTTACTATGCTTACTGATGTTTCTGTATGCTGATCTGCCACAATGATCCCAATATAAATGTGATACAGTTAAAAACACTATTTATACTGGAATGTATCTTAAATTTTAGATTTTTACGAGGGCATTTGTCAAAATTTTAATCTGGTTGCGGGTTGTCCTCATACGTTTCTGATACCCATGATCCGCTTAAAACTGATTCTAATTCTTTTACTCTTGCTTTTAATTTTTTGTTTGTTGAAGCTCCTCGCGAAATCTATACAATTTAAGTCTTTATTCACTATTTCTCCGAATAGTTATCGCATTCAGGGTCGACGCAGGTTGATTTACGAAAGAATAAGCCCCTTCTGAAGCTAGACCCGCAATGGCATGTGTTAGAACCGTCATCTCCCTCATGCAAAATACGGCCTTGTGGCCATTGAGGGATAGGGGGAGGTTCAGGTGCTAGATTGAGCTCTTTCTGGCCTAAAGCATATTTGATAGCGTCTACTGCCCCTCTCCTGTAATCTTTACCCTGCTCGCCAGTGGGTGACAGCCTGATTCCTCATCTACTGTTTTGCCTGCCTGATAGTCCAAAAAATGCCTCATCATTGAGTCTTGGTTATCCCTTTGAAATTGCTCACCACCACTCTTCCAGTTGTCACGACTGTATTTAAGGCAACTAAACTCAGCGACTTTGACGACTTCATCGAAGGCTTTACGGGTGTCGACTATCACTAGGCTAGAACTTGGTTTGCCTTCGTCGTGGTTTATTGCTTTATTCATATGCTTTATTTTCTTCTTTGAGCTTGTCTTCTAATTTATGATCGGGTGTGAAGTGGGTGGCATATGCGCTGACGACATCATAAGCTTTTTTTAACTTGCTAAGTTCTGCCTCAAGCTCCTTCACCCGAGCTTTTAGTATTTGGGCTCTCTCCAACTGACCAAGAGCGTAGTCGCTAGGTATATGGCCACAATCCAAACACTGCATTGGCCCCCCTGCTATCATCTTACCGAGCCTTTCGTGGTTGCATGTGAATGGTGACTTACTCATCGTTGCCCCTTATAACTTTTTCCATAAGACCGATAAAATATCTTCTATCAAGCATAGAACCACTGGCTAAGACATGATGCCAACCCTTGATAGCTTCCTCAAGCTCCTCAACCCGAGCTTTTAGTATTTCTTTTTCAGTCGGAGTTTTCAGCACAAACCTTGAAGCTCCGCACTCGATGCACTCCTCATGCAAAACGCCTTTTTTGATTAGAGCACGAAAAATATTTGGGTGTATAGTTCTTTCTCGATCAATGCCCTCCCATAGGCTTATGTTTCCGAAGGATGCGATAATATATTTTCCTCTAAGCAGTTCTTCTTTTAATTCGTGTGCTGTCATATTCTGTTCCAGATTCTCTCGACAAGGAGTTCAATTTGTGCCATTTTTTCCTCAAGCTCCTTCACCCGAGTTTGGGAGGCTTTGGATCTTCTGGATGTTTACTCATCGTTGCCCGCCGCTACATTTTTCTTCCATCGTTCCAACCTAGTCTCCCACCAGTTTTCGTGGTACTGATAGGTATGTTCCTCATGTTCCAAAAAATCTTCAAGCTCCTGCACCCGAGCTTTATAGTGCTCGGCTCTTGATTCCTCCCAATCTGCTACGTCCGCCCAACCCTCGGGGTCTTCGCCAGTATTATTAGGCTCAAGAGGCCTTCCTTCTTTAACAAACCTATTCATCTTTGGTCTCCAATTAACCCTTAAAACTCTGCACCATCTACGCGATCTTCTTTGGGGTCTGGATCAGGTTCCCATTGGCCTTCTGGATCAGGATCACACCTATTTATCTTATATGTGCCAACGCCATGTCCGTCTGCCCCGATATAGTCTACTTTGATGCAAATTAGACATCCGTTTTGCCAAACTTTTATCTTAGTTGCAAGAAATAACTTGATAAGATGATGTTTGTTAAGTATTTTTTCTGGAATACAATTTTCCGAGAATAAATTGAACCCAACAATATTCCACTGTTTACGAATTTCTTGTTTTAAGTATATTTCTTCTTCTGGCTCAGGTTCAGCAAGCTCGAATTTCCTCTTACGCTCATCGTTACTCTCCACTCGCTTTATATGATTTTCGTGCTTTTCAAGCTCTTTCACTCTCGCCTCAAGCCCCTTTATCCGAATCAATGCTTCTTTGAATTTTTTGCTAAATCTCAGTATTTCGGCATCTTTTATTTCGATAATTTCATCTACTTTTTTGCCGATGGTTTGCGGTTGTACTGTTTTTTCTTCACTCACTGGTGTCTCCCTAGTTCTTCTCGAATTTCCATAACCGTTTCTAAAGCAACAGTACTCCACTTGTTATAGACTTTAACCTGCATCTGTAGAAGCTTATCTACCTCGTCGACATCTAGGTTTGTCGAATTCCATTTCCCGTCCTCTCCTACCTTTATCTGTGACGAGATGTGCTCGCAAAGCTTAAGGCAACCTTCTATGCATTTTTTAAGCTCTTTATTTTCTTTTTGAAGGTTGTCTATAGCTGCTTGAGACATATTGTTAATTGTCTCAAGCCTTTCATACTTTTCTACTAGATCAGCATCTAAAAGAACTTTCTCTGGTTTGCTTGTGTCATTCATACATTAAACAACAAAAACAACATAAAAGCTATTCCACCAATAATTAGTCACTACATCCCTAAGGTGTGTGCCAATATAATTTGATACTTTCGAGGTATTTCTTCCATACAATCATCGAGAAAAGAAACAGTCGCAGGAGCCAGTCCTGTATGTTTTACCACATCTTTACTTGACTTAGAAGATCTAACCACAGACCATTGTTCAGGCGTAAACTTTAAGCATGTTATGTCTATGCCCTGCTCGATAAGAGCTATGATCTCTCTACAGTACCTAGAAACTTTTTGTGTTCCCCTTTTCCACGCATAGATATTGCAGACACCTACACCCATAGCATCTGCGAGTGCTTGGTTAGTCATGCTGGTGCGAACTTTTACTTTGGGGTACTTAGATTCAGTTTGCATATTCTTTCAAAGGCAAATAGGTTTTTATTTGCCTTTAATAAACGGCGTGAACCTATCTTTTCATCCCAAAATATGTTTTAGCCTTAGTCGCCATTCTTTTTATCCAAAGTGCAAAGCCGAACACAACAGACGATATCATCACCAACCCCACAATTGCAGCAATAGAAGCTTCTGTCACTACGAGTATAGCTACGGTGGCAGCTTTTTGTGTTGTCTTTTGGATTTTATTCATGTCTTCAACCAATTTAGTACTGCTTCTTTATTACTAAAAAAGACTGCAGATTCTTCCGCATTCAATTTCAAAAGCAATCTTCCTGCAAGGTAGGTACTAGAATGCGCCTCTATTCTCTTGCCGTCAGGATGCAGCTTCACAGCCCATCCCGCCAAACAATGAACTGTTCCACAAGTATGGTGCCATGTACTCATTTGAAGCTTATCTGTGTTTTTTTCAATCTTTTTTCTAATCTTTTCTTTAAGTGTCGAATCGTATCTAAAACCCAAGTGCTTAGGAAGTTTTGTTTTTTCCATCACAGCATAAAAGGTGCTAGCATTCTTTAAAATGCTTCCCTCTAATCTTGCATTAGATAAGGTGGCTTCTTGGAGGCAAGCTGCAGATAGGTCTGTTTCTCTTAAATCTGCTTTAATTAAAGAAGATCTTAGGAGTATAGCTCCCGACAGCTTTGCCCTTCTCAATTTTGCTTCTCTTAGGGTGCACTCGCTAAAGTTAATACCAGACAAGTCGCAACCTTCTAAGTTAATCCTAGCTAGGTACATACCGCTAAAATCGTACCTCCTAGTTTTGTTCAATCGCTCGATGAAAAAATCATATTCGGCGGGAAGGAGTTGGGAGAGTATTTTGTCAATTGTTTCTTTATCCATTTAATTATTATTCATATGTTTTTAGTTTATATAGCAACTGACTTTACTGTTTCATGCACTTAAAATTATTTCACTTTACCTCCTTATCTGTGATGTGTCTCTAATATTTTTACAGAGCCATTTCTTTATTACTTAGATCAAATCTCAAAGCTTCAATAATCATCATCTCGATGACATCGTAGGCTTCGTCTTCCATCAATCGGTTGATTGCTCTTTTGTATGCGGGGTGTGTAGTAGTGTTCAATTTAAAACCTCTCAGAAAGGATTGCTTTAGTTTTAGGATCTATGTTCAGATCCACAGGCTTGGGTTGGTATACTTTCATATTTTTGTTAGTTCTTGACAGTGTAGGTGTATTATGTACCTAAATAAACTTTGTCAAGAACGTTACCAATCCGAAGACAAAAAACAAGTAGTTGGAGTATGCTACTTAGAAGGGTTGTTTGTCTTTGTAAAAGAATAAGCGTCCGATTGGGCTTGCTTCAGCCTGTGCTTTTTAAACGCTTCGTAATCGTTGTCTATATCGTGTCTTTTCCACTGCATAAACTTTTTAGGCAGCTCACTAGGCTTGGTTGGGACAAAATCTTTTACATCTTTACCATACTTCTCGAAGTGTTCGGCAGGGTCTTTGCACTCTTCCGCAGGTAGGAATACTTCAACGCTCGAAGGTATCTGTTGCAAACTTAAAAAGGTGAAAAGCAAATAAGCGTTGCAGGCACCCACACTATCTCTGTCAAAGATAATATTAATCTTGCGAGGAAATTTCCTGTACTTGTTAATAAACAGATCCATTAACATAGCTGTTTGAGGCAATGAGAAATACCCAGAGCTAGGGCTTAAGAAGTTATATCCCCTTTTGTGAAATGCATAACCATCGTATATCCCTTCACATATCCACAACTCATCACACATCTCTTCTTCTATGTTGTGATAGTTAAAAAAGTTAGGAATAGAAGAAGTAAATTTCATCCGAGGCAATAGATTAAGAAATCTTGTATGGGCTCCTATAACACTTCCTTGGTCGTATATCGGCGCAACCACTCCCACGGGATCGGGCAAAGTGTTATTCCAAAAAGCATGTGCAGATGCTCCCGCTTTAATCTTATCATCTTCTGTAGGCAAGTCAGCAATACTTATCAAGTTAAATCTTTTTATAGTTTCTTCAGTAACACCACGGTGGAGTAAGAAGCTTTTTTCTTCCGATGATTTACTTAAGAATTTTGAATTCAAAGAATCCCAATCAAGCTTATTCAAGTCCCTTGGGTCATACAGGCACACAGGGGCTTCCATGTCTGTACCATCGAACACTTCTTTGTGGTACACCATTTTAGATTGCGGTGCTTGCTTGTAGAAAAGCTTCTTTGCCAGACTGACATATTTAAAATTATCTGCGATTAAGCTTTTTACGACATGTCCTCGGGGGCAGTTTTTAAAATATTCTGCCACCAAGGGGAATAGGTCTCGGTTGTTTTGGAAAAGAATAGTTAAATCTTCTGCTGTTCTTTTCTGATTTTTATATGTAACGGTCATACGCTATTAAACAACGTATGACCGAATGCACTTCTTTAACGAGAGAGGTACTCTCTTACCTCTTCACTTAGGGTTTTACCGTTTGGTCCTTTAAGATTTCCATAATTCTTAAGATATCCTTCAGCAGC
>Ga0181396_1000102_pt1 | contig 18811 bp, 17 predicted proteins | sample 19SPOviralmetaG_FD_130125 | JGI IMG/M metagenome (GOLD analysis project Ga0181396, IMG submission 130125) | Marine viral communities from the oligotrophic San Pedro Time Series (SPOT) site, San Pedro Channel, CA, USA - 19 SPOT_SRF_2011-01-11 | ecosystem: Environmental > Aquatic > Marine > Strait...
CCACTTTTTAATCTAGAAAAAGTTACTTTATATTTATGTTTATGGTTATCATTACAATAAACATAAAAAGAAGTATTCATATTAAATTTATCTAAATTTGGAATATCATATCTATATCCAGATAGATATTCTTTAGCTAAATTATGAAAATTAGGTTTAGGTCTAGGCATATAATAATTATAAAACCTAAATAATATAGTCAATAAAAAAAGGGGATTTCCTAAGAAACCCCCCTTTAAAATATAATTAATTCTTTCTAATTAGATAGAATCAAAGAAATCAGCACTTCCACCAGAAGTAAAGCTACCAAGAGAACCAGTAGCGGATAGACCAACTACGTTGATTTTGCGATAGTAGTTTTGACTACCAAATAGATGATCACAAATTCCATACCTAGTCATGACTCCTGCTCTTGGAGAGAACGACTCTTCTCCAGTTGCACGTGCGAACATAAGAGGTACATAAGGACAGTAGATGATACCAGTATCATTCTCACGTGATCCTTTATAACCAACTACAGCGAAGTCACTTGCAGCATCATCATATGCGAAAGTATCACGATAGATAGTGATACCATTTAGAGATCCAACTTTAGAAATTCCAGTTGAAAGAGGGTTAACAGAACCACTAACACCACTATATTGAGTGAAACCAACAATTTGAGATAATGCAGTTACAACACGTGGAGAACAGATAACGTAGTTACCAGAACCCATACGAGTTGCACGTCCAATATCTTCCGCAGCATGGACAATAGTAGTCCAAAGTGTTTTAAATTTCTCAAGTTCCCAACGACCATCAGCAGTACCAACGTTACCAGAAGTACCATAAGTCCAAGTTAATTGACCACCATAGTTTGCAGCATTATGAATGCGACCAACTAATTCACGATCAATTTCTGCTTGCACTTCGTATGCTAAGAGGTCAGTCATTTCCTCTTCAAGATCAACATTCTGCATTGCAGCTAGATCTTGTTGAGCCTCAACGGACCAACGAGCCTTCATTTTACGAGTACGTGCTTTAATTTCTTTTTGCTCTACGGTTAGACCAGCTTCTTTAGAAGTAGTAGAACCATCAGATCCTAATTTACCATTAGGTTCATTTAAAGCTTCACCCGCAGATGTGTTGTGAGATCCAGTATATGCAGCATTAGGAACGCTGTAACCTAGTTCATTACCAGACTCATCTTTGAATCGTAGAGCATATGCGATACTAACAGGACCAGTCATAGGTTGAACACCTACAAGTTGGTTAGCTAATAGTTCAGGGAAAACCCTACGAACTAGAGGCATAGCAATTTTTTTGTAGCGAGCGATACCATTGAAGCCAGAAGCATTACCAGTACCACTTTGTACGTTACCATCACCTGCTGCTGCTGCTCCTGTAGGAACAGAAGAAGTACCAGATTCTCCAAGAAGTTGATTGAAGTATTGATCCTCAGACTCAAGAAGTTGAGCCATGTTTTTTACTTGACTGTCAGTAGTAAGACCTTCTAGAAGAGGAGCCCACTTTCTAACTAATCCTTCCATTTTTTTGTTACTCATTTTTTTTCTCCGTTATAAAAAAGTTTATTTGTTTTTTGAATCCCTTAACGCATCTTTTTGAAAATAGAAGCGTATTCTTGAATAGCATCAATAGGTTGATCTTCAGCACTTTCAACAAGTTCTTCTTGATCTTCATCAATACTTGTATCCTCTACAACTACCTTATCAACAGTAGTAGATTCAATTACAGAATGGTCTTCTGTATCACTTTCAAGAACTAAACTATCATCTTCTTTAGTTGAAACATCTTCAGAGATAATCATATCCCTAATCATAGAAAAACGTGTTTCTACTTCAGATACTTCGCAATCTTCCAATAGTTTAATTGCTCTCTCACGTTGGGATTCAGTTAATCCTTCACAAACTTTAGAGATTTTCACATCTTTCTCAAGACTTTTAAAAGACTTGTTCATCTTCATTTGAGATTCAACAGACTCAGCTAATTGCTCCCTCAAATTAAGAATTTCAGAACGAGATTCTTTTAGTAAACCAAATTGATCTTCATCAAATTTAATATAATTTTCTTCCATTACTGATTTAAACCCATTTACAATAGGTTCTAATACAGCTATCTTAGCACTACTTTCAATAAGATCAGTTGAAATGTGCTTAGATACTTCTAATTCTAAATATTCATCTAGTTTATTAATAATTCCTTCAACAAAAGTTTCCATTTCTTGCTCTTTTTCTTGTTTAAAAGTATCAACGGTTTCTTTAGCTTCTTCAGTTAATTCTTCTTTAAATTTTGTTGATTGCTCTAAAAATGATTCTTCCATTGATAATACTTTGCTATTGAATTCTTCCGTTTTCTCGGAAAGTATAGTATCATACTTTTCTTTTACCTCAGATTCAATTAACTCTTTTTCAATCTCAAGTTTTGCATCAACCCTTGCTTCAACAATACCTTCAATTTTCTCAGTGATCAATTGAGCATCTTCTTGAGTAATGCCCTCACCTAACATTTTCCCTAATTCTAGTCCAGTTTCTTTACTCATAGATAACTCCTTTTAAAACCTTTGTTACATTTATTTATATTTAATTATTATTACTTATATAGTGTCTAAAATATGATGTATAATTTTACTATATTTATTATTTTTTTCTTCTAACTTCTTAGGTAATACTTCTAATTTTTTAGAAATATTCTCTAATAGATTTTCCAAACTTTGAACTTTAATTTCGTTATTATCATCAATCATAAATTTAATACTTTCCATGATACTTTCAACATAAGCATCGGGAGCAGAAGGTTCAGTAACAATATCAACAGTAACTAAGTTAAAATTTTCAACTATAGTTTGACCTGTTTTATTAGTACCTACTTGACCTAATCCTCTAGTGGATACAGCAATCTTAAATCCATCATCAATTAAATTACGAACAATGTTACCCTTTGGTGTAGTTCCAATTTTAGCTCTACCAATACCATTATTACCATCCATTTTTAAACTAGTAATATAGTGTGATATTCTATCAGGATCAATTTGAGTGTGTGAAGGGTGAGATAATTCACCTGCAACCATTCCAAACTCATCAATTTTTTTATTGAATTCTTCAACTGATTTTTCTAAAATTTCGGTAGGATAAATTCTTTTGTTACGATTTAATATATTTCCTTGAAGAAATACCCCCTCAATATAATAATCTTTTCCTTTTTTGGTATCTAATTTAGATGATCCAAAATCGTTTTCTGTTAATAGTGAAAGGTTTTCTTGCATAATATTTACCCTAATAATACATATATTTATATATTGTATGTATTAGCTATCAGACGTTGATAGTTTATCTCTAATCTCAGATTTCTTAGCTTCAATTCTATCATTAACAATTTTACCTAATGCACTTTTTAAACTATCTTGCGCCTTTGTATAATCGTTATCACATAAAGCTTTAAATAAATCTTTAGTATGTTCCATAATAATCTCCTTAATAATATAATTTATATTTTTATTTATATATATATGATTTGATGAACTATCACTAAACTAAATATTTAGTGGATTTATTGCGTTAATTTTTTAAAACCCACCCTCAAAACCATCAAGTTCACCTTCTTCCTTTTCTTTTTTAATTAGTTCTTTATTTTCAACTATATCTTGATCCGATAGTTTTAGAAAATGTTTAATAGCGAATTCTTTAGAAAATACTTGACCAATGTAAGTAGCAGCATTTGACCAATTTTGCATTCTCATTTCCATTATTTGCGCTTCTTTAAATTCAGCATAGTGAGAATCTTTGTTAAATACAATATTAAAATCTTTTTCATTTAAATCATATTGCTTCCATAAACCTTTAAATTGAAGATGTGTCTTATAAACATCCATTATCATATCAGATATTCTATAAGTTATCCTATTCGTTAGTTTTGAAAATTTTAATTCTTGATGAGTTACATCATTTAATTGTCCTGCATTATATGTTGTTTGATCTAACCTTCTTGATTCTGGAATTTGTAAAGCTCTATACATTTTTTTAAGAAAGTAATCAACATCGGTTATTTCACCTAGATTTGAATTTTTTGTATAAACACCTATATCCAAAGCATATGTATGAAAATCATGATATTCATGCTGACTATCAACTGTTAAGTTAGCAACAGTCATTGTTTCATCTAGATATTCTATTTTTACAATCTTGTGATTGAACTCTTTATTTTTTTCCTTGAAATCATTAAAATTCTTATAATTGAAATTAGATAAAAGAGATTTTAAGTGATGATGTCTAAAATTCTTGAATCTTTTTACTGATTTATTTTCAACCATAAATATATCCATAAATTCTTTACTACTATCTAAGAAAGATACTATATCGTTTGATTTAGTTATTCCTGATTTATATAAGTCTATCACAAACTTTAGCATAGAATTACTATATTTTATTGTTTGTGGTTCAAATACTTTTCTTCTAAATTCATTAGACTTAAAATTATTTTTTTGTATTTTACTTTGTTTTTTCTTATATTCTTCAGTATTTTTTACTTTACTTAGACTTTCACTTCTTTTCATTAATACTTTTTCTCTAAATTTAGGATCTTGATTCATTAATTCATTGAATCTTATATTACCTAATATAAAAGAATCTCTTGAATTATTATCTCTAATATTTTTATCTTCTTCAGATAAAGATTTAATATATGATTTCATAGACTCACTTTGTTTTTTAATCATATTATTATATGTTTCACTTGACATATTAGAAATACCTTCTTTTTGAGATTTAAACCAATTAGATTTATAATCTTCATCAGTTTTCATTAATAAAAGATGTTTTTTATTTCCTATAATTGAATATTCCTTAAAACCTTCAGAGTGTAATAACCAATGATCTTTTGGACACATAAACATTAAATTACTTGGCTCATTATTATACCTATCAATATCATAATGATGTATAACTCTTTTATCATTACTAGATTCTTTAAAAACATATTCATTGTGTTTATTTTTTGTTTTCATATAATTACCAACTAATCTATGGGTATATTCCCATTTTTTAGTTAAATGATTAAAAATCATTTCATAATCATTACCTTTATTACCAATAGGTTCATATTTTTTATTAAAAGCAATAAGAGAATCCCCTACTTCTAATTTGTTAGCTTCAATTGTTCCTTTATTCCAAGTGGGCCATTTATGATTTAGAGTACATGTTTGAGTTTTACCATTATCTAATGTTATTCTCATAACTTTAGCATTAGTATTAGTTATATTAGCATGAGTTATAGGACCGGGGACCATTTCTCCTGTATTTGGATCACAACTATATACCCAATTATTTTTACCTTCTTCTTTCTCTTTAATTATAGTTTCTAATGTAACTACTCTACCATCTAATAATGGTATTTTTGTATCTAAAGGTAAACAACCACCACCTAATTCTTCAACAGAACTACCTTGACCAGTTTCAGGTTGAGAGAAAAAGTAATCTTCTAACATATTTGAAATATTAGCTTGACCATCTATTTCACCAGTAGAAGTATTATAAATCTTTTTTTGTCTATATTGCCTCATTACCTTTTGCATATAAGCATCTTGTTTATGTTTAGGCATATTACCAGTAGCTATTCTAAATAATCTTTTTTCAGGTGCTCTAACAACACGATAAATAACAACAGCTTCTTCTAATAGTTGTAATTGCCTCCAAGTCTTTTTTATTTTCTCTAAATATGATAAAGCTATTCTTTCCTTTGTTTGACCATTTAGTTGAAATTGACCATAGTTTATATATGTTATTTGTATATTATTCAAAGTTAAACTTTCATTGTGATTTTCTAATTTAACTTTATAACTATCAGGTTCATTATCAGTATTCCAATTCACATATATATTATCAGGATTCAATTTTTTAACCTTAGTTAATCCTTTTTTTGGATTATTAGGATCTATAACTTTTTCTAAAAATAATTCACCAGTTATTAAAAAGTTATTAGTTGTTTCCCATGAAGTTCTATCAAATTTTAATAAGTTATTATATACATAATCCCATTCTTTTATCAAGTTATCTTTTATGTTTATGTTATTTAAATGATTTTTATTTACTATATCTAGATTAGCAACAACACCTTTTGAATCAGGAGATATTATCTCATCCGTAACAGTGTTTAATGCAAGATTAATTTCTGGATACTCAGCCATTTGACGATATACTGATAATTTTGTGTCCTTTGTTAATTCCTCATGACTTAAATATCTTCTCATGTTACCATAAGATTGAGCTGAGAAAACTGAATTATCATTATCAGTATTATTAGAATCTACTGCATCACTTAAAGAAACTCCTTTATCTTTTGGATCATATTCAACTTCCATTTCACCAAAAATATTTAAAACATTCCTTAAAACACCTGTAGAAGATTCTACCATGTCCTCTATACTTTGACGTGTATTATTAAATATTCCCATTAAGCAAACCCTTATCTTATTATATATATGCTTTTATTTATATACTTTATTTACCATAAAGTTCTTTTTCAGTTATTATCTTAAAAATCATTCCTCGTTCAGATGCAAACTTTTCTGCACTTTTCCATTTATCCTGATTATTTTGCCATGTCTTTGACTCATACAACATAGTTTTCTTTGACTTCTTTTTACCTGCTCTTGGTTTTTTAGTTTGGGAATAGGGTTTAAGTTCAATTAAAAATTGTTTTCCATCTGACATTTGCATAAAAAAATCAATGAAATATCGTCTAGTTTTGTGATTAACCGTACAATAATATTTTATTGCAAAACATTCCGATCCCCATTTAACTACATGTGGGTTATTATCAAGATAAGAACAAAAACTATATTCCCATCCACTTCTACACATAGGTAGATCTCCATCCTTTGTGATATATTTTTCAGTATTCTTTACTATATATTTACCTTGTTTATATTTATTTTTACTCATTATTTATTTACGAATTCTATTTAATACATCCTCATCATCTGTACCTAATATTTTAGGATTAACTGCAATTGCAGGTGTAGATGTTCCAACAGAATCTTCTTCAACTTCAGAAACTTCTTTTTTACTTACTTTATCATTAACCTTAGTAAGATCTTTTATATTAGATTTAAAATAATTCGTTATGCTATCTAATATCTTTTTATAATCACCTTTTACACTATTTAAAGGTTTTATCTTTTTATTATCACAATGAAAGCTAGTCTTTAATTCACCTTTTAAAGCTTTATTACTTTCATCAAAACCATCTATATGTATTTTAAAATATACATCAGATTTTATTTTTTCATCTTTACCTTTGTTACTATAAGATATTATTATTTTTTTATCTTTATAAGTAAAATTTAAATCTTTTGAAGATGAAACTATAGATTCAATTTCTTCTTTAATTAACTTAGATAAATTTAAACCATTTATCCTTAAATTCTCTTCTTCATATAAATCTATTATCTTAAATAGTTTATCTAAATTCATTTTATCTCCTATATATAGTTATTTATATAGGAGATTTTTTTATTTAATTCAGTTAACCATTCTTTTCAGATAAGGAGTTAGTTCACTAGCTTGGTTAATAAATTGTCTAAATTTGTTTAGTCTACAAAATTTCAAAAATCCCATAGATACATTAGGTAACTTATAATTTTCATAGTCATCAATTACCTTATCTATAATATGATCAGGTTGTAAATCTAAATTAACTAATTTATTGTTTCTCTTAAAATTCTTTTTTATAGTATCATCTTCATTTAATAATTCTTTTATACTGTTTTCATCATAGTGATGTTTAGCCATTTTTTCTGTAAAAGTTCTTTTTCTAGTTGGAGTTAAATTGTATTTTTCAGAGAATTTAAAATACATTTCATATAATAATTTTTCATCATTATCTAATTTAATTTTAGCAAATTCTAAATTATCAGCCATTTTTTCTAGAACACAAAAATCTAAAAATTCAGACTTATAAGTATGTTTATCATTAATTGAAGGTATGAAATCAGATTTATCACCACTCATTATTTTAATAAACATATCCCTTCTAGGATTATCACTTGTTAGATAATTACCTTTTTTATTATTTACTTTATGTTGAGGTGAAAATATTTTAACATTATCATATTTTAATAATTGAATGTAATCATGATCACTTGTTACAATATACTTATTACCTTTTATATGCCTAACCAAAATAGCAATAATATCATCTGCCTCAGTTCTATCAACTTTTAATACTTTTACAGGTAGATATTTTTTCATACATTCAATAAATTCATTTTGGAAAGTATAAAACTCATCCCATCTAAACCAATGTTCTTCAGCTTTATCTTTTTTTTCTTGATTATCTCTTGATAATTTTCTTTGTTTTTTATACCAAGGGAAAATATCACGTCTCCAATAATTACCAGCATCTTGAGCAATTATAACTTCATTTATATCATCAAACTTTTTAATATACTTAAAGATATCATTCATATAATAATATCTCCACATACCATATCCTTCTTCAGAGGTAGATTCTTTTTTACAGTTAAACATTTTACTATAAGCAATAAAAGAAGAATCAATAAGTAAAGTTGACATAATAATTTCCTAAAAATAAAGGCAAGCTACATTATATAACTTGCCTTTGAAAATCAACATTTTTTTTATAAATTTAAATATTATTTAGCTTTAGGTACTAAATATAGATATCTTCTTTTGTTTTCAGTGTTTTCAACGTAAAACCTATTTAGCTTCTTTTGCTTAATGAGTTTTCCACCACCTACACCTACATATTTATGCCAATGCTCATTGTATTTTCTATCTAAAATCTTTTTATAATTAGCAGGTTCAACTTGAATAACAGGAATACCATCACTTTCTAATAAAAATTTATCAGTAACACTTTCAATTAAATCCATAGTTGGATGAGCTTGTTTATAAGTTACAGTAATATAACTTTCACGAATTTTAATCTCATTTTCTTCATCTTTAGCTAATTGAAATTCTTTAAAAGATAGAAAATCTGAACCCTCATTAGTAATAGTATAATGTTTAATACCACCAATGTTTTCATAGTTAGCGTATCCTTCTTTTATCAAGAATTTTAAAGCATTATATGTTTCTGTGTCATCAGTAACAATCTCACTACCTGAATCTTCTTTTAACAATGAAAGAATTTTTAAAGATTTAGATTCAATAATAGCAGTATTTAATTCCTCTTCTTTCTTATGTTTTTGTTCCTTAAATTCAATGAAATCTTTCCATTGTTTACCCTTTTCAGTAACAGAATATTGTCCATCTTCTTGAACAACAAACTTACTCTCTAGTAAATCATCAACTGTGTCTTTAATAGTAACAGTATCAATTGATAGATTTTTTTCTTTAATAATTTTATTGATTAAGTCAATCTTAATCTCATTTTGCTTATTACTTCCCATTATAAGTGACTCCTTTTTCTAAATAGAGAATTCACCTATATTTATAAAAAATCATTTCCTTACTCTTACTCTAAGATTAACTATTTGATTTATACATAATGGATTAGGATTAGAATGTATATTTTCAATTATCATTTTAGTTTCTTCTATTTTTAAATCAGTTTTATTATTCCAAAAACTCAATATTTCAAATTTATAATTATCTTTGTCTTTTTTTATATCTTCAGCTCTAGATCCAGATGAGCAATATTTTCTCCAATCTGATTCTTTTTTAACTTTTCTTTTTCTTTTACCTTTACTACCATCTTTATTTTTCAAAGGAGGTAAAGTTCTAACACCATACATTTGTTTTATACCTATATAAAATTCACCAGATACTTTATCAGTTATTCTATATACAAAACCCAAAGATTCTTTAGGTGGACATTTTACATCAACTAAACAAACCCAATGGCCCCAATCCATTTCATCACTCATATTAGTGTTAATCCATTAATTGTTTTTTAATTTTAATATTAGTTAATATAGTTAAATATTCTTCTTCCGTAAAACCTTCTTTTAAAATTTCATTCTTAATTTTTAAATGTAAATCTTTTATTCTTCTCTCTTTATTTCTTTCTTCAACTAGATATTCTACAGAATTATCTTGAATAAGATTTTGCTCTTTAATAGTTATATAATAGGTAAACAAACTACCAACAAATCTATTTTCTAATAAAAAAGTCTTTATCTTTAACAAAAATTTATCTAACATTGTAAAAGAGTTTTTTTCTTGAGAATTTATAGGTTCTCTTAATACTTTACCATCTTCATCAATTAAACCAAATTTGAAAGCTTTCCATGATTTTATAGGTTTAAGTAGCTTAGTAGTTAAAACTAATAATATAGCAGAGTCAATAAACCTACCCTCATTTAATTGAAATTCTTCCTTCATATTTACAATTAACCTTCATCACTTCCTAAAGTATTTATATTACTTTTCTCAGAATCAGACTTATAAATGTCATTGATATTGCTTAATAGTTCTCTAGCTGGAGTTATTTTTCGTTTATCTTGTATTATTTTCATATATGCTGAATTAATTTTACTAATACTAGATTCTTCATGAATTTTATCTAATAAGAATTCATAGTAATCATAACAATTGTTGTTATCAATATTAAAATCAAATTCTTTTGTTAAATCAACTATCTCATTATCAATTTCCAATTCATCTTTATCTGAATCATCATCTTCTACGTCATCTGAATCATCATCTTCTACGTCATCAGAATCATCATCCTTTGAATCATCATCTTCTACGTCATCATCTGAATTTTTTATTTTATCTTTTAACTTATTTACAATACCTTTAACTTTTTTTTTATCTTCATCTGATAAGTTATCATATTCTTTTTTATTAGGTTTGATATTTTCAATATCTTCATCCTCATCTTCTTCTTCTTTATCTTTTTCTTCCTTTTCATTTAGATAAAGATCAATAGATGATAATAAATCATCACTTTTTCTGTATGTAAGTCTATCATTTACATCAGCATCCTCAACAACATCTATAAACTCTTTTAATTTTGATTCAATATCTCTTTTCATACTATTTTCTTCACGTTCTTTTTTTAATCTTTCGTTCTTTTTTTGTTGCTTAGTAACACCTTTTTGCTTAAACTTACCTTTTATCTGACCGTCCCTTCTTGATCTTCTCTCATCAATATCCATTTTTTTCTCTATAGGTTTTCCATCTATGAGAACTACTTTACAATCTGGACGATCAGAAGTGTAACGAGTTTTTACTTCACCCGTTACACTATCTTTATATTCTTTTTTATGAATCATTTCTTTTTAGAATTTTCTTTATTAATTAAATCATTATAATCATCTACGTCTTTTTGGAGTTTTCTTATAAGTTTTTTATTTCCTACGTTCATATCAATTTTATATAACAACCTATCTCTAACCTCTTCCCATTTTTTTACTTTAGAAGAAGATTCTTCATCCACCTTTTCACAAGTACATGGATCATCATCACAATCACATTGTTCATACATATCATCATCACTATCATATTTTGATTCAGTTTTATATTTAGATTTATTATAACCTTCAACAAAAGAACTTTTCATTGCATCCTTTTCAAACATTTCTTTAGATATTTTTTTATTTTTTCCTTTACCATCATCTAACTCAATAGTTACAGTATTACCTTTCTTATGCTCACCTGCAATACTATATTTCTTACCATGACAAACAACAGCATCACCTACTTTAAGAGATTTACCATTCTTATCTTTAGTAGTCAAAGTATCTCCTGCTCTAGTTGCTTCAGATAAATCATCAAAGGATAATTGTTTATGAGAAATTGATAGTTTTTTAATTTTTCCTTCTCCATCATCTAAATCAAAAACGGATTCATCAATTTTATCATGTATATCTACAATATTATACCTTTTACCTTCATGAACAATAGACTTGCCCTCCCAATCAGTTAATTTAGTGAATAACATATCTTCAACACCATAAATAATTTCATTGGAACTTTCATTAACACTTTCATTAAAAGATCCAACTACAATACCAGAAGCTTTTTTCCAATCTCCATTAGAATCTTTGATAGCATTATCAACAACTCCTTTTACTTTTTCAGAATCTACTTTATCTCCAAAAGCTTTTTTTGCCATTGTCATTGCTAATGATAATAGTTCTTCTTTACTTTCAACTTTACCATCACCATCATCAACTTTAGCTTCGTCTAATTTAAAAGACCCATCAACAATATCTTTAATATCGCATTTAAAGCTTTCTTTTAATTCTTCTAATTGAGTATGTATTGACATAATTTTCTCCTTTACTAAGTATATTTATATTTTTATTGTCGTGTTTTCTTCTTTACTAGCTTACCATCTAAAGTATATGTTTTTCCTTTAGGAGCAGTTTTGTTTTTTCTTTTCTGCCTTTCAAGTTTTGCCTTATTTTTAATATCTCTCTTCTTTTTAGCAATTTCTAGTTTTGCCTTTTTCTTTCTTCTATAAGCTTTGTTTTTTCGTCTAGTAGCAGCATCAGATTTTGATAGTTTAGTTTGAGTTGCTTTTTTTACTATTTTTTCATCTAAATCAGAATCATCAACATCACCTTCTTGATCAGCAATTTCCTCTTCATCTCCATCAGTACCTAACTTTGAAATTTCTTCTTCTAATTGAATAATAATTTCATCTAATTCTTCTATAGTATTATTCTCAAACATATCTTCATCATTTTGCAATAACTCAAATAAATCGTTATCAAAAGATTCTTTTAATTTAATTAGTTCTTCTTTAATACTCATATTATATACCTCTTATTATTTTAGTATGGTTCAAGTTAGTTATATTAATCACCCCAATAACGATTTCTTCTACCATCGTCAGGATATACATTTTTAGAAGAAATAGGAGAAATTGGTTGTTTTTTACTATCCTCTATTTCTTTATCTATATCAGATCTTACTTTTAGTATTTCTTTTGGACTTAAAGTTTCAATTTCTAATATTAGATCAAAGTAATTAATTATCGTGGAAAACTCAATTGGAATTTTTATTGTGACTGTAAATTTACTAGATATATCACCTGTAGCTATTTTTGGAGTATAATAGCTTATAACATTAGAAACTAATATATCTAAGTTTCTATTTTTAATTTTTGGATCATATTTTTCTATTCCTGTATCAACCTTTATAGATTTAGTAAAAAGACTAACATCTTTCCTACCTAATGAATATAGATATGAGCTTTTAGGCATTTTAACAGACTTATGATTTCCTAACTTGAAATGTCTACTATTAAAATTTCCAAAATCCATTGATTTATAATAAGCGTTTGATGTATACAATATATACTTATTACCTTTAACCTCTATATCTTTAAAACCAGACTTATATGGCGCAGTATTAATTATTCTACCTTTTTTTCTACCTCCAAACATACTTTTTTGAAATTCATCTCTTTTCTTTATATCTTTAGGATGACCTTTAATATATATATAAAGTTGTCGCAATCCATTGTCTGAAATTTCTTTTGGTTTGATTTTCTTAATTTTATTATTTACAATTATAAAAAGAAAATCGTACATATCATCTAACTCTTTTATGAATTCTGATTTATTCTTAGATTTCTCTTGAGGTGATTTTCCTTCATATAATTTAACAATATCAAAAGATTCATTCAAACTAATTAATTCTTCATTTAGTATCTTTAAATAGCTCATTTTTAATTACCTCTTATTATTTTACCAGTAGCATCATCTTGATCTTGATCTTCTTGATTACCATCATCAATATCAACCAATGATGGTATTTCTTTTTTTAATTTCTCTATCTCATCATCAATAGAAGAATTTTCAAAAAAATCTTTAAATCCCATTTGTTATACCTTATGTTACTTAATTATTTATAAAATTTATTTTTCTTTAATAAACTTTTGAATTGAGAATATAGTCCTTCAGGATCATCTTCTATAAACTCAAGAGTAGATGGAACCATAACAAATTTAGTATCACCTTCTGTTGTAAATGTATATGTAGGTCCATTATAAGAAGTATCAAAATGTATATTATCATTAGATTTAATCATTTCATTGAATTCATCAAAATCAATTAATTTATCATCTATAGGAATATTACCATCTTTAAATGTAAATGTAATAACATCTTTATCATTTTTTTGTTCCTCTAATAAGAATGATTTAAATCCACTAGGCACTTTAGGAAAATACTTACCTTCTGTAACTGCACCTCTTGAATCAGAAATTCGTTTAAGTTCAGAATATTTAGTAGTTTGAACATAGTGAACTTTAACTATTTTTAATTGCTTATTAGGTTCTATTACACACCATTCTGGAGATCTAACTGACCAACTATCGGTAGATCCTTTAAAACCAGCACTCCTATGATTAGTTACTTTTTCACCTAATGTCGCCTCTAATTCAAGTAAATATCCTTTTTCTCCTCTTGTTTTAGCGTAACCAATATCACTTATGTATAATGCAGATTTATTAATAACATTAGAGATATAGATTCCGTCACCTAACATACGACCAACAACACTTTCATCATCACTACTAACAACAGTGAATCCTACTCTTAGCACCAAAGAAGCTGCAACTGATCCTGTACCTGAAAACATAGGAATTTTAACAGTGTCTTTATGATCCTTTAAAAATTCATCAAATTCAGTATTATCATTATTAACATTAAATGATTTTAAGAATTTTAAAGCAATGTCACCATGTCGTCTATCACTAGAATGATATTGTAAATACTCAATAGATTTATCTAATAATTGAGTTTCATTTTCCTCAATTTCTGAAATTTTGACATCCCCCATTTGTTCCTTAACTTCCATTGATTTTTTCTTACATCTTTCAATATATGTTTCTAATGTATCCTTTTTACTAAACCTAACGGAAGGCATTTTTATATTATTATATTTTAATACTTCTCTAATACGTTTTTTATCAAGCTTCATTTTTGGCTTAATTAAAGATTCTGTACCATCAATATTAGTGCTAAAATCAATATTTTCCATTATTATAATATCTTTATACTTTTCTGTAATTAACTTATCAATATTAAATGATTTTAAAAGTTTAATTTTATCATCATAGCTATGATGATTAACATCAAGTGAATTAGTAACACGTTCATTTTCTTTTTTAAACAATTCAATAAGTTCATTATAAAAGTTAATGTCTAAATTTTCATTTGAAAATAATATCTCAATTGATCTTGAAAAACGAGATTTAGATTTTTTAATACGATCCTTTCTATCACGACTAGACCAACCATAAATTAATCTTGGTATATTATTAATTTTATTAACAAACTCTTGTTTAATGAGTTCTTTGTTATTACCTTTTAAAACATTAAAAGGATTAGTAATATCATTTAACTTAAAATTATCATAAATACCATTATCTTTGAATATAGTAGATATATTCTCATCATCTACAATTGGATCTTTAGCTTTTATTAAATACATATCAGTATCAATTACATCTAAATCTTCACTATCTAATTTAGTAGATAATTCTTTATTTAAACTAGATTTTAGAGCTTTGTATAAGACTTTATCATTATCTACTTCAGATAAATATAACATATCAACCATATCAAGATATGTTATCGTACTAAAATTCATACTTCTTGATATACTTTTAATAATTTCAACAGATCTATTAATATCTTGTAATAGTATTAGAACTAAACCATCTTTACTAATATCAGTTGAATAACTTGTAGAAGAATCAATATATAAATAAAATTTATCAAAAAACTCATCTTTCATTTTTTCAGAATAATTATATAAAAGTTTGTTAGTTTTAGAATAGTAAACACTAATCAATGTTAAATAAATATTAATTGTCCTAGAAGTATCATCTGAAAATTGAGTAAGATCTTTCATATAATCAAAAATAATATCTTTAATTTTTAAAATATTGTCAGAACTAATATATTTAGAATATTTTTCTTTTTCAAATAAAAAGCTGTAAATCCCATTAGCATATAAATTTGACATTATTTCTTTGTGATCTTTTTGAAATCTAGATAAAATAGAATTTACAATTATAGTTATATCATATTCACTTCTACCTCTAATGACAATATCAAGGTCAGATCTAGTCATATAATGTAATCTAAATGAATCAATGGGTGAATTTATAATAGAATTTACAAAATGATTAGTTTCTATAAAGTTAAAATTTTCATTTGTATCAAAATTCTTTTCATATACAAGATAATCAATAATATCATTAAATAATAATTTATCAAAATACAATTCTTTTAGATAATTAGGATAATATCTTAAAATATACTTAAATCTATCTTTGTCATTACTATCAATATTTTGTAACTGTATTAAATCAATAATAGAACCACTTTTAACCTTATCAATTAGCTTATTTTTTAAATGAGAATATTTTTCATTTTCAAGATAACCAAAAATATCAATATTATTCCTAATAAGATTATTTAAAAATGGAGAAATTATATTTTTTCTTTCAAACATATTAATTATATCATCAACCAAATCATCCGTCATATTATCCTCAAAAGATAAATCTTTTTTAGATATTTGAGCTTTATTTACTAACTCTGGATTCTTAATAAAAAAATAATCAAAGAAGCTTTTTTTATACAATTCATTAGAAATAGAATTTGGTATATCTATTTCTTTAATCATTTTTTCAATTACATTATCAGGAATACTTTTCTCTACACCTACAGGCATATTATTCATAATACTATCCATAACCAATGTAATAATTTCTTCATGAGAAGGCAATCCACGTGAAGATATCATATCCCAAACTCCAGCGTTCCAATTAGTAGTATTGAATGGAGAAAAACTTTCTTTTTTATTAAATAAATCATCTTTTTTGAAAATTAAATCTGATTTTAAACCACCAATAGCTAACTTATTCCAAAATAATTTATAATAATCAGATAGAGTAAATTTATAGTCATTATCGTTTGATAAGTATGTGGATAATATTAGATTATTAGTACCAAATAAATCATCACCCATACTAATAAAAATTTTAGATACAAGATATGTTACAAATGCTTTAGTACGAAAATTACCTACAATATTAGAAAACATAAGAACTTTAAAAGAATATATTACATAATCAGATTCACATTTATTAATTAGTGTTGATAAATCTCCAAAAGATTGATCCTTTCCATCTGAATCAGTATAGTTAAGAGGACTATGTGGACTTATAGTTAAATTAAGGTGTCTATCACGAAAATATTCAAAAAAACTTTTATTCGCCTTTTCCTTAAATAAATTGTCTAATCTACCTATTAATGAATTTAATTCATTTTCATTTCTAAGAGAAAAACAAGTATATACAAATATATAACCTACAAGTTTAAAATCTTCAAGAGAACCAAAAGTATTATTAAAGTCTATTCTTTTTATTTCTTTCTCTAACATGTTGTAATATTTATCACTTGATATATTAGCTACAGCACTAGTATCTTCATCAACTTTAGGTCTAACTTTTCTTATAAGTTCTCTAACATCAGACTCAATTTTATGTTTTTTAATTTGTTTGTAAATAGGTTTAATTAATTCTTGTAACGTATAATCACCATCAATAAATTTCTTAACTAACTCAAATATTAAAATATTTGGTTTATTAGCAATAGGTAAAAATCCTTTCATTAAATCTCGTATTAAAGATTCATCTAATGTATCAAGTTTACCATCCTTTAAGAGAAATAAAAATTTAGTATAAGGTTGACTTTTTGAAATTCTTACATTATTATTAGATATAACGTATTCTTTAAAAATTTTTAAAAGATCAACACTATTATCATCTATTGAAGAAAATCTAACCTTTTGACCTTTTAAATATCTTGATACATGTAAGTTATCCTTTTCAATAGCGTATAAGGATAGGAAACCTAATGTATTCAACCAAAACTTATTATTTATTTCAACTTTATTCATAATATTAGTAATCCTTTTTTTACTAATATTATTTATAAAGAATTAAATAAAGAATTGCTTTAGCTTATCAAAATAAGAATGTATTTCAATGGGAACTAATTTTTTAAAAGTTTCAAAGTCATTATTTTTTATAGCTTTCCTTACTTTAGTTGCGCTTATATCATCACTTGATCTTTTTATTTCCTCAACTCTTAAATCTGGATTCCTTTGTAATTGTTTTTTATATGACTCATATCTATCAGTACCACACCAAAAAACATTAATATTTTGCTCAGACTTATTCATTATAGTAATAAGGTTTCCGCTAAATGATTCAGTAAATTCAATAGTTTTAGTTGGGTATACAGCTCTAATCATTTCTTTTTGTAATTCACTTGGAAAAGGATTTTTAGCTAAATCTGATTTACGACCTTTAACTATATTGACAACAACATAATCAGTTTTTTTGAAAGCTAAGTCAAACATTTTCTTATGACCTAATGTAAATGGTTGAAATCTTCCAGATATCATAGATCCATTACTACCTTTCATTTGTTTACTCAAAATCATTTTACAATTACCTTGAATATCATCAATTATTTGATCATTATTTTTCTTAGAATGTGTGAAATCAAGATTATAATTATTTAATTTATCAGATACTTTTAAAAGTTGTAACCTAAAAGGTAATGATCTATCTATATCATCAATAATATCTAATGCTACTCTTCTTACATTATCCCAAAATATATTTTCTAATTCAACACGTTCATCTTTGTAACGCATTTTAATTTTATTACGAGCATCTTTATCAACTTGACCTTCCTTTTGAAATTTAATAATCTTGTCATTATATTGACACACAACACCTTCCATAACTCCACCATACTTTGATTCAACAGATATCAACATTTTACCAATTTCTTCATAAAGAATTGAAG
>Ga0181396_1000105_pt1 | contig 18530 bp, 32 predicted proteins | sample 19SPOviralmetaG_FD_130125 | JGI IMG/M metagenome (GOLD analysis project Ga0181396, IMG submission 130125) | Marine viral communities from the oligotrophic San Pedro Time Series (SPOT) site, San Pedro Channel, CA, USA - 19 SPOT_SRF_2011-01-11 | ecosystem: Environmental > Aquatic > Marine > Strait...
GTAGCAGATGCTTCTATACCATCTAGCTTAGTACCGTCTGCAGCTACATCTCTTCCATCTACAGTACCAGTAACAGTAATGTTACCTGTAACGTCAATACCTGCAGCAAAGTCTACATTAGCATCAAACTGCCCACCAGTAGATTTAGGTACAGCATCAGCTACAGTAAAGGACTTAAACGCTACAATATTTAACTCATCTGAAACAGTAGCACCTGTACTTAGAGTAACAGTATTTCCACCTGAAACACTATAGTCTGTACCACCACCTTCTAAGACAATACCGTTAAGAAATACTAATACGTTATCTTCAAAAAATGCTAGTTGATTGCTATTGCCATCATTACCTGTAAACGCTGTTTGACCTGATGTAGCAGTAAAGTAAAAGTAATCAATAGAGCGATTACCTAAGTTTTCAATATCAGTAGCAGACGTAGTAATAAATACTTCTGATTCACCTGTTAAATTAAGTAAAGACCCTGTAGAGCTTTCCTCGTAAGATCTTGACATAGTGGTTCCGCTATGAGTGTAGACTCCTGTGCCTACTTCCCAGTTGTTACCATTAAGAATTGTGTAGCGTACTGAGTTACCATTAAGGATACCACCTTGAGCAAAAGTCTGAAACCCTCCTACTGCAGAACCAAGGGTAATAGTACCTGTTCCTGTAGTAGACGTACTTACTTTTACACGATTTGCAAACTTAATTGTCATGGATAGGTATCCTTAAAGTATCTTATGCAATACGAATTACTGCTGTACCTGCTGCTGCCGCAGGAAACTCAATAGTTAAATCACCTGCTGTTGCACTAACTGTACCACCAAAGTCAATAACTGCTATTGCTTTGTTAGCCTGTGCAGTATTGTAAATAATACAACCATCTGTAGAGATAGTTACATTTTGAAATACCTCATCAGTAAAGTCAACAATAGCTGTGCTACCATCTAAAGTAATAGCAGCGCCATCTAGTACTTGACCACCTGCAGTGTAATTTGTTCCTGATGCTTCGTCGGAGTTACCAGTAACATTTGAGTAGTTAGTAGTAGCTGCACCATAAGTACCTGATGGTGAAGCTTTAATTAGAGCCAATTTTAGTGAGTGAGTATCAAGATCGTGAACACCGCCAAGTAGCTCTTGCTTAAACGTGTTGCACATTGCTGTAGTAATTGCCATTTGAAGATGTCCTTTATATGCAAATAAAGATAGGCCACAGTTAAGCAGCCTATCTCTGTAAGTGTATTATCAGGCGATATTATATTTCGCTGATACCAGAGCTTCTGGACGAAGGATCTTGCGACCGTAAAGGTGCATCCCACGCACAATATCTGCAAATGAGTCTGGGTCACGATAAGTCTCAGTTTTGTTGATCTGCTCTGCAGATGCAACGGCTGAGTCGTGTCCAGCACAGATAACTCCAAAGTTAGTGTTCTGGTTTGCAGAACCTGAAGTTCCTGCACCAGTACCAACTGCTGGCAAGTTTGAAGTTACGTAGACGCGGAAGCCATGAAAGTTATTCAGAACCATACCGTTCTGTAACCCTGAACCACCAAAGTCTGCATTCAACAAACGTGAGTCTTCATCGCGCAAGACTTCCATCATTACGGGATCAATAACCAACCAGCGACCTTGTGAGTCAACTTGCTGTTGATCCAGCAAACGTGCCATACGCGATACAATCATCGCAGGAGACACAGTTGCTGTTGGCAATGCTGTAGCGCCAGAAAGACGTGCAGCTACTGGGATTGAATGGTCACCAGCAGAAGATGTAGTGATGTTACCAAAGTCACCTTTTTTCAGCTTATTAACTGCGAGCAACTCGTCTGTACCAGCCGCTGAGTTAGCTTTGGTTCCGTTGATAACGTTGTTTACAGTATCAGCAGATTCATCTTCCAAGATGTTACCAGTTGCACCAGCAGCAGGTGTTTGCTTATAACCAGCCATGTAACCAAGTACATCTTTGTCAAACTGGTCAGCCAAACGATAGGCTGCGCGATCTGACGCAAGACTTTGGAAGTTGACATGGGAATGAGCATCCTCAATATCATCGACTTTGAAGGCAAAATAATTGGCTTTGTCGATATTAAGACTAAAGTCAGAGTCAATCAAATCTTGTGCGGCAACAGTTGTACCACGCAGATAAGGTTTAACTTCTACTTCAGGCTCTTTAACGATTTTCACGCTATCGCCCATGTTGGCAATCTCGCCAAAATAGTCGTTGTTAGTAATTGCTTCACAGATAGCAGACTTGCGTAATGCAAGTTGTACCTGTTTGCTGTAGATTACTGGTGACCAAACCCCATTGGGAAGGTTACCATATCCACTCGCTGATCCAAATGCCATTGTTTATTCCTTTCGCATTATTGGTTCCAAGATACAAACTAAAACAATTTCAAGTTTAGAGGCTAACATACTGGGTGCATTGTTTACAAGAGTGGCCGCTCCTATATGCAATGGGCCAATAGAGATTAGGTAGTTCCGTAAGAGTATTGCTGTTTGTGAATAGTAAAGTTTAATTTAGTATAGAGTAGGTTGCTATTTAATAGGGCTACCCTATACTAAAGGATTGTACATATAGTTATACCATAGTTTTTCTACATGTCAATAGCTTAACGAGCATTTCCTGAAATATCATAAATAAATTTTCCAGTACGAATAGATTCCATAATATCATCCGCATACTTCTCGTATTCTTGTGGAGACATTTTATTTACCTGAGATTCCTTTAGGTAGTTACTTGTCTCATCAGTTTCTGGGCGAGTACGTGTAGATTTAGTTCCTACTGATCTCGCCGCATCTTTGTCAGTATTTTTACTTTTAGTTTTTGCAATGCCTCTATCGCTTTTATATAAGTCGATAGCACGAGAAGCTGAACGAGCATCTTCAGTGTTTTCATACAAAGCGTCTTGAACCCACTTAGGCTGCTCTTCAGCCCATTCGTGGAAGTCATCGCTGTCACGTATTGTGCCAAAGTCAGGGTGAAGTCGCATAAGCTCTGCTTCAGCCTTTTCACGTGTGGCCTCATATCGCATTTCATCAATAGCTTTAACACGATCTTCTAATTCCTTTGACTGTTCTCTTGCCTTTTTAATTGCAATAGTTTCTACGATAGCTGCTACATCAGGATATTCTGCTGCCCACTTATCTAAGTCCTCATCACTAGTAGGTAGTTTAATTCCTTGTGCTGCAGATTCGTTAAGTTGTTCTTCTAGTTTTTTAATTCGATCTTCGTAGCTACGTTCTTTTTCTTGAGTATGTCTACGTAAATCACCATAACGTTTTTTAAAACTACGCTCTTCTGCTGTTTCAGGTACTTGCTCTTCCTTTTGCACTCCCTGTTCTTTTACAGACTCATCTTGTTCGTCCATTAATTTTTGCAGTTCTTCTTCTTCTAACTTTCGTTTATCTTCGTTTGAGTACTTGCGATTTGCAAATGCTACTTTTTTTGGCGCTTCCATTTCGCCAGCCATTATTGTATCGTCCATTTATTTACTTTCTTTTCTGGGGCCACCGTAGCCTAGTGTTGTTGTTAGGGGGATGAGTAGCCAGACAAATGTAACAGATTACTTACGTGCTGTTACTTACCACGTTTCTTCATTAAACCTCCATGTGCTTTACCACCGCCCCCTCCACGTTTGGGTTTATCTGGTTTGTTAGGATTATTATCTTGTGCAGGGCCACCTGATGGACGTGATGGCGGTTTAACAGAAGTTTTAGGTGCAGCAGATCCAATTCTAGTTGCTGTTCCTGTTTTAGCTAATGTTTCAGAAAAACTACTTCTGTCATCTCTATCATTATTTGAAACCGTTGAAGTAGAAGGTGCTGTAGTTGTTGTAGGTGATCTACCGCTACCTGTAGCTGATACAGGTGTTAGTGATCCTGCGCGTCCTGTTGGCTTACTTACTGGGCCTGTTTCACTTAATACAGTTCCAGTTAATCCTGTTTCAGGTATAGCACTCTTATTCATAACTGCATTTTTAACTTTATCCATTAAGCCTAAACTAGCCATTTTAGATTGCTGTGCAACTAGCTCTTTACCTTTATTTATAAGATCACTTTCGTAAGCTGCTCTAGTTTGTCTATCTATATCACCTACATTTGTTTGTAGATCAGTAGGAGTAGGTACTACAGTAGGAGGTTGCATTGCTATTTTTCCTAATGTTGTTATAGGAGTACCAGCATCTTTAATCGTACCTGACATACCTGTTAATCTATTGTCAACAGGAACTTGAGTCATAGGATCTTGCTGCATAGCAGGTATTTCTTGTAATATTTTTTCTACAGCAGCAGAACCTTGTTCGCCTGTAACTGGAACTTTATCTTCTTTAGGTATTCCTAGAGCTTCTTTTTCTTCTGCAGACATATAATCTTCAATAGAAAGTTCAAAAGGAGTTTGCTTTGAAGTTGCAATTAAGCTTGGTGATAAAGGAATAGCACTACTATCTACAGGTGTAACATCTTTAGGTGGCGTTTCTACTTTATTTAATTTAGTTGCAGTATTTGTAACAGCAGCTTGCTGCTCTCCTGTTAGCCCTAAAGACTCAGCTATTGATCCTATAACTGCACCAATAATACTAGTACGTTCTTTTTTACCTAATAGTTTTTCTTTAGCACTACGTAATGCTGCTACTTGTCCAGGTACTGTAGTTTTCTTTGCTTGTTCTATACGAGCATCTATATGTTTTAGCGCTTCTTTTTTATTATATTTATTAGCTGCATATGCTAAGCCACCTATTAATGGACCGCCTAAAACACTGGCTACACCTGCTACAATATTTGGTGTAGCACCACTAATAGTTTCTATTTCTTTAATATACATATCTAATGGAGCATCTGCCCACCCACCTGCTTCAACAAATGGATTTTTAGGTGCGGGTTCATCTGATCCACCACCACCACTACTCGCGGGTGCTGCAGGTTGCGTGGGTATGGGTTGACCTGTAAATAATACATAACCATCAGGTATGGTGTCAAGAGGTTTATCGCCTTGGAACCTAATATTTATTTTATTACCAGCTTCATTAATATATACTTTATTTTCAATAGGAACATCTGCAGGAGATACAGGCCACTGAATACCACCAATAGCAAAGTTATTCTCTTCGCTATCGTCCTCACCTTCTACAATAATTAAGTCAGCCATACCAAACGGTAAGTCATCAGGCATAGTAGCTTCTTCAGAGTTACCCATCTGACCCATAGCTTCCATTTCTTTCAGGCCCATCTTAGCCATCTGACGCATCTTCATAAGTTTTTCAAGACCAATAAACCTAACTACATCTGCAGGGAAAATAAATTCACCTTCGCTGATGTTAGCTGGAATGTCATCACGAACTTCTTTACGTGTACTTCCAGATGGAACTTCATTACCAGATACCTCATCCACCATACCGCCTTCATCTTTTAGTCCACCGTCTTCAAAGAAGCTCATTTGATCTTTCATAGCAGTTCCACCTTTGTTAAATTTTAAATTATCACTACGCTTACGTGCAGCTTGTTCTGCATCTTCTCTACTTTTATGTGAACTAGTAGGCTTAATAATTTCTGCCTCTAGCATAAGTTTTAATGTAGCATCATCGTATTTATGACCATTATGTATACTAGGAATGTTTATCCACATATCCTTATACTTAAACGTAGTAGATTTTTCAGATACCATTTCACCTTCAGGAGTTTTATAAACATCCCTACCTGCCTGTGTTTTTTTACCTGTACTTGTACCTACTTTTTTATCTGCCATTTAGTACTTCATCTTTCAATAACTTTAATCTGCGTAATTGATTTATTGCACCCTGCGCTCTATGCACAACAGTAATACTATCTGTTTGTTCCATTATTCTGTGTTGTTCAGTAATAAGATAGTCAAAGTATTCCTCTAACGCATTAGCCTGTTGGGGGTTGCCCAGCGTTGGCTTGAGGCGGTTGAGCAGTTGGTCCTTGTTCATTTCCACTAAATCCTTGTTCTTGAGGTGTAGGTACTTGACCTGTTCCTATGTTACCACCCCCTGCTCCTGTAGGATCTAAAGGGTTGGCTCCCTGTTGTTGTTGCTCTTGGGCTGGGGCTGCAAAGCCTTTCATAAGCTCTGCTTGTATTGCTGCCTCATCCATATTGTTAGTTACTTTATCTGGGTCTAGCTCCATTGACTTAGCTATCTCCCTAATAATATACTGGAACTTAGCATACGGCGCTAGTGAAGGATTAGATGCTACTTGTAAAAACTGCATCAAACGTTGACTACGTACTTCGTTAGCCATAAGACTTTCTGTGCCACGAGCTTTAACTTCTAAATCTCCACGCAACTCAGGATCGTAACTAAACTGCATATTAAAACTAAACAAGCCCTCACCTAAAGGACGTAGCAAGTAGTCATCAATGTTTTTAATTACTGTTTTTATACCGCCTTGTGCGGCACCCATAAGCATAGAAATGCCAGAAGCAGTACGGCCCACGCCACTGACCCCTGTTTGACCATGAGCGAAAGATGGAAATCCAGTTGACTCATCTGCTAATACCCTTGCTTTATCAAATAACTGCAGGTTTTCTCCTGCAACATTAGGGAACTTAGTTCCAAACACTGCTTGTCCTGGGGCACCACCTTGGCGTCTAAATACTTTACCAGGATATACTGATAAGTCTTGACCTGGAACTAAGTTAGTTTCATCTACTTCAATCAATAGATTACCAGACAATACGGCATTGTCAACTGCCATTCGCATAAAACCATTCATTAAAGTTTGCGTATCGTCCATATTTTCTGCAAGACCCACACCAAAAAAACCATACGGGTTTAGTTCATATGGAGAGGCGTGGTACGGAATCTTAGCAGGTTTGAAAGGATTAAGTACCATACGTAGTAGTTTACCATTACATATCCAAACGTTTGCTTGTAACTCATCAAAGCCAGATAGTTCGTTAGGGATATCTACACCTTGTTCTTCTAGTAGCTCTACGTCTACCATACCCCAATACTCTAATACTTCAAAACGATCAATACCATGTTCAGGTGCAAAGTCAGCTAAGTCATGCTCCCAATCTTTTCGTGTATAATCTTCACCGTAAGAAATAGCTTCATCAATTAAAGATGATCTAAAGTAAGGACGTTTCTTAAGGGCACGTAGTTGTGTGCGTGATAGTTTATGGCGCTCAATAACAAACTGAGCTTCATCCATATTACTTGCATCTGGATCTGGATAAAAATTCCACACAGATACGTGAGATATCTGTGGTACTGTTTTAATCACAGGAGAGTACTCACCCTCTTCATTCCAGTTAGCATATTCTTTATCTACAGCAAATGGACCTTTCATTACACCAGTACCAAACAACGCCATTTCAAATACTGTACTACGTAGATGTTTACCTGCACTTGACTCATCTAACTGGTCATGTATTTTCTTTTGCATTTTCTTAGCTGCAATCATAGCTGGGCTGAATGTGATTGCGGATGGTGTAAGTCCTGTAGTACCTTTTAGATTATCTATATCTTCTAGTTTTTCTTTTAGTGGGCCAAGACTTTCCATAAGGGTCTTTTCTGTCGCACCCTTAACCCACTCTTTGCCATCTCCCTTGTAACCATAAGGAGACACAATCTCATTCTTAGTATCTTTACGTAGTTGTTCAGGTTCTTTAGGATCAAAATTAACATCTGCTACAACACCATCTGGTAGCTCTGTAGGATCTACACTTAATGGAAATCTATTGTTAGCAAATAGTACATCAATCATCTGACCATATGCAGCCAGTGTTTTTGTTTTAGTTACCTTAATAAATACACGAGACTTTTCAGCTTCTGTAAATTGTACATCAGAGCCATATAGTCCTCTATAGTTTCTATATGATTTAAGCCAGCGCTGTTCGTCCTGCTCACGATAATCCTCAGAACGTTTGTATCTTTCCATAATAAATGGAATTATTTTAGATGCACCATAGTCTTCAACATCAGAGTTTTCTGTGTCTTCAAGGGCAATGGAATCGTCCTCAATAAAAATTTCATCAATATCTGACATATAGTTTCTTTCCTTAATATCCAAATGTTGCGTCTGCTACTTGCATTCCGCTTGCCATAGTAGGCCCACCAAATTCAAAGTTAGTAAATCGTGGTCGTGACATAATACCATATCTTAAAGCATCGTACAAGTGATCTTCTGAGGTCGTGTCAATATCCTCTGGATTTCGTTTATCTATAGGTAAGGCTGGAAGCTGTGCAATAAGATTGTGGCAAGTATTAAAGAAAACCATACGAGGCTCTTCTGTGTATTCGTCAACTTGCAATCTCCTGTGCACTTCGTTTTTACCAGCTACACGAGAGCCTTTTGATCTGTCAGATGGACGCCAGCGACAGCCCTTCATAATCATTTGTTCAGCCAATGACGGGCCAGTATCACCACGCTTGTGCCATAGAGAACTATCCAAAACACCATATCTAATTGAGCCATCTTCAGCCTCTGCATCTAATACCATATCAGCTAAATCTGTAGCTAATACTTTGCCTACATACAGTTCCCTGTATACTACTAACTGTTCACTAGGAGATACTGCAAACCAAATAACCCCTGACTTACTTCCATATCCGTAATCACACGCTCTAAATTTAACCCAGTTATGTGGTATAGCAAATGGCTCAACTACATGTATCTGCCTATTAAATTCAGTAAATGCTGCGCCTTCTTTAATATCCCAGTCACCTTCCAGTAGCTGTCTTCTTTGCTGCTCTGGTAAAGACAGAAGCATTGCTTCATAATCACCAGTTTCTGCTAGGTAAGGATTGTCGGAAAGACGGGCAGGTATAAACCTACGCTTGAATAAAGGTTTGCCAGCTTTTGAGTGTCCAGCAGGATAGCGTAATACTTCATTTGTTTCAATATCAGTTGCATCAAAAGATTCCCCAGAGGAGGCGGGATCAATAAACATCTTTTTTACCCAATGATGCCCCCTACCTCCTGGGTTTGTAGTAGCCCTCATGTATACTGGTAAATCACTTGCTGTAGATCTCAAGCGACTTCGCATGTAATTCCAAGCGAATGGAGTAGGCCACTGAGTTAGTTCGTCAAAGCCTATCCAACTAAAAGCAAGACCTTGGTAACGTAGTACGTCATCTTCTTTATCTAAGTAAGACATCCACAGTCTGGCACCAGAGGGTGCAGTCCACTGCATCTTACGTTCTGACCATTTAATCCCAGGCCAGATCTTAGGGTACATTTCTTGAGACTTAAATATAAGTTCTCTTAGTTCTTCTGTAGTATGCCGTAGGAGCAATCCTGAAAAGGCTGGATGACCCATAAAGCGTAAAGGGTCAGCCAACATAGCGTAGGACTTACCGCCACCTGCAGAGCCACCATATAGTACCTCACGTTCACCTGCAGCTAAGAAGTCTGTTTGTGGTCCAACATTAGGCTTAAAGATTACGTTATGATCTTCTTCAACCTGCTGGGTAAACTCTTCTATTATATCAGGCTGCGGATTGGGCGTTTTCGCTTTGCGTTTTCGCGGTGGCTCCTGTGCGGCTATTTTCGATTTCTTCCGCTTTGGCGATTGCCTTTTTCGCATAGTCTGCCCATCTGCGTAAGCTGCCAGCTTTGTTTTTTCTTCTTCGTTCATTATCCAACCGTTTCTTGAGTCCTACGTGCGATATAGTTCTACCTGTATTTCTGGTCAACCAGTTCGCTACTTCACGATACGAATACTGTTTAAGATATTGTTTCGCTTCCTCAAGCATATCAAGTTCTAAACTAATTGGCAATAGTATTCCGTCATCTTCTGGATCTAATTCATATCCAAATGGAACTGTTCTTGCTACTCGTGGAATAGGTGTCCACTCATTGTCTTCTTTAAGATCCGTTGGTTGGGGTAGTTTCCATTTACCTAATGGCTTAGTCATCATCTTCCTGTACTTGTTTAGCTGGCATTAGCATAACACCACCCTTAGCTTCTACTTGCATCTTTTCAGTTTTAACTAAACCAGTACGATCTAGTAACTCTTTAGCTGCTGCCATCTTATCACGAATACCTAACTCAGTAGGATCATACAAAGCGCTAACCATAGCCATAGCAGCTTTAGGTACGTTACGTGCTAGATAACTATGCGTAACATCTAGGATCTCTTCCTTAAGACTATTAGTAATTTCAGTGTTAGTAGTGTTAGGTGAGTATCCTGCCAGCTTCTTAGCCATAGTAACATCGCCACCTGCCTCATCCATAAGGACTGCAAGAAACTTTTGTTGACGCTCTGTTAGTTCTCGTGCCATACTAGTCCTCTATCATACGGAGTGCTTGCTCCAATGTTTCTTTATTACGGCGTGTCCAACCGCGACCAAATGTCTCAAATGTTTTTAACGACTCATAAAATGTTTGACGTTGTGTATATACATTTTCAATAATAGCTTTAGGTTCTTTATTCATAATAGCTTGTAGTGTACGTGGTCCTATAGCCCCATCTGCAGTTGCTCCGACAGCACGTTGAATAGCTTTAGCTGGGCGACCGCTACCAGAATTAACGGCCCAGTCAAAGGCGCACCAGTCAACACCGCTAGGAAGATCATCACCTCGTACCCTATCCCAATAATTTTTCTTATAGATGGGAGCTACATCTATTGAGGTAAGCTCACGCATCTCTTCTTCTGTAGATTCTCTACCTATCCACTTATCGTAAACAGCTTTAGTAACACCAAGGTTAGTCATACCCCCTGGGTCTTTGGGATGATTTACAAAGCCACCTTCATGGTGAAGTAACATGGATAAACATTTGTTAAAGTTTTTATGCATATTATTTGGGCCTTTTTGGTGGACGCATAGATCCTGCTAATGCAGGTTTCTTGGGTGGACGTTTGTTAGGAATCTTAGCTGCATCTTTAGTTTTAGCTGCGTTAGCTTTAGCTACTTCTTTTTCAATACGGGCTTGTAACTGCGCGCGTTTCTTAGCGTCAGTTTCAGCTTTAAGCTTCTTACGCATATCAGCGATCTTAGCTGCACCTGTTAAACCTGCACCTGCTGCACCTACACCAAAGCCAATACGCTGCGCTTTACGTGAGGCACGTTGCCCTCTAGTTGCTTGTTCTACTTGACGTTGACCTGCTTTAGGTTTAGTAGTCATGTCTTTGGCGTGTTTAGCACCTTGCTGCGCTAGTTTCTTACCATACTTTTTAACTGCTGCTGCCATACCTCTACTAGCAATAAACCTAGCTACGGCTGCTGCTCCTGCTACCACTAACGGTGCTACCATTATTTCTTTCCTCCAAAAAACTTACTTACAGAACGAATGCCTATACTGGCACTAACGATTCCACCTAATGAATACTGATACCAAGATGGCATAGTTTCGAGTGCCGCAAACCCAGCTTGCACAATGTTGTTACCCCAATCACCACAGAATGCTAGAATTAATGGAATAGAAAAAAGTAAAGTTATCCATTCATCTTTCCAGCTATTCTGTGTAGCTTGTATTGCAGCAAGATCCCAATCAATCTCACCTGTAGCTTGTTTAACTTTAATCTCAGCGTTAGCTTTCTGTACAGCTACTTTACCATCTAGGTACGTAGTTGCTAGCCCACCTACTGCGCCTAAAATTTGACCAATCATTTTTCATGCCCCAGCCAAACAGCAAACGCACCAGTCATAGCACCAGTTACAGTAGCTGTAAGTGCAGTAGCTTGTGATGTCATATCAGCAGAAGATAACGCCATAAACCAAAACAAAACTTCTATGTACATCCATGTCATTACTAACATCATTAGTCTTGGCATAATCTTCCAAGCTAACACTCTTTCCATTGCTATAGTCATAAGTTATCCTCGCCTGTATCTAGCGGTCTTCTTTGCAATCTCTTTAGGTTGAGCCACAAACTGCTGACCTGCCTTAGTGCCTTGTCGTTTTGCTCTAGTAGTGGCTGCGTACTCACTAGAACTAAGAGCATTGATAGCCTTAGTAGGTAAATAGCGTTCACCAGTTTTAGCACTAGGCTTCCCGCTTTTAGTACGCCACTTTTCCTTAGTCCACTTGTTAAGACTTTTTTGACTTTTTGCTAGTGCCATGTACTTTCTGTACCTCAAAATTAGCAGACAAGCTTGCACCTTTATGTGGTACAAACTTTCCTGTGTGCTTCATAAGTTTAAAGCTACCATTAGATTGTTTCATCCAGTGGTAGCCTTTAGGTGCTTCTACCTTCATTTATAACCCCCACCCGCTTTTTTGTATTCACTTGCGAGGAGTTGGGCTTTACGTGCAGACCATTGACCCGCCTTCCCGCCTTTGGTTCCCCGTTTAATCCGCTCAAACAAACGTTTACGCATAGCAGGCTTAGTATAATTTCCTGCCTCATTAACCTTGGATTTTGCTTTCTTCGCCGTAGATTTTGTTGTAGATTTCGCCACGAGAAATTCCCATATCATGCAGATGTTTATCTGACATATTCTGAAGAACCCAATAGTCTGCTCTGCGCTGTTGATGTTCTTGAATTTTATTAAGTACTTTTTTAAACATGTTCTATCTCCTATATATGTTAAGGTAAGAATTACTTACCCTTATGGAGATAGTTATATCATACTTAGTTATAACATAGTATAGACAAGTTTGCAACCCCGCTATGCATTATCTATTAGGGTTATAGTACTGACGTACAGAGATAAATACTTCTAGCCCACTACTAGTACCATCAAACGCTAAGATCTTATCGCCAGCATGTAGGTGAATCCTGTCAGACGTTACAATATTATATACATCATGCCCAGCTATAGCCTTTGCATTTATTAAGTGATGATATGAGTTTGTGTCTGCATGATACCACTGAACAGTAGCGTTATGAGTAGAATTAGAACCATTACTAATATGTAAGAAATCTATAGTAGCATCGTGGTTAGGTGGACACGTATATACTAAGTTAGCACTAGCGCCACCTGAAGTAGCTGTTACTGCTACTGCTGCTGTGTCTGTAGTATATGTACGTGTATCTATTGACATATTATTTCCTACGCTACTATAAAGTCTACGATCTGACCGTCAGGTTTACGTAGTTTATTTGGATTGGGGTTATAAGCATACATCTGATTCACTAGCTTAAGATCTTCTACTGGTGTATCAGGAGTTACTTTGTTAGGCTGCTCAGGTTTATATTCTTCATTATTTCTACTGGACCTATCCTTGTCTGCCTTTTCAAACACTATGTTTTCATGCGTCTGAAAAGGAAAACTAGGTAAAGGAAAGTGAGATATTAAAGTCATTAAACTGTAGAGCCTACCTTTAGTTTAAAACATTTTGTACGGATGTATAGCCCCTGTTGTGCTAGAGCTTTAGCTGCATTAGCTACTTCTTCTTGACACAACTTTTCAGTTGCTATCAATCCACTGGTACGTATCATTACGTCACAAGATGTTGCTGCTGGGCTATAACAACCCAGCAACACTGCAAGCCACATTAACCCGCCGTCCACTTCTGTGTGCCGCCTACAGATGCACCTGCGTTTGCATAGCCACCCTTTGCGTACATATTTTTCTTGCCATCACCATAGCCACCTTTAGAATATGACTTTTTCTTTTTATGCGCCATGCCTCCATGTGCCATATCTGCAAAAGGATTAGGTAGCGGTTTAACTTTCTTATTACCAGCTTTTGTGTTAGCGCCTTTTGTAGCTGACTTTTGTGCTTCCGCAGCATCTGCAGCATCAATTTTCTTTTCGATAGCATCAAATTCTTTTTGTGTAATTTTACCTGCACGTAAATCTTTACCTGCCTGTATCATAGCATCTGCACGTTGCTTATCTGTAAATGAACGGTACGCAGCCATTGATAGTGGCTTGTCACCAGCTTTAGTTGTGATAGCTGAGATACGTCCTGATGCAGCACGTCCACGCTCTTGTCCTGTTTGTTTCTGTTTAAACTTAGGTAGTTTTCCCATTGGTATAGTTCCTTCTATTTACCATTTAACTTTATCAGCCCAGTAAGCTGCACTCAACTTACCACGCTTTATGTTCTTTGAATGACGTGCTTTAAAGCTTGCACGTTTCTTTTTCATTTTATCTGATTCACCTGCTTTAGGTTTTCCTGCAGTCTTAGCGCCTTGCTCACCAAAGCGAATAGTCTTAACCGTATCACCCTCTTTAGCTACAACTACGTGTGACTTCTTAGGATGGTTAGGTGTACGCTTAGGTTTGTTAAAGCCTGATACACCTGCACGTTCTAGTCTGGGGTCTTTAGGCATCTGTCCATCCTTCTTCACGCATAGCCCACTCCACATGCTCTAAAGTAAAAGATCTACCGTAGTGAGCCTGTACAGCCTCTCTTACGTAGAATACATCACTATGGGGGATATGCAAGTTCTCAAGATTACCGTCTAATACGTGTTTATAAAACTCTTCAAGAACATTGTCTGTATATAGTTTTACAGATTTCTTTGCCATTGTCAATACCTAATTTAAATTAATATACAAACGCCTCCGCATAAAGCGGAGTACACTTAAGTGTTACACTGTACATGTTTATGTTATGTGTAATATTGTAAGGAATTATTTTTAAGAGTAACATTGTAAGGACATTTAAATGCTACATTGTACATGTAAGCACCTTAGCTATTACTATTACATAGTTTTACACATCTAATATGATATGTCAAGTGTTAATATCGTCACTGTAACATTATGTGATCTACTGAAACATTACGTTACCTGTGTATCTCATCACGAATTGTTACAACTATGTAACCATTGTGTGTGTAAACCACCTTATATGTAAAGTGGTTACCAGTGTATTTTCCTGATCTGTGTGTATATTCATGCATACTATCTACGCTACCCCCACTGGCCCCTGCGGCCCCTCGCTCTTCACCGCGCAATTGCGCCTATAATGCAAGGTCATGGCGCGTGGTGAGAGCAAACAGCATGTCACATTCCACCATTACATCGTAGATGTGTTTAAAAACAACCACTTACTTGTCTACGACAACTGTTATGGAATCAGTTGCCTGTCTAAAGACAGAATGAATAGGGGGATTTGCCACACTCTTAGTGTGTTGGCAAGACGATGCTTATAATCTACCCCACCCCCTTTGGGGCAATGCACATGATCCTACAAGCCACGTGCTGCTCTGCCAATGGTTCAAGTCAAGTCCGACGTTGGACCTATAACATCTTTGATGTTGCTAAAATGTCACAGTTAAGGTGGTGAAGCTGTGGGTTGAGGTCGCAAGTTTAGCGCATGAGTTTCAGAAAAATATTATCGAAGAGAATATTATTTCTTGCAACAGCGTGTGAAACGGCAGGCGCAGAGGATCGCGAGGCAGCTTTTCAATCTCCAAAACTTATACTATCTTCTTACATTTTTAATGATAGAACTATATCTCACTTCTTGTGAGAGATATAGATTCTCTCATATAAAAATAGAAGATAGATAAAGGAAGCTCAAAATGGCAAATCTCGAAATTCAAAACATCTCAACCCTCGAAGATCAAGGCAAGGTTCTTTCAGAACAGTGGGCTAAAATCGAAGCTGCTGACAAGAAAAGATTCAAACTTTCAACCAAAGCTGAAGGCTTTGATACACAGCTTGGAAAGCTGATGGTCGAGCTAAAAGCTGAGGGTGGTGATCGTATCCCAAGCCAAAGGCTTCGTGATTGCCATCTTCATTTGATCGACAAACGGCGTCGGAGCGAAGCTCTTTGGTTTGTTGAGAACGAATCAGAATGCAGAGCATTCATTGAAACCTCAAAGAAAGGTTTTACTTCACTGTCTGCTTTGCAGAGAGCAATGAAGCAGAAAGATGCTACCTCTAAAGAGGTTGCTGAGACAACAGAAAACAGCGAAGCTGTAGCAGTCAGCGAAGCTGAAACACCCAGCGAAGCTGTTGTTAAGTCCGACGTTGGACCAGTCACAAAGCAGGTTGTCTTCGACAAGCTTATCAAGGTTTGCATGGCAAATAACATTGATCCTCTGGATCTTGCTGAGATGCTCATGGAATATGACAGCGTATCAGCCTCAGAAGAAAAGGCTGCGGCATGAGATACAAGCAACACACATCAACCAAGGCAGAGGTGCGCTCTCAGCGTACCAATGCCCTTCGTGCGCGTCTGGATGAGGCGAGACAGCTTAAGTCCAACGTTGGACCTAAACCTTTCACAAGTGTGGATGACCTGATGGAATCATCTAAGCCTAGAGGTACACTTGTGCCAATGATGGGCAAGATGGTGATTGATAGCGGTTGGAAGGAACCCAAATGAATTACTCTGTAATTGTATTAAATGATGATGGTGAAACCATCTTTGAAACCAAGCCATATGATGGTGCCTGTGAACTGGCTGGGAAAGCTATGCGCAGATGTGCTGACAGATGGGAAAAGCGAGGCTACGAAGTAGAATTTCGTGAGAGAAAAGACGCCGCTGTGGAATTACCCCAGCATGAATGGAACCCAGCTTGACAAACTCTATGTATAGTATAAGTTATTTATACTTGATATTTATTGAAAGTATAAATAACGTATACATATACTAGAAAGGAAGTTAAATGAATACGATTAAAGTCATCACAGATCAGTATGGTTTCTGGCATGTTTACCGTACTTGTAAGATCACAGGTCAGCGCTCAATCTCATTCTTTGAGAATGTGGATGAAGCTAAAGCTGCCCTGCTTAAATGAGAAACTTAAGTCCAACGTTGGACCTAACTAAAGGAAAGTTAAAATGATAATTACTCGCACTTCACATCTCACTGGTAACACTAACGTAATGGAATTGCCCATTACACAATCACAATTAGACGCATGGGTTGACGGTGAGTTAATCCAAAACGTCATGCCTCACCTCTCTGTCGATGAGCGTGAGTTTATAATCTCAGGGGTTACACCCGCTGAATGGAACAGTATGTTTGGAGAGGAAGTATAATGCAAATCTTAGATAAGATTGACGCTCAGCAACAAGCCGCCCATGAAGCATGGCAAGTGATGCAAGATTTACGTGACATACATCGTGACTTGACACGTATCCACAGCTTCGCTGAACCTATTTCAAATGGCGATTGGCTGTCGCCTTCTATAAAAGAAAGCATGTCTAATATCGTCGAAGCCTGTGAAACATTGATTGGAGAATTAGTATAATGTATCAGCGTGATGTAAATGAAATTAAAGCCTTCGTAAAATGGCGTGGCCCAGATGCCTTGGTAAACACTGGCTTGTTTGTACTGCTTACAATACAAGCTGGCTTGTCCACAGTGCGTGGCAGCATGGTCAAAGTAGAACGTGACAGATACCATGCTGATTGTTTGTGGGGTAAGAAAGCTGATGGCTACATGTATCTAAACGATCACAAAGAGTTCTTGTATGGCAAGCTCTACCACATAGTGGACACCAAAGGATACGAAAGCGTAGAAGCATGTGCTGATGTCATCCAGTTATTCATGGCTGTACCTAACCTTGGCATGGTAAAAGCTGCCTTCCTAGCTCAATGCTTAGGCTTCAATGTGGCATGTATTGACAGCCACAATATCAAGCGGTTAGGTATATCACCTAACCTTGTCAAGACACCACCATCAGGCATGAAAGCTGCGACAGTACGCCGCAAGGTAGAGGACTACGTTGAGCTTTGCCAAAAAGAAGGCGCTGAATATTGGTGGGATACTTGGTGCAAATATGTGGCTGGCAATCGTGCCAATCGTGCCTTAGATACTGGTGACGTAGTGTCTAGGTATCACGTAGAATGTGTAACATATGGATTTGAACATGGCTAAGAAAACTTCTGTAACATACCGTAACCCTGTGGCAAAGGCTATGTTACAGGAGCGCAAATCCCCACAGGTCGTGCCGCCTAAGAAAGGTGGCAAGGCTAAACGTAACCGCAAACAGGAGAATGAACATGCGATACGAAATGCAAAACTTCATCAAGATGACTAAGGTTAAGTCCAACGTTGGACCTAATCGAAGGCGGCAAGCGTGGAAGATTGACAGAAAGAAAGATCGTTCACGTAAACTAACTCTACGCAATAGCGTAACTAACTATCGTTCAAACAAAATATCTTAAGGAGATATACACATGACTAACTCAACAGCAACAGCACCCGTAGTAAAAACAGCACACCCAGAATTGTATGCAAACCATACATTCCACATGAGTAAGGCACGTAAGTACACTTACAATTACGCTGTAATTGACGAGGTTATCAATGAGCTTTGGGGTGAGATGACTATGGCTGAGATTGCCAAGGTACTCAATGAGTATCCAAACCGCATTGCCTATCGTGTCAAGGTACTCAAAGACCTTGGTATGATCGAAGGCAAGTATAACATGGAGCGTGGCAAGTTGATGCGTATGCGTAAGATCCTGATCACCTTCTTGGATGATGTGGATCAGCAGTTGAAAAAGACAGGTTAATATGATATACCTATTGTTCACACCCTTCGACTGAAAGGTAAGTCAGATGAGAGTTGAAGTATATTTCAATCTACACAAATACATATGGTCTGTTCGTTCGTGTAAGACGGGCAGGGTGATACTTCACACTGATGAAGTACACATAGACAATCCTACGTTTGTAGTACGTAAGGCAGGACGTGAGCGTGTACTGCGTGA
>Ga0181396_1000108_pt1 | contig 18413 bp, 7 predicted proteins | sample 19SPOviralmetaG_FD_130125 | JGI IMG/M metagenome (GOLD analysis project Ga0181396, IMG submission 130125) | Marine viral communities from the oligotrophic San Pedro Time Series (SPOT) site, San Pedro Channel, CA, USA - 19 SPOT_SRF_2011-01-11 | ecosystem: Environmental > Aquatic > Marine > Strait...
AGGTTCATACCTCAACATCTCCACACGCAACGATACCAGGGACACACACAGTTATAGCTGTTGTAGATAAGTACAACGTGGCTATAGACTTGCCATTCCCAGGTTCTGGAGCCACAACAGCTGGTAGTATTGGGTTTTATCACTTAGAGCTGGAAGAAAAAAATCAGACTAACGCCCAGGCGGCTGAGGTGTTGATAAACGTACCTACAAATACGAATAGTACTTACAACGCATACGCATTTGGTACTGGACTAGAGTCGGACAGGATTCGTGATAACTTCAACTCAACAACGGTTGAGTATAGTCCTAGGGCGTCTACAACTATTGAAAACTACGGCAAGAATAGAAAAGAGTCGTCACTTACATACAGCGGAACATATAGGGATAGTACGTCAACGAACGGATTAAACGAGTTCAACCTGTCACTTGTTAACTTTAAAAATTTAGATATAGAGTTTGGAAGTATTCAAAAGATACACGCTAGAGATACAGACCTACTAGTTTTCCAAGAGGACAAGATTAGTAGAGTTTTATATGGCAAGAACTTATTAAGCGATGCAATTGGTGGCGGTTCAGTTACAACAACTCCAGAGGTGTTAGGAACTCAAATATCTGACAAGGGTGAGTGGGGAATTAGCTTTAATCCAGAGAGCTTTGCTGAATGGGCAAACAATATATACTGGACAGATTCTAGACGAGGCGCTGTATTATCCATGCGTGGAGATGGGATTGTACCTATATCCAACCTTGGAATGAAGAGTTACTTTAGAGACCTAATGAAGGATAATCCTAACACCCAAAAGTTAGGTGTATTTGATCCTAATAGTGAAAACTACATTTTAGCCTCCAATGAAAAGACGTCTAGGCCTTGTGATCTTACGCTAAGTAAGTACGGGGCAGACTACCCATCAAACATACCTAACCAAGTCGGTACTGTAGGTAAGTATGACGGTGACTTTACAGTCTTTAGTAACTCGTCATGGACAGCTGCTATAGTTTATAGCGCAGGATCTGGATGGGTTACAGGATGGCCAGCTTCAGGATTTGGAAACGAGAATGTAGACCTGAATATAGCAAACAACACTACGTTAGCTGTAAGAACAGCTACAATAACATTTACTTTTTGCGATACTATAACAGTTACATATGTTGTCACACAGGCTGCTGGCACACGTATCACTGTTCATCCTTGGGTATTAACAAATAAAGATTAATGTCAGAAATTAAAACAAATCAAACATTCGTGTACACAGGTAGTTCTGAGTACTCATTCGACAACGTTGTACTTGACAAGGTTAGTGGATTTTCTTTGTACTCTCCAGCTAGAGGTAATGGAGGTATAAACTCAATACCGTATGACGGTGCAACGGTTACCATGAAGACTGGTGTAATTGCGGGCGGCTCTACTATAAAAGACTTGCAGCCGTCAATGAATAATAAACTTTACTATCTTATAACCGACACGGTTTATGGTCAAGAGGACAGGGATACTGTAATATCTTTAGCGACGGAGGTTCCAGTAGCGATAGTGTCAAGTAAGTATCAAGGGGAGTTTATTTTCAGCAATCCAAATGAGTATACAAACCTATACTTAATATGGGACTATACGGACAGCATGGGGAGTGGTTCCGCTTCGTATGATGGCGGAGAAGTCACGAAGAGTATTGATGTTGATTTTGGGTCAGGTATTGGACTCTCAGGTATTAATTATGATATAACAGACACTCCTGCTAGATTAGTTTTAAAGCAGGGTACGATTACCTTGGCTGACACTGGATATGTAGGGCTAAACACAACAGCAAACTATAATGCGCTAATAGCCGCTGGCATACCTACGAGCGAAATAAAGCTTGCGTCTCCTTACGACGGGACAGTTAATAATGGGATAGGTAACGCAAACTTTCAAAAAACAATCGCAAGTGTTGAGGGTGTAATTACAATGTATTCACCACTAGCTAATACGTCATGGGCATTAAACACAATAACACCAGCGCTTAAAAGCTTTTTTATAGATACCACACCTCAAGACACATCAACACTAGCGTGTGCAGAGTGTCCAACGGTCACGTACTATCATAACGGATTAGGTAAACTCCCAGAACCAGGAGACACTGTATATACAGACGCAGCAGGTACAACGGTCTTTGACGGGGATGGTAAGTACTATCTTTCAGACACGGTTACTTGCGCTGCGCCACCAGTCGTGTTTGCGAAGTGGTTGGTTATAAATTCATCTGGAACGGTTATAAACAAGGGTTCTTGTAATTGTACTGAGTTTTCGGTTCCGTTTATATCTCAAGAGGATATAGAGATGCGTGCTGGTACTGATAACTTACTAGAGATTCAGTCATCAGGAAACCCTACATCATGGGAGGTTGTGTCAACATGTAATAACTATGATGTCTTTGGATCCACAGAGGGAGCCATGTTCTCTTACACAAACTGTGACGGAGAGTTGATTAAGGATATAGCAGGTATAGGTAGAACCCTTTCAGTCTCAGCTACAGCGCTTCCAGTGATTAGTTCTGGAACAGGTACGGTCACATTGTTAGGAGCTAGTGTATCAAACATACTACCTACTGGATTACAGTTTGACAGTAAGACAGGTATTTTATCTGGGCAGGTTACAGCCACGGGTAGCTGCCCTATAACACTTAAGGCAACGAACTGCTTCGGGACTAGCACACAGAAAACAATTAATATAAATGTCACAGATCCGTCAAGAGTGACAGCGTTTGGAATAGATGTCAGCGACCCGAAAGATACAGGGGATGCTGCATGTGCAATGGCGCCATCGTTTTTAACAATAAAGTACCATAACGGTACTGGACGTGTACCAGAGTTAAAGGATTTAATTTCAGACACGGCAGACGGACTGACTCCTTTCAATGGAAGTAGCCAATGGTATTACCTAAACAACTCAACATACTCTATCAAGGTAGACTCTACAGGTAGGGTTATAGAGAAGAATGAGTGCCCTGCAACTACAACAACAACAACAACTACAACTACAACAACTACAACAACTACAATACCAGCAACAGGTACTTATTTTAGTGCTACACTTTGTAGTGATGGAGTTACACAGGCAACTTTACATTTCAATTCTGGGACTAGTGTACCATCAGCTACAAATATCGTTAAAACTACAGATGGTAATTGTTGGACTCTAAAAGCAATAGTATCAGGATCGTATCCTTATCAAGATATAGATAGAACAGGTTCTATCACCTACGCAAGCTGTGATGTTTGTTTAAATGTTACAACTACTACAACTACTACAACTACAACAACAGCAGCACCAATCACAGCATTCAATATGGATTCGGATGGATTTGTGAATGCGTTGAGAGCATGCCTAAACAGTGCAGCGCCTTACAGTGTGTACTACCATGATGGTGCAGGGGCGTACCCAGCCGTCAACGACTTTATATTCACAGACGCAGCTGGAACGGTTCCGTTTAACGGAGCGTCATTATGGTACAAGGACGATAACGCTACAGCTGAGGTGATACACATATCAAGCACGGGTCAGGTGTTAGACTTGAGAATTTGTTCAGGTGTGACGACAACTACAACTACAGCAACAGTTACATATTACGACACTACACCATGTACTGGAGGAGACACGGTTGTACTTAAGTTTACAGGTATAGACCCTATAGACGACAACACGGTTGTAAAGGCTGATGACGGGATATGCTACACGGTTAATCAGGTGTCAGCAAGCAGTGTATCAGTAGCTGACATACTCTTTCAGTATGACAACTGTTCAGACTGCACAGGAGTAACGACTACAACAAGTACAACAACTACAACTACAACTACAACAACTACAACAACTACAACAACTACCTTAGCTCCATTAACGAGAGTTTTATTGAAGTATGGGGTTGATTCAACAGTTGTATGTACAGGTGACGTAGATGAGTACTATATCGACGGACCTGTCGGAGGATCTGGAAATAAGATGTGGCTGAATGAGGACTCAACAGGTGTGCCAGTGGATGGCTGGTATATCCAAGTAGGAGCGTCTAACTCGTACGAGTGGATAGGTGGGTCATGGAGAACAACACCATACCCTTGTTAATGAAGAGGTTGGTTCAAATGTCAGCACAGCCTGCTAATGATTATTACGCATGGCAGACAGAGGTTTATTTAGAAAACTTCTTAGGTCTAGGTTATAACGGAAACAACATAGAGGTTGTGGCCGCTTACATGGACTTTATACCAGACTCATGGTTGAAATTGCAGCAGAAGTACCCGTACGTAAGGTTCTTCTTTTATGTGGACGATATGGGCGAGTGTAACTACCCTCCAGCTATTCAGGCTCACGTACTAAAGAAACACTTCAAGAGGTTTCCAGAGTTAAAGGAGGCGGCTATATTTTTTCATGACTGCGACTTTATATTTACAAAGTACTTTGACTTCAGTAAGTTTCAGCACGACGATAATTGGTACTTTTCAGACACTATATCATACGTTGGTGCGGAGTATATAGAGAGCAAAGGAAAGGGACTACTGGACGGAATGGCAAAGGTCGTAGGCCTGTGTGCATGTGCGGTTCGTGGCGGACAAAAAAACTCTGGAGGCGCTCAAAAGTTAATGAAGAATTTAACGCATGAGTACTGGGCAGAGGTAGAGGAAGACTCAATAAACCTGTACAACTGGCTGCTTCAAGAGAAGGATAATTATGGGGATAATGAGGTTAATGATATACAGATATGGACCGCAAGTATGTGGTCAGAACTATGGAATGCTTGGAAGTATAAACACAACGTAATAGTTCCAGAGGAGTTTAACTTCTCATGGGCAACATGTGCTGTGGAAAAATGGGACACGCTCAGCTTCTATCACAATGCGGGAGTTGTAGATGACAAGAACGGTATGTTTTTCAAGGCTGGGTATATTGACAGGTATCCATACAAGGAGGTATTAGAGCTTGACAAGGGCAGGTGCTCTAGCAAGTATTTTGAAATAGTAAAGAAGGTCGGAGAGACATCGGTTTTAATTCCGTAAATTTGTAATATGGCGATAGAAACAATAAGCTACTCAGTAGCAGCGGAGGGGTGGAGTTCATTCCACTCATACATTCCAGACTGGATGATTGGATTAAACAGTTCAATGTACACATGGAGTGGTGGTGAGCTATATAAGCACAACACTAATACTAGAAGGAATGAATACTATGGTGTTGATTATGAGTCTAGTATAACGCCAATATTTAACCAGGATTCTACAAATAATAAGATGTATAAGACACTGGCGTTGAATAGTAACGTTGCATGGAAGGCTGCCGTAACTACAGACCTTACGACAGGCGTTATAGAGGCAGGATACTTTCAGAAGAAGGAGGGTTACTGGTATGCACATATACGAAGGGTCGGAGGTACTGTTGATTTAAGTGCGATGTCTACTCAAGGCGTAGGTAAGGCTGACTATTCTGGATTGGTGTTTACATTCAACTTCAAGATAGCGGCATCAATTGCTATTGGAGATAACATATACACATCACCAAATCCAGCTGTAGATGCACTGCAACTAGTAGGGCCTATAACAGCGTTTACTATTGGATCAACAACATCAACCATAACGGTTGGCTCGGCAGCAATCACACCATCTAATGGGGATTACGTTGTGTCGGTAAAGGACAGTACAGCAGAATCTTATGGCTCCAGAGGATCATGGATGGAGGTTAAGTTAAGCACAAATGTAAAGACAGCAGTAGAATTGTTAACAATTTCTTCAGATGTAATGAAAAGTTATCCTTAAAATACCTATCTTTGTAAATATGGATTTTAGCTGTAGAATGTTAAAGGAAGGGGATTACGAGGATACACTTGTTAAATGGTGGAAGGATTGGCGTTGGCCAGAGCCACCACCGAAGGACATGCTTCCACAGGACGGCCTGTGTGGAGTAATGGTAGAGAAGGATGGTGTTGATATATGCGCAGGCTTCGTTTTCTTAACTAATTCAAAGACAGCATGGGTTGAGTATATAGTGTCAAACTTTGAATACAAAGACTCTGACAGAGGATCTGCCTTAGAGTTACTAATATACTCACTGACAGCGATAGCAAAAGATAAGGACTGTAAATACGTGTTTACGTCACTTAAAAATAATTCTTTAATGAAGAGGTATGAGAAGTGTGGATACCTTAAGGGTAGCACGTCTTGCACTGAAATGATAAAAAAACTATAACATGGCAGCGGTAACAGCAGTAACAGCGGTAGTAGGGCTTGGGCTTACAGCCTATCAGATGGTTCAGGCGAACGAGAAACAGAAGGAGGCAGCGAAACAAATAGAGAGGGACAAGGCGGACCTAGCTAATATTCAAGAAGTTAACCCTTACCTAGCACTACAAGCTCCAGACATCTCAGGAATTGCAAAGCAGGAGGTTGCTCAGGGTACCGCTGATGCTTTAGAGGCTGCACAAGATTTAGGTGAGGCAGGAGCTGCACAGGTCACAGGGATCGTTAAGGCAGGAAGAGACGCCAACCTTAAGGCTGCTGAAAAACAAGCTGCTGCGGTATATGAACGAGACAAGACGGTTGCCGCTGGTACGGAGCGAGTCGAGGCGAGGGATGCTGCTAGGAAAACTTCTGGATTAACAACATCAATGGAGCAGGCACAGTTTGATCAGGGGTTAGCTCAGGATCAGATAGCTGCTGGTACACAGAATATATTCGCTGGTTTAGGGTCGATTGCTGGGGAGGTTGAGGCCTTCCAGAACCCTGATAATGTGGCGAAAAGAACCGCTGAAAAACAAAATAGAGCGCTTGGAAAAACACGAAGCCTTGACGATAACTCTACTGGTGATATTAATGGAAAGATAACGGCTATGGAGGCGGAAATGAAACGGTTAAGAGAATTAACAGGGGTAACAGATTAAGATGGCAGATAGACAAATTTCAGGAGGTAGAGTAATACCCAGAACAATAAACTGGATGGACCTAACAGGTGAGCTAGGCAAGAAGATACAGTCAGCTGTAACCGTTAAGGATAGGTACGGAAAGGAAGTAGATGAGGATATAAAAACCACTCAGGAGGAGATCAACGAGTATGAGGTTGGACAGGATCAGAGTTTTAACGATCTGGTATTCAACGGTATAGACGAGGGTCGTGACCAGGCGTGGGAGTGGGCTAGCATGGCTAAGAACGGAGAGATGACACAGGCCGATCTTAAGTTTAGGATAAACAATCAGAAGGACGCACTGAAGGGATTCGCTCAGATGTCGAAAGATTTTGATGTTAGAATGAAAGAGATAAACGAGTCTATAGCTAGCGGAGACGCTGGTAAACTTGAGATATATAAGAACCTGAGACTAGCCGAGATGGCGAACCTAAAAAACTCTAGATACATCACGGACGCTACGAGTGGCAAAGGGTTTATTGTAAAGTATGATGACGAGGGAAATGTCATCAGCAAGAAGGATGTCACAAGGCTAAACACCTCTGGAAACATCAAGGCTGTCAATGTTGACCTGGATTCTTCTATTAAGGATATTGTATCCACATGGAAGCCTAATGTGAACGAGGACGGAAGGATAACTACCACAAGTGTTATGCTAGGTAGAGACGAGGAGTTCTTGAAATCTAAGCAGGCGGTTATACAAGGGATCATGGCGAATGACCAGGCTACATACAGTGTCTTAGCGGATAACTCTAGGTTTAATATAGATATGTACACCTCTGAGAAAGAGCTCAACGACAAGATGGATATTCGTGTTTCGAATGCCAAGGAGATTGCTAACGAGCTTGGTGAAGATTTTAATGAGGAGTCGTTCAGAGAAGAGGAGCTTAAGTATATGGTTAAGGGTGAGGATGATGGTCATGGAGACCTTCAGCCAGTAATCACCCCTGAGTTTAAGGAGATGGCTAAGGAAGAGATTTCGGACAGGATCATGATGCAGATTGGCGTTAAAAAGACTGAAGACGAGTTGAGGACAAACAAAACAAATGCTGCCGTCAAATCACTGGAATACACTACGTTGACAGACAGTTTTACGGGTGCTAATCCAGATATGAGTGATGAGGAACGGGATCAAGTTAACTCTAAGATTCAAGATATAATGCGACCTGGATTTGTAGCCAAGTATAATAGACATGTAGGGGTCTGGCAATTATTTGTTCCAAAAAACGGAGATCCAGACTCAGATGATTGGAGGGTTAGGGATGGATACGTTAAAGATCTAAAGACAGAGGCATCGTTTGTAAAGTACACGCAACTGAAGGAATTAGATGCTTACAATAAAGCCAAAAAAGCTGGTAGAGTAACTTCAGATATCGTTTCTACAGAGGGTATGAGTGACGACGAGAGATTAGCACATTTCTATAAACAGAGTTAAAAATAATTTAATAAAAGATGGACGAAAAGTTAAAAGCAATAGTTGCAAGAATGATTGAGGCGGGTGAATCTGACGCAAATATTCAGGGTGTCATTGACGCATATAAAAAAAAAAGTCAAAACAACGTTGTTACAACAACTACTGTATCTCCTTCAAAACCAGAAGCAGTCAGTACTACATCGGATACAGAACCTCAAGAAGTGGTTCAGCCTTCGGGTGGTTTAGATACGGACGATAACGAGATTCAAGAGGATTTTGAGTCTAGTGAGGACTGGGTACAGGATCCAATGACCGACGCTTGGTCACAAAAAAACAAGGTTGTTGTTGAGAAGAAGGTAGAGCCTAAGAAAAAAAAGTTTTCTACATACCTTCAGAATAAGACCAACTTAAAGCTAAGTGAAGACGATGAGAACATCTTAAAAGGAGATGTTGAGTTTAACAACTACCCTGGAAAAGAAGATAATCGCTACTATACAAGAAACGGAGAATGGTTCAAACAATCTTCAGACGGAGATGGATCTTACAATAAAGTAGTAAATGATGGTAGTATTAACGCTCTCAATAACTACTTCTTAAAGGGAAATGTAAAAGAAGCTAACCTAATCCTTCAAAAAGAGGCTACGATCGTTAACAATATTTCTGGAGGAAAAATATATACTGGACTTCCAGGAAAAGAAAACAACGAATACAAAACCAATAACGGTATTTGGTACAGGAGGACTCCAGGATCAAAGGGTTTTAAAAAGGTTATTGGAGAAGGTGCTACCAAGTATCTTGATGAATACTTCTTATCAACTGAAGAGTTAAAGGTTCAGGAGAAAGAGCATGATATAAATGAATCATTAAACACTAAAAGTAAAAGAGAAGAGGAGGTTTTAGAACAAAGAAAGGAATTTTTAAAGGGGATAGATAAAGACCTGATGTCGCTTCCAGAAGAGCTCGTTGCGCCCGCAATAAATCAAAAATTTGGAAAGTGGGGTATACACGCAGAACCAACTCGTATTGGAGACGCTCTGAGAGTAACGTCTAAATATGATAAAGATGGGATGTTAATAGATCTTTCATATTTTGATTCTACAAACGAGCAGAGCGCCTTTAACTTGTCAAATTACATATGGAATAACAAGGTTGGAGAAGGTACTGATGACTTAGATGCTTTAAAGAATAAGCTTCTAAGTAGAACTTCAGATGTGGACGCTAAATACTACAAGGAATTTAATGATATACTAAACTCTAAGATAAACGATATATTTACTGAAAAAAATCTAGCTAAAGACAAGGTAGATAATTACGAGAAAATCATATCAGAAAATAAAGGTTTGTACGGAGATAAAGACAAGTACAAAGCTAAAATAAAATCCTTTGAAAAAATAATGAAGGACGGTGTAGAGCTGACAGAAGATCAGTATGCAGAGTACGAAAAGAACATAGCTCTATATAATAAAAATTACCTAACTAAAGAAGAGCGGGAAGGTTATAAGGCAGCCATATCAGAATACAATAAGCTATAGCCTAAAGGGGGGCAATTAGTAAAACTACAAAAGCAAATCAAGGATAGTTTTGCTATAGCGGTAAAGGCTAAGGTTGATAGAGACGAGCATATAGGTAGCGTTTCTGGAGGTATATATAATGCGGTGTTAGGAAGTATTGAGGCTACAGGTAAGGGTATTGGCTATACATTAAAAATGGCTGAAGATTTACTTGACCACTCTGCGACACATATATTCGCCAATGTTATGGAGAATACAGGTAACTTTACTGCGGAACAAAAAAAAGCGATTATATCTACATACGATCACAGAAGTAGTAAAAGAAAGGAGAATATAGAACTAATAAATAAGCTTGTATCTGGAACTCTAGTAGATAATATGGGCGCCGCTACTACAGGTGACTTTATGGCTTCAGATGAGCGATCAAACCTTACAGTAGCTGCGACTGGTGTTGCAGGTTCTATAGTCCCTATGGCGGTTATGATGGCTAACCCTGCAGTTGGTTCTGGTCTAATGTTTGCCCAATCCGTTGCAGAGGTTGCGGATGAGATGATAGAGGATCCAAACTTCAAAGATATCCCATTAATGGATATGACCGTTATGGCTACATCTATAGGGGTAATACAGACAACTCTTGAGAAGTTTGGTTTAACAGCTATGGTTTCAAAGAATGCTCTAGGAAAGACAGTTATAGGTAGGATAGTCGCAAATGCTTTAAGTAAGGTAAAAGGAAAGATAACACCTAAAGCATTCAACAAGCTGATTGCCGCAGAGACCAATAGCTTTATGATTAATAGAGGTGTTAGAATAGTTGGTGGTACCTTAGCTGAGTCAGAGACAGGGCTTTTACAGGAAGTTTCAAGTATGGGTGCTAAATGGTTATATAATGAAGGCGACTCCATATTCAAGTTTGAAAACCCTAAAACACTAAAAGAAGCTGCATCTCAAGCTGGTGAAGCTTCCTTCTGGGAGGGTGCTGGAGGTGCTATAATGTCTGGTTTCGGAAACTCGGTCGGGCTGATTAATGACGGTATAAAATCAAGAAAGATTGATGCGGCCATAGTAGATGGCATGCATTACATGTCTGATGACCCAGAGGTTAGAAGAACCATGGTCAAGCAGTTGAAAGTGCAACTTATAAACGGAAGTATCAAACCTAAAGATGCGAAGAAAATTTTAGACTCACATGAGGAGGTTGTCAAGATACTTAAATCTATACCAAACTCGACACTAAACAAGTCGGATGCATTTGACTTACTACTGGAGAAATCAAAATTAGAGGCCTCCATAAAAGACAAAAACCCATCCCTAACAAAACCAGAGACTAAAAGGATAGCTGAAATAGACAACTCCCTAGCAGAACTGTCTAGTAAAAAAGACATAACTGAGAGAGAGATAGCTATAGAACAATTAAAAAGAGATAAAAAGTATAGCACTTTAAGCGAAGAAGATATTCAAGCACAGATAGCTAAAAATCTAGAAGAAGAAGCAGATACAGATCCTAAGGAGGCTGAGTCAGAAGTAAACATCTTTACAGAGTCAGATCCAGGATCAAAGGTAGAGGTAGCTGGAGTTGAGGTATCTGTTCCAACACAAGAAGAGAAGGACGAAAGAACAGCGGCCCGAACAGAGGCGGAGTATGTAAACGAAGCGGCTAGTAAAAATGCTCAAGAGGACACGGATGTTCTTGAGGATGAATTGAACGGGACGTTTGGTATACTTACAGGTGAGAATCCTATGAAGACACCTCTAACAGAATCTGAAAACAAAAAACTAAACGAGAAGGCGTACGACTGGTTGGTGAAGAAGGGTTATAAACCTAGAGCTATAACTGGAAAATATGAGCAAGCAGAAAATTCATTCTTTGTACCAGGACTTACAATGGAGCATGCTATTGAGTTTGCTATTGAGTTTAATCAAGACTCTGTGGCACACACTGAAGGCTTAGTGTATCAAGACGGACGTATTAATGCGAGGGTTAGAAGTGAGGATAATTTCGGGATGAATACTCACTCTCCTACGGATAATTATGTCTCTGTAGTTAATACTAAGGATGGACTGAAAACGTTCTCTATCGGATATGACCTAGACAATAAGACAGAATTTAAGCCTAAGCCCGATCCAAAAAGCAAGCCTGCTAAAAAGACGGATTCAACATCTTCCGACCTTACCGCTAGGATGAGAAGTACCAACACGGAGGCGCAAAAAACAAAAATACGTAAGCAGGTTGACAGGGCTAAGAGAGCCGTAAGATCTGTACTTAAAAATGTTGAGTTTATTGTACATGAGAGCGATGCTGACTTTGTAAAGGCGACGGGTAGCTCTGACTCTGGAGCGTTTAAAATTACGGACGGAAAGGTGACGATACATGTCAACATGGACAAGGCTAACAACAGAACGGTTGGTCATGAGGTGTTCCATGCACTACTATTATCTGGAGGAATTACTGACTCACAGGCACGTAAGATAACGGGCCGAATGCTTACAGCAGTAAGAAAGGTTGCATCGCCTGAGATGTTGGCTAAGCTGGATAAGTTCGCAGCTGCATACCCAGAAGACCTACACAGTGAGGAGAGTATGGCTGAGTTGTTCGGGATCATATCTGAGTACTACTCGGAACTGAACGATAGCGGTAAGTCTACTATTAAGGAATGGTTAGCGAACCTAATAAAGGCGCTGAAACTAGACGGGATTATAGACATTAAGTCATCTATACTTGAGGGGTCTGACGCTGACATTATGAAGTTCTTAGACACTGTGGCTGGTAAGGTTGCGAAGGGAGAAGTGATTACTGAGGGTGATGTTAGTATCCTTGACGGAGAGGTTAATGGAGTTATTGACGGCAAGGCTAGAAAGCAAGCGTCTGATTTAGTAGGATTTGAATTAAAAAGATTTCCTACAAACGAGAACACAAAGACCCAAGATAATGTATCGTTAAATAAATTTAATGGTAAAACTTCTAACCTACTTGAGTCTGACAGGATGACTGGATCTTATATTTCTGATTCTAAAAACAACCCTGTATTTAAGTTTTTCGGGGGGATATATTTTCCAGTAATAACTGGTAAATGGTGGGCCTCTAGAAAAAAATCAAAGGCAGAGTCGATTGCAAGGAATATGAACCTTAATAGGGATAAGGACGGTTATGTTTATGCGACTCCAATTATGATGAAGCCTAACTCTCACATGAGTAACCAAGATATGTTTGAGACTGTTTGGGAGTTTATGAAGCTTGACTTAAGATCGAAGTCCAGTAAGGTAACTAAAGATTTGTTCCATCAATACATAATAAAGGCTCTTACTTTAAAGTCAGTAAACTTAACTGAGGCAGACTTAAATATAAAAAAGTCTGACAATGTAGAGGTAATGATTAGTAAGCTAAACGACGTCTTAATAGGTATAGAAATCGAAAATCCTAACTATGATTCCAGTAAGCCTGAGTCAATAGATAACCCTAAAAAAATAAACGAGGAATCAAAAATATCATTTGAAAAAAGAAAGGCAATTATACAGGGTGTCTTAGGAAACCCTAAAGCTACTGAAGGTAGAAAATTTCCAAGTGCTGGTTCTATATCAGAAGTGGCAGCAAAATTTGAAGAACAAAAAACAAAACAAGCGGATAAACTTTGGGATATTGTCATGATCATGAGAACTAAAGGGACTTTATCAGCAAAGATTACACCTAAAAGGGATGAGTTTTATCACAAGTCTTACCCTGCTGAAATATCTTCCGACCAAGAGATAGAAGTATTCTTTTTAGATGGGGCTTATAACATTGATAAGACATACCCAGAATTAACTAAATCTTCAGGAGATTCATTTTCATGGAAGGAATACTCTGAACGACACCCATCAACAGTGATGGCATTGAGTCAGTACGGAAGGACGGCAAAGTTGTCATACGCTAGTGGAGTTGTGGTTGCAGGTACAAAAGACATAACCAGACAGCAGAAGACTGGAAGCGCTTACTTCTCAAACGCTTTAAAGGCGGCTGCAAATATTAAAGACACAAACCCTAAGCAACCTGTTCAGTGGGTGAAGGCATTGACAGACCCTCAAAAGAATGGTGGTGTAGGCGGTGTTAATCAGGAGTTAAAATGGATAGGCTTAGAGGACTACTTGACTGAGTGGCAGAAAGAGAATAAGGTAAAGTCTGTACCACAAAATATTGTAGAGGACTACATAAACGACAACCAGATTGAGATTGTTGATGTAACGCTTAAAAAAGAGGTTACCGATGTAGTTCCTTTTACAAGTAGTGATGATGAGGTAAAAGTAGTAGAAGATAATGATGGGTCTTATATACTCCAAGATCAAGAAGGCAACAGGCTAATGCCTGACGACAAATGGTCCAGTAAAGAAGAGGCTGAAGACGATGCTATATATTTATATCCAGATTCTTATCATTCATCTATTGAAGGTATTCCTTCTAGTTCTAGACCTACAACACAAAATATTACAAATAATACTAAATATGAATCCTATACCTTAGATGGCGGAGAGAATTACCAAGAGGTATTGTTGACGTTGCCTGATGAAATTCCTAATCTTGCAGAGTATAATACTACTATAGTAGAGTACAATAATTTTTTAAGAGATTTAGGGCTATCTAAACCAACTGCTTTAGAAAGAAAAACAGAAAAACAACTTAAAGATAAATTAAAATCTCTAAAAGAAACACTTCCTTTAAATAAACTTAAAGAGAATAGCCGTACAAATTTTTTATCAAAAAAAGAACCTTTCGAATCCTCACACTTTGATGAAGAAAACATACTTGCTCACGTAAGATTAAACGAGCGTACTCTACCTAATGGAGAGAAGGTTATGTTTATAGAGGAGGTTCAATCTGACTGGGCACAAGAGGGTAAGAAGAAAGGGTTTAGAGATTCAAGTCTTTTAAGTGAACAGAAACGGGTAAAACAAAATCTCGAAGAAGAATCTAAATTCAGAAGAGAAACAGAAGAAAAACTCAATAAGCTTAAACCAGAAATTGGTGCAAGAGAGAAATTTATAAAAGAGTTTGAGGATAAATCAAATGATAATCTTAATAAAAAAAGAATAGATCTAGAAAATAAATTAGATCAAGCAAGAAACAATAGAGACTACGACAATATAAAAAAAGAACTAGATACTGTAAATAATGAATTAAAGGAAAAGTACCCTGATAGTGATTTTGATCAAGAAGAGATAGATACATTTAAAACAGAATTAGCTGATTTCGTTAAAGAAAAAAAATCATTAGACGAAACTATTTCTATACTTGATTCGGGACGAGAAATTGATATAAAAACAGAAGAAGAACTTGACAGAAAAGTAATGTCTTCAGCTCCAGACATGCCATACAAGAAAACCGACCAGTGGGTAGGTTTGGCTATCAGAAGGGTTATGAAGATGGCTGCCGACAAAGGATTCGACAGAATAGCTTGGGTTACAGGAGAGCAGAGTGCGGATCGGTATTCTTTAGCAGAGAAAGTAGAACGTATAGACACTCAGAAAAACAAGTTCGCAGAAAACGAAAGGTATGTTTATGTCTATATGAAAGGAAGAGCTGATCAGGTAGTACTAAAAGTTGATGAAACAACAAATAAAATAACAGAAAGTATTGGTGTTGATTCCGAAGGAAAGACATTAGATGATGTCATCGGTAAAGAGATGGCTAAGAAGGTTATGGACTCTAAGGGAGACAATTCTTTTGAAGGTGAAGGATTAGAGGTTGGTGGTGAAGGTATGAAGACCTTCTACAACTCTATACTTCCTGAAGTAGCTAAAAAAGAAGCACAAAGGTTTGATAAGAAAGCTAAGATTGAGGTTGTTGATTTTAATTCTGATTTAAAAAAACAGGAAGCAAGATTAATTGAGCTTAACGACCAGATAAAAAAAGAAAACAACCCTAAGAAAAAAGCAAGTCTATTAACAGAGAGAATAGCGTTATTAAATGAAAGAGGATTAAAAAAAATAAACGTAAACAAACCGTCCAACCAACTCTCCATAGCATTAACCCCAAAGATGAATCAAAAATTAGAGGGGGGAATAGGAGTAACCAGACAGCAGAAGTTTACACCTGAAGAAAACAAGGCTCTGAACGATGCTAAAGCAAAATACGAACTCTCCGTGGAAAAGAGAGGTAATAAACATGCAGACGGTGTAACAGCAGCATTAGCTGACTTGAAAAAATCGGACTGGTACAAGAATGCAACGGATACACAAAGAGAAAATGCGGTTCGTGAGCTGAAAGAGTTCTTCGGAGAGAAAATCAAAAAAGCACCATCAGCAAAGAAGGTTTTAGGTAAGTCTAAAGAGAAGAAGGTGACGGTCACAGAAAAATCAATCCGTAACGGTATCAGAGAGGTATGGGCTAGAGCTAGTAAAATCGGGTCTATGTCTGAGAAGGCGATCAGAAAAGAGATGTACAACAAGGTGGTAGAGATGTTGTCAGAGATACATGGTGACGTTAAGGGTAGACAGTTAAAGTCAGCCATTAAAAGAGCCTTGAACGTTAACTTTTCTAACCCTGTAATGCAGGACAGGTTTATTGAGTATATAGCTAAGTTGGCTAAGGATTCAGAGTACCAGGAAAAGTTAAGTAGAGCCTACGCATTAAATGTTAAGATCAAAAAGCTAGGTAAGTCAAAGAAACAACTCCTAAACTTCGCTGGATTAGCCAGTGAGTTTACTAGTATAAGTCCAAAGTCAGTGGAAAACATTGACGAATACTTGGAGACGGCTGAAAAACTACACGCTGCGCTTACGTCTACTAAAAAGAAAGGGGTGAACGTAGCCTTTAGGGATGTGGTTGAAACATCTGGTATAGAATCATACATTAAAAAAGCGAAAGAGCACCAAGAAGTAAAGGCCAAAGAGGTTATAGAAAAAAACTTTGATCATCTTTTTGAGTCGGGCGTACTTAATCGTAATATGTCTATCGAAGAGATGTGGGAGGTTATAAAAGGAATGTCAGAAACTGACTCTAAGTCTGTGAGTGACAGTGTGTTTAAGGAGCAGGTTGAAAGAGCTTTCAATATGTACACTGCCATCATAGAGGAGATGCTAGGAACAGGTGTAGACCCGTTTACTGGGGAAGACATCTCAATGAGTAACTCTCAGAAAAGAAGTATAAGAGCTATACTTAACATCGACTTAGACTTACTAACTCTTCAAGAGTCTTTCGAATTGATTGATATGATTAGCAACTTCACTGTAAACGGATCTACAGCTAAGATGGCGGCAGTAGCCAGCTATTTTGAAGGCGCAGCAAATGCGATAAAGGCTAAGTCAATTATAGGAAAGGTGCCAACTACATGGGGTGTAACAAGGGAGTACGGGACGAAACATATGACCCTTCCAGTATTACTCGACACGGTTCTAGGCGGTGTTAGAAAGTCTTTAGCATTCAAAACGCTATCTGGATTAAGTGAGTTTATAAACGGAGCGAATTTAGCACAGATAACAACTGAAAAAATAATTGACTCTTACAATAAAAAGTTTAAAAAGAAAAAACCTAACGGAGAGAGGTTTAACACAGCTAAAAACACCTACGAGAGAGGTATGTATTCCTTCTTAATGAGGAATATAGTAGGAACAGAGGCTGAAATAAAGGCAGAGTTCAAACGTAGAGTTAACCTAATAAAAGAGTCAATAGAATACCTAACATCTGACCAGGCTTCAAGCAAGGAACGAAAGAAGGGTGCTATATACCAAGATTTAGCTGAAAAGTTAGGGTTAAACAGTTCTGACGTGTCTACGGATATGATTAATTCTAATGTAGATCCTACAAATAAAGAAGCTGTTGAGTGGTGGATAGAGGAGTGGGCTGAACATTACGGTGACCTGTCTGAAATATCTAGAGACATTTACAATGTAGAGTTAGGGTCTGGAACAAACTACACCCCAGACAAACTAAGGGTTAGGGATAACTCAAAAATACAGGCTGGTAAAAATATAGGGGAGGGCGACTTAAACGGAACCCTGTCTAACATTTACGACAAGGAGTCTGGAGTGATTATAGCGGCTACAAGACCTAACGCATTGCCATCTAACAGATTTATTGACTTAGATTTCGATATAAATAACGGGAATAGTCTAGGTGAGGCCTTGACCAACATAAAGACAGCGAAGGCCACTAAGAAAATGAAAGGATTCTTTGCGTCTGAATCATGGAACACTATGATGGATGCTGATAATAAAGCTATTATAGAGTTTAGAGTTCAGAACTACGTGCTGAAGAAAAGAAATAAAGCTGGACGTGGAGAAGATGTCTCTAAAACACAGCGAAAAATAACAAACTTCATGGCTAAATCCAGTGTTGGGTATGTACTGTCAGATTTTGGTCAGTCTATAAAGCAGACACTACCAGTAATTGTTAGTACACTTATAAACTCTGGGAATATAAACGTTATGTCGGCAATGAGATCTGAGGTTACGGAGTGGTTTAAGATATCAGGAATGCCTGTAGCTAGAAGAGGTATGGAGGCTGAAACATCTATAGACACTGCCGAGAAAAATCTTCAGAAGCATGCATTAAATGTTGACACGGCACTTGATGCTGTTGGTAAAGTACAAGACGCTTATTTAAAA
>Ga0181396_1000110_pt1 | contig 18401 bp, 19 predicted proteins | sample 19SPOviralmetaG_FD_130125 | JGI IMG/M metagenome (GOLD analysis project Ga0181396, IMG submission 130125) | Marine viral communities from the oligotrophic San Pedro Time Series (SPOT) site, San Pedro Channel, CA, USA - 19 SPOT_SRF_2011-01-11 | ecosystem: Environmental > Aquatic > Marine > Strait...
TTAATTTGAATAGCGGTACTATCTTGTTCCCACAACGCCTTAGTACCATCATTAAATACCGCAACTTTACTAAAATCTATTAGATCAATAGTTTGAGATTTTAATTCTTTAATTACTGGAAGATTTCCAGAATGATCTATATTATATAGTGTAATATCTTTACTACCAAATCTAGTATCTTCACTCCATTCAAATATAAATTTATCGTTATCTGGTGTTTCAGATACTGGGAAATTTATAATAGGGTCTCCGAATAATTCACACTCTTCTAATATAAATAAATTAATAGTTTCATATAAACCAGCAGAAACCTCAGATAAATGCACAGTTCCCTGATAAACATCAGAGTTATCCTTTACGAAGTTTAAATCATATTCTAATCCTTTAAAAAATCTTAAATTATCGTACATTATTTAGTTTTCTTTGTGTTTTCGTCAACGGTGTAATTTTTAAAATTATTTAAATATCTTGCACCCTTTAATAAATTCTTTAATGCGTCATCTAAGAATATTAAAAAATGTTGCATAGTTTGATTTCTTTGAATGTGACCAGACAAAGACTTACTAATAAATTCTCCTGGAGCCAACTCATCATCGTAGTTAAATCCCGTGTGTAATCTATCATCCTTTCTAGATTTAGCAGAATCATATCTTCTACGTTGTCTATAGTTAAATAAATTTGTAAATAAACCCATTATTTAAGTGCCTTTCTATTTCCAGCTTGTACTCTAGTGTATATTGTTCTAGGCACAGGATCTGCTTCAAAGTTTATACTTACCGCAGCTTCAGCGTTAATTAACACATCATCTTCCATAACGTCACCATCTCTATCTAACCATCCGCCTCTAAAAACAGCAACTTCTTCTTTTTCCATTATAATATCACCCCACTGATCTAATCCTTTTACCTTAGGAGGAATAACAGTATTTTCATCAACTGGAACCACCTTTACATCCTCTATTTTCTTAAAGAAAACATATTTTTGTTTTCCATTTCCTACAGTTTCCAGTGTTACTGGTTCTTGTGGAACCACGGTAGTAGTAATTGATTCATAATAACCAAGTCTTCTTGCTGTTTCTTCTGTCTCTGAAATGAACCTAACATTTACAGCGTCAATACCTGCTACTTCTTCTAAGATATAAATAATATCAGACTTAGGCAGTTTATCTCTTCTTGTTATATTTAATAAGTATGTTGACATTCTCTCTCTTACAGCTGTGTAAATTTCATCCTTAGTATAACCTTCAAAGAATCTAATATTAATATCAATACTATATTTTCTTATCTGTGGCTTAACAAAAACAACTTCAGTTGTTACCATTTGTTGGCCGCTATCTTCTAAAACCTTATGCATTGCATCATACTCACCTTGATCAAAGAACATTTCTTCTTGTGGTACAGTAAAGTAATCTTGATTTTTAGCTAATTTTTTATTAACATCTGGCACCGCAAAAATATAAATAACATTATCATCATCTAAATATTGATCGTCAGTAGTGTTATATGCATCTATGTAAGAAAACATATTATATCTTGACAAAAAGTATTCATAGTTATCAGGTGTAGCTAATACAAATGATTTACTTGCAAGTGGTGTCATTATTTTTGTAAATTGAGTATTCTCTCTATCACTACCCATTTTTGGAGATGAAGTAACAGTTACATCTAAGAATTCATTTAAATCATGTTCTGTTCCATTAGAATCATAACCAGTTGCATCCCACTTAATAGTTAGATCAGGTGAATCATCTAAATTACCAGCAATTCCAGAATGTTTTACATATTCCACTTTAATACTAGCACCATTTGGTGGCACCATTCCAAAACTTCCATTTCCAAAATAAAGATCTAAACCTCCACTAATACCAGTTTTAATTAAATATGCTTTCTCATCAGATAATAGATCATAAAGAGATTCATGCTTTGTCCATTGCTCACCATTAACACTTACAGTAACTTTACTATGATCAGTGATTCCACCAGTATTAATGTTAAATGATTGTAATTTTTCACCATTAGAAGTCACAGTTTGTGATTCAAATTTACCTTGAATTATTGCACTTTTAAATGCATTATAATTTGTTTTTTCTAATTTAAATAATTCAACAGAATTTAATAAAGTATACGTCATTCCGTTAGCATCAAATTTAATTTCTGATCTACCATTAATATTTAATAAACTTCCTGCTATTTTTGCCATATCAGCACCAGGTTTCCATCTAAATATAATTTCACCAGTAGAAGCAAATCCTCTTGTCGCATCATGACCTGTCAATCTTGACATACCATATATTGATTCTGGTTGCTGTGCAGTATATATGTTTTGTTCTACTACAGAATCCTCAATATAATACATAATAAGATCCATCATTTCTGATAGTACAGCTATTATTTGTGCAAACGGTGAAGCTAAAGTAAACAAAGTGTTAGCTCTATTGTATACCCTAGAAATATAAGTTCTAGCATCAGCCTTAATAGACTCTGCTCCCGTTCTAATTGTACTTAAAAATTTTAATTCTGCCATTATTTATGTATACTTTTTTATAGCATGCTTATTTTTATAGCATATCTACTATCTATCGTAATATCTATGAACGCAATATCTCTAACTTCACCTCGAACAAAGTCAATGTTCACTTGAACATTGTATTTTGATGCTAATGGGCAATATGCATTAATCTGATCTACTATCACTGATTTAATATTATGTTCACTAGAATTGAAATCATATATAAGTGTTTCTAAATCACATCCAAACTTATGATCCCCCATAACTTCACCACTATTAGTGAATAAAATTGTTTGAATCTGTGTGATCAACATTTCTATTTCACCATTAGTCTGAACTTGATCTTCGTCGTAATTAGGATCGCTAGGATATTTTATATATAATTCCATTTATTTATTTATCTTCTTTTATTTATGAATGCATCATCCAATCAACACCTTCGTCTCCTTGAATCTCTTCGTTAATCTCTGATAGCTCATCATCACCCATACTTTTAATGGCATCATAATCAAAATCAACATTACCAGGAAGGGCAAATTTAAAAATTGCTAATTTAGAACCAATAGATTGTTTTATTTTTGCACTCACATATCTAAAGAATATTTCATCTGAATATAATGCACAATCAGGGATAGTTTCATATATCTCTAAAATAACATCACCCTTTGGTGTATCACCCATAAATTTTAATTCTCCAGTTAAACTAGAATAATGAAATGAAATAGGGTTTTCAAGTATTTGTCTAGACAAATCTGCCATAGAAGCGTTCAATACATAATACTGTAGTTCTTCTGCGGCTTCAGCCATACCAGAACCTTCATACATTCCTCTAAATAACATTCGCTCCATTGAAAAGTCAGAACCACCTTGGAATCTCACATCCATTCCGCCTCCGCCTCCATTCCAACCTGAAGCTAAGTCATATAAACCATATACTGAATATACACCTCCACCTCCGTCTGCACTTGGCCCAGGCAACGTAAGTGCTCTGTGGCTTTTAAAGTGTGATGTACTAAATACACTATTTGGAATATGGTATAAATTTTCTTTTACAGAATATTCATATTTTTTATAAAACCATTTTTTGGCTCTTTTAATTATATTAACAATCTCTTTTTGTGGCAAATTAATAGGTACCATACATGCCCCAGTAATATCATCACCTATTTCTTCTAAAAAAGTATTTAGACAATTTGGATCGAAATTTCTACCAGAAGTTAAATCTTGGTTTGAACCACTTCTAATTTCACTCATTTTATTCTCTTATTTTTTTACTTACAACAATCTCAGTATCTTCAAATCTGGCATCTTTTGTTTTGAAACCCTCTCTGAATATACCTCCAATCATTTTACCTTTAAACATAGTATCTCTACCTGCAACATAACAGTTTATTAATTCACAACTACCATGTGTATAACTAGATTCTACTTTTGATTCTTTTACCTTAGTGCCTTTGTATAAACTACCATACATGATAGCAGACCCAGTTATTTCACACCCATAAAAACTAGAATTAGTTACATTCCCAGCTATTTCACAATCTATAAATTCAAAATCTTCTAATTGATAAACAGTTGGAAACTTTCCATCTTTTATTTGTGTGGCTCCATAATTAGAATCATAATTAATTAAGCCGGCAGTCATAGATCCATTTACTATAAGATCTACTACTCTATTCTTAAACCTTTCCCATTGCAATTTAATAATGACTGGGTTATCTACTAAATCTACCAATATAGTTATGTCGGGATAATGTTCAGATACCTTAGAGTAGTCCTTTAGTATATCTGAGATAGGTTTATTTTTATTTAAAATTCTCTGTAATTCTATTTTATTCTCATCATTAAACCTGGAGTCATTACACGAATTCCACATTTGCATTAAAAATCTTTCAGTTAAATAAAGAATATCATCTGATTTTTTCTCATAATCAGTTCCACCAATATACCTAAATTCTAAGTAATTCTTTTCTTTTTTGGAAAAATTAATTCCATAATATTTTGTGTCAGCAAATTTAAAATTGTTTGACGCTATATGATTACCATCAAAATGAAATGCTTCAATTTTTGGCATTACCCATTTTACACTCTTTGCATATGTAGAATTTTCACGTTCAGGGAAAAACTTATAGATTTGTTTTTCATCAAATTCTAAAATAAATTTAAGAACATTCATTTTAGAAACAAGATCTTTATCTTCGAGATACTTTTTATCGAAAGATAAATTTATATGAATTGATGCTCTGTCATTAGTATATCCATTTTCAGATATCCATTTTAACATCTTAATAACCACTAATCTGGCATTTCTATACGAGATAGGTCCCGTAACCAACTCTGCTAATCCTTTACCACCAGACATATCTGGCTCAATTTTAAATTCTTCAGCAGATGGTACAAAATCAGAATGGGCTTTATCTTCTAATCTAATCTTTCGATCTAGAAGTTTTTCCAGAGCTTTTCTGGTTACTTCTAGATCGAGGTTAGAATAGAACTCAAACTCAACACCCATGAGTGCTGCGTTTAGGATTGATTCTCTCGGAGAATCTATAGTTAATTTTTGCATACTAAGATTATGATATTACCGTTTGATTATATATCACACTCTCGTTGCAATAGTTATTGCGGCATCTTTAAAAAGACTTTCATCGAATCAACATCGATTCTTGTAATCTGTACCGTGATAGGGTCACCAGCTTTAAATACGCTCATTACTTCTTCACTTAATTCGCTAACATGTAGCAAACCAGTCACTCCATCTTCTATTGTGATAAATAATCCGTAATCCTTTTTAGTTTTAACAGTAGCTTGTACCACAGAAGGAATTTGATATCTAGAAATAATATCTACCCATGGATTAACAACTATATTTGCCTTTTGAGTTAATGTTATTTTAGTATTACTTATAATATCTTTAACCATAAATGAAATTTCATCACCTGGTTTAATTTCTCTGGCTCTAAACTTGGCTAATGTATCTTCATCTAAATCATTATTATGAATCATACCAGTTAAACACTTATTAAATTCTACAAATACTCCGTATTTTGCAGTACCCGTAACATTTCCAGTCACTGTTTCACCTTGTGTTTGTTTTAAGTTTTCAATTTCTCCAGGTATTAAAGCTTGTAAATATTTTCTATGAGAAACTACTAACGTACCTCTATCCGGTGAGAAACTAACAGGAACTACATACATTTCCGTTCCAATAATAGAACTAAAGTCATGTAGTTTATTAATTCCAGCTAAAGATCCTGGCATAAAACATTCTATGCCTTGTACCATTACCATATAACCTCCATTTTCAATCATATTTGTAACTGTACCGACCCACGCTGTGTTTCCTTCTTCAACTGCAGCTCTAAGATCCATAAACACTTTGTGTTTAACACCACCATTAATACTACCAACAATATGTGAGTTTTTACCCAATTGTGTAATTAGTACAGCGGTGTCATCACCTGGTTTTAGCGATTGAATTTCAGCAGGTTCTTTATCATACTTGACGTAGATCAATTCCCTGTAACCAATATCAACGCTAATAAACTCAGAATTAATTGCATAAATTTTACCTTCATGAATTTCACCAGGATTAATTACAGTCAGTAATTGTCCAATACTAGCATCATGTGCAGTAAGCATGTCATACATTTCTTGGGCATAAGATTCCCTAGAGTAGACTTTATCGCCGTCTTTGGTTTTAATGTGTGGATTTGGTTTTCTTGTTCTTGACGGGCAAGTAGACTCATATGCATCCCACATGAATTCCCCGTTCTCATCATAAAATGCTTGATTAGCATCTTCTTCAATTTCTGTGTTTTCGATTTTTACATCTAGTTCTTCAACTACGGTCTCTTTTGGTGTCTTTTCCCCAATTCTGATCCTTTTGTTTTTTTCGTTGTTCATTTATTTTTATATTAAAGGTGTAACATAATATATATCCTATTATTTTTTAGAATACTACAGGAACAATTCCAACCATTGGCACTGGTCCAGCAGGTGTAGGAATTCCACCAAGATATAATAATTTAAATTCTAATAAGTGTAACATATACGCAGCCGCAACAGCTGTTGAAACTGCTAATGCAGGTGGCATTGGAGCAGGAATAACTGAAAATGTTTTCCCGGTATTCCATGCTCTTCTTAAATTCTTAGCCAATCTTTTTTTACCACCATAATAAATTGGAATATAAATTCCAGTAAGTGGAGGAGGAATCAATGCTGGCAAAGCAGATGGAGATGGTGTAAATGGTTTCACTAAACATGCATACCAATATGCAATAGTTATTTCTGCCATTTCTTCATAAGGATCACCACCTGGCCAAGTATAATCTATATTACTATCTTCTTCTGCAGCATCACATTCTTCTGCAGCGGCCTTAGCGTCGATCACTTGTTGTCTTTGAAATTTAAATATAGTTCCACCTGATGTTGGGTTTATATCAATCACATGTTCAGGTGTTCTAGCGTTGCTCATTGCATTTGGAATTTTGCGCCAACCATTTTTTAATTCTTGATCTCTATACTTTGATTTAACCCAATTATTATTTTTTGTAAATTTAGGAGCATTAGTAACAATACCTTCTGCATTTGCACTAAACGATCCGCTTCTTACACCAGGATACCAACTAAATGTCGCAATAACATGTGATGTTAAAATTTTAGGTCTTTTACTATCAGTTTCGTAATCATATGCAACCTGTATTTTATACCTATTTAGTGGACATTCTAATTCTATAGGCAAAACAATTTCATTAGTGGCATCTTTTTGAATTCTCTGTCTTAGTGCGTTTGTGTTAAAAAATGCACTTTCAGATTCTTCACCTGGATGTGCATCATGAATTGCTTCAACACATATGCTACTTACATTATTAGCAAGCTGTGTCCAACTATAACCTGCATCTTCAATATCACTTCTAGTTTCGTTACTAATATTAGGATATGGTAAACCCGACCAGTTTCCTCCAAATCCACTCGAATTACTATAGTTTTCTGAACCAAGACATGCTAACCAAATATAGAATTCCCATTTAGTGTTTACGTTTGTAATACCGCTAAATTGTTGTAATAATCTAGAAGCAAAAAGTTTTTCTAAATCCTCTTGCGATTCATCTCCAGTTAAACATGGAAATTCAAAAAATCTAAACTTTTTTAAATCCATAGCAGAATCATTCTTATACTCGTCTATAAACTTACTAAATTTCTTATCTAATTTCTTTTGTTCCTCAATTGGATCTGGTTCCTCAACTGGATCTGGACAAAAATCAGCATAATCAGGATGTGACTCTTTACCCATTTCAGTTAAATTACCATCTTCATCATATTGATCTTGCAATGGAATATCACCCTCTTTTAATAATCGTTCAAATACTAAGCCATAACCTTGTTTTAAAAGAAATTCAGCAGCAGGATTATTAGTATGCGTTGCACCAAACGGTGTCATTGCTAAACCTTTTACAGCTTCTAAATATCTTTCAGCAACTCTTACACCAAAATCATATCTTCCACTTAGAGGTGCAAGATTAATAGCATTTATCATTGCAGTAGGATCTGTTGTTAATGATACGTTTAGTGGATTTCCAGGTTTAATAGATTTTATTAGATCTAAAGATGGAGGAAAAATAGGAACTTGATTAACACCAACCTTTGGAAGAGCATATGAAACTATAGCACCACCTGGTTTTGTAAATTCTCGCCCAGCAATATCAGCTGCTAAATTTGGTATGAATGTTGGCCACAGTGCAGGCATAACTACTTATTCTTTTGTTGATACTTAATATGAGAACTTGATAATTTACCTACGGTTGCTGGTGTAGGTGGCATGGGAGGACCAGATGGTCCAACTCCAGTTGGGTGAATATGTGCATTATAATCATCTAACCATGTTTGTAACCAATCTTGTAAAGATTGACCTCTCACTGCTGGCTCTGTTTCATCAGCACCTGGTTCACCTTCATTTGAAACGAATATATCACCGCAGTCTAAGAACATCTTCGCATCTGTGCTTATTTTAATGAATCCTTCTTCGTCTATCTGTATCATCGGTCTTTCCTTGGCTCCACTCCCTCGAGTAATAACTAAGCCATCTTCAGGTGAATGATATATTCTAACATTTCTTTCTGCATCATATACTAAACTAATTACGTCATGTGGTGCATCAGATGCTTCCAATATATCTGTCTTTAAATCTGGATTTTGATCAATCTGAAACCAATATTCTGGATGGTATATGTTTCCGTTATCAAATCTAACTGCAACAATATCGCCAACTCTTGGAACAGCATGTGATCCAATTTGATCTCTATTCATAGGAGTTGCCCATGGAATAGCATCATCTGTCAGTTTATCAAATTTACCATAAACTTTTACGCGACATCTACCATTAAGTAAAGGATCTTCGTTTACTACAACTTCTCCTAACCAATGAGTTTCTCTTAGATTATCTTCAACTAATTCTTTATCATTCATGCTTATGAGTGTACGTTCTCGTTAATGTTATCATCTGGACTACTATCAACACCAGGTTCATGAATTCTTCCAGGTGTAATGTTTTGACTTTCTGGTTCTTGTGCAACAGGATCATATACCTTTTGATTAATTGGAAAATCAGGGGAACTATCTATTCCTGGATCATATACACCAACCGGTGTAATATTCCCATTACTTGGAACATTAGTATTATTTGGATTTAATTGTCCAGCTAAATTTAAAATAGCATTTACACTTCCTGCTTCTAGCGCACTATTAATATCACTTAAACTTCCTAAGAAACCTGTACTTCCATGTACGTTATCTAATAACAATCCTTTTACAGCATCCATGCCTCTATTTGCTAAAGAGGCTGCAGCTCCTGTTAAACCTTCTGGATAAACTCTACCTAAAGGATTATTACCAAATCCTGGTAAACCATTTTTTAAATTATTAAATCTATTTACTAAACCACCTGCAAGTCCATTAACTTTATCGCTTATTGCATTTTGTGCAATCGCTAATGGATTAAAAGGCTGATTAGGATATAAACCATCATCTGGTTTTGCATCCGGAAATAATGGACTTTTTTCTTCTTCTGATATGTTTTCTCCAAACTTAGAACCTGACATAAAGCCAGTATTCCAAGTAAATGATACTTTTGGTTTTTTCTTTTCAGGGTTTTTAGATTGATCTGCAAATATGCCAGCAATTGTGTCTATTTGCCATTCACAAAAACCTAATTCAAACATAATATGTGGTTTGGCATCAGCAGTATATTGTTTAACTAATGGAGCATCAAACTTACCAGCATTTCTACCAGCTGCAGTTTCATAACCCTTAGCTCTAGGAATAAGATTAACAGAAGTACCTGCTTCATTACCTGGCATTTCAGCGCCATATAAGTTCAAATCCCTAGCGACCGTACTTTGTTGAAATGTCCTAACTTCTGAAAGTACAGTCCAAACTCTAAAGTGTCTTAAATTTTTAGGTAAGATTTCTACATATCTTCTAAAATCATAACATGCATTCTTATATAGTGTCATCAATGCAACTGCAGTTAACTCTACGTTTTCTTCTAAACATTCTATTTCTATCTTAGGAGTTTCTTGTCCTCTAAATGGCTCATCCATTTTACCATAAGTCTCAACTAACTCTAAACCTGTAACACTTTGCCAAAACCATGGCATTTCTTTATTGATTTTAAAAAGAACCTTTCTAAAATTAGCTAATTTTTTGGCATACGTTGTACCCATATTAGCATCTACCATTTTTTCTAGATACTCTTCTGCTGGACCTGCCAATAAAGGAGAATGTTCCCTATCTACACCGTCAAACATAAAGAAAAAACTGAGATAAGTTGGATCTTCGCTGATCTTACTTAAAACAGAACCCTTTCTAAACTCGTTAATATGTTTAAAGTCTGACATATATTATTTATCTTTATTTTTTTTGCATATTTTGGACGTTAGGGTCTTGTTTCGATGGATCTAAAAATGCTTTAGCTTCATTTACAACTCCGCCCTCATCTAATATTGTATTTGTTCTAATTCTAGGGTCACCTCTATATACTTCAGCACCACTTGCATCAAATACAACTATTCTCAACATATTACCAGTTATTACTATTTCATATACATGTGGCGTTGACTCTGGTGTAGGTTCCGGTGTAGGCTCTGGTGTAGGTTCCGGTGTCGGTTCTGGTGTTGGTTCTGGTGTTGGTTCTGGAGTTGGTTCAGGTGCTGGTTCCGGGCTATTTTCAGCCACATTATCTGCTTTTTCTTCATCAGTAGCATCTTCAAGTCCAGGTGGATTAATTAGATTTTCTGTTCTTGTTGGCCATTCTCTTCTAAGAAGTATCATTGTTTGTTTTGTGACATCTTCTTCTACTTCATATATAATACTTTCAATTATATAATAACCTGATAAAAATGAATCTAAAGATTGACTTGGACTATTTTTACCAACATCTGCTAAATCTTCACTAGCTTCTTCCAATCCAAAAGGCTCATCTTTATCCATGCCTAATTCTTTTTTATCACCTTTAATTCTTTCGTTTTGTTGTATGGCTTTAGGGTTAGTAATATACATTAAAACAGGAATCTTTTGATATTTGTATAAAGATGGATTAAATGAATTTAAAGTAACTTCTAATTTCATTTTTTGTGTTTCAGCCTCATTTTGTGCATTGTGCAATTGTGAAAATGCAGCATTGGGGTGTACGTTACCCAATCCATCATCACCGGCCTCTTGTCTTCCAATATACTTATATTTGATTTGATCAATATGTCTTTTATCATTTCTATTACCCTTTAGTGGCTCTTCTAATTCTTTTAAATCATTTCCACCTAAAGACTCTATTCTAAATTCTTGTTTTCTCTCACCAGCATCACCGTTGTTATTATAAATAGTTACTTCTCTGGCATATCCGTTTTTTGCACTAACATTTGCAGAATTATTTAATATATTAGATTTCTCTATAAATGAACTATTTCCCATAAAAGCAACATGATTTGTCAATAGTAATGGTACCTCAATGTCGTTTCCTGTTTTAGCATTTTTTTCAGCATCAGTTGTAGCCACCATTGATTCAGCAGCTGAAGCCAATGATTCAGCAAATTCTTCTATCGGTGGATTAGGTGAATTAAACAATGCATTTACATCTACGTAATTCATATAGTAGTATGGATCGATCCAAAACTTTTGAAAAGATTCTTCACCTATATAACTTTCTTTGATTATCTTTTTTATAAAACTAAGATATGGTTCAAACGCCATAATTCTAGACTGTGCATCGTCAGCCGCATCAATATTAGTTGCTAAACCCAATTCTAAGTCTCGGGCTACTTCTTCCATATGAGTTAAAGAATCTGCACTTTCAAAATTTCTACAATCTTCGGCCTGCATTCTAGGAATTTTACAAACTCCAAATATTTCAAATACAGCAGTTCCAACATTTCCATCTTTTGGGGATTCACAGCTTATAATATCAAAATCCATATGAATAGATTTAAATGTTTCTTGATTTTTAGAATTTATAAGTATTGTGAAGAAATCACCATCTCTTGGATAACTACCAACTGCAAATTTTCCAGCTTCGTCGCTCAATTCAATTTCACATTCTGGTAAATCACCCATTAAATTTAACTCAAAACGTATAACGTCAGTCGGTGCAAATTGATAACCATTAATAAGTATAAATGGTTTAAGAGTTGCAACCATAGTAGATTGCTTGTACTCTGCCTCGTCTTTCTTTTCTTCAGCAAGTGCATCCATCTTGATCTCAGTTGGCCTAATCGCTGGTTCTACAACTGCTAATATATTGTTAGATAATTCCATATAGTATGTTATTTAGAGCAAGGTGCGTCTGGGTTATTTGTTGGATTATTGTCAGCATTTCCAGGTGCAGTTCCATCGGGTTCATCTCCACCTACATTATCAGCAGTGTCTGTTCTTCCACTTCCGCCTCCGTTTCCACTACCTGTTCCATTAGCTGTTCCACTACCCGTTCCACTACCACGTTCAGTTTGAACTACTCCACTATTTTCAGATAAAAGATCTTCATATAATTTTCCACTTCCGCCTCCGTTTCCACTTCCGCTTCCGTTTCCACTACTGTTTGTTAATTGTGAATTGTCATTTGCATCTATTATAAGCTCAGCTACAGTTGCTTCTTCATCTGAAGAATTATCAAATTTATCTTGATTTCTAATATCAGATAATATAGAATCAACTACGGCATCCGTTTGTGGTCCCATACCAAATCTAATGTTAGAACCATCAAACTCGTAATTTTTTCTACCAACTGGAATAACATTAGGTGGCAATAAGTTTTCTTTGTTATATTTCTTTTTAAGTGCCTTTAATCTTCTTTGATCAGTTTTACTTAATCGTTTAGTTTTTATAAACTGATTCTTAATAGGATTATCCTCATACATTTGTGGAGATTCTAATCTAAAATAAGGAATAGTGTCCATAGGAATCCAAAGTTCTTCACCTACGTTAATAGAAAAAGGATCAGAAATACCATTGAATTTTAATATAATGTCTAATCCTGAAGTAGTACCATAGTGTTCAGTAGCAATTCTATCAGGTCTTACTAAATCATCATCTTTAACGATATGTTTAGCAACCATTACATAATCTTCGGGATTTAAACTTCCGAACAGCATAGTAGGTTGAGCTAAAAATAATTTACCGGCTCCTATTTTTTTATTTACAAATATTTTAAATTCCATCCTATTAGTTTATTTTAACCAGCAGACATATCAGATAATCTACTCATATATGGTTTATTAGCAAGATTTCCTTTTCCAGATTTATCTCCATATGCATCCACATTTAACATTGCATCTATGTCTATTCCTTCACCTTCACCCCATTCTGGTTGTAAATACATTCTACCTCGACCAGCATTAAACATAGATTCAATATCTGTTTTATCTCTTGGTCTTCCAGGTTTTAAAGTAGTTTCAACTTTCAGTTTAGTAGGAAATCCTTCAAAACCGAGTGGTCCTTCAAATGAAAAATTAGTATCTTCTAAACATAAGTTTCCGCATACCATTATAGGATTCATTGGATTACCTATAGTCACATGCCAGTTTCCAGTAGGATCACCTGTTAAAAAAGCTTTAATTACATCACCACCACTAGGTCCTCCCATCATTTTCATTAAACCTCCACCTACGATATTTTCAAGAATAGAAGAATCACCTAGAATTTTATTAATACCTTCACCGTTTTTAATATTACTTGCAGTTTTCTTAAGTTGATCCATAAAATTACCACCCATACCTGCAAGAGTGTCAGCAATAGAACCTAAATAACCAGCATAATCACCTTTCTCTAATAAAGCCGTATCACCGAATGGCTTTCCAGTTGCACCAGATCCAGAAAATCTAGTAGCTCCTCCCCAAAATGGTGCGTTACTATATGTAAGTGCCAATACGTTGGCTAGTGTATCCATAAATGCAACCTTTGGACTAGTACCTGGATATGCCTTTAAGTCATAATGAAATGATAATTTAAATTCTTGTTCAAATTTAAGTCCTTTTTCTCTAGCTAGAACTTTATCTATAATATTAAGAGGTCCAAATACTTTATTTGGGTAAGTTTCTTTAGTGTGATCTACGTTACCTGCATTTCTAAGTTTTTTAGCTTGAACCGATGTAAAACCATTTAATCCTGATTCAATCGCAGCTCCATATTTACTATTATCAATTGCGGCTCCAGCTGCACCTCTATCAGATTGTCTTGATTGTGCATCTTGTATTTCTGATTTAGCTTCTTTCCATTGATATCCTGTTGTGAATTTTAATATTTCTTTTAAATCATTACCTAAACCTGGAGATAACCACGTCACTGCTCTTGCCAAATCAGGTGCAGAAGAATCTACCTTTTTACCTTTGGTTCCTGCAGTTTTAGGACTTAATAAGTCATCACCTACAGGATATGCAAATCTTCTAAGTGTAACTAAATAATCATTAGATATTTGACCATAGTGTTCCATTTGAATAAAATCACTATAACTATAAGAGAAGCATGCACCTCCAACAGACTGTGAATACTCTACAATATTTCTTGCTGTTGGATTTTTTTGTAAGTTTTGTGCTAATGCAGCAGTTACTGGTTTATTATATGTTTTACCATTGTATTCTGTACCAGAGTCTTCTGAAACTGTACCTACCCTGTTTTGATATCTATGTAATGTCCAATTATTAAATAAACTTCGAGGAGCTTTTCCAAAAGTAACTGTTTCACCTTTGTCTTCATATGTGTCTCCTTTTTCACCGCTCACTACGGATTTTATAGGATATGCTCTGGAATCTACACCTTTTTCAGGATACATTGAACTTCCGCTTTGTGCTTCTCCAAAAACACTTTCTTGACTTAAAGTTGTTTTTCCAGTTCCTTTCTGGTCTGCTGCCGATGGTTTAGGAGAATCAAGAGCACCGGATTTTGGTGTTCTAGTTATAACTTCTCTTCCATTTACAGTATCATCATAAAAATATTCAGATACTTCTAAACCTGTGGTTTTATCAACAACGTTTAAAACCTTCTTAAAAATAAAATTTGCATCATTACCAATTCCAGACATAAATATGAATTTCTTTTTTTATATATATCTACGTATTATAGTAGGATAATATATTTATACCCATTCAACGTTGTCCATCTCATCGGTATCAGGTCTATATAGTAGATTATCAGACCATTTGTCATCTTTAGGATATTTATCTCCTAAAAATTTTTGTAAAGATTTTACGTATTCACCCTTTGTGTGCCAATAAAATTCACCGTTTCTATATGAAGATCTATTTACTAGCTCATATAACTCTTTCAGTTTCATCTCAACATGGAAGGTTTGTATTCTATTAAAAAGATTTTCTTGTTCAACCCGAGTTCTCGTACAGAACACAGAGTCTACTACAATCATATATTGTTTCCATTTGGCACCATTGAATATATTGTTCTCAATATCTGCAACTGTAGAATATAAACCTCTTTTTAAATTTATTTTAGTGTCCTTTCCCTCAAAGTTTTTAATAAATCGTCCACCAAAAAGATTCTTTTTTAAGAAATATACTGGATCATAGAACTTTTTAATTCTAAGTTGATATTGAGGATTTACGTCATCAAACTTAACATCATAAATTGTAGCCCTAACAGGAATTAATAAGTTAGGTTGCTGTGTAGTAGAAATAAGGGCATGAATCTGATCACCCTTAGAAAAGAGTTTGTGTTTAATCATTGTTATCTATGAATCGAACATTGTCAAATTTACTTAAGACGCCTGTTTTTGGAAAGTCGCATCTATTAACCACAAGTAAATCTAATTCACAATCTTCTTCAACCATAGAGTTAATAAAGTCTCTGAAACCATTAACGGTATCTGCACTTAAGGATTTAAACATGTAAAGAATTTTAACATCATCGCGTTCTTCTTTTTCATCTAAATCCCATAAAACCTTTTGAATACTTTTTCTAATGTATATAGAAATAATAATATTAGAAGGCTCGGCATTATTAGGATCACTTTTAATCAAACGATTAAATATATCATAATAAGACACTGACAAATCATAGTCACCTTTTTTAGACAACTTATCAAACTCTGTCCTTGTTTTACACCAAACTCCTTCTATTTTTACATTCATTATTTTAACATGGATCCAAGTCTTTTGATTTCTTTCTCTAAGATTTGGATTTTATTTTTAATTTCGTTGTCAGACGTACTTATGTGTTGTGCACCCCATCCGACATATATCTGAAGAAGATCATTGTCTAATTCAGTTCCTACGTCCATTCCTAAATCAAATATTAAATCTTTTAAAAACTTAACTTGATTTGATCTTTTCATTGGCCCTTCAAATTCATAAACTTGACGAGCCTCAAAGTCTTCTCCACCTCCATTGATGTTATCATCTACTAGTGTTTTTATTACACCATTATCTGCGGGCTCAATACCAATACTTAACATATATTATTGTTTTCTAGATGCTAAAGAATCTTTAGCTTTTTTTCTTAATTCTTTTGCTTCTTTTTTATCATCTTTCCAAGTAGATTTATCTTTTGCAAAGTGAATAGCTGCAGCCTCTTCTAATAATTCAATTTCTTTAGAGTTATATCCAATTTCATACCATGTTTCTTTCATGCTTTCTAATTTAATCATGAAGTCAGCTTCTAGTTGTTTATCTATAGCTTCCCTTCTTATAGATTGAATCTTTTCTCCAGTTTTCATATTTTCAGCTCTGAAGTTTGCACGAATAGGATCTAAGAAATTCTTTTTACTAAGATATTTTAATACACCTTGTTGTTTTAATCTGTATCTACGCTCTCTACGATTAGGAATCGCTTGCGTCTCTGTCTTTTGTGCTTGTGTTGTTTGTTCTTCCATTATAATAATTATTAATAAATGATTCGATTTGTTCTTTTAACTGCTCTCTTAGGTTATCTATCTGATCTTCTACGAGCGCTCCAATTTGGCCATTCAAGTCTTTTTTAGTGATGTCCATCTGATCTTTAAGCAATGCATATATTTCTTTAGAAGGAATATTAATTTTAACAGGCATAGAAGCTTTGTTTTTTGCACTCATTTTTTTGAGCATCTCTTGCATTACATTAACCTCAGCTGCTGGTTCTGCATCTCTTTTTGGTCTTACTGGTCTTGCAGCTTCAGGTTCTGCATCTCTTTTTGGTCTTACTGGTCTTGCAGATTCTGTGTTTTCAGATACAATTCCACCAAAATCTTTTGCTATTTGATGTGCTTGATCTATATCAGAAGCCGGGAGTAGAAATTCTGTAACAACATTTATGTTACATCTAGTACCATCTGTAAATTCTAACCACTGTTTATCTGTTTGAATTTCAGATATCTCTACAACTTCACCTGATCTTTCTGATTTAACCCAAACATAAAATTGATTCGTCTCTTTTTTACTCATGATTTTATTTATTAATATCTGTATCCATTTCATTTTTTACAAATATTTGTTTGTATTCATTATATGCGAAATCTGTAAAAGGTTTAATAAATATATGTGATTCGTTTGATCCAATAGTGGCATCAGACTTTTGAAATCGTCTCAGCCAATGTTTACCAAATTCTATTTCACCTAATTTTTCTAGTTGTTCTTGTAGGCTTTCTACTTCAGGAAGCCATAATTTGTTAAATCCCATTTATTTTATTTTAGTTACCTCTTCTAGTATTAGATCCACTTTTTCTAGTTGTCGTAGTTGGTCTAGAATTATTCGTGGGTCTTGTGTTATTGTTATATGTAGGTCTTGTGTTATTGTTTCTAATTACTGGCCTTGTATTATTCCTAGGTCTTGTATTATTGTTTCTAATAACTGGTACTCTCGGCTTCTCTCTAATAACCCTAGGTTTTGTATTGTTATTAACTGGTGTGTTTTGATTTAGATATACTCTAGGTTTTGTATTAGTTCTAGTATTAGTGTTAGTATTGACTCTGGTATTAGTTCTAACTCTTCTATTATTAACTACTTCATTACTAATTGAACCTCTTCGACCATTAACACGTACCGTATTTGATCTATTTCTATAGTATGGCACGTTAGTACCTCTATATCTACTATAGAACCCATTGTTCCAGCCCCAGTTATTATAGTAACCATTTCCATAATAAACATTGCCCATCCAGTTGTTATATCCCCAACCGTGATTATTCCAACCATAGTAGACTCCATAGCCCCATCTATCATATCCAAATGGTGACCATCTATGAGGAGAGCCCCAAGAATTCCAGCCTGTATAACCCCAAGCCCAATCATTCCACATCTGATCTCTATTCCAACTCCAATAATAGTTATTCCATCTAGAATCATATCGCCTTCCTAGTAATCTATTATTCCAATCAAACGATCTCGGTTGACTCAAAGCATATCGTGCAAAGTCCAACCTCAAA
>Ga0181396_1000111_pt1 | contig 18305 bp, 19 predicted proteins | sample 19SPOviralmetaG_FD_130125 | JGI IMG/M metagenome (GOLD analysis project Ga0181396, IMG submission 130125) | Marine viral communities from the oligotrophic San Pedro Time Series (SPOT) site, San Pedro Channel, CA, USA - 19 SPOT_SRF_2011-01-11 | ecosystem: Environmental > Aquatic > Marine > Strait...
AACAAGCATGATTCAAAAGCTGTTAGCAAAATTAAACAAGCATCTAAACCAAACATAACGGGTGATCAGCTTTCAAAAGCCGTAGAATACGTTAAAGCAGGTGATAAGATAGAGTTAATGCAAGAAAAGCTTATGAATTTAGATATTGCCGCAGATCTTATAAGAGGAACTGATGGTAAGCTTAACGACTACGAAGTGCCCGCTGTAAAAGAAATAGCAGGTATGATGTGGAAAGGTAAAGCAGATATTATAAATCATAATGAAAAACTTGTCATTGATCTTAAAACCACAGGCGACATCAAAAAATTTCAATGGTCTGCTTCTAAATTTAATTACGACAGTCAAGCATATATATACAGTAAATTATTTGGTTACGAAATGTTATTCATAGTAATAGACAAAGAAACCTTAGAAATAAATATATGTGATTGCTCTCCGCAGTTTTACGAAAGAGGCAAGGAAAAGGTAGAAAAAGCAGTTGAAGCTTACAAGCTGTTTTATGACACCGAGGGTTTTGACCCTAAACAATATTTTGTAAGTAAAACCCTTTAATATTAATAATATGGCAAGAACTAAAAAAAGAGTATGCAGTGTAACTGGAATTAACACTAGTGTAAATAATTTTTACACAAACCAGAGTCACGTTAAAGCAGTAGATAATCTACGAAGAACAACTGGTGCAACTAAAGATCAGTTGTCTAGAATGTTTAATCAAATTAATCAATACGCATAATATGGCAAGTATAATTAAAACAAGTATAAACTTGAACAACATACCCAAAGATAAGATCTATGTGGGTAAGAAGGGTAAGTATTTACCCATCACGATTACACTAAATGATGAGTTAGATCAGTTCGGAAATCAAGGTCCTGTTGTAGTTGAACAAACTAAAGAGGAAAGAGAGACTAAGACTGAAAAGACTTACTTAGGAAATGTAAAAGTAGTATGGACAAATGGTACAAACGTAGAAGTAGCTCCACGAGATGAAGCTCAATCCGCTCCAGCTATGCCACAAGCACAAGCTGCACCGGTAGAAGATGATTTACCATTTTAATAATAGTTAAAGAATGACAGTAGAAGATAAAGAGATTAATGGATTCTTGATTGATAATTTCAATCAGCACAACCTAGAAGTTGGGAAGACTCAGGGTATTTGCCCTAACTGCTCACACGCTAGGAAACCTAAGAATCAGAAGCTTAAATGTGCTTCTTATGATTGGGAACGTGGTCTCGGAACATGTCATAACTGTAACACCTCGTTTCAACTACACACCTACCAAAGAAAAGGTAGTTCTGAGAAAACGTATGTTAAACCTGTTGAAAGACTAGAAGATTATAACATAGTTGGAGACCCAGAACAGAAAGTTGTTAAATGGTTTCAGGGTAGAGGAATATCGGCTCAGACTCTTATCGACCTACAAGTCGGTGAGGGTACTGAGTGGATGCCTCAAACTCAGAAAGAAGAAAATACAATTAAGTTTAATTATTTTATGGGCGGAAAGCTTATTAATATAAAATACCGTGATGGTAGAAAAAACTTCAAATTGTATAAGGGTGCTGAAAAGATATTTTATAATATTGACAGCACAGTTGGATATGATTCATGTATAATTGTTGAGGGTGAGATGGATGTTTTAGCTTTACACGAGGCTGGTATTAAAAATGTAATATCAGTTCCTAATGGTGCGACGTTAAACCATAATAATCTAGATTACTTAGATAATTGTATAGACTACTTCGAAGACAAAGAGAAAGTTATCTTAGCGGTTGACAATGATGAGGCGGGTAATGCCTTGAAACAAGAGTTAATACGTAGGCTTGGTGCTGAAGTGTGTTATCTTGTAGATTTTGCCGACTGTAAAGATTCAAACGAGTATCTAACCAAACACGGTGCTGACGCCTTAAAAAGTGCTATACACGCATGTAAGCCTGTACCACTAGAAGGTGTTAGTACATTGTATGATATAGAAGATGAACTTAAAGACTTTGTACAAAACGGTTTCAAACCTGGTTATCAGGTTGGCCTCGAGAATTTCGACAAAATATTCAGTACTTATACTGGACAGTTTATTACTGTTACTGGTATTCCTAGTAGTGGGAAGTCTGATTTTGTTGATCAAATGGTTGTAGGTTATAATCAGAACTATGGTTGGAAAACAGCTTATGCTAGTCCTGAAAATCAACCCACATACCTACACGCTCACAAGCTAATGAGGAAGGTTTGGCAAGATATGCCTAGACCTTCTGATATTGGTAGTGACTCATGGAACAGAGTTGCAGATCATGTTAATGATAATTTCTTTTTTATTGATATGGACAGATATACCCTAGACGCTGTGCTTAAAAAAGGTGCTGAGCTGGTCAAAAGAAAAGGTATAAAATGTTTAGTACTTGATCCTTTCAATAAAATTAGAGATATTAATTGTAAAACAGAAGATGTTAATAGGTATACTATGGAATATCTAACTAAGATCGAAACGTTTGCAAAAAAATATGATGTATTGGTTTTTGTAGTTGCTCACCCAACTAAAATGTACAAGGACAAAGATGGCAAGATTGAAGAGCCAACAATGTACAGTATTAAGGGTGGTGGAGAATGGTATGATGCTAGTTATCATGGTATACTAGTTCACAGAGACTATGAAGCTAAAACCGTTAAAGCTAAAGTACTTAAAGTAAAATTCCAAAACTTAGGTGAGAACCAAGCCGAAGCTCATTTTAAATGGGAGCCTAGGTCGGGTTGTTTTATACCTGAGATAACTGATACAGTTGTAGAAGATGCCTTACCCTGGGAGTAAAAAGAATAAGTATATGGGTGAAAACCCATTTGCAACTATGCCTGAAAACACAAAGGCTCATATGTGGTGTTTTAAAAATAACATTTTTATTACACCTGTAGAAGCTGGTTACAAGGCTAGAATGTGGTATTTAGAGATACGACTAGGAAGTAAGACATTTAAAAGTCCTGAGAAATATGGACCAATGGATGTTTGGGAAAAAATGTACGAATTTTATAACTATTATTATAAAAAATATGAGAAAAAGATTTAATAATGCAAACGAAGCTTATGAGGCTGTTCTTGATGAAATAATACAAGAGGGTGTAGATTTTGATAACACAAAAGCTATATTCAATTGTGGGTTTTATATAGATAACCCAAGCGACAAGCATATAACAAACGCTGAGCGTGACTGGAGCCAAAAATACGCGGCTGCAGAGTGGGCTTGGTATTTGTCAGGTGATCCTAGTATAAGCAAACTAGGTGAGCTATATGGTAAGATACCGCCTATATGGGAACGTATGGCTAATAGTGATGGAAATGTTAATAGTAATTACGGTTATCAATGGAAACGTAACAATCAAATAGATTATGTGGTTGGTAAGTTAAGAGAAAACCCTAGTACTAGACATGCAGCTATAAGTATATATGACTGTAAAGAGTATGAAAAGTATCGTAAAGATACTCCTTGTACATACGCGGTACAATTTACAATAATTAATAACAAACTATGTATGTCTGTTTATATGCGTTCTAATGACATCTGGTACGGTTTCTGTAACGATCAATATCAATTTGCATCATTACAGGAAATGATTGCAGATAGACTGTCTATTGAGACCGGATGGTATTACCACCACGCACACAACATGCATTTATATAACGATAAATTATGACATATTATATTTATCACATTCCAGGTAAAAAAATCGGTGTTACCTGTGATCTTAATAACCGGGTCACAGTTCAACAAGGATATGATTCAACGGAATATGATGTATTAGAAAGCTCTGAGGATATAGATTATATATCTTCTAAAGAGATAGAATTACAAAGAGAATATGGTTACAAAGTAGACATGGTGCCATATAAAAACCTTAAACCAAAAAAGAATATGAATATAAATGTGACTGAACAAACCACAACATTCCCTGTACCAGTTAATAAACTGAAAGGAAGATTGATGGATAATATAGGTATGAGCTGGAATACCGAGCATGGAGAGCTAAATATAACACCAGCAACGGTTGATTGGATAATGAACAATGTTAAAACTTCAATGTTCAACAACGAGAGATGCTATGTTTATAACAAAGCATTTGTTAGGTTTTACGATAACAATGATGTTTTTGCTAAACCAACTAAAAACACAAAACCCTTAAAAATGTTTAACAACATTAGAGACTGGGCTCATACTAGAGGCCTATATGATAAGGGTAATCCACACACACAATATGTTAAGCTACAAGAAGAAGCTGGCGAACTTGCAAAAGCATTGCTTAAGGACGATCAGGTAGAAGTTGTAGACGCTATTGGTGATATGGTAGTTGTGTTAACTAACTTAGCACACTTAAGAGGAGTTAATATAGAAACTTGTATAACCTCAGCTTACAATGTTATAAATAAAAGAACAGGTAAGATGGTTAACGGAACATTTGTAAAAGATGAATAAGAGAACTATATTATTTAGAGACCCAGTATTAGAACGTGTAGTAGATAAATTCGTCAGTAGATCTGACGTGGGTTTCAAAAAATACAAAAAAACTCTACACGATGAACGCACAACCGGTATTAAAGATCTTGGTAAGTATCTATGTGATATACAAGAAGAGCTCATGGATGCAGTGCTATACATTCAGGCAGCACGCGAAGAGATACAAGACTTAACCGAAGAAGCGATCATAAAATCAATCGAGGTTTACGATGAGGAAGAGCTATAGAAATAAGAAGAAGAGAGGTCCGGTACAGTCAAAGAAAATATCCTTTGACGGTATCAACTTCGCTTCAGGTCTCGAAAAGTATATGTATATGGCATTAAAGAAAGCTAAAATAAAAGCTTTGTATGAAGGTCAAACATTTGAGTTAATTGAATCATTTGATTTCCCTTTTGAATGCTACGAAAGATGTGGTAACGGTAAGGGTGATTATAAAAACAGAGGTAATAAAAAGATTTTAAATATAAAGTACACACCAGATTTTATAGGTAAAGGATTTATAATTGAAACTAAAGGTAGAGCTAATGAGTCTTTCCCAATGAGATGGAAGTTATTTAAAAAAGTAATAGCTGACAATAGGATAGGGCCGTTTACACTTTACAAGCCTCAGAATCAAAAAGAATGTGATGAAACAGTACAATTAATATTAAAGAACAATGGCTAGAGTAATAATATCACCATATAAAATAAAAACTAGGAAGAAGAGACCAGGCATACACGCTAAGACAAAGACTTCCAAATTAAAGACTAGTAAAAATTATGTTAAACTATATAAAGGACAAGGTAAATGACAGCATGGGAAATTAACCTGGGATTAGTCCCGGGAATATTGTTTGGAATAAGACAATATGACGACTTTGAGGAAAGTAAAACCGATTATGTTTTATACTTAGGATTTTTCGATATATGTTTCACAGCTTATTATGGAGAACAATAATGGGACTGTTTGACGAGAGAATACCGTATAAACCTTTTGAGTACCCTGACTATTACACAGAAGGTTGGTTAAAACAAGCACAGGCATTTTGGTTGCACACTGAAATACCTATGTCAGGAGATGTTAAGGACTGGAATGAGAAATTAACAGTGAAAGAGAAAAACCTAGTAGGAAATATCCTGCTAGGCTTTGCTCAGACTGAATGTGCAGTAAGTGATTACTGGACTCAGAAAGTAGTTTCGTGGTTTCCAAAACACGAAATACAACAAATGGCTATGATGTTTGGATCACAGGAAACTGTACACGCTGTAGCATATAGCTATTTAAATGAAACTCTAAAATTAGAAGATTATGAAGCGTTTTTACATGAACCAGCTACGGCTGAGCGTTTTGATAACCTCGTTGCATATGATGGCAATGATACCACAGGTATTGGAAAGTCATTGGCTGTTTTTTCTGCTTTCGCAGAAGGAGTTTCTTTATACTCTGCTTTTGCAGTACTTTACAGCTTTCAGCTACGTAACTTACTTAAGGGTATTGGCCAACAAATGAAATGGTCTGTACGCGATGAGTCGTTACATAGCAGAATGGGTTGTCAACTATTCAGACATATGTGTGAAGAAGATGGTAAACTATTAGAAAACTGTAGAGAAGATATATTAAGTGCTGCTAAAATAATGGTTGAGCTTGAAGAGAAGTATATCGATAAAATGTTTGAGATGGGCGATGTTGAAGGTATGAAATCATACGATTTAAAACAATTTATAAGAAAGAGAGCAAATGAAAAACTTATTGAACTTGGTTACCTCGATTTGGGGTCGGTATTTGCTTATGACGAAAAAGCAGCGGATAATCTGGATTGGTTCTATCATCTTACCGGGGGTCACACTCACACTGATTTTTTCGCTATTAGGTCGACTGACTATAGTAAAGCAAATGAGGGTGAAGATTTTGAAGACGTTTGGTAATGGGAAGTAGATACAGACTTAAGAAATTTCTTGTAGAAAGAAGAAGACAGTTAAGCGCATTAGAAAGAATGGCCACCCGTATTGGATATATGGGTGCCGGCTTTCTGGTTGCGGCACAGTGGACACTTGACCCAGTGCTATACATACTCGGCTTCTCATGCGTTATGATACAAGTAGGATCAAGAAAACAATGGAACTTAGTAGCATTAAATCTTAATGGTTTATTTGCATGGATAAAACACTTAATAACTTTATAATATGTGGAGTAACAGATGGAAAAAAGGAGTTGACTACCCTAGCTGGGCAGACTCTGATGTCTATAAAAAGACAATACAAGGTGGTTATTTACTACCTAATGAAACGCCAAAGGAAGCTTATCAACGTGTATCAAAAGCTGTAGCGCGTAGATTAGATCGCCCTGAGATGGCAGATAAATTTTTTGAATACATATGGAATGGCTGGTTGTGTTTAGCATCTCCTGTGTTGTCTAACACCGGCACAGACAGAGGTTTACCGATCAGTTGTTTTGGTATTGATGTTGCTGACAGCATATTCGATATAGGTACGAAGAATTTAGAAATGATGTTATTAGCTAAACATGGTGGTGGAGTTGGTATAGGTATAAACCAAATACGACCAGCTGGTACTAAAATAACAGGTAACGGTACATCCGATGGTGTTGTACCATTTTGTAAGATATATGACTCAACTATCTTAGCAACAAATCAAGGATCAGTAAGAAGAGGTGCTGCATCAGTAAATTTAAATATTGAACATGCTGATTTTGAAGACTGGTTAGAAATTAGAGAACCTAAGGGAGATGTCAATAGACAATCACTTAATCTACATCAATGTGCAATTATTGGTGATAAGTTTATGAGAAAGTTGACAGCTGGAGATAAAGTAGCTAGAAGAAAGTGGGGTAAATTATTACAAAAGCGTAAAGCAACTGGTGAGCCTTATATAATGTTTAAAGGTAACGTTAATAAGAATAATCCACCAGCTTATAAAGATAACGCTTTAAAAGTTTTTATGACTAATATATGTAGTGAGATAGCATTACATACGGATGAGAATCATAGTTTTGTATGTTGCTTATCTAGTTTGAACTTAGCAAAGTATAATGAATGGAAAAACACTAATCTTATATATGATAGTGTATGGTTTTTAGATGGTGTTATGGAAGAGTTTATACAAAGAGCTAAAGGTTTAAAAGGTTTTGAAAACTCCGTTAGATCAGCTGAAAAAGGTAGAGCTGTAGGTTTAGGCGTTTTAGGTTGGCATACTTACCTTCAACAAAAAGCAATCCCATTTGAGGGATTATTATCTCAATATGAAACAAGAAGAATATTCTCACAAATTAAAATTGAATCAGAAAGAGCTAGTATGGCTTTGGCTGAAGAGTTCGGTGAACCGCTTTGGTGCGTGGGTACAGGCTTTAGGAACACACATCTCAGAGCTATTGCTCCTACTGTTAGTAATAGTAAGTTATCTGGGAATATTAGTCCTGGAATCGAGCCTTGGGCTGCTAATGTTTTTACAGACCAGTCTGCTAAAGGCACGTTCATACGTAAAAACCCTACTCTGGAAAAAGTATTAGAAAATAACAATTTAAACAATAAGAAAATATGGGATCAAATTTTGAAAGACAACGGGTCAATACAAGGTATCAAAGCATTAGACAAAATTACATTGGGCGATCACGACATACCAATCAAAGAGGTTTTCAAAACATTCAAGGAAATAAACCAACTAGATTTGGTTAATCAAGCTGGTATAAGGCAACAGTATATAGATCAAGCTGTAAGTTTAAATCTAGCTTTTCCATCTCAAGCTGAACCTAAGTTTATAAATAAAGTTCATTTAGATGCTTGGAAAAAAGGTGTGAAGACTTTGTATTATATGCGTACCGAGTCGGTACTTAGAGGAGATATTGCAGCGAGTGCAACAGATGAAGGTTGTATGAGTTGTGATGGATAATAATTAAAGGGAGCTTAACGGCTCCCTTTTTTTTAACAATTCCAGTTTCTTCTAGCGATGTCATTAGGACAATCACCGTTTTTGTCTGGATCTTTACATTTCTTAATACCAGCAGATCGAGCACAGTAACTTTTCTGACGTGGTCCACCCTCTGGTTGAGGAGCTTGAACATTACCACCTGTTTCTTTATTATAAGCATTTCTCTCAGCTGCCGTCATACCTCCTTCATGAGGTTTAACTCTTTTAGCTGGAGAACACCCTCTTTTTTTACCAGGAGAACTATATGTAGATCTTTGTCTTGCTAGCCAAGTCATGAGCAATCACAGTTGTTAACCCTTACTCCAGGTCTAGTTGGTGATTTTTTAGTTTTAGGTGTTCCAGGCTTTGGAGCACATCCTTTCCAGCAGGACATCTTAGCGACTGTGTTACCAGCCTTTAATACTCCTGGCATTGAATTTGTTCTTAGTTTCATATTATCATATATTTTGTTTTACCGTTTTCACGATAAGCTTTTAAACATCTATTTCTATTTTTATCCTCTGACACATAGCTAATGTGTACCCAATCAGGGTTTTTATCTGTACCAAATTCCCATATCATCTGATCGTAATTTAAATTTGCTCTTATCCAATTAAACATCTCAGAGTTACTAGCATGTCCATATGAATCATCTATATCCATAGCTTGACCGTGACAATGTTGTGATTTAGATGATCCACCAATAGCTTTATTAAGTTCTGGTCCACGATAAAACGAATTGATCTTTATAGGACCATTTACATGAGCTCTAAGGGGTTCAAATACATTTTCTGCAATATTTATCATGTTAGATAAATGATCGTCTGTGGGATTGTTTTCTAAACCAAGGCGTTTCGCTGTTATGCTATACGCACCTTCCTTGCGGCTTACGTGTTTACTTAGTTTTTCCATTACTTTTAAACTCAAACTTAGCACCAGTTATAGATAGTTTTTCTATAATTTCTTGTTGAAGATCTCTTAATAAAGCTTCTAGTTTATCTTTTTCAACAACCATGCCAGATACTTTATCTTCTAATGCATCATTTTTAGCTTTTAGCGCTTCTACCTCCTCTGGGTTTTTACCTATAAAAGTGTAAATAACAACTGATAAGCTACCAACTAACATACCGACGATTACCTTAAATATATCGTTGTTTGTATCTGGTATTTCAAAAAATGCTAAAAACAGTAACAAACCCATTACAAGTAAAAATACCGTTGCAGCTCCTATATATCCTCTTAATTCTTTATCTTTAAACATATTCATTATTTATAATTTTTAAACATTAGTTTGTATAAAAGTTTATTCCAACCTTCTTGAATTTTATCTACTAATTTTTTTATTTTTTCTTTCATTTCTTTTTGTTAATTAATAAGCACTTGCTCTTTTTATATCTTCAATAGCTTCGTTTATCTCCTCGAGATCCGTTGGCAATAAAAGATCTAAACCAGCTTTAAAAACAACCTCTTTATATCCTTCTTTAAAGATTATAATAGTAGGTGCCATTCTTATTCTATATTTCTTTTTTGCTTCAGGTGCTTCGGCTATGTTTACTCTATAGTAAGGTACTTTTAACTGATCCCACTCAGCAAAACAATTCTCTCTATTGAACTCAGCCCAAAATTCAACAACAACTATGTCTGTTTCCTCGAACCCGTCTCCTTTTACCTTTTGTTCAAAATCTACATCATCTATCCAGTATTCTTCTGGTACGTCAGATTGAGCAAATGTAAAAAATGGTATTAAAATTAAAATTAAAATGTGTTTCATTATTTGTTTTTTTGTATTTCGTAAATTCTTTCATCTAGTTTATCTAGCTTTTCAAGTATCATCTCTACGTCCTCTTGAGTTTCCATTATTGTATTACGGATTAACTCATCTTTTAACTCCCACTCTGTTTTAGATATAGTGGGCTTAGGTTCCTCCATAGCTTTAGCTATATCCGCCTGCATTACAAAATACATGCTAGCTAGTGATATTGTGAAACCTATTATAATTCCAATAGTTTTTAAATCCATTGTAACTTTAGTATTTTCGCCTAATTGTTGTGCCATTTTTTTATGTTGTTTTATTTAAAGGTATAATTAATTCCAAAAGATGTATTAAAAAGTTCACTATCCCACATTTTAGAATATTCACCCTCAACAAATACACCTAAGTGTTTTCCTACTTTCCAGCCAAAGTTAACACCAGCGGAGTAATCGTCCCATTGTTCTAGTTTAGCATCTTGTACCAATCCTCCTTTTCCCCAGTTGTTTCTATTTAAATAAGAAACATCTTCATCTCCTTTGATATATCTATGATGTGGCAGTATGTAGTTAGCGTAAGCGTGTAACCAAAAGTTATTCTTATAATGATAAAAGTCAAAACCAACGATTGGCGCAATTTCACCAAAAGGCTCTAATAAATCCCAAGCTTCTTGATTATAGCGATTCATAAGATCAGTAAATACTGTCTCTCTAAACTCAAGATCAGTGTCAGCAACCCTATTACCATCTGGATCGATCCAATACCAGTCAGACGTTTCATTACCAAGCTCATCTGTTTCGCTATAATATATATCGTCATAACCATATAAAAAACCTAATTCATACCAATAGTTAATTGGGTACTCCTCACCGTCTATAAATTGTGTTTCATTCAACCATATTTCTATAGGGTTGTACCCATAAGCTCTATCATGTGTGCGATATATAGCCCCAGCAGATATACTAAACTTTTTACCAATAGGTAATCTAGCTCTAACCTCAGCCGATTGGTACTTTAAATTAATTTTACCAACCTCTCTAGACTCAACTTTTGCAATATGATACTTACCTGTATGTTTTAAAAAGTATCTATGATTTTCAAATAGTTCTCCTCTCCATCTTTCTTTTTCATAATGTAGTTGATATTCTAAACCTTTAAATGCAGATGTAGGGGCTGAAAAAGCTAACTGGTTTTCTGTACCATCATAGTAATTTCTAGGTTTTCTTTCATAATCAAACCTAGCTAGTTTTCTAATACCAAACCCATATCTATAATCGTATGGATATTTAGGCGTGTTATCAACGACTGTTGGTATAGAGTATAAACCACCGTCTGGATTTGTTCTCACAAAATAAGTTGGTTGTCTTTCTTCAACAGAATTGCTAATGTCTCCAGCTCCATAAACCGTACCGTATTTTAAAAAATCATTGTACAGTTCTTTGAATAATTGAGCATTAGCTGAATTTGTTATTAAAAACGCTAGTAGTATTATTAACTTTTTCATATAGTGTGTTTCTTTTATTATTACTTGTTTTTTACTTTTTTTTAACCTTAAAGCTTGATTCTTTTTTAAATCCTTGTTCTTCACCAAATTTAGCTTCTTTACCAAAGTTTGCTTTTATAAACTTTTCTATAACATTACCAGTGTCACTTTCTAATTGCCATTTTTGCCAACCAAGAGATAAAGCTATTCTTTTCCACATCTCATTATCTTCGTCCATAGCATCAGCTATGTTCTGATATTTTATAAACGCTCTGTCTAAAGGAACGTTTGTGAAAGCTGAAACAACTTGACCACCAGCTAGATAAGCAGGGTTTGTCGGATCTAGTATTGACTTGCTTTTTATTTCGTCCATGTCATAATCTAATATTTTACCCGCACCTCTTAGTTTAGAAACTTTAGAATCTACAGGTGGAGATATATCCAACAACTTCAATGCTGAATCAGCATATTTAGGTCTGTCTTTTTCGGATTGCTTCTTAAGATCTAATACCATATTTTTCATAGTGTCTATCGCGGCACCTTGCCAACCCATACCTCTTAGTATAGAACCTATCATTCCACTAGCTAGCATTGTAGTATCACTTTGTATACCTTCTTCCTCATCAAAAGCATCTTTAAACAGTGCTGATTGCAAAGCGTTGAATATAAAGTTTTGCACCATACCGTAGTAAGCTATCTTAGATACATTAGCTCTCCAGTCTCCACGTCCATTTTTTAAATCACTAGCAGCTCTTTGCATTATACGAGCATATTGAGAAGGTGTGTTAGCAAAAGCTAAAACAACTCTACCTATATTACTAGCTTGCTGCATTGATATTCTATCAACTCTACTAGACTGTTGTGACTCTTCTGTTATTTCTCTAAACTCATCAAAAGCTTTTTGTTTTGCCTCTGCTTCACTAAATCCTTTTTTCTTGTATGTATTTATTCTATTTCTATAAAAAGTAGCACCACCAGAAGCAATAGCGTGACTATCTGCAGCTCTTGTTAAAACAAAACCTTTATTTAATAAATAAGATATAGCTCCTTGTACTCCACTTTCTTTAGCGGCATCAGCTATTTCAGACTCGTTAACATTGATTTGATTACCACCTCTTCTTTCAACCATAAAATCAGACATTATTAATTCTGCATAATCTTTCCAATATTGTTTTTGATTTGCAAAAGCTTTAGCCATCATTAACGGGTTATTGTCATGCCAGTTTGTATAATTTATAGTTGATATAGTTTGAAGAACAGCTGATCTAGTATTTAAAAACATTATGGCACCAACAGAACTATTTACCCAATCTAATGCTTTACCTTCCATCTCACCCATTTTCCCAGACAGCATAAGATTTCTGTTTCTACCTGTCTTCATTCTTTTCAGCATGTTTTCCATAGCTGATCTCCAGTTAGAACCTAATGCAGCTTCCATTTTATTTAGGTTTTCAGGGCTAAATATCATATCAGAGTTTGTTTGCCACTCTTGAAGGTGTTTAGCTCTACTTACCTTATTTAAATTCTCGTATAAATCAGTTGTTATTGTTCCTGCTAACCAACTCTTTTTTGGAGCCATATAACCATCTCCTCTGTTTAAATCAATAAGTTGTTGTGAAAATCTTTTTAAAGCTGGACTTTTTTCCACGTAATCTGTTAATGATTTTAGATCAGCAGCTGATAAATCAGGAACCTCCATACCTTGTTTTTTCCAAGTATAAACTCTTAAAGCTTGCTCTATAGTGTAAGGTTCTCCAGGTACTTTTTTAGTGAGATCTTTAGGTATACCAGCTTTGATCAATTCTTTCTTCATAGCCTTGAAATCATTTATCATAGCCATTCTTTGAGCTGACAAAGCATTGTTACCTCTAGCAAAAGTTTTTATTAATTTGTCTTTAAAAAACTGCATGTCAGCATCTCCTTGTTTTCCTTTACCTAAAAGTCTATATAACAAACCTTCAAAATCCTGAGCAGAAGAAGCCATCATCTTTCTTTTACCAGAATCCTTGCCCATAACAGCAGCCTTGCTTCTTGAATATGTTTTTTCTTTACCTATGCCAAACTTACGCTCTATCATTTCGTTAACTTTAACACTCATGTCTTTTGACTGCAAAGCTAATTGCACCTCACCCTTCATATCAATAACGTTAAGAACATCACTAACTGCTTTAACATTTTTATAAGCGTCGTCAGCAAAGTAGAAGTCATTGTAACCTTTGGATGCTTTGTCTAATATCCAAAGCGCTTTAGCTTGAGGACTACCATTTTCTAAGCCAGTTATATTTTTCAATGGTATCTCCAAACCTATACCTTTTAAAAACTTATGTATAGCATTTGCTGAGGCTTGTGGTCTTGCTGTTAAGACAAATATATCTTTACTACCAAATTTACCTTGTCTTTTTAAAGCTAGATCAGCTAGCGGTCCCTTTTTACCATCAATAACTTTGTTAAACTCTGTGAAATCAAACTTAGCGCCTTTAGCTTCTAGAGCTTCTGATTGTTTAGCAAATTCTGTAGCGTTTATTTTTCCTTTTTTACCGTTGGGTAAAGTATAAAGTACCATCGAATTAGACTTAGCAAGGGTGTCATCAAAATCAAAAACACTTATACCTTTAGCTTTTTTAGACATCTTAGCTAGCCTTAACGCTTCTTCTATTTGATTTAATTTTTTTATTATTTCTGGATTAGACAATGTTTTAGATTGAGCAGCTGAACCAGGAACAACTTTGTCAAGCCGTTTTAATAAATTACTTTTTATTTTGTTTATTGATTCTAAACTTTGTTTAACACCAACAAGGTCTTCTGTTATCTCTTTCGCTGTTTTACCTGTTTTTATATCTAAAGTTGTTGCTTGTATAATAGCATCAACCATGTAGTTAGCTTTTGCTGATAAGCTTGTGTTGTAACCTTTAATAAAACCTGTGTTACCTCCCATTTCAGGAGAATCAGCTTCACCTTGTAATTCTTTTGTTATTATACTTTGTTTAAATATTTTTGATAGCTTTTTAAAATCACTAGTAAATTTAGCTTTATTACCAGCATTGTTTAACATATTTAGTAAGAAGTTACCGTTAAAATTAGCAACTTGAAATTCATGTTCACTGTGGTAAGCTTTTTCTGTTTTTTGAGTTGTAACACTTGTATGTGTGGCTAAACCTCTAGAAAAACCTTGGCCTATATTTGTTTGTATTTGTAAAAGAAACTGTATATTATTTAAAGCACTTATTTTGTCTGATGATGATTTGTAGTAATCAAATATTTTACCATATAAATATTGTTGTAATTTTTCATTAGCAGCTTCTGTTTCAGCTAAGCTAGCTTTCTTTCTACCTTCTTTTGCTTGAGCTTTAGTTACGTTAGGTGTTAAATAATTTTCCAACACTTTAGCAAACTTTTTTCTACCAACTGGACTATTTAAATCATATTTACTTCTTTCTGATACTACGAACTTTTTAAATAAACCATTGTCTGTTATTTTAACATGATTAGGGTTAAAATCTAATTTATCTGTATTACCTTTAGAGTCTTTAAATATTTCATTTCGATCTACAGCAGTCATAACCTTATCACTACCTAAAAATTTAAATTGTCCTTGACCTATACTATTTTGAAATATACTAGCAACTCTAGGGTCTAAAGACTTAGATATGTCTTGTATTGCTTCTTTGTATTTTTCTACAAAATCAGAATCATTCAACCTGTCTTTATATGTTTTGTTTATATCTAACCTTTTAATATCGTCTTCAGATACACCCTCTTTTCTTAAAAGCTTTATAATAGCATCGTTTATACCGGCATATTTATTAGAAAAGCTTTTAGGTATAATAGCACCTGTGTTTAATTGGTTTAAAGATCTCAAGGCTTCAGCTCTAGCTGTCATATCTTTTATAGCGTCTCCAGATATTTTATAACCATTAACACCTATTACTTTATCCCATTGTTTGTCTAATATTGCTTTTTCTTTTTCAGTAAACGATAATCTTATTTCTTCCCACGCTTTAGGTATATTTGCACCAAACCAATTATATTTTCCAACTTTTTCTACAAGTTTATCCCAAACAGCTTCTTCAACTTTTACTTTAGCCTTAAACTCCTTTGACTGCAGGTTAATATCCGTAGCTCCTCTTATAGCTTCTTTAACGTAAGGAATTACATCTTGCTCAAGTTTAAGTTTGTGATATTTGTTAGGGTTTTTAGCCTGTATTAAATCTTGTATTGCCATATTGTTTATAGCTTCTCTACCTATTTGACTAGAGTTAACCTTAGCAACTTGATTTAAAAATTCATCAAAGTTTTTCTTGTTTGCTACATTATCACGACCTCCAAAAACCAACCTATATAAATCACCTTTTTTGTAATCTTTCTTTTTCCATTTTTCTGCTCTAGCATTTGTTTCTTTAGACATCCAATCTGGTAATTCACTAGACTTAAATACTTCACCAGTTTTAGTAAACATATTTTTAAATATAGTTTTACCAATCATTGAATTTTCATACATATCAGGGTTGGATGTTCTAGGTATCATCTCATGACCAAGTTGTTCGTTTTTTAATAACCATTCTTTAGCTATATTCACGTAGTCTTTTGGTTTAGTAGATTCATTTATACCTATCTTGCTATACATCATCTCTTTCACACTAGGTGCAAGTTCTTTACCTATACCCATAAACGTTAGATCCTTAAAACTAAGGTTATCAATAACCTCTTTTGTTTTAACAGGAGCAAAGTCTGGTATGCCCATTGCCTCGTTTATGTTTATTGGGTATTTATATTTTTTACCGTCAATAGTTATAGATTTCTTAGTTTGATTTTTATCTATCTGACTAGTAAAGTCTGTGTAAGATCTATCAGCACTAGCAGCCTCAGCTCTTTCTAATACACCTTCTTGACTAAAGCTTACTGTTTGATAAACATCACCTTGTGACTTACCAGCATCTGTACTACCTTCTTTTATCTCATAAACACGTTTAGCTAATTGCTGCATAACATGTTTAGTTAAAGGCATTTCAGCTTCTGTCTTACCATAAGCAGCAGGATCATATGTTTTTATTATAGATTCTAAACCTCTGTTTTTACCTCTAGTTAAATCATATACTAACTCCGTAGCAAGCATATATCTATCTGTAGGATCTAACACTTGTTGATCTTCAAGCCCTTTGAAAACTCTACCTTGATTATACTTATTTATAACATTGTATATTATAGCATCAAACTCTTTAGATATTGATGTTGGGTTTTTAGGATCTGGAACAAGAAGTTCTCTAATTACCTTATCTATATTTCCGTCGTGTTTTTCTTTTAACTCATTAAACCTGTTTTGAATTTTTACAGACTCAGCAGCCATAGCTGTAAACTCTTTAGAGTTGGCGGATTCAAACGCAAAATCTTCTGACTTAGATTCTTTAGTTCTCATGTCAGTATTAATAGGTTCTTTTATCCAAGCTTGTTTATCTATGTTGTTAAAAAGGTCCCATTGTTTTTGAGTAACGTTTCCTTTAGCTATACCTCTAGATAAACTATAAAAGAAGTTTATTAAATCTTCTTTAGTATTTACTTTATAATCAGTACCTAATTTAGACATAAAACCTTCACTCCACTTACCCAAGTCATTAAACTTATTACTGCTAACAAATCTACTATAGTTTCTAGGATTAGCTAAAGCTTCAAATACATAAGCTACATACTCTTCGTTTTGTATTTCTTTTTCTCTTTGCTTTATTTCTTTTTTAGTTAAACCCTCACTCTGTTCTTTTGTTAATTTATAGTTATCTTCTATAAAATCTTTTATAAATAACTCTTCACCCGTTTTATAATCAAATATTTTATTCTTATCAAATACTTTAGAAAGCTCATTTCTTAATTGCAAAGCTATTTCTGGGTTTTTCTTCATCATACCTTTCATACCAAAGTGAACTAACTCGTGAGGTAGCTTACCAGGTTCAGCTTTATTGGTATTGATCCATATTCTATCTCTTGTAGAATTTATCTCAGCCGTCGCGTTCTTATCACTAACCCACTCAGGAGCTTCTTTAGAAGCGAAAAACTCTACACCTTTTGGATTAATTGTTTTCTTTAAACCTTCAAATTGTTTGTTTACTTTTTCCGTAGCTTTCTTGTCATCTTGCCAATCCTCCATCATCCAAGCTTGTTGCAAAGATGCTTCAGAGTTTTTATATAACGTATACCATTTTTTAAACTCTTCTTTAGCTTTTTCAATACCCGGTTCTCTTGGAGATTTACCAGTTGGATCTACAACGTTTTTAGCTTCTAAGTATGATATTTTTTGAGATGCTTTTTGAGCTAAACCATAAGATTCATTTCTTATATCTTCAATACCTTTCCACCAAACTCTACCGTCTTTACCTTTCATTGTTCTAACAGGCGTTAATGACGCTATTGTTGCAGAAATTGGATTGTTCTTACCCGTAAAACCTTTATAACCTGCTTGTAGTCTAGAACCTTGCTTAGCCATTCCTCTCATACCTAGTGCTCCAAAAACAAAGTAGTTAACTAAAGCATCTCTACCTACCTTGCTAAAAGCAAACTCACTGTCTATGTCACCACCGTAGTATTCATTTTCTATGTGTGTCATAAAATCTTTGTTCCCTCTAATATCCGAAACTAAAGCTTCTAGGTTTTTAGCACCTTCTACAGAAAGCATACCAGCAACACC
>Ga0181396_1000117_pt1 | contig 18009 bp, 21 predicted proteins | sample 19SPOviralmetaG_FD_130125 | JGI IMG/M metagenome (GOLD analysis project Ga0181396, IMG submission 130125) | Marine viral communities from the oligotrophic San Pedro Time Series (SPOT) site, San Pedro Channel, CA, USA - 19 SPOT_SRF_2011-01-11 | ecosystem: Environmental > Aquatic > Marine > Strait...
AAAGATTAAAATGGTAGATGTAAAAAAAATACTTGCACATTTAAATGAAGTATTTGAAAAGAAAAATGACCTTATACCTACTTTTAATTTACATGGTAAAGAATATGGTTTTATACCTGCATTAGATGAAATGACTTTAGGGGAGTATATAGATTTAGATGAAACTATGACTGACTGGGAAAAGATGCACAAAGCAATGGGGGTTTTATATAGGCCAATAATTTATAAAAAAGGTAGTAGGTATAAGATAGAAGAATATACAGGTGCAGAAAACAATGAAGGTTTTAAAGATATGCCATTAAACATAGTTATGGGTGCTTTAGTTTTTTTTTGGAATTTAAACAACGAATTACTACAAACTACCCTGAACTATTTGAAGAAGGAAACGAAGGAAACGAACATGGAAGCTTACAAAACTTTGGTAGAAAGTGGGGATGGTATTCAAGCATCTATGGACTTACTAAAGGGGATGTTTCCAAATATGACAGTATCACTAAATTAAATGTACACCAATGTTTAATGTTTTTAGCATTTGAAAAAGAAAAAGTACAATTAGAAAGACAACAGATAAAAAGTAAACAAAGATGACAAAGTTTTATGATGTACTGGACAAAATAAAAACCAAGCTGATAGCTGAACCATTTTGTAATACAGTAAGCTATGGTAGTTTAGATGATGTAGATTTAAACAAACAAAGTATATTCCCTTTATCACACATAATAGTAAACAACTGCAATGTGGCCACAAACACATTAACATTTAATATTAGTGTACTTGCAATGGATATTGTAGATGAAAGTAAAAAAGAAACTACAGATATATTTGTAGGTAACGATAATGAACAAGATGTACTAAATACCCAACTATCTATACTAAACAGATTAATGGCATTATTACAAAGGGGTGATTTATATACAGAAGGTTACCAAGTAGAAGGGCAGGTAGGATGTGAACCATTTGTGGACAGGTTTGAAAACAAACTTGCAGGATGGGTAGCTACATTTGATTTAATTGTACAAAACGATATGACAACATGCTAACAAAAGGTAAAAAAGCAAGAACAGCTTTAGATAAATTTAGAAGGTTTGTAGTACAAGAAAGTAAAAACCAACTTAAAAAACAAAATAAAAGTGCAAGTGGTAAACTACTAAACAGCATTAGTTCTAAATTAAAGGAAAGTGAAAATAGTTTCAGTTTGGAGTTTTTTATGGAGGAATACGGATATTATCAAGATAGGGGTGTAAAAGGTAAAACAAGCACATACCCTGAAATAGCAAAATTTGGTACACTTGCAAAATTTGGTAGTGGTAAAGGTAAAAAAGGTGGTCTTACTGAAGGTATAAAAAATTGGGTAAAAAGAAAAAGGTTTCAATTCCAAGATAAAAAAACAAAAAGATTTTTAAGTTATAATTCTACAGCATTTCTTATAACAAGGTCAATATGGAACAAAGGGTTAAAACCAAGTTTGTTTTTTACAAAACCTTTTGAAAAGGCATTTAAGCAACTACCTGAAAAGTTAGTAAATGCTTATGCACTTGAACTTGAAGATTTTATTAAATTTAGTTTAAGCAAAAAATGAGTACAAAAATAAATTCACGAAGCCCATTTTACATAACAGCTACTGAACCTACAGTATCAGAAGGTGCATTTAGTTGTACTACAGCAGGACTTGCAAACTTTAGTGTAGAAAGTAATGGTACTATTATAAACCCAACTATACTTAAAGGTACAATAATAGCACAAGACCACATTGAGTTTGCAGCATTAGCATCAGATGGTAGTAACACCCCAAGAACTGTAAACTACACAATACGAATACCTGACAATTACACAAATACTACAGATGGTACAATAAGCTGCCCACAAACATTTACACAATTAGTACCAACAACTTGTGTATCAGGTAATAATAACATGGCAGTTTTTGCAGGTTCAATATCAAACCTTACAAGTGTATCTACAGGTAGTACAGTTTCACTTGGTAGTTTCTTTTCAAATGGAACAAGTGCAACTATTACAAGCTATGAGGTTTTAAATTATCAAGGTGTAGCAATAGATGCAGTTCTTACAGGTACAGTACCAAACCAAACACTAACTTTTTCTACTACTTCTACTTGTGTAAGTGGTACATTCAAAGTAAGGGCAAGGAATAGTGTAGATGCTTGTATAACAGATAGTAATGATTTTACAGTAGCTTCAGCGTGTACAAAATCTTTACATTGTACAACACAAGATGCTACCACAGATGCAGTAGCTTTAACTGGTGGTGCTGTAAGTTCTACTGGGGTTGTATCAATACCTAATTACACACATACAGGTGATTTAACAAGAGTAAACATAAAAACTATAGCAGGAGTTTCAAACACTACAGATATTACAACTGATGTAAAAGCAGGGAATGCAGTTTCAGCTTTAAACAACACCACAGGTTCAAGTAGAACAATAGAATTAACATTTAGGTTTGTAGTGCCTTCAGGTTATAGTAATGCAGGTGCAAATTTAGATTGTGATGATACATTTACACAACCTGCAACAACAACACCTGAACTTGTTTGTGCAGATGAATTTATAAGTTATGATGGTTTTAGTATAGCAACCACTGGTGATATAATTACAGGTAGAGGTACAGTAGATGTAAATGGAGTAACTGCTACTTTTGTAAGAGCAACTACAGATATTTCAGATGGTGCAGGTGGGTTTTATGCTGCATTTCCTGAACAACCAAATGCCACACCAAGAACAATAAAAATAACTTTTGTTGTACCAAGTGGTTTTAGTAATGCTAATGCACAAAAAACTTGTGATGTATCAGGATTTACCCAACCCCCAACAAGTAACCCATGTAGTGCTACTAACCCTAACTTTTTTATAAGTGGTGATTCTTTTACATCTCAAAGAGCATTTTGTGATAACAACAAAAAATATTCAGTAAATGATTCAGTAACTATAAATAGCTCAAGTACAACACTTTTAAGTATAGTGAAAGGTAACATTGTTTGCAGGGGTTCAGCATCTATAGGTTTCGATACAGTTGATGGAGATAATAAGTATTTTGCAGTAACAGAAAACCCATCAAGTAGTGGTGCAGGTAATATTGGTGCTTCTTTTATGGTGATTAGAATAGATGACAATGGTGTGATAACTGATTTAAATAGAGCAGTTAATTGTACAAGTGATTTTGGAAACGATAATATAGTTTAGTATGGCTTTAAAAAGTGCAAGATTAGAAATTTATATATATAGTGGTACAGCGGGTAGCTATACTTCAAGTGATTTAAAATATACTTTAGACAAAGATAGGATTACAAGCCAAAGTAATATAATTTTTGAAATAGGTAATTTAGTAAGGGATTATATAACCCATGATTTTAATAACGACTATGCAAGTGTTACTAAATGGGTTACAGTAGTTAAAAGATTATTTGATTCTACTACAAGTTTAGAATTTACAAGTGGTTCACCAGTAACCACAAACTTTTTAGCATTAGATGGATTTGGTACTTTTGAAGATGAGATAAACCCCCAACTATCTACCAATGCTTTAATATCGGCAGATAATATATATTTACCTGAAAACACAGCAGGTAAGTTACCAATATTTGCAGAAGGTGTAGGTAAAGTTGTAATAGATAGCAGCACAACACAAATAACAGATAGTGGCAATAGCAACCAAAAAATACAATACATAACCATACCTGCTAACACAAACACAATACAAGTATTTGATACAGATGATACAACTGTAAAAAAAACAATTACAGTAAACAATGTATGTGAACCTAAATACACTTCTTTCAAAGTAACATTTGTAAATAAATTTGGTGCTTATGAAGATTTATATTTCTTTAAAAAAACTACAGAAACTTTTACAGTATCAGATGAAACACACAAAACAAATAGTATAGATGTATCAACTGTTACTTACCCAACTTACAAAGGACAGCAACAAAGATATAATGTAAATGCTATCACAAACTTACAAATGAACACAGGGTTTATAAAAGAAGATGCAACTAAAACTATAGAAGAATTATTTTTAAGTGAAAATGTTTTTATAAGATTTGATTCTAAAACATTACCTATAATACCAAGAAGTAAATCATTTGTACACAAAACAAGTTTGAATGATAAGCTAATAAATTATACAGTAGATTTTGAATTTGCATTTAATCTTATAAATAATGTTAGGTAATGATTCAACTGCAATTATTTATAGAAGGCGAACAGGTAGAATTACATGATAATGAAAGTGTAACACTTACCCAGTCATTACAAGATATTTTAGATATACAAAAAGTATTTACAGAATTTACAAGAACTTTTAATGTACCTGCTTCTAAAAATAACAACAAAATATTTAAACACTTTTACAACCCTGATATACTTGCTTTAAACTTTAGCCCAAAAGATAAAAAGAAAGCAGAATTATTTTTAAACTACAAACCATTTAAAAAAGGTTTTGTTAAGTACGAAAGTGTACAGATGACAAACAACGAACCTGAAAATTACAGATTAACTTTTTTTGGTGAAGGCATAAGTATAAAAGATTTATTTAAAGATGATAAACTACAAGATATTACAGAACTAAACAAATTTTTAACTTATTCAGGTAGTGAAGTAATAGCACAAATGCAAGATGGTAGGGATTATAATATAAATGGTGAAGATGTTACAGATGCACTTATATACCCCTTAATAACCCACACAGACAGATTAATATATAATAGTGGTGATGATACAGCAGGCACAAAAAATTTACATGTAGGTAGTAATTCACATGGTTTAGTGTTTGACCAGTTAAAACCTGCATTTAGGGTACATGGTATTATACTGGCAATACAAAAACATTACAATATAAGTTTCAGTGATGATTTTTTCGTAAACACAAATGCAGAATATTTTAATTTGTATTTATGGATGCAAAAACAAAAAGGTAGTATTTTAAATGATGACAACCCACCTACAGCAGCTTTACATAGTACAGCATGGACAGGTATAAAATCTACTTATGATAATAGCGACCCCAACAGGGCTTTAAGTTTAAAAGGTAACCCTTCATTAGGTAAAGCATCAGGTTTTTACTTATATGGTAATGAATATAGAAATGATAAATCTTATAAAGGGAATAGGTTTATGGTTCTTGAAGTTACTACTTCTGTAGGTGTAGAGTATACTGTTGAGATTACACAAGCATTACTTGGTAACAGGTCAATATTCCATGAAAGTACACAAACAAGTACAGGTACAGATAAAATTATAACACTAACACAAGAAAAAAAATTAGAAAAAGGTTTTGGTTATGGTATAAGGATAAGGTCAGCATCAGCAGCAACATTTACTGTAACCATGAGTGTATTTGAAGGTACTAAATTAGGTGGTAACTTTGCAAGTGCTACAAATACCTTTACAACTGCTGTACAAAAATATATATACTTAAAAGACCAAATGCCTGACATAAAGGTGATAGATTTTTTAACTGCACTATTTAAGATGTTTAACTTAACTTCTTTTTTTGTAGATAACACAATAAAGGTGCAACCCTTGCAGGATTTTTATGCAGCAAGTACAACTGTACATGATATTACAGAACATTTAGATTTAGATACTTCAGAAGTTACCCTTCCAATACCATATGATAATATTAGTTTTAAATATGAAGGTAATGAAACATTTTTTACAGCTTTTCATAATCAATATAGTGGTATAAACTGGGGACATTTAAGTACTTCTATTTTAGATGAAGTTACAAATAAAGAATACAAAATTACACTACCATTTGAACACATGAAGTTTGAAAGGTTAAAGAATGTAACAGGTAGTGCAAATATAGATGTTCAATGGGGGTGGAGTGTAAACACAGACCAAGAAAGCATACTTACAAAGCCCACGCTATTCTATGGCCATAAAATTACAAGTGGCACTGCTATAGGTGTAATGCCAAGTGCAGGGGGTTCAGTAACAAGTATTAGTAATTATTATGTACCTTCTAATTTATCTAATCCTACAAGTGATACACAAAGTATACACTGGGGTGTAGAAAAAAACGAATACACAAATGCAAGTGCAGATAAAAGTTTATTTGCTACTTACTACAGGGATTACATTACAGAAATATTTGATGATAGTAGAAGGATATTTAAATTTAAAGCATACCTACCTATTAGTATTTTACTGAATTTACAACTAAATGATAGAATAATTATTTTCAATACGTTATACAAGATTAATAAAATTGTAACAAATTTTGAAACAGGTTTAAGCAATTTAGAATTATTAAATGAAGTAAGTGATTTTGATGTACCAACAGATAATATTATAAATGATGCAATAAAAACTATAGACAATACTGCACTAACAGCAGATAGTACAATAGTAACAGCAGATAATACTTTATTTAGATTATGATAGAACACATATTAGATATGTTAGAAATAGCAAAGCAAGAAAAGAAAATAGGTAAGTACACTTATATAGCACTTGGTAAGCATAATTTACCTACCAGTTTTGTAGAGGGTTATAAACAAGTTAAATTAAATATATGGCACAAAAAGCAATAATACAGGTAGACATACAAGAAGGTGCTGCAAAGAAAGACCTTAAAGATTTAAAACAAGGTATTGATAAGGTTAATAAGGCACAAGTAAACCAAACTAAAGCTACCAAAGAAGCAAGTAAAGAAATGGTTAGTTATGGTGGTGCAGTAGATGGAGTAACTGGTGGTGCTGTTACAAAGTTTAGAGCATTATCAGGTGGTATAAAAGCTGCAACTGCTTCTACAAAAGCATTTAGGATTGCATTGATAGCAACAGGTATAGGTGCATTTGTTGTTGCTATAGGTACACTTGTTGCCAACCTACAGAATAGTGAAGCAGGATTTAACAGGGTACAAAAACTTCTTAAACAAGTAGGTGTAGTTGCAGGTAATGTAACTGATATATTCTTTTCATTAGGTACTTCTTTATTTGCATTAGTTACAAGGGATTTTGATTTAATGAAAGAAAGTTTTAGTGAAGCTACAGATAGAATAAAAAACTTTGGTGAAGAGACTAAAAAAGAAATAAAAATACAGGGGGATTTATCTGACCAACAAGCTGAACTTACCAAAATAGAAAGACAGCTAACTATAGATAGGGCAGAAGCAAATAGAAAAAGAGCATCACTATTAGAAAAATCAGCAGATAGAGAAAACTTTACAGCAAAACAAAGAATAAAATTTTTAGAAGAAGCAGCTAAAATAGATGAAGAAATTACAAATGAAGAAATAAAAGCTGCTGAAATACGATTAAATTTAAAGGTAGAAGAAAACAAATTAAGTGAAAGTTCTAAAGAAGATTTAGATGAAGAAGCAAGATTAAAAGCAGAACTTACAAATCTTGAAACAGCAAGATTAAGAAAACAAAGGGCAGTTACTGCACAAATAACTACAGCATTACGAGAAGAACAAGCTGAAAGAAAAGCTATAAGGAATAAAGAGGAAGCGGAACAAAAAGCTATAAAAGCTAAAGAAGAAGCAGAACAAAAAGCTATAAAAACCAAAGAGGAAGCAGAACAAAAAGCAGAAGATGCAAAACTACAGGCAAAGATAGAAAAAGAAAAAGCTGATGAAAAAACAAGGTTAGATGCTATAGATAAAGTACAAGAAGAATTTAAATTAAAAAAAGAAGATGAACAAGCAGTACTTGAAAGTGAAAAGTTAGAATTAGAACAAGCAAGGAAACTAAAAGAATTAGATGACCTAAATGCTACAGAAGAACAAAAAGCAGGGGTAATTGGTTTTTTTGGTGCTAAAATACAGGATGCCAAAGATAAAGAAGCAAAACAAGAACAAGCAAGAGAAGAATTATTAGCAAAACAAAAATTAGCTGTAACAGCAAATACACTTGGGCAGGTATCACAATTATTAGGTGAAAATTCAGCAGCAGGAAAAGCAGCAGCGATTGCACAAGCTATTATAAATTCTTATTTAGGTTTTACAGAAGTATTAAAAACCCCAACTACTATACCTGAACCTTTTGGTAGTATACAAAAAGCAATTAGTGCAGCATCTATACTTGCAAGTGGTTTACAAACTGTAAGACAAATAACAAGTGTTAAAACACCTAATACAGGTGGTGGTGGTATAAGTGTAGGTGGTGGTAGGGGTTCTACAGCAGCACCAACAAGTGCAACACCCCCTGCTTTTAATGTAGTAGGTGCATCTGATACTAACCAACTTGCAGAAGCAATAAGTGGTAGAGAACAAAAACCAGTAAAAGCATTTGTAGTAAGTAGTGATGTAAGCAATGCACAAAGTTTAGATAGGAATATAATAGAAACTGCAAGTATTGGGTAACAAAACACATAAATAATTATTGTTATAGTATGGATATAATAGAACTTTTTATAGATGAAGAAGATGAAGTAAGTGGTATTGATGCAGTAAGTTTAGTAGAAAACCCTGCAATAGAAGAAGATTTTATAGCACTTAAATCACAAGAATACAAGTTTGCAGAAGTAGACAAAGAAAAACGTATAATTATGGGTGCAGCACTTGTACCTAACAAACCTATTTTAAGAACTAAAAATGATGAACCTTACTATATATATTTTAGTAGGGAAACAGTAAGAAAAGCAAGTGAACTATTTTTTATAAGAGGTAACAGTAAAAAATCTACACTTGAACATAAAGTACCCCTTGAAGGTTTAACAGCAGTTGAAACTTGGATAGTAGAAGATTTAGAAAAAGACAAAAGCAGGTTGTATGATATGGAAGTGCCACTTGGTACATGGATGTTATCAATGAAAGTTTTAAATGATGATATTTGGAACAACTACATAAAAACAGGTAAAGTAAAAGGTTTTAGTATTGAAGGTTACTTTGCAGACAAGATAGAAAGGCCGAATGAACCAAACAAGTTAGAACAAATACAAGAAGAAGAAGCAGAATTTTTATTAGGCCAAGTAAAAGCAATAATAAAAAAAGATAAAAGATTAAAGAAGGGTAAAAGAATAGAATTTGAGAGTTATAGTGATTACCCTGATGCAGTAAAAAACAATGCACAAAGAGGTATAGATTTAAATGCAAAAGTGAATAATAAATGTGCAACCCAAGTTGGAAAAATTAGGGCTTCACAATTAGCACAAGGAAAACCTATAAGTATAGAAACTATAAAAAGAATGTATAGCTTTTTATCAAGAGCAGGTGAATACTATGATGAAGGTAATACAGAAGCATGTGGTACTATTAGCTATTTACTTTGGGGTGGTAAAGCAGGTTTAAGATGGAGTGAAAGCAAACTAAAAGAACTTGAAATGTTAGCTGAAACTGGCCCAAGAGGTGGTATAAAAAAAAGCCCAAAAGCCCCAAAATCAAGCACACCAAACCCCAAACCAAAAGGTGAAGGAACAGCAAAAGGTGATGCTTCTACAAGTAGGGGTGCTAAAGTATCTAAACAAGATGAAGAAACACTTAAAACAAAAGCTAAAGAATTTAACGAAAGGTATAAAAAGAAACTTGGTTATGGTGCAAACGTAGGAACACTAAAAGCAGTTTTTCAAAGAGGGTTAGGTGCATTTAATGTTTCTCATAGCCCAAAAATAAAAAGTGCAAGTCAATGGAGTTTTGCAAGAGTAAATGCCTTTTTATACTTACTAAAAAATGGTAGGCCACAAAACCCAAAGTATACAGGTGATTTTGATTTATTACCTGCTAAACACCCTAAAAGCCCTAAAAAATGAGAACACTATATATAGATGAATACAAACCTTGTAACACAGATGGTAAAAGGGCTTGTTTATGCCCTGATGGTAAAACTTATTCAAGAAAATGCTGTGATGGCAGTTTCCAAGCACAAGGTATAGGTTCAGTTACAGGTACAAGTTAAAAACACAACAAACAAAACTAAATTTTATTGTAATATTATGAAGGCAGATAATATGTTAGGAAAAATCAAAGAATTGTTAAGTATTGATACTGAAACAAAAGAAGTAAAACTTGAACAAGCTACACTTGAAAATGGTACTGTAATAGAAAGTGAAAACTTTGAAGCAGGTAGTGAAGTGTTTATAGTAACAGAAGATGAAAAGGTAGCTTTACCAGTTGGTGAATATACTTTAGAAGATGGCGAAAAATTAATAGTAAAAGAAGAAGGCATTATAGCTTCTATTGGTGCAGAAAAAGAAGAAGAACCTAAAGAAGAAGCTGCTGAAGAAAATTTAAATACTGATAATATGGAAAACAAAGAAGTTGTACAAGAAGTACAAGAAAATCTTGAAGAAGAGAAGAAAGAAGAAATGCAGTATGCAACTAAGGAAGAACTCGCTTCACTTCAAGATGAAATAAAAGAAATCAAAGGAATGATTGAAAAAATGGGTAAAAAAGAAGAAGAAATGAGTGCTGAAGATAAACCCATTGAAGAAAAAGAAGAACTTTCAGCAGTTGAAAAGGTAAAACATAACCCTGAAGAAGAAGTAAAAACTGAACCTGTATTTATGAGCAGAAGAGGTGAAACAACTTTTGATAGAGTTATGAGAAGAATTAATAATATATAAAAATTTAAAAAATGGCAACGAGTTTAACAACTTCATATTCTGGGGAATTTGCGGGTAAGTACATTCAGGCAGCCCTGTTAAGTGGAAAAACTTTAGGTGAAGAAACAATAACAATTTTACCTAATATAGTGCATAAACAAATTATGCAAAAAGTAAGCAGTAATGACATCGTAAAAAATGGTGCATGTGATTATTCAGATAGTTCAACTTTAACATTATCTGAAAGAACATTAACACTTGAAGATTTTATGGTAAATGTTACTGTATGTAAAAAAGATTTCTTAAACACATGGCAAGCAGCAGAAGTTGGTTTAGGTGGTTTAGGTAGAGAAATACCAAAATCTTTTGCAGATTTTATTATAGGACATTTCTCAGCTAAAGTGGCTCAGAGAATGGAAACTAATATATGGGCAGGAGTAAATGGTACAGCAGGACAATTTGATGGATTTAAAGCACTTCTTGCTGCTGATAGTGATGTAGTAGATGTAGTTGCTACAGATGTAAATTCTGGGAATGTAATTACAGAATTAGGTAAAGTTGCTGATGCAATTCCAAGTGCTGTATATGGACAAGAAGATACTACTATATGGGTAGCAACAAATGTTTACAGAAGCTATATTAGAGCATTAGGTGGATTTGGTGCTTCAGGATTAGGTGCTGCAGGTTATGAAGATAAAGGAAACAATCAAGCTATTACTCCTTCTTTCTTTGATGGCATTAAAATTTCACATGCACAAGGTTTAGGAACAAACGAAATGGTTGCAGGACAAAAAAGCAACTTTTTCTTTGGTACTTCTTTGCTCAATGATTTAAATGAAATCAAGGTAATTGATATGAGTGATATAGATGGTTCACAAAATGTTAGATTTATCATGAGATTTCAAGCAGGTGTTCAATTTGGTGTAGGTTCTGATTGTGTTCAGTACACATAGAATACTAATTAATTAACTATAAAAGGGTAGGTAGGGTTTATATCTATCTACCTTTTTTTATAAAAATATAATATTATGGCATGTAATTTAACAAGGGGTAGAAAAGAACCCTGTAAAGATGTAGTTGGTGGTATTAAAGGTGTGTACTTTTTTGATTTTGGTTCAATAACAGCAACTTTTGATAGCACAGATACAGATGTAATAGATAGTTTAGGAGATGTTACTTGTTTTAACTATGAAGTTAAAGGTAACAGTAGTTTTGAACAAGCTATTACAAGTTCAAGGGAAAATGGTACAACTTTTTTCGAGCAAACACTAAATCTTACACTAAAAAAACTAACAGTACAAGACCATAAAGAGTTAAAATTATTATCTTTTGGCAGGCCACATGTGGTTGTAGAAGATTATAATGGTAATGCCTTTATGATGGGCTTAGAACATGGTGCAGATGTTTCAGGTGGAACAATAGTTACTGGTGCAGCTATGGGTGATTTAAGTGGTTATACACTTACACTATCAGCACAAGAACTAAAACCTGCTAACTTTTTAGAAGGTGCAACTTCAGCAAATCCATTTGCAGGGCAAACGGGTACAGTAACAGTAACAGAAGGCACAAACAGTTAGAATTTGATTTTTTTGTTTTAAGAGGGGTAGCAATAGCTGCCCTTTTTTTATTTAACAAAATAGAAGTACTTTTATTGTATATATATGATAGTTTTACAAAGTTCAGGTAGTAGCCAAACATTTAGTTTTATTCCAAGAACATATACTTCAGGAAATACTTATACAATTAAGATAAACAACGAAAGCACAAACAAAGAAGTGTTTAGCCAAACATCTACAAGTTTTACAGAAGTAGATTACTATTACCAGTACAGCAATACTTTTACTTTGGTAGAAGATACTTTTTATACTTTAGAAATTACAGAAGGTAGTACACTAATTTTTAGAGATAAAATATTTTGCACTAATCAAACAGTAGCAGATTACACAGTAAACCAAAACCAGTACACTACCAACACAACAACTAACGAATTTGTATTTATATAAACATGGATAACATACACATAGTAAACTTATCAACCTACAACAAACCCAAAGTAGTAGAAGATAAAAGAAAAGAATGGGTAGCTTATGGTGATGACAACAATTACTACAAGTACCTTATAGACCTTTTTACAAGTTCTACAACAAACAATGCAATAATAAATGGTGTTAGTAATATGATTTACGGCAAAGGTTTAGATGCACTTGATAGTAGTACAAAGACAGATGAATATGCAGCACTTAAAAGTATATTTAATAATGACTGTTTAAAGAAAATTGCACTTGACCTTAAACTACTTGGTGAGGCATGTTTTCAAGTTTTATACCAAAATGGTAAAGTAATAAAAGCTGAACACTTTCCAAGACAAACTTTAAGGCCTGAAAAGATGAATGAAGAAGGTGATATAGAAGCATACTATTATGCACCTGATTGGGAGAAGGTAAAACAAAATACTAAACTAAAAAAAATTGCAAACTTTGGTTTTGGTAATGGTAAAGAACCTGAGATTAAAGTAGTAAAAAAATATGTATCAGGTTATGACTATATATGCCCTGTAGATTATCAAGGTGCTTTAGCTTACTGTGAATTAGAAAGTGAAATATCTGATTTCTTAATGAACGATGTACAATGTAATTTTAGTGGTACTAAAGTAGTAAACTTTAACAATGGTGTACCTGATAGGGAAAAACAGCTACAAATTAAATCTGAAGTTATGGGTAAACTTACAGGTAGTAGGGGTGAAAAAGTTATAGTAGCATTTAACAACAATGCAGAAAGTAAAACTACTGTAGATGATATACCTTTAGATAACGCACCTGCACACTATGAGTATTTAGCTAATGAATGTATTAGAAAAATAATTATGGGCCACAGGGTAACAAGCCCATTACTTTTAGGTGTAAGAGATGGCAATAGTGGTTTAGGTAATAATGCAGATGAAATTAAAACTGCAAGTTTGTTGTTTAACAACATAACTATAAAACCATACCAAGACCAAATAATAGAATGTGTAAATCATATTTTAGCAGTAAATGATATAAGTTTAAAACTTTACTTTAGAACCCTGCAACCTTTAGAATTTATAGATACAGATAACGCAGTAACAGAAGAAGCTAAAGAAGAAGAAACTGGTGTAAAGTTAGCCAGTCAAGTGGTAGATAAAGATTTTGCTATAATAGATGATAGGTTAGCATATAGCACACCTGAAAAAGCTGAAGAAATGGCAAAGAATATTGGGTGTGAAGGTATACATATACATCAGTATATGGACAAAGAATGGTACATGCCTTGTGAATTTCACAACAAAGAAGATTTGCAAAAATACAAATGCCCAAAAGGTTACAAAAAAAACTACAAAACACACAGGTGTGAAAAAATGACTGATGCAAGTGATGAACAATTATTAGCACTTATTGAAGGCAAAGGTGAGGATGAAAAAGAATTACTTAAAAGTGGTTATGTACTTGTAGATGAAAGAAAAGTAATAGATTCAGAAGAAAATAATTTAGATGAGCAGTTACAACTTGCAAGAGTACCAAGAGATACATCTACAAAAAAAAGTGAGTATGATGGTAAAACAAATGAAGGTGAAGATTATATAGTAAGATACCAATACGCACCCCAAGCTGTAAGTAATAATTCAAGAGAATTTTGCAAGAAAATGGTAAGTGCTGCAAGGATATATAGAAAAGAAGATTTAGATAAAGAAAGTGCTGCTAATAAAGAACTATCAGCAAGAGGTGAAAGCACTTATAACTTATTTTTATGGAAAGGTGGGGCAAACTGCAAACACTATTGGTTAAGAAAAACATACATGAAAGAAAAGGAAGGTGTAAAGATTGACCCTAATAACCCAAATGCAATACCAATATATAGGGCTGAAAGAAATAAAAAAGGAATAACACCCCCTAATGAACCAAGAGAAGTAGGAATAAAACCTGCTGATTTACCAAACAAAGGATATAAAAACCCAAGATAATGGCAGAAGCACTATTAATAACAAGGAAAGATGTAGTAAAATTTACTTCAGTTTCAGGAAATTTGGATACTGACAGGTTCATACAATATGTAAAAATAAGTCAGGATAAGCATATAGAAAATTATTTAGGTACAGATTTACTTGAAAGCATACAAGCAAAAATTGTAGCAGGTACACTAACTGGTGATTATCAAACACTGGTAAACGATTATGTAAAACCCTGCCTTATACATTGGACAATGGTAGAAATGTTACCATTTAGTGCTTATACTATTGCAAACAAAGGTGTATTTAAACACAATAGTGAAAATGCAGAAAATGCTTCTAAAGAAGAAGTAGATTACCTTTTAGAAAAAGAAAGAAACACAGCACAATACTATACAAACAGGTTAATAGATTATTTAAGTTTTAATGCACCAAGTAAGTTTCCTGAATACTACACTTCAACAAATGAAGATGTACACCCTGATAAAGATGCAAGTTTTGAAGGTTGGGTATTATGAAGTATAAAGCAAAAGAAAATAACATTAAGAAACTTACAGAATACTTAAACAAAAAAGTATATAACAAAAACCAACAAAATTTATTGTATAAATATGGCAAACACAATAAACTGGGGTAGAATATATTGCTTTACAGAATTTGGTGATGAAGATAACACCATAGCAGAAAGCATACCAAGTTTTAGTTCACCTGAATGTTTTTTATTGCCATTAACAGGTAGTTTAATTGAAACTAAAGCATTTACTGTAGACACATTAGTACAAACGGCTGATTCACTTACTTTAACTGCTGACCAAACAGAAATAACACTATAAAAAAAATAAAATGGCAAAAAGTACAGTAGGATTAGGAACAGCAAATCAAGGTGATGGAGACCCAATAAGAACTGCCTTTTCCAAACTAAATGACAACCACACAGAATTATATTCTTTATTGGGTAATGGTACTACACTATCAGTTACAGGTGATGTAGCAATTACTGGTGGTGCAGCAACAATACAAGCAGGTTCAGTAGAAAATTCAATGTTAGCAGATGATGCAGTAGGTGCAGATGAACTTGCAAGTAATGCAGTAGTAACAGCATCTATATTAGATGACAATGTAACACCTGCAAAAATAAATATTTTAGATGATTCATTAGCAGCCACAGATGCACACATAATGGTAGGGGATGGTACAGATTTTTCTAACGTAGCAGTAAGTGGTGATGTAGCTATTTCAAATACAGGTGCAGTAACAATACAAGCAGGTGCAGTTGAAAATACAATGTTAGCTGATAATGCAGTTGACCACGATGAATTAGCAAATAGATTTACAGAAGATGTAGATATAACAACCCTTACAGGTCCAGTTACTTTTGATTGCTCAACAGGTTCTGTATTTAAATTAAGTGGAGATATAACAGGTGCTTATACAATAACTTTGTCTAATCATAAAAAAGGACAAATAATTACCATTTACCCAATAAAAGGAAACCAAACAGTAAATTTATCAACTGCAAGTGGTACACCAACATTTAATAAAATTGGTGCTATAGATTATGAAGACAATGGAACAAGTAGCAACATATTACAAATAGAATGTGTAGATGATGCTACAAATTCTGTATTCTTTTATTCTTTAGCTACATTTACTTCTGATAAAGATGATATATAGATAATATGTTAAGAAGAAAATTTTTACACATTACACCAACTGTTACACCTGATTTACTTGTAAGTTATCTTGTTGTTGCAGGTGGGGGTGGTGCTCAATTATCAGGTGGTGGTGCAGGTGGTTTAAGGACTAATTTTGGTTCAAATTCTGGTGGTGCTACAAGTGCAGAAAATAGTGGTAACCCTATAACAATGACTACAGGCACCACATACACTGTATCTATAGGTGCAGGTGGTTCTTTTTCAGGTACAGCAGGTACAGGTTCTAAAGGTGATGCAGATGGTTCTAATTCCTCATTTAGTGGTTCAGATATTACAAATATCGTATGCCAAGGTGGTGGTGGTGGAACAAATTCTTCTATACCTGCAGGTGATGGTGGCTCAGGTGGAGGTGGACCGGGAATAGTAAATACTACAACTGCAGGTGGTACAGGTACTTCAGGAGAAGGTAGAAATGGTGGTTCAGGTTTTAGACAAAGTCTTGGAGGTTTTCCCAGTACGCCCGGTGGTGGTGGAGGTGCAAGTGGTCTTGGTGGTAATGGAGATAACAGTACACTTACATCAGGTAGTGGTGGTGCAGGATTATCTGTTAGCATAACAGGAAGTAGTGTAGCATACGCTGGTGGTGGTGGTGCTGGTGGACACACAGACAGCCCTGCTGTTACAGGTGGTGCAGGGGGTACAGGTGGTGGTGCAGCAGGTAGAAGTACACCGGGTTCAGGGCACGTTAGTGGTATAAATGGTACAGATGCTAAAGGTGGAGGTGGTGGTGGTTATGCAAGTAACACAACTGGTCCAACTAATAATACAGGTGGAAATGGTGGTAAAGGTGTAATTATATTACGTTACCCAAGTGCTTTTACAATATCAGAAACAACTTCACCAAGTGTTTTAAGTTTTACTACAGATACATCAATTTCAGGTGAAAAAGTAACTACGTTTACAAATGGAGAAAATGGAACAATACAATTTAGTTAACTATGGCATACTACGCACTATTAGATAAAGATAATATAGTAACAAAAGTTATAACAGGTAAAGATGAAAATGAAGTTGATTATAATTTAGAAGAAGTATATGAAAATATGTTTAGCCAAGTATGCAAAAGGACTTCTTATAATACAAGAGGTGGTAAACATTATACTAATACTGAACTAAGTAAAGACCAAAAAAAAGCATTTAGAAAAAACTTTGCTGCTGTAGGTTACACTTATAATGAAGAAATAGATGGATTTGTTCCACCAAAACACTATAATAGTTGGAAACTTGACAAAAAAACAGGTTTGTGGGTTCCACCTAAAAAAATGCCAAAAAATAAATTTTGTGAATGGGATGAAAAAAACCAAAAATGGATAAACTGTAAAAACATAAATAAATAATGATTACAGATTTAAGAACATATGGGTTTTCAGCATTTGCACTTGTATTTAGTTCAATGCCACAAGTTAATATGTACTTACAAACTTCTGTTTTAGTTTTAACAATAGTATTAGTAGTAATACAGATATACCAAAAAACAAAATAATGTTACCAACAAATGGCACTTTCAGATTCTTATTACACTTTTCAGGTGCATTACTTGTATTTTTTTTAATAGTAGGCATACTTGTTTATTTAACAGAATACACAATACCTGAAGATAATGCTTCTATAGTAAACACACTAATAGGTATGATAGCTGCAAGTGTAGCCATGATTATTTCAACTATTACAGGTAGAAACCCTGATGAACTTGAAAGTGCAAAGAAGAAAATAAGTTCACTTGAAATGAAAGTAGACATGCTTGTAAGCCAAAAAGATAGTTTAGAAAATTTAGTAATAGAAATGCAAAAAGATAGTATAGAAAAATTATCTTTGATGAGT
>Ga0181396_1000118_pt1 | contig 17865 bp, 7 predicted proteins | sample 19SPOviralmetaG_FD_130125 | JGI IMG/M metagenome (GOLD analysis project Ga0181396, IMG submission 130125) | Marine viral communities from the oligotrophic San Pedro Time Series (SPOT) site, San Pedro Channel, CA, USA - 19 SPOT_SRF_2011-01-11 | ecosystem: Environmental > Aquatic > Marine > Strait...
ATTACAAAAAATACAATAAAAGTATATAAAATTAATAATTGATTATCATTTTTCATACTTCCTATAATATTAAAATATATAAAAAATGATTATATATATGATATTATTAATTAATGATAAAAGAATTATTAACAGATAATACAAATTTAATTGAATTATATTTAACAAATAATTATGATAATAATATAACGTCATTAAATATTGATAAAAATATTATTGACAAAATAGAATCTCAATTTAAATTTAAACAAAAAGTTAATTATGTTTCTTTTTATAAGGAGGATTTAGTTTATACATATGAACTTTCATCCGATAGTCAATTTGTTTCTTCAAAAACAGTTGAAAATATTTCAAATTTTAATAAAAATTTTGAAATAATTTTATATAATGAAAATAAATATCCAACATATCAATTTTCTTGCACAAATTCTATTGATAATAAAGTAAAATATAGTATCAAAGAATGCAAAATAAATAATAGAATTTGTATATTAATTAAAGAAGAGGATGATAAGCATTCTTTATTAGTTCAATATAAACATTCAAATAACGTTGATATTGATAAAGTTATAAATATAATTGATAATATTATTTTAAAAATAGAAAATAATATTATTTATTAATAAAAAGAGAATTTATTTATGAGTAATTTAGTATTTTTATTTTCTATTATTATAATTGTAACATTATGTTTTGCAATATTTTATGTATTTGCTTCAATTATAAATAATATTAACAATAATGATAAAATAATAAAAGCATATGTTATTAATTTAGATTATAGAAAAGATAGATTAGTTAAATTTAATCAATCATATAATTTAAAAAATATAAACTATGAAAGATTAGATGCAGTAAATAAGGATAATTTAAATTCTAAACAACTTCATACTAATAAAGTATTAGGCGATTATGGTTATAAATCATTATATAAAAATATAAGAGAATTTCATCATCAATTTAATACTTTAGGCGCAGTCGCTTGTTATATGAGTCATATTAAAACATGGAATAAAATTTTATCTGATAATGTTAAATATGGTCTTATATTTGAAGATGATGTTTTATTTAATAGTGATATAACATCTGAATTAATATTCGAATATATAAATAAAATTCCAAAAGATTGGGATATATTATTACTAAATAAAAATAGAGTAACAATGAAAAATATATATGATAATGTTAATAAAGTAGATAAATTTATATGTTTACATTCATATGTAATTAATAGAAATTGTATTAATAGATTATTACAAGATGTTCTCCCTATTAATCAACAAATAGATTTCAAATTATCTTGTTTAGCATCAAATGGCAAGTTAAATGTTTATTTAGTTAATGATAAAACTAATAAAAATTTTTATAGACAATTTTATTCTCCAACAAATATTCAAACAACTATTATGAAAAATGCTAGCTGGGAATTAAATTGTAATATATAAAGGTTTTAAAATATTTATAATAAATGAATTATGATGATATAATATTTGATAAAAAATGGTTGATAAATCATTCACCATTTTATCAAGAATATAATTTGACACTAAAACAATTTATAGAAGAAGTTATAAATAGGGATAATTTTAATCCACCTTATTTAAAATATCCAAATTATCAAAAAGAAATTAATATTGATAAAGTTAATGAAATGATAGTATCTTATAAAAAAAATCCTGAATTTTTTAATTATAAAAATAAACTTGTATTTAGTTTTGTACCAAGTACACAAAATTTATATATAATGGATGGACAACATAGAATTGAACTAATTAAAAATCTTGTATTAAATAATTATAATAACTGTATTATATTATGTATTTATATTGTCGATAATGAAGAAAAAAATATATCTTTATTTGATGATTTAAATAAAGATTCTTATAAAAATAGTACATATGTTAATTTAGATGATTTTAGCAAGGAATTACATTTAAAATTAAAAGAATATTTTAATAAATATGCATTATATTTTGATAAAAAAGAAAAAAAAGATTCTTATAAAATAACTTTATCAAATTTTTTAGAAAAAATTGAAAATAGTAATTATTTACTGAATTTTACAAATATAAATGATATAATAAATGATATAGAAAAATCAAATCAATATTTTAATAATTATATAGGTTATTTAGAATATTATAATGATAATCCTAAATTATTTTATAAAGATGAACAAGATTGTGTCAAAAATGGTATTATATTTTCATTAACTAATAATAATTTTATTGATTACTTAATAAATAAAAGTGTTAAACCAGAACACAAATTTAAAAAAGATAAAAAAAGAATTTCAAGTAGTTTAAAAAGAAAAGTCTGGGAAAAAGAATATGGAAATGCAAACAACGGAAGATGTCCTTATAAGAAATGTGTAAATACAATTTATAAAAATAATTATAGTTGTGGTCATATAATATCGGAATATAATGGAGGAGAAACAGATATTAGTAATTTAAGACCAATGTGCCACGGATGCAATAATAAGTTAGGAAAAAGAAATTGGACATAAAATTTAATATTTTGGATAAATTAAAAAAATTTATATTTTAGAAAGAAAGATGAATTATTCTGAATATGTACATACTTATAGTGAATCATTTATATCGAAATATAACGATTTTATTGTAAATCACTATATTAAAATAGAATATGATGGAGATACTATTGTTTCTATTAAAATAATAAATAGTGCACATCAATGTATAGCATATAATCAATTTGCATTTGATATTGAAGACAAAGATTTATATATATTAAGTTTATACGTGCTTGACGATAGATATAAAGGACAATTAATTGGAACATTTTTAATATTATTATCATTAGAATATGTTTATCAATATACTAATATAATTCAACTAAGTGCTATGAGTATAAAGGTTAAATTAGATGATATGAGTGATAGTGCAAGAAAAATTAAGAATATATATAGATTTGCTGGTTTACATTATGAAGAGAGAGATTCAATATCGCCAGAAATGTTATCATCGTTAATACATACAATAAGAATATGTGATTATTATTTTAAATCAAAAATTAAATCAAAAATAAATATAACTCAGACAATATTTAATAGAAATAATAATTTTTTCTTGGGGGGTGCTGAAAAAAATTTACAATTAATGACTGAATCAATAAATAAAATTAATAGTATGCAAGATATATATAATAAAGCTAATATATATAAAAAAACAAAAACAAAAACAAAAACAAAAACAAAAAAATTTGAAACAAAAGTATATGATATAGATACTGAAATAAAACAGTATTATATAATATATAATTTATTAAAACAGTTGAAAAATAAATTTTCAGTTTTACAATTTATTTTTTCTAAAACAAGATCTCAAATTAGAACACTTAGATCAAGTAGTACAACTAAAAGAAGTTCATCTAAAGCAAAATCTTTAAACAATATTAGAACAAAAAATAGTTCAAATTCTAATAAAATAAGAAAAAATACTATTTAATTTAAAAAAATGATTTTTTTTTATATTTTAATTTAATATAAAATGTTCTTTGATGATTTTACAAAGTTATTTAATTGTGCTTTATGCAATCAATGTATTAATAGTAAAGAAAATATAGAAAAAATTATTGAACCATCTCCAAAAAGTGAAAGCGAATTTAAATTGTATAAATTTAAAGATAACTTAAATAATAATGGTTTTATAAGTGAAGAAAAAAGAAGAGGAATATACAACGTTAAAAAAGAACTAGAAAGTAAAATGCTATTTGAAACAAATAAGAATAATAATAGAATACCTATTTAATTGTAATTTGTGTATCTTTAAATGAAACGCATTTTTTATTATTTTTTTTCATATTATATGTAAAACCAATATCTTTATCTAAACAACTTACATCATTTAATTCAAAGTCATCATTCTCATCTTTATCATCATAATCTATATCTATATTTGTTGGATTAGTATTTAATAGATCAACCATATATTCTTCATCAAATAATATTTCACTATCTCCAGTACCACAAGGAGTTTGTTGACCCAGCATAACATTTGCAGATACACCATTTACGTTATCATATTCCGCAAATATACTTGCATTAATTAACATATCTGTTGTTTCTTCAAATGATGATTTGGCTAATGGACCAATGTCTCCTCTATTAATACCGTGTCTATCAATTGACATTAATTGACCTTTATAAGTCATTGTGTCAATTAATAATGATAAATGTCGATAATTCATTGAATCTTCACTTGTTACATTTAATAATTCATTATGTAAAGCAGTTCTAGCTGCTTCAATACCAAGTGTTTCATAAATTTCTCTAATATCATTTGAAATAGTTCTAGTAATATCAACATTTGGATTAGATAATATTTCAATTAGATTTGTACCATCAGTATCAAGTACCCATTCAACTAGATTATCAAATTTAAATGTTTCATAATTATATTTTGTGTATTTTTTCTTGTTAAGTGAAACTTTTTTAATGCCTTTATAACCTTTTAGTAATACTTGATAAACAATATTGTGTTCAAGTGCTTTAATTGCCGCAATTTGATCCACATATTCAATATCACTGGTTATATTATTTTTAAGTTTGATTCTGAAAATACATTCATCGGCATTATCATCACTATAAACACTTTCTATAAATTTATCATATGTAGAATTTAATTTAGTATAAATATCAATCATTCTTAAACCATATGATTTCATTTTGTCTTTATTAAATTTCATTCTAATAACCCAAGGCGATGTGCTATTTAGAGTATTAGTATATTCAAAATCTTTATAAACATCTAATAAATCTTGATCACAATTAATATTAGTTGAATAATTATCTTCTGTTTTATCCCAATAAATTTCACTTGATTCTAATATATCTGATAATTTTGTAATTTCAATTGAATTTTTAACATTCATTGCTGCATTTTTTGCTGTTTCAATATTTGCATCATCTGTATCTAAACCTTCATCATTTAAAATAGGATTTACAACAGTTGCTATATCATTTTTCATATAAATTAAAAGTGTTGGTGTTTTAGTTTTCTTAGTAGCGCTTAAAATTTCTTTTAAACGTGGAACGCCACTTGTTGCCTTTACTGCTGCTGCAGTACCAGAAACGTGGAATGAATCAAGAGTCATTTGGGTTCCCATTTCACCAATAGTTTGTGCTGCAATAATTCCAACCATTTCACCAGGTTGTGAAATAGCTTCTTTGAAATATTGTTGTATTTGTGAAATAATATTATCAAATATATCGATAGTGAAATGATAGTTTAATATTAATTTTTTGGGTGTTAAAAATAATCTAACTAATATTTCGAAAAATCGTGTTCCTTGATTTCTGTCCTTAATATACAAAGTATTAATTAACTTATCAATTCCATCTAAGATATAATCAGGTGTTAAATCTGTTTTAACCGATTTAATTTTTAAACCAGATAGTCTTTTAATACTGTTATTAATAATTCTATCAAATGGAATTGGATAATTAATTATTTTTGTTTTTGTATAATTAAATACTTCTTTAATAAGGAAATCTTTATCATCAACTATTTGTTTAAAATGTTCTGAACATCTTTTGTATGATTCTTGTGTAATTGTTTTGTATGATTTTGATGTTAGATATAAATTAAGTTTATCTATTTTTCTTAGATGATAAATATTTTCCATTAATAATACATCTTGTTCAATATATGGTATAAATTGATTTTCAATTTTACATCCATCCATACCATCTTCTCCATATATAAATTGTATTATTGTTCCTCCTGCATTTCTAACAGTATTATCATAATATATTTTAGCATCTTCCATTGCTTTAACTAATCTGCGTTGAATATATCCTGTTTCACTAGTTTTAACAGCAGTATCAATTAAACCTTCTCTACCACCCATAGCATGAAAGAATACTTCTTGGGGACTTAATCCTGAAATAAAACTATTTTCTACAAAACCACGTGCTTCAGGACCATCGTCATATTTAGTATAATGAGGAAGTGTTCTATCAGTAAAACCATAAGAAATTCTTTTGCCATCTACATTTTGTTGTCCAACACAAGCAATCATTTGAGCAACATTTGTTTCTTTACCTTTAGAACCCGATTTAACCATATTGATCATTCTATTAGTTCTTTCATCAATTTGACTTAATCCAATCTTACCTACTTGATTTGTAGTTTCATTTAAAATACCGATTAATTCTCTTTCAATATACTCTTCATTGCTAAATATACTATTATTTTCAATAATACCTCTTCTAATTTCATCTAATTTACTATACGCCTTTTCTTTCATTTCTTTGATTTTAGATTTTAAACTTTTTTCAGTTTGTGTATCAGTTACTAAATCACTAATACCTACACTGAATCCTGCTGTTAATAACCATCTACAAATTAGTCGTTGGGTATTATCTAAAAATCGTTGTGTTTCAAATGGTCCATAATCGTGATATATAACAGGAATCAAACCAGATGATTTACTATGAAATACTGTTTTATCAAGAGAACCATTCTCTTCTTCATAAATGGAATTAGTGATTAAAATTTTATCTTCGTTTTTATTTTTTCTTTCAATATTTAATCCTGGAGGCAAAATTTGTGAATACGCTTGTTTACCAGAATATGTATAGTTTTTATTAGGTTTATCTAAAAATCCTTTAAAATAACTATTAATCATTTGTAAATTTGCCATTGTTTTATCACTTATTTCCACATTATTTTTTGTTAACCTAAATGATCCTAGTAAAGTATCTTGAACAATTTCAATAATTGGTTTACCATCTCTTGGTGCAATAATCATATAAGGTACAGCAGCAATATCTTTTAATTCAGACATTGTTTGAATACTTTGAGGACAATGTAAATTCATTTCATCACCATCAAAATCTGCATTATATGGAGGGGTATCAAGAACATTTAAACGAAATGTTTGATAAGGCATAACAATTACTTTATGACACATCATAGACATTTTATGAAGAGATGGTTGCCGATTAAATAAAATATTGTCTCCATCTGATAAATGTCTATGAACAGTATCACCATAAACTAATTCATCTGCAAGTTTTTGAAGATTTGCATTTTTTAGATTAATAGTAATAGTTTGATTTTTCTTTTTAATTAATTTAGCACCCGGCCATTTATCTGGTCCATTTAATATTAGTGTTTTTAAATAATCTATATTATATTTATTGACTATTTCTGGAAAAGTAATATTAAGTGCTATTTTAATTGGTACGCCTAATTCATCAATACTAATATAAGGATCTGGTGTAATTACAGATCTTGAAGATTGATCAACACGTTTACCATTTAAATTTCCTCTAATTCTGCCTTCTTTTTTCTTCATTCTGTCGGAAACTGATTTTAATTTCCTACCATTTCTTTGTTGAGATGGTGCTAATCCTGGTATTTGATTATCAATGAATGTAAATATATGATATTGTAATACCATAACTATTAATTTAATAGTTTCTTCAGGTGTTCCTTTAGCGATTTTATCATTAATATTATTATTAATTTTGATAATTTCGCTTAATTTGTGTGTTAAATCATCTTCTCGTCTTTGGCCATTTTCTTCAATGATACTAGGTCTAACAGATGGTGGAGGAACAGGTAATACACTACAAATCATCCATTCTGGTCGATTCCATTGTGGATTAAAACCCATTAATTCCATTTCATCATCAGTTATCCTTTTAAAGATTCTTAGTACATCTTCGGCAGATAATTCAAGTGATACATCTTCTACTTCATTCTCTGCGACTCCATCTTTAACTTCTACATCTTTTTTCTTTAAATTTTTCCATTCTGCAATAATTTTCATTGAACCTTCTTTAACATATTTTGTAGGTTGTTTTGAATTACATCCAATGGATCCATCATCTCCACAAAATCTAAATTTGGTATTTGAAATAGTTTTATTGCATAATTTAAAGAATGCTTCCCATCTTTTTTGATTATTTTTAATTAATCTTATTTTTTTAATATCATTTAATATATTTTCATCAGTTGATTTATCTGAAATCAATAATTTTGAACATTTATAGCAAACACATTTCAATATTTTTCTAGTAATATCGAAAAACATTGCATGAAATACTGGTTTTGCTAATTTAATATGTCCAAAATGACCAGGACAAAATATATTTTTTTGTTCACAAGTTGCACATAATTTATTATGTTCTAGAACACCCATACGAGAATCAAATAAACCTCCAATAATTGGCTCACTTCCGGCATATGTATCTGTCTTTGTTATTTCAACTACTGATCTTTTAATAATTTCATCTGGACTTAAAACACTAAATTGAATTCCTTTAACATCTTGGATATCAATTTTTTGATCGCTATATGCTAATTCAGGATATATCGACATTATTTATTTGTTTCTTAATAAATAGTTAGTTTAAAATAACACGTGTTATATTTAAGCACTTTTAAAATAATATCATTTTTTTTTTATAAATTTTTTTAAATTTATATTTTATAGGGTAACAATATGTTAAATTTTAATCTAATTAATAATTGTCAAGAAAACATTGAATTTTTGTCTAGTAAAAATTATATTTCTGATGATAAATTGAATTTAAATATATTTGATTCAGAAAATTATTATAGAGATGTTGGATATTATTACGAAAAACATATTTTTGAAAATTTAGTAAATTATGGTTTTAAATTACCTAATAATATTTTTAAACCAATCATATACAATAACAACTTATTTATTAATAAATTTATTTACCTAACTAAACATTATGTTGAAAATCCAAATAATGATTATTATTTGAAAATTGTTAGTATTGCATCAGAAATGGATTTAGTTAACAAAAATGTATGTGATATTAATGTAAGTTATTTTATAATAAATGAATATAATAAATATTTTTTCGCACTAGAAACAATACGTAATATATATTTTTATATTTCTACTGATAATTTCAATAATAATATTTTCAAAATACCAATAACATATATATTAGACGAAAATAATAATACAATAATTAAAAATACACATTTCTATAATGAAATTGAATTTACATATACGAGAGTAAATGATAACTATATAAATTTAGATATTTTAAATAAAGATAAATTTAATAAAAATATTTTAGAATTTCTAAAACCATTATTAACTTATCATTGTTATTTAATTAATAAAGATAACAATTTTAAAAGTGTTTTACCTTATTCTGATGATATCAAAAATTATGCAAGAAATATATCAAAATTATATGATTTAAAAAGGTTTACATCAATATATAATATAATTAATAGTTTTGATAAATATAATAATGATAACTATTATGTTCAAAAATTTAAAAATAATTATTTTAGTATAATTGCAAAGAAATATGAGGAAAACTATACTTTATCTTCAGTAAATCTAAATATTCCAGAAGATTATATTTATACTACAACTCAAAATAATATACCAATTGATATTGTATTACCAAACACCGAACCATCATATTATACAAATAGTACATATGAAATTACTGAAAAACCTGTCCTTGAAATACAAGAAACAAAAGATAATGATAAAGAAGAAGATGATGTTGAATATGAAGATATAGATGATATAATAACAAGCGAACCAGTAAATGAGAAATATTGGTGGGAATATTTATTTACAAATATATTTATGAAAAATGTAGGTATTATTATAATATCGGTTATAGTAATATTAACATTTTCAACAATTATAAGTCATTATAATAATAGTAATGGCCAAAATGATAATAATTATTATGCAAATATTTTTATATTATTTGGAATAATGATAACCGTTTTAATATTATTTGGTTATAATATTTATTATTATCATAAAAATGTAAATAAAATAGATGAAATAGTTGAAAAATTTAATAATTTTAATAGAGGAGAGTTAAGTATAATAGATGCTTTATTAAAAACACCAGATAGCAGAGACTTTTTAAAAAATATAAATTATTTTAACACAAAAGATTTAGATTTAGAACATTTTAAAATATTATTTAATCGAATTTCTAATTCTAATATTGATATTTCAAGTATTAATCCCGAAGGTACATTAGAATTTAGATTAAAAAATACTGATGATTATAGAACAACTAGTTTAATATCTCATCAAATTGAAACATTAAGTTTAACTGATGTTATTTATAAAACTGCTTTAGAAAAACTAAAAGAATTATTAAAAGATCTAAATAACAAAGAAGTTTATGAAACACAAGAGCGCAATGTTTTAATTGAAGCAGAAAGAAGATTAGCAGAATCATATCATCAAAATGAAGTTATTAAATTAGAAATAGAAAATAAGAAAAAAGACTATGATACTGCTAAAAAAAATACAGATAAGTTAGTTAAAATGTCAGAAGATGTTGATAAAAAATATAAAAAAGAAAATAAAAATTTAAAAGAATTAAAAGAAGAATTTGAAGCTATAAAAAAAAGTTCTGATACATTATCTACATTTGCAATTAGTACTCAAAATTCTTTACAAAAAATGGAAAGTTTAATTAATACTCGAAATGTTGAAGGTTTTACAGATTATCAAAAACCTACTGATATTGATTTAAATGATATTGACTATAGTTCATTTGATTTTGATACTTTTCTTCAAGATTTAAAAGAACAACTTGCTAAAGATCATTATGATGATTTTGATATGTCAGCGTTTGCAAATATATTTACAACAAATGCCGATGGAACTTTTGAAAATATACCTTTAGATACAGCATTAAGTAGATTTTTACAAAAAAGATTAATTGATAGCAAGGAATATATACATATATCTAAACAAGAAATTGATAGCTTAATTGAATCATTAGGTTTAAGTAATATATTGCAAAGTGGTACTGATTTATATAATACAGTTGTTGCTGCTGCAGATATATCTGAATCAATTATAAAAGATGTAAATTTAAATGTAGCATCAATAGAAGTATCTGAATTATTGAAAAAAGTTAAAGAATCACAAAGTTTAGCATCATTATTAAGAATATTTGCAGCAATTGAATTAGCTAAAAAAGATAAATACACTAGTGCTATTAAATATCAAGAACAACTAACTGAATCTGCATTTAAAGAAAGTACTTTTTATAGAAAATTAGCATTAGATGCTGTCGATAGATTATCTTTACATAGAGAATTATTAAATGAACAAAATAAAAATAAAGAAATGGAAGAAACTAATACTGAAACAATTATAAATGATATTAGAAGTATAAAAGAAAATTTAAGTAAGAAAGAAAAAGAAACTATTGATGCAAAAGAATTGGCAAAAGAAACACTAGAATCAATAAAAAAAATGGAAAAAGATATAATTGATAATGATATTTATAATAACGAAAATATGTTGAAAAAAGAAGTAATTGAATTATTAAATTTTTCTATTTATACAAATAAAGATGTGGATACTATTATTAAAAGCAAATATGAAAATTTAAGAAAACAGTATGAAAGTGAAAGTGAGATTGAAAGAATTTTGGAAATAATTAGACAAAAAAAACAAAATTATATTATTAAATTTCGTGAACAACTTGAAGAATTAAATAAAATAAAAGAAATTAATATAAGATTAAATGATTATACTACAAAAGTTTACACATATGATGCTATAATAATAAGTGAAAAACAGAAACACAAGATTGATAAAGAAAGTAGATCTGTAAAAATAAAAGAATTAGAATCAGGTTTAATAGTTAATATTGATGCTGAAAAAAGAATATTAGATAAAATAATTAATTTACAAAATAATTTGAAATATTTAATTAAGGAAAAAACAAAGGATGAAACTAAATTATTTAATATTGAAAATATAAAAAATACTCTTAAAGATTCATTAAATTATAACGAAATAAATATTCAAAGTATAGAAAATGAAGGAAATACTAACTTAGAAAAAATTAATTTGTTATTATCAAAAATTGAACAATCATTATCAGGATTATATATTGAATATGAAAATGTTAAGGATAAAAGACATAATGATAATTTTGATAGAATAGATTTAGTACATATACAATACAAAAAAGAATTAGAATATGTTGAAACTATTAGAAATTTAGAATTAGAAAGAGATAAGGCTTCATTAAATGAAAATTATGAACGTAAAGAGTTAGTTAAATCTAAATTAGAATTATCTAAAATTAATAATGATATACTTAATAAACGTATAGAAGTTTTATGGTTATATAATAAAATTACAATTCTTAAAGAAAAAGATTTAGAATATACTAATAGTTCTTTAAATATAACCTATAAATTTATAGAAGATATTAATGTAGAAAGTATAGATATTAATAATAATTATAAAAAAAATATAGAAATAATTAACTTTAATCAGATTGATCTAAATAAAATTGCAGAAATGAAAACAAACGAAATTGCTATCAAAAATAATTTGATACAAAAGTATAGTGATAATGATGTATATGTTCAAAAATTACAAAATGAAATAAGTGAATTAAAAAAGAAAAAAGATACAGAAAGAATATTAGAAAATCAAATAAGTATAGCAAGAGATGAACTTGAAAAAATATTAAATAAAAAAATAATATTTGAATTAGCTTTAATTAAGGGTCATATCGATTACAATATTATAAAGATTATTAAATTAACAAAAGAAATAATTAATTTATTTATTGAAATTGATTCATTAAATTATAAAAAATATATTGAAAAATTAATTATAAATCAAGATAAAATTAAATTACAAGTTATTTATAACGAAAAATATCGTTTAATTAAAATGAAAGAGCAAATGGAAACTGAATTAAAATATAAGTTAATAACTTTAAAGAAATACGATAATATAAAACAAGATGATCAATACAAAGATGATTTGCAAAAATTAAAAGAAGATACTATTAAAGACAAAGATAATCTCAGAAATGATATAAAATTAATTGATGAAAATATCAAAAAAATATATAAATACGAAACTGATTATAAAAATAAAATTGAAAAAGCAGAAAAAGATTATTTGAAAAAAATTGAATTGTATGAGTACAATATAATGTTAAAAAAAGATACTAATACTAAAAATATTAGAAATTTAGGTAAAATTATGATATTATTTAATAAACTAAATGATGAATATATTGAATCAAGAGAAAAATTAGATAAATATGATATCACAATGCCTAAAATTGCTTTAACTCCTATAATCATTCCAAATAAGATACGCCAAAATATTGAATTAATATTATCTGATAATCCAATGAAATATGAAATAAATGATGATGAATTTAGTAATCAAATTGATAATTTATTATTGACATTATTAGATGGTAATGATTCTGAATTTGTAAATAGTGGAGTTGATATTAAATTTATTGTTATTTTAGATTTAGATTATGATACAGATTATGGAAATAAAGATCAATTTCAACAAGAAACCTTTAAAACTAATTTAACAAAAGAATTATCTGAAGCTATTGAAATTAGTAAAACAATTTTTGATGTACTTGAAGTATCAAAAGGAAGTATTAAAGTTATTTACAAAATAAATGCAAATAATATTTTAGATTCTGATATTAATCCAATTACTTTAGTTGAAAATCTTATATCACAATCTAACGATCCTAATTCTAAGCTACGTGAGGGAACTTATGGTAATAAGATTACAATGATTGAAATAATAAGAGATGATGTATTAACTAAAATTGATTCCCCTTCGTATAATATAGCTTTGCCATCTTATTTAGCAAGTACTGATAGTTTTGATGATATCAGATTTATGTATTATAATGATAGAACTACAAATTATCATAATTTATTATTACACTTTCCATTTATTACATCAGTTAATGTTGGTGATACAACAATGACTGATTATTCGAAACATAATAGATATATTTATAGTGCAATAAGTGGCAGAGGTGTTAATAAAATTTATAAAGACTATATTGAATTAAATAATACATTGTTAAAAGTCGATAATATCAATATAATGGATATGCAAAAATATAGTATTTCTTTTGTTATAAAACTAAATAGTACAAATAATGAACAATTTATATTATTATCAAATGGTACTGTTTCGCAAAAAATACATCAAGATGATGAATTATTAACAATATTAGATTCTCCTTTGCAATATCATAATGAAAATATATTTACAATAGGTTTTATGAATAAACACAAACAATTATATATTAAAAAAGCCTGTAAAAATAATAAATATTATGGTATTAATACTAGTGATAAATTAAAAATAAATGATGGCGAATGGGTACATTTTATAATAACAAATAATGATAATAAAATTACAGTATATAAAAATTTAGAAAAAGTAGTATCATTTAATACGGTAAGTACTCCTAATAATGATAAAGTTTGCTATACAAATAATAGAATATTTGAAAAGAAAAATTTGTATATAGGTGGTATTAAAATAGATTTAGACAGATATACAAAAGAGATAAATAATTTAGTTGGATATTCAGGTGGATTAAAAGATCTAAGAATTTATAATAAAGAACTATCACATATCGACATTAAAAATATATTTTTAATAAACGATGATATTACACAAGAACCATTAGAAACACCACCAATGATACCAATTCAATATCCAACACCAATAGGAACACAAACTTCATATTTATTACAAGAAGATACTGTTAGTGAAACTGTATCACCTTATACATATCAACAACTACTTAATGATGAACAATCTGAAGATTCATCATATATACCACCTGCGAATACTGGAAGTAGCACAAGTAGTACTACTAATACTGGAAGTGGAACAGATAGTAGCAGTCAAGAAACTTGTGATAATACACATAGACATTATTTTACACATACACATTCTACAAGTAATCCAAAAACAACAATTAGTGCCTTAAATATGCATTTAGATAATACATCAATGTCAACCGGTTATGAAGAAAATATGCAACCAATTAGTAACGATGATCTTTACAAAAAATTTGGTAATTTAAATACTTTTACTATGAATAACTTAAATTCATTATTTAGTTAGACTAAATAAATTCTTTTCTTTTTTTAGAGTACATACTATTTATGGTTTTAGATAAAATAACTTTTAAAAGTAAAATAGATTTAAATACTTTTAGAGAATATTTTACTTTTGATAATTTTGGTGATAAAGATTTCATTGAATTATTATTGAATGAAGATTTAACAAAATCTATATCTGGAACAACTGAATATGATAGATATTATATGCGATTTTTTAATTCTAAAAATATTATTTATTATTACGATATAAATGGAACTAAAACAAATGGCGTGAAAGATAATACATATGATTTAGATTTATCATTAATAGCATCACAAAATGCTATCAAATATATGTCATATTTAGATTTATTATCTGGTTTTAATCATAATTTAGGATTAATAGTAAATAAAACTGGTTCAGAAGATACTGGTAATGGAATTATTGACGAAACTTCATTGATTAGTCACGAATTTTCTATTCCTATTAATTATATAAAAAGAGATGGATCACTATTTAGTAATCAAAATATACCAGATATATGTAATGATATATCTTTAAAATTTAAATTAAATACAATAAATTTAGATTTTACAGAAAAAAAATTATATGATTTTTTTACTGAAAGTACAGCAAAAATAGAAAAAACAAATTCATATTGTGATTATGATATCAATAAAATTAAAAATTTATTTAGTTATTTTGAATTTAATAATTATTTTGATATTAATCAATATGCAAATTATTATCATTTTGAAACATATAAATATGAGTTTAAATTTTTAAAATCAATTTTAAATTATAATATACTACTATCATATTATAATACTATTGATAGTTTAGATAATAGCGTATATAAATCAATAAAATTAGATCAAATTAATAAATTATTAAAAACATTTAAAAAAATTTTTTATAATTTTAATAGAAAATTTATAAATATTAAAAATATTATTAATTCAATTGATAGTGTTCCTCAATTAACTAAAAAAGAACAACTTGAAGAAGGCAGAAGTATATTATCAAATATTAAAGACTTAAATGATAAAATAGAAGATAATAGTGATAATTTAGAAAATATTAGCAAATATCATAAATCGCGTGAAAATATTAATAAACAAAATAAAAATTTAATTTATTTATCTATATTTATATTAATTTTAACTATATTTATTTATATATTTAATGATCAATTATATGAAAATAGAAAAACTAAAGTATTTATTGGTATTGTTTGCTTAGCTTTATTGGTTTCATTAAATTATTTTATATTAGATAAAAAAATTTATGAAAAATTTGAAGATAGTGTGCCTGATTCTCAAGATGATTTAACATTTGGTCCAAGTCCAGAATTTGAAGATGCAATAGTTGATTTTAATGCAATTATGGATTCAGGTGGTACTCCAATTGTGTTATTAGATAAAGATAAATGGGAGAAGTTTAAAGATGAATTAGTTGCAAATATAGAAAATGATGTATTAACGTCTAGAACATTTGCAAATCCATTAATATGGAATAAAATGACTGAAAATACTAATTCTAATGATATACAAATCGTTCGTATTTCTGGTTTTGGTAATGATAATTTAATATCTAAACTAGAAGAGAAGAAATTAAGTCAACCTACAGATGATACTTCATTAAAATTAAAATTGACATCAACTGAATTTTTAAATATAAGAGAGGATAGTGATATAACAAGCGATCCTAGTAATATATTAACTTCGTATTACAAAGATATAAAAGAAGAGAATACTGCATCTCTATTAAGATATATTTTACCTAATCACTATATTAACTTAGGTGGTAATAATTATAAGCCAGATATTTTTAATTTTAGTGATGAAAAACTTGAAATAAAAGATAAAAATTTTTTAGACAGTTACACAAAAGTTAATTTTGAACAATTAAAAACATCTTTAGGAAATGAAGATTTAGATTTAGACAATCTAATACGTATTTTTGATGATATTCAAGATGCTGAAAAAACAATTTCAGAATTAGAGGTTAACTTAGAAAAAGTAATTGACAACTATAACGATATAAAAAATAAATATGAAGAATTAAAAGTAATAGAAACATCGTTTAAAGAAACTACATTATATTTAGAAGATAAACTAGCAGTGTTTGATGATTATATATCTAAATTAGATAGATATAGAGAGGAATATTTAACTAAAATTAGTTATTTACAACAAGAAAAAGAAAAATTAGAATTAAAATATATAGAATTACAACAAATAATAGAAAATGATATTAAGCCTATTGTTAATATAATAGAAGCGGAAGTTGCTGATTATAATAATAAAAAAACTGAAAAGGATGATGAATTAAAACATATACAGGAAGCAATTACTACAATATCTTCAAACACAGAAAGATTAATAGATGAAAATAGTAAATATCAAATTAAAATTGAAAGTGAACGTGCAGATCAAAGTCTATTTTATCAAAGATTACTAAGTAAATCTCAACAACTTACAGAAGTACTTCTTGAACAACAAAGATTAAGAGACGAAAGAGACTATGGTACAGATCAAGAATCATTACAATTAAAATTCTATAAAGAAAAAGCCAATAAATTAAAAGAAGAAATAACCAGAGAAAAGAGATATTTTGAAAGTACTTTTAGAGAATTAAAAAGAAAATATGAAATATTAAATGCAAAAAATATACAATTTGCAGTTGATCTAAATAATATTAGAGATAAAAATACAAATCCTATTGAAATTAGATTAAAATTTGCATTTAGTAATGATATTATAAAATATTTAGAATATAATAAAGAAACAACAAATTTTGATGAAAACAAAAAAATATTTATTGATGATATAAAATTGGATTTTATTGAATTATTTGAAAATAGTGGGAAAAAAATATATTTAGACAGATTAAATATCAATTATAATAATTTAATAATTGATGATGGAG
>Ga0181396_1000120_pt1 | contig 17794 bp, 20 predicted proteins | sample 19SPOviralmetaG_FD_130125 | JGI IMG/M metagenome (GOLD analysis project Ga0181396, IMG submission 130125) | Marine viral communities from the oligotrophic San Pedro Time Series (SPOT) site, San Pedro Channel, CA, USA - 19 SPOT_SRF_2011-01-11 | ecosystem: Environmental > Aquatic > Marine > Strait...
ACCAAATAGGCTGCTGCTGTTACTGAATTATACATAATTTATTTCGCTCTTTACTTTGTTTATAAACTTATTGTGGATGTTTATACACCCTTGAATGCTAAGGTCAAGACTATTTGCGATAGCTCTCCAAGGAGTGAGCTTATTATTAGGTGAACCGTATCGCATGTCAACTATTTTTTTTACTCTATCGTCAGATTCCTTTTTTAAGCACTCTTCGAATAGTATCATCGCCTCGTCTTTGTTGATATCTGGGATGAAAGATTCGCAGTGAGGCTCTACATAACTATTCTCATCGTCAATAAAATACTCTTTACATTTTCGTTTTTTATTGAGGGCATTTAGACACTTCCATTTAGTCTGGTTTGCTAAGTGTGTAGAAAATTTAGTGTTGCGATTTGGATCATAGTTTAAAGCCGAATCGTAAATGGTTAAATCTTTTTCTCCTACGATCTGATTCTTATCTAATGTGAAATTTGGGTGAGACATGTAATGATTCACCATTGTGTGGAATATCCCAGAGTGCCTGTCTATCAGAGCTATGAGGCTATCCTCATCGCAATGATTTTCTTGTATTTTTGAGATTAATGTGAGGTCGCTATCCACTTCCACCATTCTACGTTCTCAAGCCAGTTTTTCTACTTTTTTTTCAGAAAAAAAATCGTTATATTTTATAATATATTTATAAAACGTAATCAATATAGGATAACGTATACTCAATCTATAACGTAAAAGGTATAAATTACGTGTAGCCCGTTTCACGGTAATTATGAAAACAAAATGTCTTCTGTCAAGAAAAAAAAATTGTGAAAATACTCTTGCCTCTGAGCAGTGCTGAGTGTAAAATCCTTTAACATGATTGCTGAAGAAAAAACAAATGAGATGGCTACGAAAAATACGAATAAAAAACTCATTTTTGAAGAGCAATTATCTAGAAAACCTGACCAATTCCCTTGGGCGCAAGACTTTATTGACGCTATGCATCAGGGGTTTTGGACGGATAAAGAATTTAGCTTTAGCAGCGACATACAAGACTTCAATGTAAATTTGAATCCTACAGAAAAAGAAATTATCGTAAGAACTCTTTCGGCTATCGGGCAGATAGAGGTAGCTGTTAAGAAGTTTTGGAGTAAGCTGGGAGACAATTTGCCTCACCCTAGCCTCACTGATCTTGGTTATGTTATGGCCAACACTGAAGTCATTCATAATAATGCTTACGAGAGATTATTGACTGTTTTGGGTTTGGAAGAAGTGTTCGAAGAGAATCTCAAACTAGACTTTATTGAGGGGCGCGTAAAATATCTCAGGAAATATAACCATAAGTTTTACAAAGATTCTAAAAAGCAATATGTTTACGCCCTAACGCTCTTTACCCTTTTTGTTGAGAACGTGTCACTATTTTCCCAATTTTACATCATTAATTGGTTCAATCGCAACCAAAATGTCTTAAAGGATACTGGTCAGCAAGTCAAATACACTCGTAATGAGGAAAACATTCACGCTTTAGCTGGGATTAAAATTATCAACACTATTCGCAGTCAATACCCTGAGCTATTCGACGATGAACTGGAAGAACGTATTCTTTCTGAAGCTCAAGCCGCTTTTATCGCGGAGAGTAATATTGTAGATTGGATGATTAATGGATTTAATGAGAAAGGATTGAACGCTGACATTTTAAAAGAATTCATCAAAAATAGGATAAATGATTCTTTAGAGAAAATTGGTTTTCATTCGGCGTTTGAAGTTGACACTTCTTTGCTTAAAGATACAATGTGGTTCGAAGAAGAATTGATTGGTAATAATGCTACAGATTTCTTCCATTCACGCCCTGTGGAGTACTCGAAAAATTCACAGACCTTTAACGCAGACGAATTGTTTTAATGACTGACTATTATTGGCTAAATGAGGACTCAAGAATATTTCTTGAGAGAGGTTACCTAAAAGGGGAATCTCCTGAACAGAGGATAAAAGATATAGCTGATACCGCAGAAGGGTATTTGGGTATTTCTGGTTTCTCAGATAAATTCGTGGGTTACATGAAGCAGGGTTTTTACTCTTTAGCTTCTCCTGTCTGGTCTAATTTTGGTAGAAAACGTGGGCTACCTATTTCTTGCAATGGGGTATATGTTCCTGATAGAATGGACGGTATCCTAGCTAAACAAAGCGAGGTTGGAATGCAAACTAAACATGGTTCTGGGACTTCAGCTTATTTCGGGGAACTTAGGGGAAGGGGAGCTAAAATTAATTCGGGTGGCGAGTCTTCTGGTGCTGTCCATTTCATGGAATTATTTGATAAGGTAGCCTCTGTTGTTTCTCAAGGGAATGTGAGGAGGGGATCTTTTGCTGCGTATTTGCCTATTGAACATCCTGACGTAAAAGAGTTTTTGCGTATTCGTAGTGAGGGTAATGCTATTCAGGAAATGTCTTTTGCAGTTACTGTTACTGATTCTTGGATGCAAGAAATGATTGATGGTAATAGAGATAAACGGCAACTCTGGATGAATGTAATAAAAAAGAGGTATGAGACTGGATACCCCTATATCTTCTTCCAAGATAACGCTAATAATCAAGCTCCAGATTGCTACAAAGATAAAGGCATGAAAATCTACGCTTCTAATCTCTGCAATGAAATCAGCTTACCCTCTAAAGAAGATGAATCTTTTGTTTGTTGTTTGTCATCTCTAAATCTAGTCCAGTGGGACGAGATAGTAAAAACAGATGCTATAGAAACTCTAACAATGTTTCTAGATGCTGTTATGGAGGAATACATCCAGAAGACAGAATCTATTCCATTTATGGAAGCTTCTCATAATTTTGCTAAACGTCATAGAGCTATTGGGATGGGCGTTTTAGGTTGGCATTCATATCTTCAGAGTAAGATGATCAGCTTCGAAAGCATGGAGGCAAAACTCTTAAATAGTTCCATCTTTAAGAGGATAAGAAAATCTAGTGATCGAGCTACAGAAGATTTAGCTAATCGTTTAGGTGAACCATTGTATTGTCAAGGTTATGGGCGCAGGAACACAACTACTCTAGCTATTGCTCCTACTACTAGTAGTTCTTTTATTTTAGGCCAAGCTTCTCCATCTATTGAGCCTCTAAATGGAAACTATTTCACTAAAGATCTAGCTAAAGGTAAATTTTCTTATAGGAATCCTTATTTAAAATCTCTATTGGCAGAGAAAGGTAAGGACACAGATGATGTTTGGATAAGCATTCTTAATTCTGGGGGGTCAGTTCAAAGGTTATCTTTTTTAAGTGATGAAGAGAAAGATGTCTTTAAAACTTTTGGCGAAATTTCTCAAAAAGAAATTGTTATTCAAGCAGCTCAAAGGCAAAAATTCCTTGATCAAGGGCAGTCTTTAAATTTGATGGTTAGTCCAGAAACCTCTTATAAAGAAGTCAATCAGTTAATGATTTACGCTTGGGAAAATGGCGTAAAAGGTCTATATTATCAAAGAAGCGCTAATCCTAGCCAAGAATTAGCTAGATCTATACTTAATTGCTCATCTTGCGAAGGTTAATCGTTCATTTTTAATATTTAAAAGTGTAAAAGTTTTCTAGATGGAATACGATTTTTCAGATAAAGCGAAGGACTTCTTGGAGAGTCAGAGCGCTAAACGCTCTGGTCCAAAAGGATCGGCTCAAACACCCGCCAAGCCCTCTGAGAGAAAGAAGGGGTCTTCGAAAAATGAAAAAGGATCTGCTGGTGGAGATAAAAAAGCCCCAGCTATCACTTTTTCAGATAAAGTTATAACTTCTTTGAAGAATAAAGTAAAAGAGCATAACGAAAAATCTTCAAAAAAAGTAAGTCTAAGTCAGCTTAAAAAAGTCTATCGTAGAGGTTCAGGAGCTTTCTCTAGTAGCCACCGCCCTGGAAAAAGTAGGGGCCAGTGGGCTATGGCTCGCGTTAATACATTCTTAAAGATGGTTCGTGGTGGTAAAGTAAAAGAATCTTATCGGGCTGCAGATGGAGATATAGCCAGAGGTAGTGAAGACTATTATGTGGAGGAAATTGGCAATGCCTTTACTGATTTCGACGAGTTAGAATTCGGTCTCGCTAAAATTGATCTCTTAAAAGCTGGTGTTTCTGAATTGGATATGGATCAAGATATCGAAGATATTGATTATTCAGAAGCGGAAAAAAAAACTCTTAATAAGCCTTTTAGACTAAAAGGTGGTAAAAAGAAATTTGGGGTATATGTAAAAAGCCCAAAAACTGGGAATACTATCATGGTTAAATTTGGTGATCCTAATATGGAAATCAAAAGAGACGATCCTGATAGAAGGCGTAGTTTTAGAGCTAGGCACAAATGCGATACAGCTAAGGACAAAACTACACCTCGTTATTGGAGTTGTAGGTTCTGGTCTAAGAAACCTGTAAGTTCAATGGCTTCTGAAGAAGCTATAGAATGGGATGACGAAGAAATTTTGAGTGAGTGGGCTTGGGATGATGAGGGGTTTGCCGAGCATCAAGATCTACTAAACGCTTACCCGTTTCTTACTGAGATTAAGTTAGTGGTTGAAGAAGAAGAATTGTAGGTTATAATAACCTCACTAGATGAGGGTATTATTCATTTCCGACTTCACGCTGGAAGATAATTCTGGTGGCGCACAAGTAAGTAATAAAATTATAATAGATAAAGGTCGAGAGCTTGGCTATGAGATTAAGGAGCATAGCTACAGATCATCAGCTACCGATTTTTTGTCTTCTTATGATTTGGTTGTGAATTCTAATCTGGAGGTAATAAGTAGAATTACTCCAGAAAAAATCCCCTTGATCTTAAGAATGCCTAATTCAGTTAGGCTTGAGCATGACTCCTGTAGTTATTTAACTGACAGTCTTAGAGAACACTTTTTTAGTAAAGCCGAAAAAAATTTCTTTCTAAGCAATTATCATCTAGAGTTTTTCCAAAACTTATATGGTGACTACTTCCATAATGTGGAGATAAATTATGACCCTATCGATACTTCACTTTTCACTAAATCTGAAGATTCTAAAGAGTATGATGTAGTTTATTGCGGTTATCTGCACCCGCTAAAAGGATTTAACAATCTATTAGACTTTGCTAAAACAAATCCTGACAGGCAAGTAGATGTGTTTGGGTGGGGCGAAGCTTCTGCGGAGCGGTTTTTTAAAGATATTAAAAACATTAAATATCACGGATTGCTATCTCATAATGAAGTAGCGGAGGTATTTAAGAAATCTAAAGCTTTATTTCATTCTCCAATAGTAAACGAGCCTTTTTGTCGAATGGTGGGAGAAGCATTATTATGTGGTATTGATGAGATTATAGGTGACACATCAAAGATAGGGTCTTATAAGGAGTTCAATAAAGTTGGTTACGACAAATTCAAAGAGGGTTGTCAAAACGCAGCTTCTAAATTCTGGGAAAAAATAAAATGAACTTTCTATGTGGGACATATTTTAAGCATCAATGCGGGTTACAGTTAACAGACTATAAAAACGCTAGAGATTCAGTTCTTGTAAATTTCAAAGATGAATCTTTAGATAACAACCTCGTATTTTGTAAACCTGAGTATTTGAGCTTGTTAAATACTTACTCTAAAATAGGTTCTGTAAAACTCCCAGATAAGTTTGATTTAATCACTCATAATTCAGATATAAATTTCGACGCTCAACAAATAGACTTTGTATTAGATTTATTTCCTAATATTAATAATTGGTATACGCAGAACTTAGTATTTGATCATCCTAAACTAAAGCCGATTCCTATTGGTATAGCTAACCCCAAATGGTCACATGGTAATCAATCAAGATTTCTTGAGATTATGGGTGAGAGTCAAGAAAAAACAAATAAAGTTTACGTTAACTTTAATGTATCTACTAATCCTCCAGCGAGATATGATTGTTTAAATAAAATATCTGATCAATACCCTTTGCAGAATAAAAGCAATTACCCAAATGCTGCTTCGATACAAGATCATGATGATTTTGTTGATTCTACTCAAAAAGATTATTTAAGAGATATTGCAAAATCGTATTTTACAGTTTCCCCTGTAGGGAATGGCTTGGATTGTCATAAAACTTGGGAAGCTATTTACATGAAAAGCATTCCTATAGTTAGTAGATGGCATGGGGTAGAGAAATTTAAAGAGATGGGTATACCTATAATTATAATAGACGATTGGTCCGAATTGAAAGATTTAGAACTATCTCCTGATCTTTACAAAAAAACTTGGGGAGATTTTGAGCCAAGCAATCTAAACTTCGATTTATTCAAATGAAAAATTTAGACAAAGTTTCAGTAATACATTATACTAAATTAAAAGATAGAAAAGCTCACATGTTAAAAGAGCTAAAACAATGGTTTAGTGGTATTGATTATCAGTTCATTGAGGATTTTGACCAAGAAAATCTAACTGAAGATTTAATAAACGAAAATTTTGATCTGCTAACTTTCGAATCTAAATTTGATAGGAAAATGTCTTTGTCTGAAATGTCTTTGTGTATGAAATACAAGAAGGTGGTCAATGACATATCAAATCAAGAATCAGGAGAACATTTTTTTATATTAGAGGATGATGTTATATTTAAAGAAGACCCTATGGTTTATTTAGAATCCATGAATGAGTTTTGTAAAGATGAGGGCTTTAAATATGATTGTGTTTTCTTAGGGGAGGCTTGGATAAGAAAAGGTGACGATAGAAATGTGTTTGGTAAAAAAAATCACCCAGCGACAAATGGACTATGCACAGTTCTATATACAAAAAATGCATTAAATAAACTTAATGATTATTTACAGTCTACAAAAATAACTCAACCCTTGGATTGGGAATTTAACACTGCTTTTGAGAAAATGGATTTTCAAGTCTATTGGGGGAAAGCTATAACAAAGCATGGTAGTGTATTAGCTATGGATGAAATAGAACTTAAGCATCTAAAATCAACCTTAAGAGATTCATATTAATGTCTAAAAAGATAAAATTAAAATTTTCTTCGCCTTGGGATTCTCCAGAAGATAACAATAATCGTGTTCTATACAACTGGGGCAAACCTCCCGATTGTTTTGAGTTTACTACAGGTGGAGATTATGATTATTTAATAGTTTTGAACCATAGTGCTGAAATGTATTCTTCTCCAAAAGAAAAGAATATAGCTGTCACAATGGAGCCTACTTGGAGTGTTAACTCATTAAAAGATCTTGGTGATTATTGTGATCATGTTATTACTTGTGATAAAAAAATACAAGGAGAGAATATCCATCATACATTTTCTTTTTTGTTTTCTCATGATTCTAGAAATAATATACATACTAATAATTTATATGGACCAACTGCTAATGAATATCTAGAAAATGATTCGTTACCTGAAGGTATAGATTCGGTAGATTATTCTAAAAAAATGTCTTTTATGGTCGCTAATCATGGAGCTTTAGCGGGTTCTACACAACCTGAATCATCCAATTACCATATCAGAGAAAATTTATTGCTAAAGATTTTAAATTCAGATTTAGACGTAGATATTTTTGGAAAAGGATGGTCAATAAATGATGAAAGATACAAAGGTGCGCCTCCTCTTAAAAAAGACGCTCTTAAAAATTATAAGTATTCTATATGTATGGAAAATAGTTGTGAAGACTTATATATCTCTGAAAAATTCTTCGATTGTTTATTGAACAACTGCGTACCTGTATATTATGGTTGTAAAAATATAGGAAAAGCATATAATGAGAATTCATTTATAACTTTTAATCCAGAATCTGATAACGTTATTCAAGAGCTAAAACAGATTATGAATGAACCAATTTCTTGGAGGTTACCCGCCATCAAAAACAGTAAAGAAGATTACTTTACTAAATACAATTTATTGAATTACTTAGAGAAATTTATAAAAAAAAATAATTACAGTTAACTTTAAAATTTATGAATATACAAGACGTAGTGAAAAAAAATAGGGAGACTTTAAGTTCAGTAGATTGTTTTATCACTGATGAGAATTACAATGATAGCCCAGATAATTATGGCTTACCTCTACATGTAAGACATTTAATTGATTTGCCTATTAACAAAGATTTGACTTATGTAGACATTTTGATGTTTTTAAAAAACCACTTAGAAACTAAAAACCCCAAATATGTAGAAATAGGAGTATCTGTTCTTAAGACTTTTTATCAAGTGGCTAATTTTCTTGACGATTCTGAGTTATACGCTTTTGACATTAATAAAATTAATCCCAGTATTGCAAAAGAATTCACTCTTACTCAACAAGGGTCTCAAGTCAATAAGTATGAGTATAATAAAAATAAAATAACTCATTTTAAAGGTGATGTGTTTAAACAAGAAGACTTTGATTTATTTAAGAAAGAAGTTAATGGAGATGTAAATATAATTTTTTCTGATGCTCATCATACAGGAGAAGGTCTAAGAGCAGAATATGATTCTTTTATTAAAGAGGGTTTGTCTAAAGATTTTATTTTGTATTATGATGATTTACAAAACCAACCTATGCAAAAAGTTTTTCTGGAGATTTGCCAAGAACACAAACAAAAAAATCCTTCTACCACAAGCGCGTTTTTTAAGGTAAATGGTTGGCTAGGGCAACATGAGAGTTCTCACATTAATGGAATTATTACTTCTATTGATATACGTAATATTTTTCCATTCGTTAACTATATATAATATAACGATATATGAAATATTTAATCAACTATGCGAATAAAGGTTTTTATAAATCTCAAAAGATGAATTCTATTTCGGGTATATCTGCTGGATTTGATTCGGTTATCCAATATAGAGAAAAAGATATAGATAATGAATTCGCAAAGAAAAACCATAAAATACTGGATCAAATTCGTGGTGCTGGTTATTGGTTATGGAAACCTTATTTTATATACGAGACTCTGAAAAAAACAAACAATGGGGATATAATCTTCTATTCTGATAGTGGTGCTAAATTTATAAAGTTAATAGAACCTATTTTAAAAAAAATAGAGGTAGCTAATAATGGAGTTGCGGTTTTTGAAATGTCGGGGCATCATAAAGAAAATGAATATTGTAGAAAACAAGTAGCTCAAGAAGTTGTGGGCTGCGATGAGAACATCATTAGTAGTGATCAAAATATGGCTAGTTTTGTTGGGGTACGTAATTGTCCAGAGGCGGTTGATATAATTTATCAATGGCTCAGTCTTTGTCAAAAAGAACACCTTATCATAGATTTACCGCCTCAAGAAGATGAGTTTCCCATGTTCAAAGAGCATCGCCACGATCAAACCCTTCTAAGTCTTTTGAGTAAAAAATTGAACTTAGACACTATTACTGATCCATCCCAGTGGGGTCTTATACAAAAACAGACCACACAAGAAGATTATTTTATTGACCATCACAGAGGAAGAGAATGAAAAAAAATCTATACATACATCACCATTTAGGCTTAGGCGACCATTTTGATTGCAATGGAATGGTACGATATATTCTGGAAAAAACCCCTTTTGATGAAGTTAAAGTTTTCTGCAAAGATATAAATTTATCTTTGGTTAAAGAAATGTATGAAGACAATAAAAACATAGAAGTAATCAGTTTAAAAAGTAACCCTGATTTGTATGGCCAATTTGATTCTAACGAATACTCTCAAGTAAAAATGATTATCGATGAAAATACAGTTTCTGCTTCTTCGTTATCTGAAATTCTTGAATATGGTGAAAAACACGATACAGTTCTACTTGTTATAGGTCATGGTTTTTATAAGTCAGTGAAAGGTAAAAATTGTTGGGAAATTTTTTATGATCAAGTTGGAATTCCGTATGAAATAAGAAAAGATTATTTTTATTTAAAAAGGGATACGGAACAGGAAAAAAATCTTTTACAGAGAAAAAACCCTAATGGTGAACCTTTTATTTTTATTCATGATGATAAAAGTAGAGGCTTTGAAATAAATAAAACATACTTGTCAAACGACGAACTTTTAGTTATTGAAAATGACGTTTCTGAAAATATTTTCAATTTTATTGGTGTTATAAGAAAAGCTCAAGAAGTGCATTGCATGGAAAGTTCTTTTAAAACATTAGTAGATATTTACTGTGATCAGGATAAATTATTTTTTCACGATTTTAGAGGTCACCCTTTAGGTTTTCAAAGCAACAAAAATTGGAAAGTAATAAGTTATGAGTGAGTTAAATTTTATTAATTATAACTGGATGCCAACAGTAGCAGACCATGTAATAGACTTTGACAATTCTTTTTATGTTAACGCTGGCATAAGTAGATTACATCAAAAAGAAAATCTTCAACCAGAAGATGTAAAAGATGGAGATATTGTGTTTGTCAAAACAGATTATGTTTATCATGGCCAATTTATAGATGTTTTAAAATTAATAAAAAGTAAATTCACGCTTATCACCGCTGGCTCTTCTTATAACGTGAGTTATGGTCATCCTTCTTATCTTGATATATTAAACTCTGACAAAATCAAATATTGGTTTTGCACAAATCCCCCTAATATAGATCACCCAAAATTAATAGCGATGCCTATTGGGTTTGAAGAAAAAGAAAGAGCTGGTGGAGATCAACACATAATAAAAAAACATTGGGATAATAAAATACGATGGGAAAATAAAATTAATAAACTTTACCTATCTTACCATACTAAAGGAAACAATCCCAATAGAGATAAAAATATAAACTATTTAAGTTCTTTAGATTTCGTTCATGTAGAGAATGAAAAGATGCCTTTCGATGATTATTTAACTGAATTAGGTAAATACAAATATACAATATGTTTGGAAGGGTCAGGTTTTGATACTCACAGAAATTATGAGTCTCTGCTTGTTGGTTCTATACCAATTATGATAGATAGTAGCGTCAGACAAGTTTACAGAGATTGGGAGTTACCTAGCGTTTTTGTCGATAATTGGCAAGATATGTCTCATGGTTTGGAATTAGAAAAATACGATGCTTTAAATAAACTGGCTAAAAACACAAAATCTTTCCTAGAAATTTCTTCTCATAAAAATAAAATATTAGAATACTCTTCCTAAAAAAACAGAATACATCTGTGATAAATTATTATGCTTAACATATCTTTCGAAAAAAACCCTATCCTTTATAAAGATTACGAGGCTTGCCAAGATATGTTGGCTAGCGTAAAAGATGAGGATTATGAGTATCCAGAACATGTCACTCTATTTCATATATATACTGAATTCAGAACAGAAAAAGAGATAGAATGTCTAAAATCTTTTCTAGCCACACAGAACTTAGAAAAATGTAAGCTTATAATTTGGTCAGACTATGATATAAATGATAACGAGTTAATTAGACCATATAAACAATATCTAGATTTAAGGTTATGGGATGCAAAAAAAGAAGCTAAAGGCACTATGCTAGAGGGGATACCTCACTTAGAGGCTATGGATCATAAGCACTACTTGCAAAGTGATTTACTTAGAATATTAGCGTTGTATAAGTATGGAGGTGTTTGGGTAGATATGGATATAATCTTTTTAAGAGATTTTAAACCTATTCTCGATCAAGAATATATGTATCAATGGGGAGGCGATACAGATTTTGCTAACCAAGGTGCTTGCGCTACAGTCCTTGCTGGGTTTAAAGAGAGTGAATTTATGTTAAAATTGTTGCAGGGTGTTGTCGAATCAGAAATAATTCCTGCTACTACTGTATGGGGTAAAGATTTGTTCGCTTCTCTGTGGAAAAAATGGCCTAATTTTACTATTTTTCCGTCTCCCTTTTTTAATACTGAATGGTTGATTAGCAAGAAAGATATAAAGCTAAGTGAAGATGTCGAAAACGGTTGGTTTATAAACAATGATATAGGTGATAAACATTTATTTTTAGATTCTTTTGCTTGGCATTGGCACAACTCCAGCAAGAAAAACTTACCTATAGAAAAAGGTTCGAAATTTTATGCTTTACGAGAATTGACTAACAAAAAGCTCAGGGATAAAAAAATAATATAACTTCAATAAAAAAATGAATGTAGAAGTAGCTATTGGCGAGATCTTTGATAAGATAACTATCTTAGATATCAAGTTGGAAAAAATTAAAGATAAATCTCGATTATTTTATATTGAAAAAGAAAAAGATATTTTACAATCAGCTCTGTTGTCTGAAGATGTTAAGCTTGATTCTGGTCTATACCAAGACTTGCGTGAGATTAATGTAAAAATTTGGGACACAGAGGCTGGTTTTAGAGATAAAGAATCTAAGAAAGAATTCGATGATCAATTTATTGAGTTTGCTAGATTGAATGCTAAATATAATGATGAGAGGTTTGTTATGAAAAAAAAGATTAACGAACATTATAATTCTGACATAAGAGAACAGAAATCTTATAACGCTTTATATGAAGAAGATAATTCAAATTGAACCTTGGATTGACAAGCGGGAGCTTAAAGAGTTAAAAAGAGTCATTAAATCCACATTTGTCTCTGAAAATAAACTCAATGAAGAGTTTCAAGATTCTATTAAGAAAATAACAGGGTCTAAATATGCAGTCTCAATGACAAATGGCACTGCGGCTATTTTTTGTGCATTAAAAGCTTTAGGAGTGGGCGAAGGGGATGAAGTTATCATACCTAATCTTACTTTTATTGCTTCAGCTAATGCTGTTATTTTTGCTGGGGCTACTCCCGTCCTTTGTGACGTAAATGAAAAATCTTTGTGTATGTCATCGGAGGATGTCTTGAAGGTTATTACTCCAAAAACAAAAGCTATTATGCCAGTGCATCTTTACGGTCAAAGTTGCGATATGGACTCTTTGTTAGATTTGGCGAAGAAATTTAATTTAAAGATCATAGAAGATGCGGCTCAAGGTATGGGTGTTTTGTATAAAGGTAAACATGTAGGTACATTTGGTGATGTTGGTATATTATCTTTTTACGCTAATAAAACAATTACATGTGGAGAAGGTGGAGTAGTGTTGAGTGCAGACGAAAATATAATTCAAGATTGTTATAAGATGAAAAATCATGGCAGATCTAAAAAAGGGGTTTTTGTCCATGAATCTATAGGTTTTAATTTTTGCTTCACAGAAATGCAAGCTGCCATAGGGATTTCTCAATTAAAAAAATTAAAAAAAGTAATACATAAAAAGAATAAAATACACAATTTTTATCTTAAAAATATAAACAATAATCTTCTTCGCGAAATACCATTTGATGAGAATACCACACCCGTGCATTGGTTTACTTCTTTTTTGACGGATTATAAAGAAGATTTCAAAAAACATCTAGATTGTAATGGCATACAAGTAAGAGACTTTTTTTACCCGCTACATAAGCAGCCTTGTTATCAAAACTCAGACTTGGTGGATTGTTCTGCAGAGCTTCCAGTGAGTGAAAAACTTTATAATTGTGGAGTTTCCTTACCTTCGTCTTATAATATAACCAAAAAAGAACTAAGCCGTGTGTGCGAAGTAATTAATGATTTTAGGATATGATCAACTTAGTAAAAGACACTATATCAGAAGAAGAAATATTGGAATTGGTAGATTGGTTAAAAACTTCTCCTCAACTCACCAAAGGTAAACTTACTGAAAAATACGAATCCCTCTGGTCAGATAAAATAGGGTGTAAGTATTCTGTCTTTGTCAACTCAGGATCTTCAGCTCTTTTGATATCTATATACTCTTTGATAGAAAAAGGTCTCTTAAAAAGAGGAGATAGTGTCATAGTCCCAGCACTGTCTTGGGCTACAGATTTATCTCCAGTAATCCAGCTTGGCCTTAAACCAGTTCTTTGTGATTGCAATCTTAATGATTTATCGGTAGATCTTGATCATTTACAATATTTGACAGTTAAAGAAAAACCTAAAGCTATGCTTTTGGTATCTGTTCTGGGGTTAGTCCCTGAAATGGATCATATTGTAAACTTTTGTGAAAACAATGATATCATTCTCATAGAAGATGCTTGTGAATCTTTAGGTTCTTCTTATAAAGGCCGCAAACTAGGTAACTTTGGTTTAATGTCTTGTTTCTCTACATATTACGGCCATCATTTATCGACTATTGAAGGAGGTATGGTTTGCACTAATGACGAAGATCTTTTTAATTTGTTGAAGTCTCTAAGGAGTCATGGTTGGGACCGTGATATGAGCAATGAATATTCAGAGAAGTTAAGGAGAGAGTTTTCTATAGACAGTGAATTCGAATCACAATACAAGTTTTACTATTTAGGTTTCAACCTTAGATCTACAGATCTACAAGCTTTTTTAGGCATCAATCAACTCAAAAAGTTTGATAAAATAGTCGATAAAAGAAATAAGAATTATTGCCTTTATAGAGAAGCTTTAACTAATTCTTACTGGCAGTCTCCCGAATCAACAGAAGAAAAATATATTTCCAATTTCGCTTATCCCATCATTCACCCAAATAGAGATGTCATAACAAAAGAATTAAAAAATAATGATATAGCATCAAGACCTTTAATTTGTGGGTCTTTAGGGAAACAGCCTTTCTGGACAAAAAATTACGGCCCTTTAGATTTACAAAATGCTGATAAAATTAACGATTGGGGTTTTTATTTACCCAACAATCATGAATTAGAGCCAAGCGAAATAGAAAAAGTAAATAAAGTAGTAAAATCTGTGTGGTAATATATAATAATATGAAAAATTTAAAAGAGACTTACTATGGAAAAAAAATCGACCATATGAATATACTAAATATCGATGACGCGACTAAGTGGTTGCAAGGTAAATCATGTGTTGTGGTTACAGGGGTGACAGGTCAAGATGGTAGTCATATGGTAGACTACTTACTAAAGAATACAGATTATGTAGTTTTTGGATGTGTAAGGAGGTTGAGTGTTTATAATCATAAAAATATTTCTCACATCGATGACCAAAGATTTAAACTTATTAATTTTGATTTAACTGACGCAAACCTTATCTCTAGAACTATTGAGGCTCTTAAGCCTAAGTATTTTATAAATTTAGCAGCGCAAAGTTTTGTCGGGAGTAGTTGGGATTTTGCTTTGCAAACATGGGAGACTAATTGCACTTCAGTGCTGAATATTCTTGAGGCTATTAGGACACATACTCCTGAGTGTAGGCTCTATCAAGCTGGCTCATCAGAAGAATTTGGAGATGTCCTGACGGTCCCTCAAGACGAAAATCACCCTCCTAGACCGCGCAGTCCATATGGAGCTTCCAAATCTGCTTCTAGGCAGCTAATAAAAGTGTGGAGAGACTCTTATGATATCTTTGCTATACAAGGGTGGTTATTTAACCATGAAGGAATTAGGCGCGGTGAAGAATTTGTCACTCGTAAAATAACAACTAATGTCGCTAGAATAAAAAATGAATATTCCGAAGGCGATTTTTTACCTCTACAGTTGGGTAATATAGATGCTAAAAGAGATTGGAGCGATGCGGAAGATTTTGTGGAGGGGATTTGGTTAATGCTAAACCAAGAAGAACCTAAAGAGTATGTTCTGTCCTCCAATGAGACTCACACAATTAGAGAGTTCGTTGAAGAGGCTTTTGATTTTGCGGGGTTTGGTGCAGATAAGTGTCAATGGGTGGGAGAAGGTGTAGAGGAAAAATATATCCATGAAGATAAAGTCTTAGTTGAAATTAATCCTTACTTTTATAGACCTGCAGAGGTTGATTTGCTTTTTGGGGATTCGTCTAAAGCTCGTAAAGATCTAGGGTGGGAGCCTAAAAGCAGTTTTTTAGATTTGGTTAAAAAAATGGTTGACCATGATTTAGCGCATAGCTAGGCTTCGGCGTGAGCAAGCCTAAGCCTCTTAACAAAAGGGAGATAATCTTCCGATTAATAGAAGTCCCTGATAAGGGCAGGAGGGTATTTTTTGCTAGGGAGATGAAAATGCTTAACGATTTATGTGGTCGTTACTCTCAGGAATTTATGTCCATAGTCTCCTTCGATAAGAAATTTGATTCTTTAGCTTACTTAGTCAGCGATAAACTAAAAGGGACTCTAGACGAAAAGTTCAGAGCTTTTAATTTTAGAGTTGACTTATCGAAGTATAAGACCTATGATATAGGTGATAAAGTGGGACCAGATGGAGATGTGTCCCGCATCAAGAGAACCATAAAAGACTTTTTAAATGAGTGATAGCATAAACCCAGCAGGAATCCTTAACAATTTTCTTAAGGCTAATAAGACAGACCATTACAATTTCGAAGAGACTATAGATTATAAAGTATCTAGCGGCTCCCTGCAATTTGACATGCATCTGGGAGGAGGCTTCGGTCCTGGATTGCATCGCTTCACAGGAATCAACGAGGGAGGTAAGACATCAGAGTCTCTGGAGCTTATGAAAAATTTCTTGAAGACAATACCTAAAGCTAGAGGTGTTTACATTAAAGCTGAAGGAAGGTTGAGTCCAGAGATGCAAAAGAGAAGTGGAGTTAAATTCGTTGATCAGGACGAATGGAAAGAGGGGACTTGCTTCGTGTATGAGAGTAATATTTATGAATCAGCTATGAGTCTAATTAAGGAGCTTATCACAAATAATGAGGATAAGAATCTCTATTGTTTCATCGTCGATTCTATTGATGGCTTGATCAGGAGAGACGATAACAGTAAGAGTTTTGAGGACGCTAGTAAAGTTGCGGGAGGTGCATTAATCGCATCAGATTTTTGTAAAAAGACTAGTGTAGCTTTAGGAAAGCGTGGTCACATGGCCATCTTTATTAGTCAGGTCAGAGCTGATATCAAAATCGACCCATACTCCAAAAGCCCAATTCGACAAACTACTGCTACAGGTGGTAATGCGCTACTACACTTTGCTAACAACATTCTAGAGTTTGAGCCTAGATTCAAAGGGGATCTCATTTTGCAGAACCCTTCTATCAAGACTCCAGATGTTAAGAAGAACCCCATAATTGGTCATTTCGCTAAAGTAACCATCAAAAAATCTGCAAACGAAAAGACCAATACGACAATACCTTACCCAATTCGTTATGGTCGCACAGGAGGCACATCGATTTGGGTAGAGAAAGAAATTATAGATATGCTCTATGGATGGGAGTTTATCACTAAAGCTGGCGCTTGGTTAAAAGCTACAGATGATTTCATGGAGCTTCTAACTTCTAAAGGTTTTACTTTCCCAGAGAAGATTCAAGGCGAAGCTAAGCTGTTTAAGCATATCGAGGAAGACAAGGATCTCAGTGCATTTTTAATCGAGTATTTTAGAGAACAGGTCGCAGCTGTTGAGGCATGAAGTTCTTTGATGTAAATGGTAAAGAGCGCAATCTTAAAAACGCAAAGAAGTATTTAATAGATTGGGAAAAGCCTAGCCGTAGTAAATTCCAAACTACTGTAAAACAATTTCTTTACGACTATTGGAAGAATGATATAGTCTTCGAAGAGTTTAGGGTTGTTGGTAGTAGATTGTCTCTAGATTTCTATAACGCTAATAAAAAAATTGCTGTAGAAGTTCAAGGCGCACAACACACAAAGTTTGTGAAATTCTTCCACAAGAATCGCTTCAAGTATGCAGAGCAGTTAAAGAGAGACATGCAGAAGTTCGATTTCTGCAAAGCTAACGAAATTAAACTAGCAGAGATCTATCCTCAAGACGAGATACAAGCTTCAGTATTCAACAACCAAGATATCTATTTATGAATTTACCAGATGGTAGCGAAAATCCAGAGTTTTGTATCCCCATTGAAATGGTGGAAAAGATTTATGAATTGTCTGGTGGTGCTGATAAATATAAAGGTGTAATCTTGGCAGTCTCTTCGGAAAATGGAAAACCTCTGGTTTATTGCAAATTTGATTGCAGTATGACGGAGTTTGCCTTAACAAAGGCTTTAGAGAATCATTTAGAGAGTCCCCCTAAAGAACTAATTG
>Ga0181396_1000122_pt1 | contig 17748 bp, 25 predicted proteins | sample 19SPOviralmetaG_FD_130125 | JGI IMG/M metagenome (GOLD analysis project Ga0181396, IMG submission 130125) | Marine viral communities from the oligotrophic San Pedro Time Series (SPOT) site, San Pedro Channel, CA, USA - 19 SPOT_SRF_2011-01-11 | ecosystem: Environmental > Aquatic > Marine > Strait...
AACACTTTATGCTTTTACAACGGAACAAGTTGGCAAAAAGTTACAAGTGCAAATATGTAATAAATAAATTAATAAATAAAAAACAAAAATTATGATTACTTACGAATGGAATTGCAAAACAGTAGACTGCTATGTTGAAACGCAAGGCGAATCTGATGTAGTGTACAATGTGCACTGGATCGTAAACGGAGCTTCAGAGGCTTTAGATCCAGAAGGAAATCCTTACGTATCTACTAGTATTGGAACACAGGCTTTAAATATAGATGATATTACTGACTTTATACCTTTTGACCAGGTTACAAACGAAAAAGTTGTAGAGTGGACTAAAAGCGCAATGGGAGAAGAACAAGTAGCATCTATTGAAGCGGGTATTGCATCGGCTATTGAGTTACTTATAAACCCAGTTACTGTTACACTGCAGTTAGTGGATACTATGGACATACCTCAAGATTAATTAAAAAAAAACAATAAAAATGGGACAATACGCAAATCAGCCAGATTTTGGCACAGAAGCAGCTGCGGTAACTGCTAGTAATACTATAAGTAATGCAAAAGATTTAAAAGGTGCTTGCTTATACGTAGGAACTGGTGGTCACGTTAAAGTAATATTAGCGGGAGTAACCGGGGCTAGTGGGTCTGGTTTACCTACAGCTTCAGAAGCAGTAATTTTTAAGAATATACCAGATGGGTCATTTTTACCTGTAATAGTAAGTTACGTATTAGCTACAGGTACAACGGCTACGGATTTAATATCTATTAAGTAATGGGAGGTCAATCCATAGGCAATGGTATATGGTGGCCAATAACTAAAACGATTATACCAGGGTTAATAGCGAGGTTGTGCGCAAGGGCTACGTATTGTGAAAATAAATCTTGTACCACTGCGACATTAAAAAAATTAGAAAATATAACATAATATAACATGTCAAATCTACTGAAAAAAGCATCAATAATTACTACACCCACCGCCTATGATGACGGTAGAATTTTAAGTGTTAAGCCTAGCGAAAATTTATATGGCCCTGAACTTGTAACCAACGGAGATTTTAGTAATGGAACTACAGGGTGGAGTAGTCCAGATTATAATTCTACGTTGTCAATAGTAAATGGACAAATGAAAATTGTAAGCACCCTGTCCTTAGGTAGGGTATCACAAGCAATAACAACTGAAGTAGGTAAAAAGTATTTAATAAGTGCAACTACTACCAATATAGATAGTAGTACTGGTACTCAAATTAAGGTTTCTAATGCAGCTAATTTAGATGGTGCTACTTATAGTTCAGAATTTAATGCAACTACAAACCCTTTAACTATTACGCATAGATTTATAGCAACTGCAACAACAACTTATATAGGAAGTTCGCAAGGATCAAGCGTTGGACAATCTGCTTTATTAGACAATGTTTCAGTAGTAGAAGATTTAAGTGGAGATTTTGACTTTTCAAGAGGTAGTGCTGCGACAAGAGTTAATGCACAAGGTTTAGTAGAAAACGTACAGATACTATCAAGTGAATTAGCACAGAACGGAAACTTTAGTGAAATAGGTTCAGAAGAAGTATCTAACGGAAATTTTAGTCAAGAGGGTAGTGAGTTAGTTACAAATGGAGATTTTAGTAACGGTAGTACTGGTTGGGCAGGTGATGATGCAACTTTAGATGTAAGCAATAATACTGGGAAAGTAGTAGTAATATCTAATAGTGTAGCTGGTATAAAAACAAACGGGGTAAATAGCTTTATTCAAGATAAACAATATAAATTAACTTTTGATATTGTTAGTGCAACTGGCGGGTTAGTCAGTGGTACTATAAAAGAATATTCTAATTCAAATATTGTAGGTTCTTGGAATGGGATAGGCAGCTATACTATTTATTTTACATACCAAAGTTCATCATCGCAATTAAGATGGTTAAGTTCATCAAGCGTTGGGGATATATTAGAAATAGACAACGTATCAGTAAAAGAAGTCGGTCAAAATTGGACGTTTGGAACTGGGTGGAATATGGGAGATAGCAAAGCAACTGTTACAAATTCATCTACTTCAAGTATTTATCAAGATGTTTTGAATACTTCAAAATCATATAAAGTTACGTTTGAAATAACAGAAATAACAAGTGGTGGGTTAAGAATTGGAATAGGTCAAAATTTTAGTGATTATTTTACACAAGTTGGAACTTATACTTATTATGGACAATCATCCCTTGATACTCTTCTTAGAATAAATCCATCAAGTGGAACAAACGCTTCAATAGACAACGTATCAGTAAAAGAAGTAGGGCAAGATTGGGGCTTTACAAGTATTAAACTTATAGGAGCCAATACCTTTAAAAATACTGGTACTAATGGTAAACTTCAACAATCATATGCAAGTATTGTTGGTGCTAAATATAGACTTTCCTTTACTATAAATAGCGGAAATTGGAATGTGGTTGCTTCAACAGTTAATAATACTGCTGGAATTATTGAACAAACTGGAACAACATCAAATTCTGGAACGATTGAGTTTATAGCTGCTACAACAACAACATACATACTTTTATATAATATAGGTGCATCTGGTACAGAAGCAAGTATAACAAATATATCATTATTGCAAGTAACAGATGATACAGACTTACCAAGAATAAACTACGAGGGTTTCAGTTATCAAGATGTATTGGGGAGTGAACTTATTACTAATGGAGATTTTGCAGTAGACGGCAGTTGGGTTAAAGGCACAGGTTGGACTATAAGCGGTGGAAGTGCAAACGGCAGTAGCACAACTAGCGATTTATATCAAGAAAATGTAGTTGTAGCTGGTAAAAAATATAAAGTTACATACACTATTTCTAATTACGTTAGTGGCTCTGTAAGGGTTGAATTGCCAAATAATTCTTCCGCCGGAACAGAAAGGTCTGCAAATGGTACTTATACAGAAACAATTTTATCTGGAGGTACACTCGTTTTATTTGATGCAAGAACATCTTTTACTGGCTCAATAGACAACGTGTCAGTTAAAGAAATAACTGGTCAAGAAGTAGTGCCTAATAGTGGATGTGGAAGCTGGTTATTTGAACCACAGAGTACTAATTTAATAACTTATTCAATCGAATTAACAAATAGTAGTTGGGTAAAGACGGGTGTAGGAACTGGCTCTGCTCCAAGTGTAACATCTAATTATTCTATTTCTCCAGATGGAACACAAAACGCAGACAGAGTTATTTTTAATTTAAACGGAGGTTCTGCGAATGCAGATGTTTCTCAAGTTTCTGCAAGTCTTGGTTCAGTATCAAGTGCCAGTTATACTAATTCAGTTTACATAAAATCAAATACTGCAAATGATTATGATTTAGTTATCACTAAACCAAGTGGTGGTCATATTACTAAAACCATTACTACTAAATGGCAAAGATTTGATACTCCTGATACGAATGTAACTAATATAAGCTTTAGAATTAGATTAAGAGGAGATGAATCAACATCTAATTATGCAGATGTATCAATTTGGGGTGCACAATTAGAACAACAATCCTACGCAACATCTTACATACCAACAGATGGAGCAGCATCAACAAGGCTACAAGATATTGCAAACAATAGTGGTAATTCTACTTTGATAAATAGCACAGAGGGTGTATTATATGCAGAAATAGCAGCTTTAGCTAATGATTTAACAAATAGGTATATTACATTGTCTGATGGAACAAGCAATAATAGACTTATAATAAGGTATTCTAATGGAGCTAATAATTTACTTAATGTTCAATTTAGAGCAGGGGGAGTTGTTCAAGCAAATCTATCTAAAACACTTTCAAATATAACTGTTAGCAGCAAGGTAGCTTTTAAGTACAAACAAAATGATTTTGCTTTATGGGTTAATGGGGTTGAAGCTGAGACTGACACAAGTGGCTCTGTATTATCAGCTAACACATTAAATAAACTAAATTTTTCAGATGCTGGAGGAGGAGTGCCTTTCTTCGGAAAAAACAAAGCGATAGTAGTATTTAAAGAAGCATTAACAGATGCAGAATTACAAGCATTAACAACAATATAATATGAATATTTATAAAACAGTATTTGATACTGAAAAAAAAGGAAAAAACATTTTAATTCAAAAAGGTGTTTGGGAAGAAGTAATCGAGGAAGGTGTTACATCTATGCGATATATCAATGGGACAAAAGCAGTTGTTAATATTGGTAAGGTAGTAGAAGTACCAGCGGCTTATGATAAAAAAGGTAGGGTTATAAAACCAGCTATTTATTACCCAGGCCGGGCATACGATATAATGACAACAGATACATTAGATTTTGGAGATAAAGAAGTATATCCGGGAAATACATCTGCACATCAGTTTTATGGTTATCCACGCGGAGCGGAAGTACCCAAAGAAGATATAGCGGAAGAAGAAGAATAAGTCTCCGTTGTAATAAATAAGACATATAATTGTAGCTTTTACAAATTATATGTGATTATATAATAAAATCTAATTAAATGAATCAAATAGTAAAACAATTTAGCTTTGGCGACAAAGGTAGAGAAAAAGTGTTTAAAGGTATTGAAACACTTACAGAAGCTGTTGCCTCAACATTAGGGGGAGGCGGTGAATGTGTAATTTTTGAAGATGCTCAAGGAATACCTGTAATAACTAAAGATGGTGTAACTGTAGCGGAATTATCCGTATTATTAGATCCTGTTGAAAACATGGGAGCATCATTAGTTAAGCAAGCTGCTAGAAGAACGGTTGCTGAGGCTGGAGATGGAACAACAACCTCTACGGTATTAGCACATGCAATATTAAAGGAGTTTGCTAAATCACCTATGAAGTTTACTAGTAGGGAAAAAAGAGATGCAATAAACAGCATTGTAGATAAAACTTTAAAGCATTTAGAAAAGCAAGCTAAACCGGTTAATGGGGATATGATAGATGAAGTTGCTACAATATCAACTAACAACGATGCAGAATTAGGTAAATTAATTGCTGATGCTTATAGAGCTGTAGATCTGACAGGAGTTGTTATGATGGAAACAGCCCAAGACGGTAATACGAGCATCGAAATAGTTGAAGGTGTGCAATACGAAAAAGGATTTACAAATAATCATTTTGTAACTAACCACGCAAGTAATACAGCAGAGTTAAGTAACCCTAAAATATTGTTAGTAGATTCAGCTGTAGATACTATTAGACAAATACAAACCATACTAGAGTATGTTATAAAGAATAACCTACCCTTACTTATAGTCGGTGATGTTGACGCTAAAGTTGCAGCAGCACTTGCAATGAATAAAAATAAAGGCTCTATAAAAGTCAATATAATTCCAGCTCCCACACATGGAGTAAATAGAAAAGAAATATTTGACGATTTAGCTTTGCTTACAGGAGCTACTGTAATAAGTGAAAACTTAGGTGATGATTTAGACCTTATTGATTTATCATGTTTAGGTACTTGCGTAAAAGCCGTATCTACATTTAAAGATACTGTTTTTCAAATAGCTGATGAACAATCAGAAGATATTAAACTAATTATTGAAAGCATAAAAGAACAATTGCTTATAGAGAGCAATCCCAACAAAGTAGTTAAGCTTGAAAAAAGATTAGCTATGCTAGCTGCAAAACTTGCAATAGTAAAAGTTGGAGGTAATTCTGAGGTTGAATTAAATGAAAAGAAAGATAGAGTAGAAGATGCAATATGCGCAACTAAAGCTGCTATAAAAGAAGGTGTGGTTGCCGGTGGCGGAGTTGCACTAATTAATGCAATCCGAAGTATAAAACCAAAGTCATCTAGCGAAGAGCTAGTTATTGAAGCTTTGTATTATCCTTGCAAAACAATTATGAAAAATGCAGGATTAGAATATGAGCCCATAAATAAAAAAGACTTTGGGGTTAATGTTGAGACTGGAAAAACAGTAAATATGTTTAAAGCAGGTATTATAGATCCTGTATTAGTTACCAAGTCGGCATTAAAGAATGCTGCCTCAGTTGCTTCGACTATTTTGTCTACCAACTGTGTTATGTCTAACGTAAGAGGATAATATGAACGCAATAGGTAGAAACATAATAATAAAAAAATTAAAAGAAGGTGTTACTAAAACTAAAGGGGGTTTACTCCTTGCTGAAACGCACCGTGAGGATATAAGATACGTAGAAGCCACTGTGGTGTCTACAGGGTCTGAATGTGCGGGAATAAACAAAGATGATGTTATATACTATGATAGGCACGCTGGCCATAAGATAGAACTAGATAAAGAAACCTATCACGTTATTAAAGCACAAGATGTAGTATTTGTTTTATGAGAAAGTTAACAGGTCAAGAATTAAAAGAAATAGGACTGTTAAAACATTATAGAGTAATACGAAGATGGGCTTGCAAAAAAACAGGTTTAACCGATGCTGATCTAGAACTTTTAATATATTTCGATTGTTTAGGTAAGTTTACAAGGAAAGACTTTGAAGATGGTATACTTATTTACTCTTGGGATAATAGGAGGTGGAATAGGCTGCTTAAAGAAGGCTGGATAGTCAAATGGAGGGGATACAACGGAGCTGATAAAACTTATAGTATATACGAAATCAGTTTTAGAACAAAAAATATAATACAACAGATTTATAGGATAATGCTCGGCAAAGAAGATATACCAACTTCTAAAAGACGTAATCCAGCAATGAAACGAATTTCTTACAGTGATAAAACTTTAGCCACTGCTATAGAAAAAATTAACAAAGATAAAACAAGATAATTATGTCAGGAATAACGTCAGCGGTTGGAGCAATGGGAAGTTTTTTTGCAGATAACCCAGCAATTAAAGCCATACAACAGGCTCAAAAAAGAACGGAAGCTCAACCAGCAAGTCAAACAGCCGGAGTAGCTGGAGTCGCTCCTGTGTCGCCAGCGCCAGCAACAGATGCAAGCGCGTTAGAAGCTAGAATAGCCGCTTTGGAATCGGGGAACAGCTCGTCCGCACCATCTTCTATGGCTCCTCAAGCTATGGCTGTTGGCGAAAATATTTACGGTTCTCAAGAAGCAAGAAATAGATCTATTGATCCTAACATTTTTAACAGAAGATTTAATTAATAAACGATATGGAATATACAAAAAACACAAATCCTAGCCCCCCGGGTAATAGCCCTAAGGGAGTAGGTGAAAGCGCTTTATGGGACGGACCCTTAAGTCAAATGGGAAGACCTCACGGAAAAGGATCTTCATCAGGAATAAAAGGAATGCAAGTACTAAAGTATCCTAGTAGCTACGAGTCTAAGCCAATCACAGAGTGTGCTAAGAAAGGGCGATACAATGAATCTTACTAAAAATTTTAACAAGTCGGAGTTTGAATGCAAGTGTGGGTGTGAAATGCCGGAAGAGGTATTATCTGAAATAACTAAACTTGCTGGCAATCTACAAGTCATTAGAGACTTTATAAGAAAGCCTATGACTTTAACAAATGCTTACAGGTGTCCAAAGCACAACAAAGAAGTAGGAGGCGTACCTAACTCTCAGCATATATTAGGTAAAGCTTGTGATATTCAAGTAAATGATATGTCCCCTAAAGAAGTGTTTGATACTATAGCAACCTTAATCGAACACGGTCATATATCCGAAGGCGGATTAGGATTGTATAATACTTTCGTGCATTACGACATAAGAAAAACTAAAGCCCGTTGGGATAAAACATCAAAATAATGGCAACAAAAAAAGCAGCACCAAAAAAACGAGGTAAAGCTCCTTCCCGTAAAAAATCAGAGGGCAACTACGCAAAAGTAAAAAAGGGAAAAGGTACAGGTAAGAAAGCTGGTGGCGGAATGACCGCTAAAGGAGTTGCCAAGTACCGTAAAGATAATCCTGGCAGCAAATTAAAAACTGCCGTGACTACACCTCCTTCAAAACTTAAGAAAGGTAGCAAGGCTGCTAAAAGACGTAAATCATTTTGCGCGAGATCCAAAGGTTGGACGAGTGAAAGAGGATTAGCTGCACGAAGAAAATGGAACTGCTAATATGAAAAATAAAAAAAATTGCGGTTGTCTTAGCAAATATATGAAGCCTTCTATTAAAGGTGTAAAAGGCTCAAAAGGAAGAAAAGGCTGGGACGCAAAACCAGTATTTAGAATAACCAATCCCGGTAGAAGATGAAAAACAAAACAAATAAAGACGCTTGTTATTACAAGATAAAGGGAAGCTATAAGGTATTTCCATCTGCGTACGCTAGCGGTGCAATTGCAAAGTGTCGTAAGAATAAAGGGAAAAAGTAATGGCTGTTCGTAAAACAAAAAAAGGAGCGGCACTAAAAAGGTGGTTTAAAGAAAAGTGGACCGACGAAAAAGGTAATGTTTGTGGATCTACAAAAAACAAAAAAACCAAAAAGTGCAGACCCTCTAAAAGGGTAAGTTCTAAAACCCCAAAGACCTGGAAAGAAATGTCTCCAGCTGAAAAGAAAAAAGCTGTAGCGGAAAAGAAAAGAACAGGTATGGGTAAAAGAACTTCCTCCCTAAAAAGAAAAAAGAAATGAGTGACAATCCTAATTTAAGAAAAAACGGTGGGGACGGAACGTTTGTGGGCAATGCTCTAAGAACTATAGCCGGCGTTACGCCAGATATACTTAACATAGTCGGTACTCTTACCGGGGCGGAAGGTTTTAATAAACTAAGTGACGCAATAAGAGGTAGTTCAAGTATATCTCCAGAAGATAAAGATGTATTACTAAAAGAGCTGGAAAAAGACATTGTAGTAGAACAAGAAATATCTAAACGTGAAGTTGAAATAAGTAAGCGCTGGGAGTATGATATGAAATATGGAAGTTGGCTAGCGAGAAATATAAGACCTTTAGTAGTTGCTAACTTTACATTCCTAATAGATATAGTAATTATAACTTCGCAATGGGGCAGACCTTTGGCTGAAGCATACTTACCTCTTTTAATGACAATGGGAGTTACCGTAATAGGTGGTTACTTTACACTAAGAGAGTACGGAAAAACAAAACAAAAATAAAATTATGCCTTACAAAAAAAAGCCTACAGCTAAAACAATAAAACAATCCCGAGCTAGAAGAAACCAGACCCTTGTCCCAAGCATGAGCAGAAGAGCTTACGACAAGCAGTTTTCTACTACAAAAGGGCATACTAATAATGCAAAAAAAAGAAAAAAATCATGAACAAGTACGACAAAAAAATGATGCATGAAAGAGAACTAATCTACGATGCAAAAGGACAACTTCACCGAGCTGACAAAAAATATAAAGCTGGTGATAAAAAAGCAAAACAAACAATGATTCACGACCGTGAATTAATATACGATGCTAAAGGAGCTATTCACCGAACTGATATGGCTAAAAAGGGAGGACACCCTATCCATAAGCACATGAGAAAATAACAGATAGGACTGTACAAACCTAAATAAACATAAACATAACCATAAACAAAAACAAAAACAAAATGGCAAAATTCATTAAATTTAACGTAAAAAATTCAGCAGCTGTACAGCCACTAGGACCAACAGAAGGAATCTTAGTAAATGTTGAAGACATCACAAAAGTAACTGCAACTGGAGCAACAGGAGCGAATGCTAAAACCTTAGTAATAGGTTTAACTGGAAGAAATTCTGAGGCTGGTTACAAAACTTTAACTTTAGCTGTATCTACTAGTATTTCTGCTGCAGTTAATCCAACATTAACATCAGGTAATGCTAACCCGTTAGTATCTGCGGTAAGATCCGCAATGACTGCTAACCCAGGAGGAGTAGTTGCTACGGTTAATGTAGGAGTTGACAATGCTGCTGCACCTAAGCAAATGTATTTTAGAACTGCAACATTTGCATAATAAATTAAATATAGTCTTGCGGGATTAATATCTCGCGAGGCTATTATTAATAATACAAATATTGCTTATAAAATTAACAATTAAATCTAATCAAATGAAAAATTTATTTATCACATTATTATTGCTGGCATCAAGTCAATTATTTGCGCAACAAGAATTAAGTGGGCTATGGGAATGCGAAGATTCTTCTTATTTAACTACAATAGTGGCTTCAGAATACGCAGTTTTGGATGTGTTTAATACAAGCTTTGAAGAGCACAGAGTAATACCAGAAAAAATAATAAATTATAAAAACAACAAATTAATAACTAACCTAAAAAATACTCACAACGGATATTCGGTAAGTATTGAATACTCATTACAAAATGATGATACCATTTTATGTACTTACACTGGAGACCTTACGGGAGATTTTATATTAACTAGATTAAAATAAAAAGCTATGGCATATATGCAAAAACCCGGTAGAGCTCCGTTAGAAAACAAAAACTTTGAAGCTTTAACCAATGGTACATCTTTAAAAAATGATAATGACAAGAAAGATCCAAAAACGGGTAAAAAGAAAACAGTAAAATCTTATAACGTAAAAACCGGTAAAGAATCTCTTAAAAAAGTTACAGCTAAGTCTGGAGACGCTGAATTATCTAAAGAACTAGGAGGCACTTTAACTTTTGAAAGTGCAGATCAAAGCAAAAAATCTTTAACAAAAAAGAAGTCGGACCCAAAAACAGGGGGAGGAGTAAATAAAAGTACTACAGCTACGAGGGCTACTTATGGCGCTCTTCCTAAAGGATTTAAAGGTAGAGCAAAAGATAAAAATAACAAAATAGTAGACTTCTCAACTAGTAATAACGATTCAAGAAGAAAAGAAAAGTTTAGATTATATTAAGAATTATTAACAATTAAATTAAATTAAAATGAGTAAAGTAAAAGAAATGAAATCAGAAAATCTATCAATCAGTAAGGAACAACTAGAAAAAGTACAAGTGTTGCAAAGTGATTTGCAAAGGTATTGTGCTCATATTGGAGGACTAGAGGTTGAAAAAGCAAAAGCAATTTATCGGATAAACATGCTTGAAAAAGACATGGAGGATTTTAAAAAATCCATAGAAGATGAATATGGTCCTATTAATATTAATTTAACTGATGGTACTTACGACAAAGTAGAGCCCACAGACAAAGAATAGGGTTATGAGCAATATTATAAGAAAGATAAGCATAGGTGCCGACTACAAGAACGAAGCAATGCATTACTCTGTTAAGCAGACAGTTTACGGTGGGCATGAAATTTCTCATATAATATTTGAAGAGTCAGATAATTCTTATAATATATTTATAAAAAAAGACAACGAGGTAATGCCATGGAAGAAGTTTAATTCTAACATGGCTATATCCGTTGAGTATGACTTAGAGTACTAATGAGAAGTATATACGATTTTATCATAAAGCCTGTAGGGCAAAGGTATGATAATCAGGTTAAGGTTGGAGGAGTGGACCTTATAACCAACACTTCTATAGAAAGTTTTAAACACGTTAATAATATAGCCGAGGTTGTAGAAACCCCCGCAGCATTTGCGACACCAATAAAAAAAGGTGATCTAATAGTCGTTCATCATAATGTGTTTAGAGTTTTTTATGATATGAAAGGGCTTAAAAAAAATAGTAGATCGTTTCTTAAGGACGGGCTTTTTATGTGTGCAATAGATCAAATATATTTGTACAAGAATAAAAAGAATTGGAAATCATTCGGCGATAGATGCTTTGTTGCTCCGGTCAAAAATAAAGACCCTTTTAGCAGCGATAAAACAGCTAGCCTTATTGGTATACTAAAAATAGGCAATAAGTCCTTAAAACGCGCTGGAATCATTCCAGGAGACATAATTGGTTTTACACCTAATAGCGAATGGGAATTTGTTATAGACGATCAGATTATGTACTGTATGAAATCAAATGATATTGTTATAAAGTATGAACTCGATAGAAACGAAGAAGAATATAATAGCCGCTGGGCGGGAAGCAATTAAAGAATTAGTAAAGGTAGCAAAAGAAAAGATCGTTGACTCAGAAGAAGATATATCTGCTGACAGACTTAAAAATGCTGCCGCTACTAAAAAGCTTTGTATATTTGATGCTTTTGAAATATTAAGCAAAATTCAAGAGGAAGAAAGTATGATTGCTGAATCAAACAATAAAGCAAATAAGCCTGCGTTTAAGGGGTTTGCAGAAGGGAGATCTAAGTAATGGCGTACGAACAAACTTTATACAGGGTTGTAAAAGATCATATTAAACCAGCTGTCATTAAAAAGAAAAACCGATATTCCAAATGGGAGTACGGATATAATGCTGAGTACGATACCGTTATAATTAGTAAAACAGGTAAGATTGGTGAGATCTATGAAGTAAGTGGTATAATGATTGCTTTACCTAAATCGGAAGGCGCAAAAGACCTAGGTGACGGCAAATGGAAAGCTGTAGAATATCCTAAGTCATTAAAAAAAATTAAAAGTGTTCAAGATTGGAACGCTTATCCAAATAGTTTTAAAGAACAATGGCACCCATATATAGATGAAGAATTTGAAAGACGCGAAAAAGGTTTTTGGTTTATTAATAAAGGTAAGCCTACTTACATTACTGGTACTCACTATATGTACTTGCAGTGGTCCAAAATTGATGTCGGATTACCGGACTTTCGAGAATCTAACAGATTATTCTACATATTCTGGGAGGCCTGCAAAGCGGATAGGAGATCGTACGGTATTTGTTACCTTAAAAATCGACGCTCTGGATTTTCATTCATGTCGTCGGGAGAAACAGTTAATTCAGCTACGATATCTTCAGACTCTAGATTCGGTATATTATCTAAATCAGGTGCTGACGCCAAGAAAATGTTTACAGATAAAGTTGTACCGATCTCGGTAAATTATCCTTTTTTCTTTAAACCAATACAAGACGGTATGGACCGTCCGAAAACAGAACTAGCATACAGAGTACCCGCTTCTAAATTTACGAGACGTAAGTTAGAAGAAAACCAAGCAGCCCAGGAGCTTGATGGATTAGATACAACTATTGACTGGAAAAACACAGGTGATAACAGTTATGATGGTGAAAAATTAAAACTACTTGTTCATGACGAATCAGGCAAATGGGAAAAGCCAACTAATATACTTAACAACTGGCGAGTAACAAAAACTTGTTTAAGATTAGGTAGTAGAATTATCGGAAAGTGTATGATGGGGTCAACATCAAACGCTCTAGACAAAGGAGGTAAAAACTTTAAAAAACTATACGACGGCTCGGATGCGTCGGCAAGAAATAAAAATGGGCAAACTAAAACAGGTTTATACAAATTGTTTATTCCTATGGAATGGAATTATGAGGGTTTTATTGATCAGCATGGCTATCCTGTGTTTGATACTCCAACGAAAGAAACATTAGATCCTCAAGGTAATATTATTACAGAAGGGGTTATACAACACTGGGAAAATGAGGTTGAAGGTTTAAAAGACGATGCCGATGCTTTAAATGAATACTACCGACAGTTTCCCCGTACGGAACAACACGCTTTTAGAGATGAAGCTAAACAATCTATATTTAATCTTACAAAAATTTATCAGCAGATAGATTACAACGAAGAATTGAAGAACTCTGCTATGGTTACTCAAGGTAACTTTCAGTGGGAAAACGGAGTTAAGGATACTAGAGTAATGTTCTATCCTAATAAAAATGGTAGATTTTTTATTACTTGGGTTCCTGATCAAGAACAACAAAATAACTTAATAATAAAAAATGGCATTAAATATCCTGGTAATGAACACATGGGAGCTTTTGGATGTGATAGCTATGATATTAGCGGCGTTGTTGGTGGTGGCGGATCTAACGGATCGCTTCATGGATTAACAAAGTTTTCAATGGAAGATGCTCCGCCTAACCATTTTTTCCTTGAGTATATTGCAAGACCATCAACAGCAGAAATGTTTTTTGAAGACGTGCTAATGGCTTGTGTTTTTTATGGAATGCCTTTGTTAGCAGAAAACAACAAACCTAGATTGCTTTATTATTTAAAGCGTAGAGGATACAGAGGTTTCAGTATAAACCGACCAGATAAAACATATAATAAATTATCTATAGCTGAAAGAGAAGTGGGCGGAATACCTAATTCAAGCGAAGATATAAAACAAGCACACGCTTCGGCTATTGAGACATATATAGAAGATTTTATAGGAGAAAAGAAAGATGGATATGGGGATATGTATTTACAAAGAACTTTAGAAGATTGGGCTAAGTTTGATATAAACAATAGAACTAAGCATGATGCTTCGATAAGTTCAGGGTTAGCTTTAATGGCTTGTAATAAACATAGGTATAATCCTAAAGGTATAACAAAAATTAAATCTTATTCTTTGGGTTTTAAAAAATATAATAACGAGGGAACTACTTCAAAAATAATATAATAAATGAATATAAGTACAAATACTAATAGCTCATTCCCGGATCAGGTTGTAAGTGATGCAGAGAAAGCAACGTGGGAATACGGGCTTCAGGTTAGTAGAGCTATTGAGCAAGAATGGTTCAATTACGGTGGAAGTGGTTCAAACCGTTACGCTACAAACTGGAATAATTTTCATAATTTAAGATTATATGCCAGAGGAGAACAAAGCGTACAAAAGTATAAGGATGAGTTAGCTATTAACGGCGATTTGTCTTACCTTAACTTAGATTGGAAGCCAGTTCCTATACTTTCTAAGTTTTCCAACATAGTTGCCAATGGTATAACACAAAAGCAGTATGACTTAACTTCTTATGCTCAAGATCCAGAATCTTTAAAGAAAAGAACTGATTTCGCAGAAGATTTGTTGTTTGATATGCTTACCAAAAATGAGCAAGCTGAAGCTTCTCAAGTTATAGATATAAACTTAAGTAGATCTAATATATCACCAGACAATTTACCTGAGTCTTTAGAAGAAAGAGATCTTCACATGCAGCTTAGTTACAAACAAGCTATTGAAGTGGCAGAAGAAGAAGCTATTAATACTGTATTAGCTACTAACGAATTTGATTTAACTAAATCTAGAGTAAATCAAGATTTGGTTAATATAGGAATAGGGGTAACCAAAACATCGTTTAATCCAGCTGAAGGCATTGTAGTAGATTACGTTGATCCTGCTTATTGCGTTTGGTCTTACACGGAAGATCCTCACTTTGAAGACATATATTACGTAGGCGAAGTTAAATCTATAACTATACCAGAGCTTAAAAAAGAATTTCCTAATATATCGGACGAAGAGTTAGAAAGAATTCAAGACATGCCAGGTAATCGAAGAATGATTCGAGGTTTTGAAAGCTATGATTACAATACTGTTCAAGTATTGTATTTTGAATACAAAACATATACCGACCAAGTTTTTAAAATAAAGAAAACAGATTCAGGTTTAGAAAAGGCAATTGAAAAAACTGATCAGTTTAATCCGCCTCCTAATGATAACTTTGAAAGAGTTTCAAGATCTATAGAGGTATTATATGAGGGAGCTAAGATAATTGGGACAGATATAATGCTTAAATGGGAAATGTCAGAAAACATGACACGACCAATGGCGGATACCACCCGCGTAGAAATGAGTTATTCCTTATGTGCGCCAAGAATGTACAAAGGTAAAATACAATCTTTAATAAGTAAATGTGTAGGTTTTGCCGACGTAATACAACTAACTCATTTAAAAATACAACAAGTATTATCCAGAATGGTTCCCGATGGTATCTTTTTAGATATGGACGGTTTAGCTGAGGTTGATTTAGGTAATGGAACAAACTACAATCCAGCTGAAGCATTAAATATGTATTTTCAAACCGGTTCTGTTGTGGGTAGATCCCTTACTCAGGATGGAGACATGAATAGAGGTAAAGTTCCTATTCAAGAACTGTCTTCGTCAAATGGAATGGGTAAAATACAATCTCTTATTACAGCATATAATTACAATATGCAAATGATTAGAGATGTTACTGGATTAAATGAAGCAAGAGACGGATCTTTACCTTCTGCTGATTCATTAGTTGGTCTGCAAAAAATGGCGGCTAATGCTTCTAATGTAGCTACTAAGCATATACAAGATGCTAGTCTTTTCTTAGCACTTAGTACTTGTGAAAACATTTCTTTAAAAATAGCTGATGTATTAAATTTTCCTCTTACTAAAAATTCTTTAATGAATAGTATATCTACTTTCAACGTAGAAACTTTAAAGGAAATAGAAAATTTAAATCTTCATGACTTTGGAATATATTTAGAAATGGAACCAGATGACGAAGAAAAAGCTGAATTAGCGGCTAATATAAATGCTTCATTGCAACAAGGCAGTATTGATATAGAAGATGCTATTGATATACGTGAAATTAAAAACCTTAAGCTGGCTAATCAAATGTTAAAGCTTAAGCGTAAGAAAAAGTTAGAAAGAGAACAAGCCGTAACTCAACAAAATATACAAGCCCAAGCGGCAGCGAACGCTGAAGCTTCTGAAAAAGCCGCAATGGCGGAAGTACAAAAACAACAAGCTCTTACATCTGAAAAAGTTGCTATTGAACAAGCTAAATCGCAATTTGAAATACAAAGAATGGAAAGAGAAGCTCAAATTAAAAAGCAGTTAATGGCAACTGAATTTGAGTATAATATGCAATTAGCTCAAGCTCAAATAGGAGCCACTAAACAAAAAGAAGCGGAAATAGAAGATCGTAAAGATAAACGAGTAAAAATACAAGGCACTCAGCAAAGCGAACTTATACAACAAAGACAAACAGAAGGTATGCCTAAAAACTTTGAATCACAAGGCAATGATGTGATGGGGGGATTTGATTTATCTTCGTTTGACCCTTCTTAAATAAGTATTTAATAATTATATAATATTATATCATGAATGAACAAGTAAAAACGGAAGGATCTTTTAAGATTCAATCCAAGCCAAAGCTAACCGATGAACAGATAGCGGCTAAAAACAGGGAACCTTTAATAGATGTTCCCAGTAATGTAACCCGAGTAGTAATTCCTAAAGAAGAAAAAGATGCCGTTCAAGAGCCAAGCTCAGATGGTGTGGATGAGAATAAACAAGCCGAAGATGTACAAGAAGTGGAGGAAGGAACATCCGAACCAGTCATTAAAGAAATTACCGAAGAAGAAGAAGAACAAGAAATAAAAGCTGAAGAAACAGCTATAGAGCCAGTTCCTGTTCAAAATGATTTACCAGAAAATATAAATAAACTGGTAGATTTTATGAGAGAGACAGGAGGCACTATGCAGGACTACATAAGACTAAGTACTAATTATGAGGATGTTGATAGAGATGTTCTTGTAAAAGAATATTATAAAAGCACTAAACCTCATTTGTCACAAGAAGAAATCGATTTTATGATCGAAGATACTTTTGCATTTGATGAAGATATTGATGAAGAGCGAGACATCAAAAGAAAAAAACTCGCATATAAAGAAGAGGTTTCAAAAGCACGTAAGTTTTTAGAAGATACTAAGGAAAAATATTATGACGACATCAAGTTGAAGTCGCCTAGTCTTTCGGAGGATCAACAAAAAGCGTCGGACTTTTTTAATCGATATAAGGAGGATCAGGAAAGAAACTCCCAGAATCATGAGAAGTTTAAAGCTCAAACTGAACAATTATTCAATAAAGATTTCGAAGGTTTCGATTTTAGTTTAGGAGAAAAAAAGTTTAGGTATGGAGTACAAAATGCATCTCAGGTGGGAGAAAAACAATCGGACATCGGCAATTTCGTAGGGAAGTTCCTTGGGGAAGATGGTACGGTTAAAGATACTAAAGGGTATCACAAAGCTTTATACGCAGGAATGAATGCTGATAAAATAGCAAATCACTTCTACGAACAAGGCAAAGCAGATGCTATTAGAGATGTTGTAAACAAATCTAATAATACATCTACTGAAGCTAGGAAAGCAGCACCAGTTGAAAGTGCT
>Ga0181396_1000132_pt1 | contig 17483 bp, 25 predicted proteins | sample 19SPOviralmetaG_FD_130125 | JGI IMG/M metagenome (GOLD analysis project Ga0181396, IMG submission 130125) | Marine viral communities from the oligotrophic San Pedro Time Series (SPOT) site, San Pedro Channel, CA, USA - 19 SPOT_SRF_2011-01-11 | ecosystem: Environmental > Aquatic > Marine > Strait...
ATAAGGGAATACCTATTCATTCACCGTAGTAAATGGTGCATATATTAAGTAATAAACCAAGACATTTCGGTTGACAACACCATGCATATAGTGTATACTATACAGTATAATATGAGAATAACCGAAAAGGATACTATGAGATATATATGGATGATACTAATAGGATTAAGTGTGTATTGGATACTTAGTTCATTTGCTACTACTATGGGACTATAATGAATAAGTTTATTACTACTACTGCGTATAGTATACTATGCATTGTCGCTGTTACATGGATGGTTCTAATGATTTGGTTGGGTTTTAGTATACTGGATAGGCTTACTTATATAGCCGAAAGTTCAGACTATCATATACAACTATTAGATAACATATGGGGCGAAATGGAACCCATTGGTGATCTAGGTTTAATAAGCAAAGGCCGGAGTTTTAGTTGTGAAGTAAGTTAAAAAAGGGTTGACAAGACTTCTTACTTGTCGTATAATAAGTGTATAAATTGAAATAGATTAGAGGGTATTGCGATGACTGTATTAGAAAGAACTGTAACGGGCGGAGATATTGTATGGGAACTGGATTCAAATGAGTTCAATGTGCCAGACGGTGAGTATCGATTCCGTGCTACTATGTTTGATTACAACAACCGATCAGCCGACAATGTGTTCATGATATGGGAAAGCCATTTGCCTGTTACTGTGAATCAAGGCTATATGAATAAAGAACAAGCACTAGATGCCGCGGCTCATATCATTGACAAGTGCGGTTATTGGGGTGTATTCCTGGAATCAATTGAGTTTGATGAAGCGTCTAACACATTTGATATCAGCATAGGATCATAATATGAAACAATTAAAACGAGAACTTGATGAAATAGATCAAGAAAGCGTTCGAGAATACTTAGCCCGTGGTGGTAAAATCACGGTATGTGAAGCTGGTGCCCGCACTGAGAACATTCAGGTGGGTCAATGGACACGCAATCGCAGGCGTAGTCCGTCTAAAAGCCCACCAGCCACTAAAGAATAGGCAACTATTCAACTCTCCATCTGGGAGATCAGTGTAGTACGCTAGGTTGCTACAGTGTAGAAACGGTCACCTTCCCTTGTGTTTAGGGGTTGGCTCCTTAACTAACTATACTAACCCCATTGTGTTGACCGTGCAATGGGGTTTCTTTATGGTTCATCATCAAACATATATATGATATCATATATATGACCTGGCCCCTAACACCAAGATGTCTACTGTAATGGCCAACCTTCTTGCCGAATAACGAACAATCTATATGAATACCAAGACATTTCGGTTGACAAACCTTAATTAATCATGTATAATATAACTATATTAAACAATAAAGGAGTACCTTTTATGACAGTAACAGACCAAATGCTTAATGATACTATGGGAATGATTCACAATATGAACCCAGATCAAATCGCCAGTGTAGTTGATGCTATTAAACTAAGACGCAATCGTATTAATAAACAAAGCATTAACACTATACAAGTAGGTGATAGGGTACAGTTTACTGGACGAGGTGGTAGTACTGTTAAGGGTAGTGTTACCAAGAAAGCTATCAAGTTCGTAACAGTAGACACTGGTGCTCAGCGTTGGAAGGTTCCAGCTAACATGTTGGAGGTACTATAATGCGTAAGGCTATAGCAGTAGATGATGCAGTAACATTCACTAACAGTGCCCAAAGAACGATTAACGGATGGGTTACTAAGGTAGAAGGACCCTGGGTTACAGTATGGGAAACAGCTGGTAGTTGTTATAAACTTCCTATTAGTGCTGTGAGTAGGCGCAAAGAAGATGCATAAGTAGACTTTATATAAGTATTCTCAAAACATATATAGGGATTCTTCAAACGAATCTCTATATTTTTCTGATCTGAAATAATATTCTTGAATGGTAAAATCACGGTGGTCTAATGACACAGCTACGGTCTGGTGAAAAAAATGAATGGCGCCCAACAAAAATCTGTATTTTTTTACCAGATTACGCACAAACCATTTCTTGATTATATCTCACAGCTCTAAACCATAACGCATTGTGCATAGCACAGTGTGTACAAGGGATATGCTTAGACCTTGATTAACTGTATACTAGGTTGTTACTACTATGTGTATTGTTCCTACTAAGGGTATTACTACTATAGTCTATACTATACGCATTACTACTATACGGTTTGACACTTTCGTCTTTTAGCATATATAGTTTGATCTCTTTACTAGTGTTATTAAAATTTTTACGCAGTAATTTTTTCGGAGATTTAGTGTAAGGTTTTTTTTGATATTCGTCTGTTACAGTACGCTTAGTGTTGTAACCCGCGATGTCTACGCTTGTGCTTGTTCATACTACTTGTTTTCACTCTGCTGCGTCTAGCACTACCACTACTATGTTTAACTACAGGTTCGTGTGCTATATAGTGTTTGAACTTTTTCATATGCTTTACTTAGCGTGAGAATGTGTTTGAAATGTGTAACACTCATTGCTTTTCACTTGTAGGCCGCTAGACTTTGACACTAGTACTAGTCATTTAAGAACCATTTACCGCATTATCGAGACTACAGCTAGTACCATAATTCATTGTGGCACCTACTATAGGTCATTGTAGAGTTAGGGTGTGTTTAAAGGGTGTTAAAAATTTTTTAAGCAGAGCTTCGCTGTGCCTAGGGTTGATACACTAGCAATCGCTACCACAACAACTCTATAGTACCAAGATATCTAGAATCATACACTATATAGTTAACATCAACTAGAATAGTAGTAAATACTACTAATAAAACAGTATATGTGAATCCCTCGGAAAGACTATACACTAAACGGAGTATAGATTATGAGAGCATTACATGTACACTTGTACAAGAGCATCAGCTATCGCATATTAAGTGTGATAATAACATTTGCTATAAGTCTAGCACTAACAGGCAATTTAAGTATGGCCAGTAGTATAGCAAGCATAGACGCAGTTATAAAGTTTGTGGTATATTTTTTACACGAACGTGCCTGGGGAAAGGGCATAAGGTATTGGAAGAATAGATCATGAATGAATTATTTCACGCCCACCCTGGTTTGTATATACTAGGATTGATGTTGTTGGCAGGTTGTTTGTTTCGTTATGTGTGGAAACATGAGAAAGCAACAAGTGAACAACACAGATTAGAACAGAGAAGACCATTTAAATGACCCACAATCCCTATGTGTTTGAGTTAGATCAAGAAGACTTTGATATCAAACAACTTCAAGAAATATTCAGTAGACGACAACATGATGTGTTGGGAGACCCTCAATACGAAAATTATCACAGACTAGTGATTGATGAACCATACATGCAGAGTATTAGAAATGAATATGCTTTCTTGAGCAGTATCTATAACATATATGAATTCGACGGCGGCATACCAGCACACATTGATCAAGATAGAAAATGCACACTAAACTTTCCGTTATGGAATTGTGCTGATACTAGTACAGTAGTATACGAGATCCCACAAACAAACACCACTGATGATCGGTGGATGTACCCACTAAGCTATCCAGTTGATACTTCACAGTGTGAAGAACTATATAGGTTTGAATTAAACCAACCGCTATTGTTTAATGTTGAGTATCCACATGAAGTAGTAGTGCCGGACAACAGTGCGCCACGCATTAGTATTAGTTGGAGTATTGATGAAATGAGTTTTGCTAGTACCCGAAAGGTGTTTGAGCGAAGAAGACTTCTTTAGATCAGTTTGCCATCACTGGGCATACGATCACCACATAGTCCATACGCAATGATTTTATCCATACTATCGAATTCGTCATCAAAGTCAGTCCATACACTTCGCGTTAAGTCTGGGTGATGTATGTGTGGATAACACCAAATGTATCCTTTACTGGTAAGTGTTACAGTATCTTGTTGATGCCAGAACGTATGAGCACCCATTTCCAATAATGCACTTAGGCTATCCAAGTCCTTTGCATGACAAAACCAATTGTTTTGCATGATTATATCAGGACTTACTATCTCTTGTGGGTCATCATGTCCGAAGTATAGTCTATCATTGTGCATTTGTATGTCACATTCAATGCCTCCACACAGATCATATGCATGTAATAGGTATTCAATTCGGTTCTCAAATGACGGTTCCGGTCCTGTTGTGTTACCTCTATGTGCTATAAATTGTTTCATATTCGTTTAAATCCTCTGGTGTTCCCAATCCTTGCATAACATCTACAGATATATGTTTGATGTTACCTATTCCCTCTAGTGCAATTGTATGATTGAATACTGGACATGTATAGAATTCGTTATTAACTCTATCATCTGCTTGTATCATACGCTCAACACTTTCAATGAATTGAGTTCCATCTCTCCACCAATAGTAACCTACTGTGGCCCAATCGCTAATGGGATCCTTTTCAGCTACACGCTTGATGTTTTGTCTATCATCTACTAGTGCATAACTCCATTTGGGACTACGACCAGGACAATGAAAGCTGGGAATCATTCCACTGTTATAGGGATTGTTTATAATACTTTCTGCATGTTCGCTATCCCATTCGATATGCTGATCGCAATTGCTAACAAAGATATCACTTCCATCTTCAAAGTGTTCCCTTGCAGTCATTATACTACAAGCAGTGCCTTCTGTCAAGTAGTCTAGTTCTATTACATGTGCATCGGGATACCATTCTAACACACGGCTTTTAATATCGTGTTGCTTGTGTACAATGAATACACGTTCATCGAACTCCAAGTCTATACAACGTTCACTGTGTACGAACATGGGAACATCGCCTACTTGTATTAGGGGTTTAACTTGATCTGGAAAGCGGCTACCTAGTCCCGCCATTGGCATTATTAGTTTCATAGTTTCTTCATCTCTTGTATTGTGTGTTCTACATCTGTAACTTCTATTACAGTACAACCTGTTGCGTTAGCACATTGAATACCCACTGGACTATCTTCAAATATAATAGTTTGTTTTGCAGTACTTCTAGTCCAACGCATGCAGTCTTCAAACGTAGTAGGGTCTGGTTTAGCAGGAAAGTCTGTTGCAGTATTAATTTTTACAAAGAAGTCTCTGATTTTCATTATACTAAGACTCCTGTTTACAAATAGTTCTGTGGCATTGCTAGCCACACATAAGTTATATTGCTTAATTGCTAGTCGTTGCATTTCGTTAAACAACTCTTGATTAAACGATATGTACTCTTCCAAGTGTTGTTGTGTGTATGCTTGTTTAATTTCATTTAACTTATCACCGTTAAACTCGTAACCCATTGTGTGTAGTATGCGTATCTTTTCTCTAGTAGGCCTACCCTCTACATCTGTGTTGTTAAACTCTGCAGTTGGACAAAGTTCTTGTACTGCATTGCGGAATGCAATTTGATGTAAGACTTTACAGTCTGCTAGTGTTCCATCAAAGTCAAATATTATTGTTCTCATTTATCATCCACCCATTGGTCTGCGTGTGCTTGTACTGATTCTATCTTAGTAGGGTCCAATGACAAATCAAAGAACTCTCTAACTACAGTTATAAAAACTCTATCTGGTTCCATCCATGTTTCTGTTTGTCCTTTAAACACACTTTCCTCGCCCTCAAATACTGGAAAGCATCCGGAAACACCTGTGTTGTTTTTTCTAAACATAAAATCTAATCCTGCATGTCCATCAAACATAACCAGTGAATCATGTACCAGTAAGCCTTCGTTATCTTGATTTAAGTAATGTGTTAGGGCTCTAATAATCTCATTCATTAATAGATTTATACTTTCGTTTGATCCATAAAAGAATAAATCTTGTATGCCAGGAACTGACTGGTATATTAAATCATCGTGTTGTATATGTTCAGCTACAACAAAGTTTGTTAAACTATCTCCAAATACATTTTTGTATTGTAGTTTTGTTATATTATCATACCAACGTATTATACGATCAACAAGATGCATTGGAGCAGTAACTACATCATACCTGCATACAAAAACTAAATCGTATGTAAAGTTATTTTTAAGTTCGTGTGTAACTTTTAATTTTATACTATCTGCTATACCATTAAACAGTTTCATCCATCCATGAAATAAATCTTCTTCTTCCTCTTGACTTATAACATTAACTGCTTTGGGTTGTAGTTTACTGTTTTGTAATTTTTCTGTTAGGTCTTTTTTATTCCATACTTGTTGTACATTGTCTGTGTTGTTGTTTCTTTCGTGTGGACTGTTTAAGTAACTTCTAGTTTCTTTTGAACTACAAAAGAAATCTACTTGTACATTATATTTGTTTTTAAAAAACTCTATAAAGTAAGGCACTAAGTAATCACCTGTTCTGTATTGTCCATACATACAGACTGCTATGCGTTTACATCCCTTTGGAAATTTTAACTCACTCATTTAAAAACTCCTCTACAGCAAACTGTAATCCTTGTGCTTGCATTAATTCTTTTAGGTCAATGTCTTTGTATACATGTAAGTGTGTAAACTTTATAAAGGTAGAGTAATCACAATAAAAGTTATTATAATCTATCTCTAGCCCAGCCTCTGCCCATGTAGCATTTTTAAAGTAAACAACATTCTCTTGTACATTGTTTAGTTCTATGCTTGGCTTTGTTTCTTTGCTAAATGTATTGTTGTTTAATGCACACACTATTATTCTTTGCCTTGCTATATCTACAATAGATTTATTACTAGCAAATGTTAATCCATGCTTATGATGTTGCTCAAGCATATTAATCCAAGGACCATCACTGTGCATAAACATCACTTCAGGATGTTTAAGATAGTCAAATTCATTATCAGTGTTTATTAAACTTTTTAATATTATCATTTCATTCCTTCGCACAAACATAGTCTTGCAGTATTGTTTGCTCTAACAAAGTCTTTATACTTCTCGTCTTTGCTTGTTGCTAACCAAACGCTGTCGCTTGGTGTTAAGTTGTGTTCTTTGCATATAGCAGTTTGCTTGCTCACATAATAGTTATATGTGTAATCAATTGCAAAGTTCTCAATAAGTCTTTCTGCAATAGCATGTGCATAGTAGTTATAGTATTCTGCTTCATATGTCAACTTGTGTAGTCTACTATCTGGTCTACGAGTAAAGTACCAACCTGTTCTTGCGTTTTGTATACCAAATGGTTTACTTAAACTATAAAATACCTTTTCAACATTAGATGGTACTTCTATTTTGTTAATAGCAGTAGTTCCAACATATGCAATATCTAATGCAACTGGTACATCTTGTGGCACATCAGTAAAGTTTCCATCTATACTACTTGGTACACTTATGTACTGTATGTCGTTTCCAGTTTGCATAACCCATTCATAGTCGCCGTTATTTTGAAATATTCCTTTACGTTCTCTACTAGCCCAATAATCTAACCCGCCTGTTATTCCATTTATAGGATAAACATAAAAATCTTCTAAGTCAATTACTGGCTTTAACCATTCTTTAATATTTGTTTTGTATGGATACTGTTGTTTAATTTTAAACTGTGTATCAAATACAACATTATGTACAAGTGCATTCATTGGAACTTGTATACGTTTTGTAAACATTATCTATTAAATACTGCTTCAGCTAGTTGTCCAAAAGTCTTTATATTTTTTAAATCTTCGTCTAGCAATGTTACGCCGTAGTCGTCTTCGATAACCATACCAACCTCTACTAAATCTAAACTGTCTAGTCCACAGTCTTCGTTTAGTCTAGAGCTTTCAGTTATAGTATCTGGTTCAACCACAATCATAAATTTACTTTTAAAGTTTTCTGCTAATTCTTTTATTTTATTCTGGTGCGTCATTGCTTGTTATTCCTTTATTAATACCATCGGGATGGTATGTGTTAATGTATCTGCTCAGCTCGTCCATGTAATGATGGAATGGATTAATTACATTTTGACTTTGTACTAATTGTCCACGCCTCCAACACAATGCACTATTGTGACTGCCGAACTCTACATTAGCAACCCATAGTTGCGGACCAATGTAATACATAAAGCAACACTGGTTACATTTTAATCCTGGAGCATTAATTAATGTTCCATCGCCGTGACTTGGGTTATAGCCATCTCTTATAAATTTAAGAGGTCTAGCGGCTGCAGGTATTCTTTGTTTGATTACTTGATCAAGTTCAATACCTGTATAACTTGTTTGATCGTGTTCGTCATCAAATGCATCTTCGTTCCAGCGACCTTGCTTGGCTGCAGTACGAAAACGAATGTTTGTAATTTGTCCAGGGTGTTGTAATGCTTTCTCATAGAACTCATCTATTACACCTTCGTTGACTCCCTTTACAATAATAGCATTAATGGCCATTCTTCTATAGCCTAACTCTAAACAATTATTAAGTGCTTTAAGTTTTTTCTCACGTCTATTCTCGCCATCTATTTGCATATACCAGTCGTCGTTTGTAAAGCCTCCGTTAAACGCAAGACTAATTGTTGCAGTTGGGTTCCTATCCATTATTACTTTAAACTCTTCTGCCCATCGTTTACTAGCAAAACGTAATCCGTTTGTTACAACTGCACACTGGTGTCCGTGTTTAGTTGCGGCATCTAATGCTCTACCCAAGTGTGGATATAGTGTAGGCTCGCCTCCTAGTAATCTAAATGCTACTGGTCTAGGTAATCTAGCACACACATCTTCAAACCATTCAATGTCTAGCATTTTATAATTTCTAACTGGGTTGTAACAAAAGCTACACTCCATATTACATTCAAATGTTAAGTCAACATATAAGAAACTAAATGGATTACTTTCTATATCATATGTAGGTACATCGTGAAACACCGGCGGTGCATCGTCTAGTATTGTAATATTATCCTTAACAGGGTCTCCTGTTAACGGCATATTCATTGGTTTGTGTAACTTGGCAGCAACTCTATCAGTTGTGTTGAGGTTTTTATTGCTCATAATGTTCCTTCATTAACTTATACTATTATTTATCTAAAGATAAATACTGCTATGATCATACATATACCAGTCATTGCATGCGACAACATGTACAAATTACTTAAACATTATAACATAAAAGCACTACATTTGCAAACAAAAATTGGATTTGAACAGCTCGCAGAGCAAGATCCCATTATATTAGTAGGCGATTGGGAGCCAACAATTAATTATAATATCAACGATAGCGAAGTTGTTGTTGAGAATCTGTATAGTAAAAACTTCTATTGTAAGTTTCCTAGCTTTCATAGGATATCATTGTGGCACAAGTACATACACAATACAGAGAGTATAGATGATACAATAGTACAACAACATGATTATGATATGTGGTTTAGAAACATTGTACATCATAGTAACTTAAAATTAAGAACAAAGGAATCGTTTGATGATTAAACTAAAGTCAAGCAAGATGAACAAGGTTGCAGTTTGTTTATATGGTCAATACAGAACAGGTGACTATGTATTGCCGTTTATAGCAAAACAGTTTGAACTTGAGAATGTAGATGTGGATTTCTTTTGTAGTTTTAAAGACTTCAACACATACGAAAGAAATAAAACTTATCAAGAAAACAATCAGCCAGGTGAGAAAGAACTTATTGATGTTGACACTACAACAGAATACATAAAGAAAATATTAAAGCCTACAATCATAAGACCAATGACTACACCTACTCGAAATAAACAACGCTACAAGGTAAGCAACATGTTATCTGGTATCATAGAAAGTTTAGCTCTTAAACAAAGACACGAATTAAAAACAAACACACAATATGATTTTGTATTTTTATTACGATATGATGTGTTATTTAATGATGGAATAATTAAACAAATATTAGATAAGCTACGAGGATTAAATTTAGAAGAGATGCAATCTCTGACTCGTACTAACAAAGAATGTTTATATGCAACTCTAATATCTAATCCAGAGAAGTTCTCGAACATACCTCGTTATAATGCAGTACAAGATCTATTTTTTGCAGGTTCTAGTTTAGCGTTTGATTTATTAGCAACTGCATATCAACGTATGTTAGTATTGGGAAAGCAAGAACACGCTATACTAGATTACTATACAGATGGACATGTTATACATAACATAGCCTGTGAAGAATGTGGAGTAGCATTAACTGACATAAACACTGTATTAGATGTTAATATTTTCTGGGCATGTATTAGAAGTGATTTTGATTTAACACTTGATGTACATCTAGAATCAACACTACGTTCTGCATCAGAAAATTGGATGTCTAGTCATGCTAATGCAAGGTATGACATGTATGATTAAATTTACATCATACCATAAGTGGTCAGAGGACTCTGCTACTCATCAAATATTATCTAAGAAATGGGACTTAACTAACATAAAGGAGATGCGTACTTTTTTTGATTTGCAACAATCTGCTTTTATAGAATACAGTGACAGGTTTAATGAATTACATAAGCCACACGCAGACGCAATAAAAATAATGAATCAACGCAGAATTAATAGATACCTCCCAGATGAATTTTATAGTAATGCTAATCAAAATAAAATACAAGGCTTTTCAAAAAGTGATTTAAATAATTGTGTACTGTGGGAAGACAAAAACAAGCCAACAACAATAGTAATTATAAACAATCATGCATCATGGCAAGAAGCATTATATGGAAACATACACGGAACTAATAAACAGAACGGCAGTGACTTGCATTACTATGCATGGCTAACTAGAAATGTTCACTGGCTTAAAAAGTCTGATCAGTTTAATCTTATCAGCATAACAGAAGACTTGCGTAGAATAGAAAAGAATCCACTTGTGTATCCTAGTTACTTTATGGACGGTATTAGTGATAAGTTAAACACTGTTGAGAAGATGGCAACTTACATTAAGTCTATATTTGATACTGAGTTCATAGTGTATAATACTTGTAAGAATGCTATGGTAGGTGCTTTGCTCGCCGAGCAGCTAAATGCTAAAGGATGTTTTATTGAAGATGGTTCTACATCATTTGTATCTGATAATAAATTTACAGAATGGAAGTTTGATGGCGACACAGTAGTTTTTGATTATGCTGTAGACAATGTATATTTTCTTAGTTGGTTAAGAGAAGTATATTTTGATATTGTTAACAAAACAAATACAAAAAATATAAAAGAAGTTATGTTAAGGACTCCAAAAACATTGTGGGGTTATTATAGTGTTGCTGGTATCGAAGACCAAGATTATTTTACTCCTTGGAGAAAATATTTAGAAAAAGATAAAAAGAAAATAAAGAACTTAGAGTTTAATCTTTTAAAGGATTCAAATATGTTTGATATGCAAAAACATATACGTAAAAGTTTTTATTCTTTTGTTAATCGCTTTTAACTTTTATTTTTTTAGATCGTATTCTATTTTGCATACATTGTAAAACTCTACTAACCCAGGAAATGTTTCAGCGAAGTTTGAATTACTTCTATCATCATATTCTTTAATAAACGAATAGAACCTAGCACGTTTCCTTGAAATGTCTGTGTGCTTAGTTGTACCATCTTCGTTTTGTTCGTAGCTACAATGAATTAACATATCAACAAATATTCTTTTTAGTTTAAGTGCTTCCCATGTTTCAAATGTATTAGCTGAAGCCCATTCGCTGTTAGAAATATTTTCATACATAAAGTTAACTGCTGGATACATATATTTTTGTATTAATGGTAATGTAACAATGTGTGGATCTAAAAAGTCAGGAGCTCTAACATATGGAATGTCTACTCCAACCCTGTCAAGTTTAGATGATGTATTATTAAATTCAATATCCCTATCCTTGTTTAGATTTGCTTTTAATATTGATTCTGGTTGCAGTCCTTTTTCTTTTGCCCAGTCATGCAAACTATCTCTGTTGTATTTCTTTTTTAGATATAAAATATATTCTAAGAATTCGTTAATAGTTGTAATACTAAAAATATTAAATGCAGCCATAAATGTTACACGAGTGTCTACAGTGTTTGATAAAAAGTATTCTACATTACGAGTAAACAAATTCCAATCCATTCCACGCCTACTGTACTCTGCTTGTTTGTTAACGCTTTCAGCACTTACAAATAATGTAAAGCGTTTAATTGACTTTGTGGAAAGCAACTTGTTTACAACATCAGTAAACTCTTTCCACTTGTCGCCTGGTGGACATGCATTACTATTAATTGCTATTTCTAAATCTGGTTGTGGGTTGTCTAATAAAAATTGTAAAGTTTTTAATGTGTGTTTGCTTAGTAAAGGTTCGCCACCTGTAATACGAAATGTATGCATGTGTTTAACTGCTTCAGGATACCATTTCCAAAATGCATCTGTGTATGGGTTGTCTTCACTAGCTTTAAGTGGCATATCTTCTGTCCAGTTAAATGCTGTACCATTTGCTAATTTATAGGGACCTTTGCTTTTAATTTCTTCTGCCCACTTACTACTGAATGTAGGACCACAGTACGAGCATTTAAAATTACACACATTACTAAAACTCACCTCTACATATTTTGGATAAACTTCTTCTTCGCCTGTTGAATTAGCAATAGCGTCATACTGGCTAAAGCTGTAACTGTCCATACTTTTTAATACACGGTCACTAATGTTGCCCGCATCTTCTATACGCCAACAGTAGTCACATTCCTTAGGACGCTGACCGTTTAACATTGCTTTGCGTTGTTCTTTTTTAAATCCAGTATTGTGTAATGCACTAGGATTATCTTTTAATTCTTCTAATGGTATTCTGTGTGCTACTGGGTGATGACAACTGTGTGTTAGTCCCACACCCAAATGCATAGTAACTTGTGTCCACTTAGCCAAGCAGAAGCCTGGCCCTTTGTCATTTAACGCCTTACGCATTTGTTTACGATTGTCGTCATCTAATACAGGATTACCATTTTTGTATAGTGCTATATCGTACTCGTGTAGTTTTTTAGTCATTTTGTTTTACCACCATTGCTATTGCATATTCTTTTTCGTCTGACACACTAAGGTTCCATTTACCTTTTACATCAGTAACTACAATAGGTTGCTTTCCATTCTTTCCGTATGAGAATTGTTTAGCATCTGCAATGCCGCTTGCTTTGATTGAAGCTTCCTTAACAGCCCAACACTTAGATATGTACTCGGGTGTTAGTTCTTTTTGTTTCTCTAACTCAGTTAGAAACTGATTAGTAAATCTTGTTCCATACTTGTTGAATAACGTTTTAATTCGATTAATAGATACAATGTCTACGCCTATGTTCATATTATTCTAATGTATCCTCTACTTGGTCTTCTCTGATCTGAGCACCCATTCTGCTTGGATTAATATATACCTTCTTAAAGAAACGCGAACCTTCTTTACCTAAGTCAGCAATTTCTAAATCTAATTTAGAGCGTAGTTCGTAACCTAGTCTATTACTTTCGCTTTGTAATGTATTATAGTTCCAACGCATGCCTGTGCGTGGACATAATTGATCACTGTCAGCTTCAAAGTTAGGCAATACATTTTCTTTATAGTATTGTGTAAGCCAATCAAAGTCTCTAACATTTTTCCAGTCCCAACCTTCTCTGCCAATGTTCGTCATATGACATCCAAGCCTAGCACCATAGATTGCCCATAGCCCATTCTCACTATCGTCACCAACACTCATCCAAGTAAGTAGTCGTTTGTAATTCTTATCGTGTACTTTTTCTTTTAGTTGTAATGGATCAATAACATCGCCGTCAACTAATCCCATCTTAACTCCTTCGCGAAAACCTGCACGCCAAGCCTGTAATGGACTAGCATTGTTCATTACATCACAGTAGATGTTATTCATCTGTACGTAATTAATATTCCAACAGAAGTCTACTTGAGCTCGTTTGTCTCCTGCTGGTGCGTTCTCATGTGTTTGCATTCCGTACACTACTGGTTTGGGCCAGCACTTGATTCCACCATTGCCGTACACTAATCCGTTTACTGTATTCTTTCCTGCCCAGCTGATAACATCTGTATCATTAATTTTACTCATGTCTACTTCAACACCAAAGAAATCTTCTTTAACAATGTTGTCTGCATCAATAGTAATAAATCTATCTGTTTCTGCTAAGTCGGCCGCCGCCTTGTGTGCTGCATCACTTCCAAACACGCCGTGGCTTCTCTTGGCCCACGGAGCTTTATTAATTAAGTCGTTATAGTTTTCATCTGCGTTTGGTTCATCGTAGCTAATGAATACTATATCAAATTCATTAATGCTTTGCATCTTGCTCATGTATATCTCCTGTGCTTACTGTTAAGTAATTGTTTTTATATAATAACAATGGCTTCTTCGGCCATTTAAAATCTATAGTTGTGTTAGCTTTATTTTTTACTAATTCATCTGCTCTTATTTCAAATGCACCAACAAAGTTATCCACAACTGTATCACATACAACAACCTTTAGTGTATTCTTTCCACCAAAGTAATATAACTGCGATTCATTTAAGTCACTAGTTACATGTAATGTATTATCTACTACTTTAATATTTATGTCAGTTTTAGTTTTAGTTTTTGATGATTGTATAATTTTATTTAATCCATCTTTGTTAGTAGACATTGTAGATGTTAACGACCATCCATAATCATTAAACACTTGTTTAGTGTATAAACTTATGTTGTTCCAGTCTACTTTCTTAGTAATGTTTGTTCCTAGGTCAATAACCTGAACACCTTCTTTAAACAACGACATTGGATCTACTTCGATAGTGCTTATTAAATGATCTGGGTCATTCTTTTTTGTAATGTATATGTCTAGTAACTTAGTTTCCTTAGTTGATATTTCTGTAATGTCTCCTAGGTTCTTAGAACTTTTAATCTTATATTTGTTTGCTTGTACAAGTACTTTGTTACTATTGTAAAATGCTTTAACAAATATTTCAGCATCGTCTGGAATAATATCTTGCGTAAAGGGTAATAGTTTATTATGCTTTGATTCAATTACTAATGTTGTACTACGTAAATCTATATCCCATTTCTCTTTAATAACATCCCATATCATGCCGTACTTTTTTAAACTAGCTTTGCCTTGTATGATTTTTGCACACACTGGATTAGTAGTTTCTATTTGAGTCATTCCTTCAGCAACAACTGCCGGAGCAGTTCCATTAATTTTAAATATCTTACCCTTGTCGTTGAAAACAATATAGTAAGTATGTTTAACGTTTTGTTGTTGTCTTGTAAGTGTCTCTGTGACCATTAAAAATATCTTCTGTCATGAACTCTTGTTCTCCGTAATATAGATTAGTAGCGACTGCGTAATTTTGAATTTTAACTTTTGCCCCATCACTGTTCCATACATTTAATCTATCAGTCCATTTATCCCACTGCCCAATAACTCCATCTGTTAATGTTGTTGGCATACTAATTGTGTTTATAATATTGTTATGTAGTGCTGGCTGATCAAAAAGTATTATTGTATTTAATAAACTGTACATTATATCACTTTTATAATACTCTGGCTTATGTGCTTCAGAGAAGTAATGAGCAAACACTTCTCTCCAGTTTTGCATAAACACATCTGCTAGTTTAAAAAACGCAAGTGCTAAATCTGTATCATGTTTAAAATAAAACATATGTGAGTAAATTGTATTGAGTTTATATTCTTCTCCAATGGAGTTAGTATGTTTGTTTTCTAAATCAGATCCTTTAAAGTTAGATGCTTGATTAAAAAAGTAAATGTCGTAATGATCTTCTAAGTATTCCCATATGCTATCGTGATTTTCTTTTACAAGACTTGCACAATCAATTACAATGTTATGTACATATGGAGTTGCCCAATATAGTTGCCAATCATTAGTTCTAGTAATTTCATTAGAACCATATGGCAAGTCTACCATATGATCAAACACTTCGTGATAATGGTGCGGTATACGATCAACATAGTTAGTTACTAGTGTGACACTAGCATCTTTGTTATGTATTTTAATACTGTATGCTAAAGCAGTTGCCTGCTCATACTCATAGTCTTGCATTGCTAATATTACATAACCTCTGTCTTCTTTAATTTGCATCAAAGGCCTCCATTAAGTCTGGTATAACTCTGCCCAATGCTCGTTTGTTCATTACATGTATGTCTTGTTTGTTTACTTTAACTAAGATGTTCTTCCACATTTCTTTTTGATCATGTGATACAATTATCCATTCGTTTACATCTTTTGTTTCTACTATGTCATCTTTTTGACTCATGTTTACTAATGCAGTATCATCAAAGTTGCCTAAGTGTTCTTGTGTGTCTTGCATGCCTGCTAGTATGTGTACTGCTATACTAACACAATAGTCTGTGCGGAATAGTTTATTTGGGAAGTTGTATAAGTATTGATAGAAATCATAGTTGTCAGCAACATGAGCCCATGTATCAAAAAATAGTTTACTAAAGTCAGTGCGGTCAAAATACACAACAGTACTCCACCACATTTTAATTCCTGCATCATATAAGAAGCGTTCTTCTAGTGCTGGCTCTTCATTTCTAACTGTGGTTGCATTGTCAAACATACACACTGGATGCTCGCTATCAAAATACTTTAATAGTATATCTGTTTTTACAATGTAGTCAATGTCAAGTAATAATGTTTTTTCAAATGGACTGTATTGATATATTTTATGCTTGTTGCTGTTATTAAATTGTGCAGTAAACTCTGTCCAAGGGCTATCGAAGTGCCGTCTATGATTAGGCCTCATCTCATCTTTGGTAATTACAATATAATCAAATACCTCGTTAACTAATTCCTTTGAGTGACTTTCTTCTAACCAACTCGCAGAGCCTTCGTCTGTAATTAAACATACAGGTAGTTGTAGATTTTGTTTAGCATACTTACCAGCAGTAAGTGCCATCTTTACATAATCTAATTGATCGTTGTTGTAAGCAAAGAAGCAAATGCCCTTTGGTTCGAGAATAGATTCCATTACCAGTCCATTATTTTCTTAATGTTACGAGCTTTCTTTATCTTTTCATTTTCAATATCAAATTCAGTAGTAGCACTAGTATACGCATCAACAAGTTTTTCTAATAGCTCAGATAAACTTTTTACTGTGATAGGATTGTTTTTGCTATCAATAACAACAGAACTTTTGTGACCTAAGTCTATTAATGTTTTTGCAAACGCTATTGTTTCGTGGTCAGCAATAAACACACCACCTAAGTGATGTACAATTTGTAGTTGTGCTACTCTATTTCTAATATTTCTTTTTTGATTGTTAATCGTTAAAGCATAATTACTAAAGTCTAATGCTTTCTCGAGTCTTTCGTCCATAGAATACTCCTTTATTATATATGTATATAATACACTATTTAGTTTGGTTTGTCAATGGGTTTATAAATTATATTATGGTATATCGTTTGGATTATCGTCTAGTACATTGTATATAATTTGATTAGCAGTAAAAGTCGTACTCGCATTTGCAATAGCCCACTTGTATCCAATGTCGTCATATGTAGTACCTGTGGTTGGTCTTCGAACAAGATAATCGTATGCATCTACTAGTGGAACGCTTTCTGAATAATTGTTATATGCAACAATGTATCCATTGAGAGTAGCTATATATGTTTGATCGCTTGTGCTCAGGCCAACTTGATAAGTTGGATCGG
>Ga0181396_1000134_pt1 | contig 17401 bp, 29 predicted proteins | sample 19SPOviralmetaG_FD_130125 | JGI IMG/M metagenome (GOLD analysis project Ga0181396, IMG submission 130125) | Marine viral communities from the oligotrophic San Pedro Time Series (SPOT) site, San Pedro Channel, CA, USA - 19 SPOT_SRF_2011-01-11 | ecosystem: Environmental > Aquatic > Marine > Strait...
CTTTACATACCCTTCTTGTCTTTTTCCTGTAGTACTGTTTTGAGATTTAAAGTTGTATAGAAGAATTGGATTCCCATAGTCATCTATTGCTGTTTTGGGAGGCCTTACGTACACTTCTTGAGAACGGGTTTTCCTACCTGCATCAGAAACGTCGTGAAGCTCTTTATATGTTTTTTCTGAAATGCTTTCTGATATGCGTGTTTTTAGTTGCCTTGCCGTGTTTGACCGTAAAAAGTGGTTAACAGTAGCTACCCCGATTTCTTGGTCTGGGTACTCTTGAACAAGAAATTCTTGGTCTCCCAAACTAAGTAATCTCAAGGGCTCTTTTAGCCTTTTTACCATTTTGTCTGTAAGAGCATCTACAATTAATTCTTCATCGTACATCAAAGTCCAAGACGAGGAAACTAACTCATCAGCTAAGTTGTCAAAAAATGTACTTGTTAATTGGCCTGCTTCCTTATATACTTCTAGTGCAAATGAGCGGATGTCCTCATAGTGTTTCATCAACAAAGAAAAAAACAACTTTAAAGACTCTGCGGGAGTTGACCCGCTAGGTATGGGTACAATATTTCTATCAGGAGCCATCCAAAACCCCTCAGAAGTACTCGTGACTCCTTCTGATAGGATAGCCATATACTACTCCTTTTTCTGCAGTTCCGCTACAGATTCTTTGATTGTGGATCGGCCGTCACAAAGAGTATCTAAAACACTTTCTAATTTTTTGGATTTTTTCTCTGCTTCTTTTGCGACTCTTTCCGCTTCTTTATTTAATTTCTGAATCAATTCATCATTATCTTTCGATTTTACCTTACCAAAGGCATTATCTTTTTCTAACTCGTCTGAAGATTCTAAGTCGTTTTCTAGCCCTTCATCAGACTCGTCTACAAGTTCTTTTAGGTTTGCAAGAAAATCTTCTTCTTGCTCTTTTGTTTTATCTATACCTACGTTTACAGAAGGGTCGTAGGTTCCTTCCCTTGCAAGAGGTTTTGAGTAATTATAGAGGATCGCAGGATTGGTATCGGTTTCTAAGATTTTCATATAGAAGCTGTGATCAAAAAGTCCGAAGAAGTTTTATTGTACTGGCATACCCCGACGTTTATGTCAGTAGACACGGTCGCTGACGACATCAATCTTAAAAAGGGCTCTGTGGTTGTGATGTACATTGACACAACTTCATCAGGGGCGAGAGTGCCTGCAAGAGAGCCAAAACCATCACTAGAGGACACAAGGTCTTGGTAACTTGCGTCATCATTTTGAGTTGCTTTTTGGGTCTTATACGTTATCTGTCCTGTGCCTATATTGTGAAGAAACAGGCAAAAACCGTGAGGGTTCCCCCCAAGCAAAGAAAAAGCAGGAGCCTCTGTGCTCGTTAGTGTTTTTACAAAACTTCTAGTTATCATTTACAGTTCCAGCGCTAACATGTAATAAATACATGAAGCACGTAAACTTTCCCGTCCTTGGCAAAGTTTACGCGATCAACCTTAAAGGTTCGTGTGACTAAAGATTATCGTGTACAGTTTTTTCCAAGATTGCCATAAGATCAATGGTTCCTCGGAAAGCCCTGCCTTCATAAGTGTAGTCTACTTTAGCAGAAGTTCCGCCAGAACCTACTATTTTCAAGTAGGGTTTTGCAGAAACAACTGTGATTACCTTTTCACCGCCAATACCAACAGTCGCAGTAGCTCCAGAAATATCTGAAAAAGATGCGCCGTCTTCAGACTGGGCGATTTTGAAAGTAAGAGCATTCGCTCCTGTATTTTCCATTTTGAAAGAAATAGGGCCTGTTGCTCCTACTTTTTTCAAGAGAGCAAGGTCAGCCTCGGCTACAGGAGCACTGACAAAAATTTGAGATGTTGCTGCCATTAAGACACCTTAGTTTGAGTTGAAACACCAATACATACAAGTAACGAAAAAATTTATTGAAGTTCAACGATTTTTTTCGCCAAAGATATGATATTGGCAGAAGGTCCTGACGCACCTTCCGAATGTAGTCTTGGTATTACTAAAGAGTGTTCTTCTTTTTCTCCCCCTACTTTGATTTCAGAGGGCAAATTGCCCATCACCGTTTTAAGAGATATCGTAGATTCAATGTTGAGGTTTATTTTCATCACTACAAAGTATTCAATGTCGTCTAGGTTTTCATGGTCATCGGGCAGATATCTGCTCCACTGCACCGAAGAAACATCATCTAAAGAATTGGCATATTCGGTAACTTCTTCGGTAAACTCAACAATATTGGGGAAAAAAGAAATTAAAACACTTTCTCCTGCTTCATCAAAAGTACTTGTGTACAAAGAGTACATATAGTTAGAAGAAATCACAAACTTTAAAACATTATCTGAAACCCTTTCTGCGATTTTTTGGCTTGATACTCTTTTTGCTGCCTGCGATTGGAAATCACTGTCATCGAGTTCTTCATCTTCAAAAGCATTGTTCATTTCTTTTACAGACTCTGTAAGAGAAAAGCACCTTAAAACTTGTTGGCTTCTAGAGAGTGACATATGGAGGAACCTAAAAACAGTGCTATTTCTTAAAAAGGAGAACACCTGCAATAATCCTTTTTTCTAAGTTTTGGACAGATTCTACTAAGCCCATACCTAACTTCTCAAGATAAAGTTGGATGTTGTATACATATTTGCGGTTAGTGTCTGGGGCCAATTTCTCAACTCTTTCTAAGGCGCGAGAAAACATCTCTTCGACTAAGCCTAAAAGATCTTCTTTGTTTTTTTGGATGTCTCGTTGACCATCAGTATCGCTCGGGTCTAAGGATGCCTGCTTTTCTTTCAGGTCTTCTATTTTCTTAGCAATAGAATCACCGTAAGAAGACAGCTTAGAAGCGATTAAATCAAATTTCCCCGAACTATGGTTTTTCAGAGAACGTACAACTGTTTGAAGAGCACTCGCAAAGGTAGATCCTTCTTTGCTTTTTTCAACAAGCCCTCGGGCAGACTCTAATACGGTTTTTTTATTCATGCGGCTACAAAATCAAGTTATAATACTTACAAGGATTCTAAAGTTAATTGCTAAGAAGACACAAGGTAATGTCGCAGGAAATACCTAAAAAAGAGCTGTCTGAAATTACCGCTGTGTAAGTGCCATTTTCTATTTCTAGAGAAACACTTTCAAAAACTTTGGAGCCAAAATGGTTCATAATTTTTAAAGAGTTGTCTTTTACTTCAAACTCTTTTAATCGTGTGGAAGGTAGTCCAAATTGACTACAGTATTTTTTTGCTACATCTTCTCCAGACAAAGAAGAAGTGCGTATTCTTGCTACCCCCCTGTTTATTAGTGTGTTTTCTGTAGCTATATCTACAATGGAAGTTGGCAGAAAAGCGTATGCTATTTTCTTCTCAGTAACATCTTTTTGCAGTAAAAGTTTTTTAAGGGAGGTTTTGCAAGAACTGTTATAAAACCTATGTTCTCTTACTTTATAATTCCCGAGTGCCGTCCATGAGTCAGACCACTTTGTTGCTTTTCCCGAATACAAGCACTCACAGTCTCTTAGGTTTTCTGTGTAAGTGGCCAAATCTAAGTCTGCCAAAGATCTTATGCGGTATAGGTCTGAAAACATGCCTGATGTAATGTTTTCGGCCTGTATCAAATGACTGTACTTAGGTACTTCTGCGTAATATTCTTCTCGACCGCCGCAACGAACACTAACAAATTTATGGGCGTGCAATTTAAAGTCTGGAACTACATGCTCATTTACTGGAATATATATGTTTTTCTCATCGTCTGTAAAAACACAACTCAGCATGGAAGACCTGTGAGGAGAACCATCTGGAAGAACAGTGGTTGCGGTTTCCATGTTGTGAGGAACGATGTATATGTTTTTCAGCATCAGACAGTGATTTGGTAGTTCAAATCATTATACCACGCTGTTAAATTTGTCAAGAACAATTTAACTAAGTAAATGAGCTAAGCTCTTTAATAGGTAAGATTTTGCTGAGTCGCGAACGAAAAGAACCGCAAAATAAAGGGATATTGTTTTTTTCAAAAACACCGCTAACTGCGTGTACGTATTTTAACTGAGCTTTCTCTGCCCTTCTAAAGTAGTTCTCAGAGACAACATCTTCAATACACCAACAGGTTTGCCGAGAACTTTGCAGCCCTAAAAAACCAACAAGAGTAACGCTAGAAGGTCTTAGCCAAGAAGAAATGCTCAAAGAAAAAGGCAAACCAAAAAGACCGCAGGGGTGAACAATGTTAGAAGCGTCCACTTTTCCAGGGACTACTCTGAGTAAGTCTTTTTTCCAGGAAGATTTTTCAGAGAAGGCCACAATATCCTCGCCTCCGTACCTATGCTTTTTAAATAAAAAAGAATTTTTGGTTGCTTTTTTCAGTATTCTTTCCGGAGAATTTTCGGGCAGGATCGTGTGAGTAGCATCAATATTAAAAAACTCATCTTCTATCAATAAGATATCAGGAACAAATTCTAATTTGCTCGGTTCACTATTTTCTGAAAAAAGATCGTTTGAAGAAACACCTGCAAGTATTTTTACAGCGTTTTTACTAAGGTGTACAGGCATGGAAGGGGACGTAGCATCTGGCCCCACAATGATAATGTCTTTTCCTGCATATTTATTGTATAATTCTATCATGAGGCGCACACAGGCAAAGGTTCTTTCAATTCTTTTTCATTTAGGTAGTTCAATGAGACTGCTTTTTGCTTTAGATTGCCGAGAGAAAAAGACAACTCGGGAGATTCGTTGATGAATTCTTTTAAGATTTTGCCCATCTTTTTCTCACCTACTCCCTTGTTTTTTTGCTCGCTTAATATGTTTTTTTGCTTGTCTGAGAGTTTAAAGATTATTGATGATTCATCTACTTGCAACAACTTATTTTGGTGGATAGAAGCCACAAACATCTCCACTACATCTTTGGGGAAATCCATATACTCCCGAAACAAATATCTAAACCACTCTGACATGTTTAAGCCAAAGGATTCTCCCAAGCTTGCAAGGTTTTGCACCACATCTAACTGGGTGCTCAGTGCTTCCATTCTCATCTGGCTGTCTAAAGCAGCAATCGGAGCCATTTCCATTTTAAAAGAAACCTTGTTAGGATCAATATTTTGCAAGGCTAAATGAATGCAACCTAAACGAGTGTACCCTGTTATAATGCCTTTTCTTAACGAGATGATTTTTCGTGCAAACCTTACATCTTCTTGTATTAGGATGTTTTTTGCACTGACTTCGGACTCATTGCCGAGGTAAGCAGGGGGTATGCCTAAAGCTCCCGCCATCCTTTGGAACATAACAGTATAGTCAGCAATTTCAGGAAACTTAGAATCTCCTTGCAACACAGACAAACTAGAATTGTCATCTGTATTTTTTGCCGAAAAAAGCATTGCTTCAAAAGCAGGAGGTTGATATACATTTTTGAATTCTGTAGAGTTTTGATCTACAAACTGATTTGCCAGTATAGTCCTTTTAAAGTCTTCAAGTATTCTTAGTTGGTTGTATGGGTCAGAATCCCCTGTATGAATATCCATGTTTAGTCTATTTGGATTCATGTTGAGCCTATAATTCATTAAGGCTCCTTCCACCATACTAAATTTTTTGAAAACAGATCGGGCAGGCTCTACTAAAGCTTCACCCATCCCTGTTGCTCTATTAGCTCCGAGCCTCCTCATATGAAGATAATCCCAAGGCTTAAAGGGGTCGTTCCCCTCTTGGCTAACTCCTCGCGCAGTAGATCTGTAGCCTAAGAGGTTGTCTTTGTCATCTACGATTCTCTCCATATTTTCAATATGTTCGAAAGTAGTACTAACAACACCTTCTGTTTTATGGTGTTCTAGATATTCAAACTGGTTTCCTAAGCCTGCTAAGTGCCACGCTTGAGAAAAAATAATATCTTCACTACCAATTTTATTGAGTAGCTTGTTTAAGTTATTAGAAATTTCGTCAGAATCTGCTGTGGCCCATAGCGTTGCAGGGGATCGGTGGTCACTCATAGTAGCCTCCTCTGCATACAGGTTTAAGGCTGCTTGAATGATATCATTGTTAGTCATTTCAGACCAATCTCTTTTTCGAGAATCCCAGTCTTGACCTACTTCAGCACCCCTATTTAGGTAGGTAGAATTCCCCCCAGAGACAACCCTTCCCGCTGCGGGGCTGAAGCCGATGGCCCTGTCAGAAAGCCCAAAAATATCTAAAAGTTTTGGGAGAACTCCTAACTTGTTACTTATTTCAGGCATAATCTTTAGAGGTTGTGGTAGGGAATAGCCAAAACAAGGTTGCTAGTACTCCCTACCTATATTATTTTGCGTCTACTACTTGGAATTTTTTGGCAATATTCGAAACCCCATGTTCTGAAGCTACTTTAACAACTCCATTGATATAAGGGATTTCTACTGTTATTGGCCTTACCTGTGCGATTACAGACTTACCTAGTGTTTTTATTTTTAAATCAGGGTAGTCCATAGAAGCATGCTTCAGCTTGGTAACTAAAGCTTCAGCTTCTTCTGTAGAGTGGGTTGAAATTTCAACCCAAGAAACTACATTTTGAACGGATTTCCCAGGTGTACCTGAGGAAACTTCTACCTGCTTTTCTGGTTCTGCAGAAACTTCGGGACCAAATTCTTGGTTTAAAAGATTCTCTAATTCTGCATCTTCCATTACAGCCCTGCGTCGTCTAGGTCATCTGAAAAATCTTGCTCAAAGCTATCTTCTTCACCGCTATCACCCGATTCTTCACCTTCGTCACCCTCTGGTTCAGCGGATTCTTCACCGCTGTGAGTGTCAATAATAGCACGTATGCGAGCGTACCCTTCACACTGCTTGTCTTTTAACTCTTCATCTGAGAGTTCAGAAAAATCATCTGAAGATAATGACGCAAGTTCAGCAAGAACATCTGACAAAAATTCTTCTTTAGAAAAGAACTCTGGATAAGCTTCGTCTCCCTCAGGGGCTAAGTCTAGGGCAGGTTCTACTTCAGAATCACCTGCGTCCGCAAAATCTACAGGTGCATCTACCAAATCTTCAGAGTCTTCTATAGATTCATCCAATCTTCTAAGATTGCTTAGTGTTTTATTATTCAAAGAGAACCTCTCTCAACGGTTAATACAAAAAATTACAGGGATGCACAGGTTTACAGAACTTACTTCACAGTCCACGAAAGGCAGGAAGCCTCTGACTGGCAGGGTCGAACTTCACCAAGGAAAGCCACCAAAATTAAAGGCACTGAAAATTTTCCTAAAAACTTATCTATCGCCCAAGAACACCAAGCAGGCTCTTCAGAAAAACGGTATCGTTCTTCTTCTGTTTCTAAGTATCCAACTACAATTTTTTTAAGTTCTTTTACTGATAGTTTAGACTTTTTACCTATGTTTAATGTTTTCAACCCTTTTGTGTGAAAACCTTCTTCCACAGTTGTTCCGTCAGAAATCGTATTGCCTTGGGCATCTTTACATGTGTAAACAATTAACATGCGAGACCTCTTAAAAAATCATGTATGCTCTTTTCATACTCTTGCAGTGAAGTGTTTTGGATACACATATCAGCGGGATAACTTGCAGAAAGTTTCTCTGTTTCATGTGTATCCGCTTCTTTTTTAGATGGTTTTTCTAGACTAAAAGACAAGCTTTTGACACCATCTCTTTGGATTTCTATAACGGTTGCTTGGCATTTTTTAAACCTCTTAAAGAATTGAAACTGAGAAGGTCTTCTAGTGTCTGTAATGATTAAAAAATCTACCCCGTCTTCAAGGGCATTTTCAACAGGAATTCTTAAAGATTCAGTCCAAACTTCTTCAAAAATATCTGTGCCTGCCACGGTCCCCTCAAACTGCAACAATAGCCTACCTGTCCAAGGGGTTGTTGATGGGACTTTAAGGTGCGTTGCAGCAATTGTAGAAACTAGCCATGAAGGGTCTATTTCTTTCTCTTTGTCGGAGTAGTCTCCATAAAGATAGTTTTTTTCTTTAATTTTTGAAGAGTATTTTTTCCAAACTATTTCCCTAATTCCGTCTGCAATACTAAGCCTTTTTACGTTATATGGGCTTTTTTTGGCCAATTCTGCAAAAGTGTCTTTGCCACACCCTTGCAGACCTTTGAGGCAAATTACTTGCAATCTGCTGCCTCTAGGACTACTGAATGACCATCTTCAAATATAATTTTTACACCAAATTCTTCAGAATTTTCCCACACCAAGGGAGATCCAAACAAAGTAGAACCTGCTACAGGAAACCCTTCAGGAATTTTTTGAGACAATTCTTCTTCTATGCACGTTTTGATGTTTTCTTTCAAAGAACCGCAAATAATAACAGAAGCATATATTCTTTCTTTGTGCTTCTCTTTCATAGGCTTTGTAATGCTATTTAGAAAAGGGTTTTTTAGTTCTGAAGACATTGCGTGATCGTACAATTCCGTCAAAAGGTCGCAAGCATTATGCACTGCTTCGATTTTTTCGTTGCGTTCATTTTCAGGCCTATCTTTGTCCATTTCTGCGTTCTCCTTTATTGTGTAATATTAGTGATTTACTGACCCACTCTAGCCTACGACTAAGTGAATCAGATGTAGTTGTTACAATATTCCTAACACCTATTCTTTTTGCTTCTTCTACAATATTTTTATAAACTGTGTGGGAAATTCCCCGACCATCGACCATAACAACCGACTCTCCTTGAGAATACCCTTGCAAGGCAGGTTTAGGAAGAGCTTTCCTAAACCTGTTTACAAGTGCATAGGTTAAGCCCCCACGCAATATTGTTTTAGACATTTACCCCATGAACAGCCGAATGCCTTGCAGTTTTACTAGAAGCTTTTTTAGGCGTTGCAGGGCTGTTGTTTCGATTTCTTTTCATACGTGCCACAGCTACCTGAGCTTTTGCATACGTAACTTCAATGTTTTTACTGTCTTGCAAAAAAGTCCTAAATTGGCCTGCTGTAGGAGTTGCCAAATTTCCAAAGTGACTCATTAGCATTGAGTAGAGGTCTTCTGAACTCAGTTCTTCTTTTTCAGCAATACTGCCCATGTTTGTCCTTGTTATATGTTAGAAACTACTTGTTTTATTTTAACAGCATTGTTATTAAATTTCTTCCAAAGAACGCTGTTGGTATTCATTTTAGGTATCGCTTCCAAAACGAGCCTTTGAGACAACCCTGCAAGCGCATTTGCAGAATGACTTAAAATATGACTTGTTGCAATGGTATTGAATGCTTTAGTTGCCCGTACGTTTTCTGTAAAATCTATCTGTGGAAAATACTTTGCGGAAGATTCGTCATCTGCAAAAGTCTTAAATCGTTCAGGAAGTTGGCGATTATTCGTCAATTCCACTAGCCTTTTTAATTGCAAAATTGTTGTAAGTATCGGGGAAAGGGGGATAGCGGTATGAGATCCAGGATGACATGAACTACTGCCCAAACTAAGCCCTTCTATGTTTGCTTCAGTTGCCCAAGCTGTTTTCTTGGTCTCAAACAGTTTTTTATATCCAACAGTAGCGCAATAAATAGATTTTGCGCACACAGATATAAATTTTTCACAACAATCCGTTAAAGAAACTAGGTCGCATAGAGAGTACTGTATCGCAAAGGCAGGACCTCTGTCTGTAAAAGCAGAACCCAGCACAACGCCCTCTTTTTCTGTAAATATGTCTGCAGCCATTTCTAAAGCATTAGAAGACCAACAATCTTCTGCATACACGACCCCTTTAGCTGAAAGAGTTGGAACGGGAAAAGTGACCGCAATCACTTTTTCCCTTTGCCACCCCTCTCCCAAAAGTGCTTCGGCAGCACCCATCTTAATCTTCACTAAGAGTGACTACAACTACTTCTTTTTCTTCTTCAGTAACCACTTCGGGGGATGACCCTACAGACTCTCCTGGATCTACATTGCTAGGAGTGGGTAGGGCTATCCTGAACTGCGGATTGAGGCGAGAAACAAGTCCCACAGCGCCTCTCGAAGGATCCTCCATTATTTCAATAAGCTCAGAAACGCTAGGAATATCATCTAAAAGCTTAATTGCTTCGGTATAGTCTGACGCCAGTAACAAATCTTGTTTAGCTTTTATGGTGGCTTCTGAAACTAAAAACTGCAGTCTTGATTGTGACTGACTTGTTACTTGGGCGATCCTAAACGCCTCAGGTCTAATTTTTCTTTCAAACTCTGTTAGTTTGGTGTATTCTTTTTCTGCCTCCGACAACCCTTCCAAAAGTTCAGGGTAATTTTTGATGAGGAATTCATTAACAAAAGCATCTTTCTTTTTAGAAACTTCTGCCATATGCCCATTTCTAAGAGAAACTAGCTCATCTTTCTTTTCTTGACGCCACTTATAAAGTTCTTCCTTTTTTGCAACGTATTCCTGCTGCACCTTTGTTGTTTCTTCTTGAAAAATTGATTCTAGTCTTGCTTCTTCTACTTCAAGCATATTAGTAGTAGAAGACGAATCTATCTCTTTTACAGCAAGATCTCGCTGCATTTTTAGGTTGTCTAGATTTGCTTTGGCTTGGGTCGCATTGAGTTGATGCCCTGCTTTTAAAAGCAACCTTGATTTTATTTGGTCAATGTCGGAAGAAATTTCTTTTCCTAGCGCTTCGGTAAGCTGCTTTTGCTTATCTTCCATAAGCTTTCTGATATCTTTACGGTCCGTGGCTGTGAGTTTGCTCATTACAAATAGCTCCAATGTAGTAGTGATAATGTGGCTTGTTGTAGCCTATTGTTTTTACAGTATTTTTGCAGGGGTTCTTCCCCCAATTTACATGCTTTACTTTGACATCAAGGGAGAAAGTTTACTGTGTAAAGATACTGCGAATAACTTGTTTACAGGAAAAAATATAGGTACGGTTGCTGCACTGGATTTTGATATCACGGACTGGCGCTCAGACCATTGGTGCTTTTTAAGCAGCTCTCTTTCTTTAGTTGATATGCGTTGTCGTTTGAGTTTTCTTATCTTTTTTTCTTTCATTTATTTTGCCAAGATTTTATTAATAACAGGGCTGTTTCGTTCCTTTCTATAAAAAATGTATTTAGTTCTTTGTCTTCTTCCAATTGATTCTGAAGGATACAAAACAGTATCAGCCTAGCTATTTGATTAGACTTGGATCTTAGTAGCCATTTTGAAAACGATTCTTCCTCTCTTTTAGTGACGGCTTCTACTGCTTGAACTACTGTTTCATTGAGACCTAACCTCCTTAAACTGTTAGGGGTTTTTTCAGAGCAGTTCAAAACCTTGGAAAGAGTGGCTGCTGTGACGGCGTTGTCAAGGTAAGAATACGATGCTTGAAAGCGCAAATAGTTCTTAGAAACCAAAAGAGAAAGTTTTTGGCAATAAGCTGCTTCTTGCGGTGTGTATAATCTATCGGCTAAATTCTTAGCTATCGATGTTTGTTTAGAAATCCCCGTAATCACTATAGAATCACCTTTTTATAATTGCTTGAAATATATCATACGACCTTTCTAAATTATTATATACAAAAGTAGGCTCACCATAAAGCTCCCACCCATCTGCTAGTTTTTTTATTACTTTCTGAGACAGGACTTCTCCTACAGAAATGCTTCTATCGCAGTGTTCAGATAAAATCTGGTAATTAGATACAGAATTTTTATTTTTCATGCTGTTTTTAGTTTTAGACAAGCTTGCTTGATATACTTCTTCGTCACTCATGTTCAAAAAGTCTTCTCTAATCTTTGTAAACTTAGATATTTCTTGTTCAGCGCATTTTACAGACCATCTCCTAAGAAGAGAAGCATCCTCGCGGTCTACGTAGGCAGCTACGGCGAGGATAAATTCTTTTTCATGCTTTTCTTTCCCACAATTAGAATTCGTCTAATTCCTCTTCTAGGAAGGAAACTCTGTGAGCGGTGGGAGATATGGTTTTTGCTTTGGTGTGTCGCCCCTCCTTTCTGTCCCGCCAAGCCTTTATCTCTTCTTCAGAGGCAGGAGTTTTTTCTAACGAATCTGTTATTGTTTCAAAGGTTGAGAAATATTCTCCATTGTAACTTTTATGTTGGTACGTTAGTCCCAGAGCCCACGTTAATTCACACACACCAACGAAAGAAGAGGAACCTCGGCGGAAGGAATAGAAAGAACCAACATAAAAAACATCAGAACTTTTACGCAAAGCTACAGGTAATCCCGAATATTTTTTTCTTTTCAGGCTTTCTTGGTAAATAATCACCAATTCTTGCATTTTATCACTTTGGGTACGCTGGGTCTGTGGGTAAGTATAAACCCTTTTGTATGTTTCGGGACTTACCCATGTTTCCGCAATCAAGTCTTTGCCCCACATAAGTCTAGCAGAACTTAAAGAGTTAACAACTTTCAGCATACGATGGCCTTTAGCAAGCCCAAAATTGCCGTTTACAAATTCATTAATAATATCCTCGTATGATTTTTTCATAAGTCTATTCCTTAACGTACAAAATATACAAACTTAAAAAGTTGCAATGTTGCTCCTAGTCAGTTGCATTTATTTGATTTAGGTAAGATCCAACTAAAAACTTCCCAGATCTTCTTCTAAGTCTTCTTCTAAAAAATCATCAGCACTGTTTTTGGAAGTTTGATGTACCCCTTTTTTAGATTGAATGGAATAATTTTTCCATTCACCTATTTCTTGTTCTGTGGCAAGCCTTACATCAACAGCATCGCGAGCACTTTGAATAGCCGTACATACTCTTCCTTCTCTGTATGCAGAAGTATAGTAATAAGAGAGCTGAGTACATGTTCCTAAAACACACTGACCAACATAAGACTGGTTGCCACGGTTCAAAGAGTATTTGTAAAAAGAGCCGACAGAAAAAACAAAAGAATTTTTAGCACAAGCTACTGACAGCGGTTCTGGTCTTTCTTCAAATGCAAGAGCCTTTTTATATTCTTCTTTCAGGGAAGTAAGCTTACTGGAGTCTAAGTACGAATCGGGAGGGTAAAGGTATACTCGTTTAAATGTTTCTTGGTCTAACCATGTTTGTGCAACACTATAACCATCGTACGTAATAGTAAAAGTTCCCAAAGCAGACTCATCTCGGGTAAACACAAACTTACCACGACTACAGCATTCCTCGTATTGTCCTTTGACAAAATTATGCATTATATCGTTATATGACTTTGGCATTATAGCGTTCCTTAGTACTTAAAGAACCCAAACTTAAAACCATGCAAAGGTAATCACTAACGCAAGTGTTCAGTTCCTCGGAACAGTCCGTTTGCAGGTTCTTCTACCAACTCGGGCACAATCCTTTCTGACTTTTTAGTTTTTTTAGCTAAAAACACTACAGAGTGTATGCAGAAAGAGACAGCCCAACCAAGGCACTTTAGCAAAAATGCGATAGTAATGAATATTACTGCGGTACTAAAGATATCGTTTAAGATTTCTTGCTTGTTGCTATCATACCTAATTTTTTCTTCTTCTTCTATTTTTACTTTTTCTTCAGAAGTTAACATGTACAATCACCTATTAAAAGAGTAAGCTGTATTTTAATAGGCAATTGCATTTGTCAAGAACGTTTTGTTAAATGATTCAGGGGGAGCCAAGTTTAAAACTCATGTCAACTTTAGGGGAATTGTCGGGCACATCTTTTTCATGCCATTTTTTATTTTTATCATTTCCCTTAACGTCTTTATCGACGTTTTTGGATGTTTCTCCCTGAGAAACAATCTGATTGTGTATAAAGTCTAAGCTCGGTGAATCCATAATAACCTCTCACAGGTAAAAATAAAATAAACTACGATTTCATAATCAAAAGCAACCTAATTTCTTCTTCTGTAATTCCCTCTATCTTTTCTATGTTGTTTATAGGCATAACTTTAAAGGCACGAGCAGTCACTGAAATCCTCTGAAGTATCTTTTTAATGGTTTCCATGCCTCCTGGGATTTTATCTTCCCTGTCCATGGTTCTTAAGATTTGCCGCACCCTTTCTCGAGACATATCGAACTCAATACCGATCTGCTTTAGGGTTTTCCCTTCTGCCCTTGACTCACGGATTTTTTTATTCCTCTCTTTGTCCATAGCAACTCCGTGTTTGGGTTTTTTCTTTTCTTCCAACTTATTATCCATGTAAAGACGTGACAATAATAAAAACTAAATACACCTAAAAGAGTTCTTTACTGAAAAACCACCAGCACCTTAGATTTTTTCCTGCCAAAAGCCAAGGCTGCTTTTCTAGTTTTTTTGTACACGTCTATAACAAGGGTGCCGTCCTCTTTTATCTTTATATATTTTTTACTACCCCTATCTTGACAAACACCTAAGAAAGTAGTTTTTCCAGAATCATCCAACAAGTAAACCTTAGTCCCAAAAGGGAAGCTGCGAGGCATCGCAAGAGTCAGTCCCTCTTTGACCATAGCTCCCGAAGCAGTTTGACCAACTATCTTGACTCTGTCTGTGTGGTTGAAAACAGGTTTACCAACATGTTCTGGTTTATGCACATGTTTGCACTTTACATAATTTCCGCGAAAATCCACATACCCACAGGAACGGGCTTTAGCAACATGCCAACCACAAGAACGTGGACCTGCATCATAGCTTGTTAACTCTGCATAGTATATTCTTGGTGTTTTATCTGCAGAATAAACCACAGAAGACATTCCAATCAAGGACGCAATTATTTGTTTAATCATTTTTCAACCGTAAAGTTAGGAACTACAGTTGAGTATTTTAACCTAAAAATTATTTTGTCAAGAACGTTCTGCTATAGAACCATTCTTGACACATTACTTCTAGACTTAGCATAAAGGCACTTAGCGCAAATAGCGTTTCCTTTACCTTTAGATTCAAAAACAGTATCACAGCACATGCATTTTCTCATTTTTCTTTTCTGTGCGGGACGTACCAAAGAAAAGAAAGAACCGCCAATTATTTCATCTATTTTTTGGGACATAATCTTTAAATAATAAACAACTATAATTAAATACGCACACAACTTATTTTTTACTGCATTTTGCTAATTGCGCTGCTAACTTACGTATAATTGTATCTTTAGCGTGTATGGTTTTCCTATGTTCTTTTTTAGAAATAACAGGTAGCATATTAACAATAAATTCCAAGACTGCTTTCATCCATATCTCTGTGTTCAACAAAGCTAAAAACAATTAAAATAACCAAGCGTATCCAATTAAAACAAATAAAGAGAGCCATTTATCATCACCCTGTTTTTAGGTTTATTCTAAAAGTAAAAGGTGTGAGTGTAGGGTATTGACTGGTCTAGGTATTAATTTAGAACAGACACTTGAAAAAATCAATGCTGGTCCTCGTGAACAGGAGCACGATACGAGAAAGCTTTTTAGCGGAATCAAACTGAATAAAACCTGTTCGACGAACAAACCGAATTCTGGCATCATTGATGTGGATACGTTAGCCGATAAATCTAACTGTTTCACCTCTCCTTCTTGTCGGGAGCCTGCAGATGGGTTAGTAGCAGCTGAATTTGGATCTTGGCGAAACTATGCCAAACCCACCCCATATCTTTATAGGTATTTTAAAAAGTCTTTAGTGAGAATCTGGAATCATTTCAAGTTATCCATTACGGAAGGAAGTCCATGCAAGGGTCAGGAAATGGTATTCTCACATACTCCGCTTTTTAAAGCAAAAGTCTCATCTGTACGCTATAAGCTAGAAGTTGTATTAAAGGATTGTAGTACTCGCGCCTCATTAGGGGAGTTTCGTAGTTTGACCTTATTTGGAGATCTTTATCCGAAGATCACGAGGATTGTTTCTTTTCTTAATCGGAAAGGAATAAACAACGGGGAAATCATGAACCATATAAATCAACAATTAATCAATATCAAAAGGACTTTTGTAACTTCCTTTTTCAGTTCTCCTCTAAAGGATTTAAAAGAAATCTTTCTAGAATCTTATCAATGTCTAATGAAGGATAGAATTCTTTCTCTAGGACTTGATAATATCTTTGGAAATCTTTTTAAATCTTTGAAAGAAGAATTTCTAAAGATCGATATGAATCTATTGAAGAGTATCTTTGCTCCAGCATTGAATTCTTTAGGATTTGATAAGATCTTTAGAAATCGTTAAGAATCTTTAGTATAATTCTAAGATCTTAACCGCTGAAAAAGCCCTAGGTTCCTTTTAAGGGGGTGGTATGGAAATAGTAGAAGTAAGTTACAAAAGATAATATAAAATCTATCAACAAATCTACTGTTATAAATATTGTCTTAATCTATTTTATAAATTCTTTATCCTAAGAAGAATGAACAAGGATGTTTGTTTTTATAATTAGTACTAAAAAAGAGATCACTATGAAATTGCACAAAAAGATAGAGGAAGCCGTTGACAAGCTTCTTTTAGAAGAAGAGTCTTCTAAAGCTGTTGGATATGTAAAGTTGTCCGATGATATGCCCGAGACAGCAAAAGAAGTACTAGAATCTTACTTCAATTATTTGTTAGAATCTGATCAATTTGTTTATTCCGAGACTAATAGCGATGGAATAACTCAATTCAAAGATGAGCCAGATGATATAGGATACGATGATTTTTCACAGTGGTTTTTTGACACGTACAAATTTCCATACGAAACCCCTGCAGACGAGCACAAAGCTGAGGATTCTGCTAGAGGTGCTTTTAATGCACTAGACTCAGAGTGGGAAAAGATAACCAGTAATTACGTGTCTGACTACATGTCTGGTGAAGAGGAAGAAGCTGCCGAAAGAAGAGACCCCTACGGCTATCGTGGGCTTTCCCGTTCTGATTTTATCTAAGTAGTAATTAGTGAACCCTTTCGTTGTCAGGAAAAGCGGTTTCTGACAACGCAGGGTCGTTTACAGCGTATATTTCCCTACCTGCTTCCGCTGCCCTTAAAAAGCCTTTTCTAAGTCTTTTTTCTAAATCACTATCGTCAAGGCTTTTGTGATTTTTTCCTATTTTATCTTTGATGTAAAATTCATCAGAAAGGACGCAGTATGATATGATGAACTGATCACCGTAAAACCATTTTTTCTTTTCTTCATTGGTCAGATCGGTCCTTTCCACAAACATGTCAACGAATTTTTGAGGTTTCCCCGAAAGGCCCAAATCATCAGAACCTTCGGGAGGAATCCAAGGCTGTTCTAGGAGTGCAACTGCTTCTTGGATTGAACATGTGTTATTAACAAGCCTATCTAAGACGTCATTCAAGTGTTTCTTGTGCATTTGCAAAAACTTCAGTGGGTTCCTTAACTACAACATCAAACAGAAAAGAAATTAGCTGTCTTAACTTATTAACTGTTACTGAAGTGTTTTCATAACAAATTTTTGAACCGAAAGTCAATTCGTGCAAGGGAACTCCGTGGGAAACACATTCTTCTATGCATCTAGACAATGCGAGAGGTATGTGAATTTTACCTTCCCGCATTGTTGTTTCTAGGATCCGATCAATCGTTTCGCAACAGTCTCTTTTAAAAACTGCAGAAACTTGGGGATGTGATATAATTATGCGTTTTTTCATTCTTTTACTGATTAGCCTTAGTAAAAGA
>Ga0181396_1000139_pt1 | contig 17241 bp, 1 predicted proteins | sample 19SPOviralmetaG_FD_130125 | JGI IMG/M metagenome (GOLD analysis project Ga0181396, IMG submission 130125) | Marine viral communities from the oligotrophic San Pedro Time Series (SPOT) site, San Pedro Channel, CA, USA - 19 SPOT_SRF_2011-01-11 | ecosystem: Environmental > Aquatic > Marine > Strait...
ATTAAAGAAAAACAAGCTGAACCACCATTTATTATTAAAGATATTACTACTGAAAATTTAACTTTAAGTAATATAGATTATACTATTAATTTATTAGATTATTTTTCAAATCCTATTGATTCATCTTTTAATTTCTTTTCAACTACACAAAACAATAAATTTAATATATTTAATGTTGATCTTACATTTAAACCTTTTTATAGAAATGAAAAATATACTATTGAAATTTATGCTTCAAATATTGATTATAATCTTAAATCTGATAATATGACATTTGTTATTAATGAATTAAATCCAATAACAGTTATTAAAGATATTGAAGCAATAAATATTTCTAGCGATCCAGATAATATAATTAATTATTATCCAATTAATCTTTCTGAATATTACACTAATAAAGATAACATTCCAAATAATATATCCTATAATATTACCTCTAATAATGTCAGAAATAATATCTCTCAACAATATTCTAATTTACCTGTTGCTACTATTAATAATCATTTGTTAGAATATTATCCAGATTATCGTAATAAAACTTATAATCTTACAATTGAAATATTTGATACATTATATTCTAATGTAGGTATTACTTGTAATATAAGTATAACAGAAGGTTTAGAAAATGGTATTAATATTATTGCACCAGTTATTAATATTACTGATATTTATACTAATTCTTTTACCTATAATTTAGGTAATTACTTTGATTTTCGGTATAAAAATATTAATAAACAAACATTAGAATTTGAACCTGTTGATATTATCTATAATAATAATACTATTACTAAATTATATTATGATCATATTACTGAAAAATTATATTATACTGATGTTTTTCAAGTTAAAACTAATAATATTGTTAATATTATTTATACAAATATTTTATATCATATTTATTTTAGTAATCCCAATTTTGATATCAGAATCAGTAATAATTCAGTTTTAAATAAAAATAATAATAATTATTATTCTTTATCCACTAATAATAAAGGTAAAAAATTAAAATTGTATTTTACTGGTATTAATAGAACACCTGTTGAATTATGTAAAACTGTTGATAATCAAAATATTAATAATTATATTGAATTTCAAGAATTAGATAATTTTCAAGGTTACAATTTAATTTTAAAAAATTTATTTGATAAATCATTCCCTAGAGAATTTAATATTAATGTTTTATTAAATAATGTTATAGAAATATTATTAAATTCTGAAGTTAAACTTAATGTCAAAAAACCTATTGTTAATGGTTTAGCTATTGAAAATCTTAAAGATATTAGTTCCAATTATTATATTTCAAATTTAATACCAGATACTATTTCTTCGTTTAAAATTAATCAACAAAATACAGATAAATATAATATTGATAATGATATCTTAACTGTTAATCCTAGTTTTAGAAATGAAACTTATATTATTGATATTGATATATTTAATTTAAATGATATTGTTGTATCTAAAGCATTATACAAAGTTACTGAATTACCAGCTATTATATTAAAAGAACACTTTTTATCCAATTTTATTTTTGATTACTCTAATTTTACTATTGATGTTCAAGATTTATTAATTATTAATTGTCATAGATCTGAAATTAATTTAGAAATTAATAATGTTATTGAATATACATATAAACAAATTACATCTAGTGATTATTATAATAATTTTATTCAAAATGAAAATGAAAATAAACCTAATATTTCTGGTTTTTATAATGGTGGTTCCAATATTTTTACATTAGATAATTTTAATAAAACTTTAAATTTTTATCCTGAATTTCGTGATTTTAATTATAAATTTAAATTAGATTTAAAAGTTGATAAATTTGTTATTAATTATCATTCTAATATTACATTCGATATTACTGAAAAACCTATTTCCAATATTATTATTAATAATGATATAGATAAAACATTAGATTTTAATCAAAATCAATCCAATATTATTGTTCCTATTTTACCCTTTTATAATTATGTTTTTAAAGAAAACTTAATTTATACTTTATTATATTCTGATGATTCTATTGTTGATACAATTAATAAAAGCTATTTAGAACAACATAATATTTATTTTAGATTTGATTATAGAAATATATCATATGATATCACTATTCATTCTGAAGATGAATACTTTAATTTAATTAATTCTAATCTTATATTTCATATACATGAAATCTCACCTATTAATTCTAATCTTAATTATTATAAATCTGTTGAAAGTAATTTAATTAATATACATTCTGATAATTATTTTGAAAAAACTATAGATCTTAAACAATTGTTTATTAATCAAACACATTATGATGATTCTTCAATGATATTTAATATTCAAAAAGTTAATACTAATAAAATATATACACCAGATCAAAATAATATTTTTACATTAGTTCCTACCGCTAATGGTGAAGAATATCAAATTAAAATTGAAGCATACATCAATAATTATGAATCCACTATTTTAAATTTTAACTTTAATGTTTTTGAATTACCTAGAATTGATCTATTAATTAATGATTATTACAATCAAATTAAAGAATTTAATAATCAAATTAAAGATACTAAAACTATTGAATTATCTGAATTATATAATATTTATACAAATAATAAATATAACTTTTTAGATAAAATCTATTTTGAAGATAGCAATTTTGTTTCAACACCTGTTATTCAAAATAATAATAACTTTATCAAAAATTATGTTGATTTTGGATATATTGGATATAATAGTTCATTTTCAAATTTATATACAAACACACCACTATTTACATTCAATTATGATATTAGAGGTATCATATATAATATTAATCTTCAAACTTATTATTTAAATTATGAAAATATTGTTAATAATTTTGATTTAGAAATTAATGTTATAGAAAAAACACCTTTTACTAATATTTTAAATAATTATACTATTGATTATGATTTTATTTATGATATTAAAGATAATTTTACAAATAATGTTGAAAATTCTAATTTAATTATTGAATTAGAAAATGCATATGAAATAATTAATGGACAACCGATTAATACTGAAACTTTTTTTATTAAAGAAGAAATATTTGGAACAAAACAAGATTTAAATGTTCAACCATATATTGATTTATTTATTTATAAAAGTAATATAACCCTAAAAAATATTCAAACTCCTGATAATAATTTAATAGTCTTTTTTTGGTTTAAAGATAATTTTACACTTAGAATTAATTCTTTAGCTATTAAAAGTAATTTAAATAATTCTGATAATTGGTATAATGTTTTAATTACATGTAATAAAAATACCGGTTTTTATTATAAAATCTATGATATTAATAATCTATTAATTAAAGATGAAAATATATTATCTGTTGGTATTAATAATTATTTTAAAAATACTAATATTTTTAGTATTCAGTTTATTAATAATATTTTAATATCAAATGTCAAATTTTATTCTAATATGAATCAACAAATTTATAATTCATTATTATTAAGATATAATAATGATATTATATTTCAAAAAGAAAATAAATATAGATATGGAAAAAATAATACTACTAATGCTTTTGAATTAAATGATTCTTTGTTAAATATTAATTTAAGTTCAACGGGAAAACAATATCAATTATTATTTAATGTATGGGTTGATAATTATAAAGATTATAAAGTCTTTCAATATCCAATATTAATTATTGAAAATAGTTTAGATACTAATTGTAATTTATCACCAAATAATATATATCATAGAAGTTTAACTGTCCAATCAACATATAATAAAGAACAAATTTTTAATGATATATTACAAAATGTTGATAATATTCAAGATAATTATCTTGAAGTTATTCATAAAATAGATAATAATTATGAAATCATCGTGTATCCAGATATGAATACATTAACAGATATACATATCCTTCGTATATATAATTATTTACAAAATAAAATATATATCAATAATATTGATTTTAATCAAAAAATTAATATAATATTTGAAAAAAATATTCAACTTAAAAAAGCAAAACATATTATTAATACACTTGATGATATTCCTTATCAATTAAATAATTATAAAATTTATACTGGTAATTATGAAAGTAATTTATCTAATTATCTTGATGATTATACTGTTTATCAACATGATACATGTAATATTGTTCAAATTAATGAAACTGAATTTATATTATCACATTATGGTAGAGGTATTGGTCATGATATACGTATATTTGGATACGAAGATAATGTACAAGTTCAATATAAACTTAATATCATTGAACCTGAAGTTACACAAATTGATATAACACAATCTAAAATTACTTTACCTAATTTTAATGTTAATGATTATCAATATCAAACTGATATTACAAATAACTGTAATATCACTCTTTATCCATTTTTACAAACTGAACAATATAATATTAATTTAAATGAATTTTATGAATATTTTAGAATTGATTATGTTAAATATTATATATGTAATTTAGATTTATTTGATAATATTTATATTGATGATTCAAATTTAGTAATAAATAAATCTTTAACACAAAATAATAATTATAATTTCTATATTAGAATAATTGATCCAGATACTTTCTTATTTAATGATTTAATCCATTTTAATATTTATGAACGAGAAAGAATTAGTGTTAGCAGTCAAGATATTATTATAGATGATATTATATTATATAATACACCCTATAATATTAATCTTAAAAATATATATACTACTATACATCAATCTGATATCGATTCTAATATTGTTGAAATTAATTATAATATTACAGACCCAGAAACCAACCTTAACATTTCTAATATTAATAATCTAGATATTGATCTTCAACTATTCCAAATTAAAATTAATCCTGATCTTTTAGATTTACAATATAATATTAAATTTTCATTACAATATAAAGATTTTAATACTAATTCTAATATTGTTAATAGTTTCATTAACAATTCAACACTTAAAATTATTGAAAAACCACCAATTGAATTTATCAATCTAAATAATAATAAATTACAACAAATTACTTTATCTGATCTTACTGATAATGATATTATTTGTAATTTAATTGAAAATGTTCAAATTAATCATACAGAATCTAATTTAAATGATTTAATTTTATCTAATACAGTATCTGATTCTAATTTAAGAAATGCATATTATAAAACAAATTTAATTCCTTATAATATTAATAATTTTGATTTACATATTAATCCAGAATACAGAAATACCAATTATCAATTAGATATCATTTTATACCTAAATAACTATTCAACACAAAAAATTATTACTAAATTTGATATTTATGAACTCAATATACCTGACATTTTAACTATTGATACACATAATTGTAATTATTCTTCATTATCTACAGATATTATTTCTTATTGTAATATTTTAGAAAATATTAATTACATTTATAAAGATAAATTAATTGTTAATTATGAAGTTTCACCTTCAAATATTTCAAATATAGCAAATGATTATGATATTAATATAATTAATAATGATTTATTTATTAAAGCAGATTATCGTGATATTGATTATGAAATAAAATTAATAATTTATGACCCTAATTTTTCATTAGATAATGCAATATATGGTAAAAATACCATTAATAATGAAATAACATTTAATATTAATGAAATTTCACCATTTAATATTATAAATTCAAATGTTAATTTTAATGACCTTACTAATAATATATTATATATTAGTTTAAATCAATATTTTAAAATTAATATACCAAATAATACATCAAATTATTTTAAAATTACAAATGATAATGATATTTTATTAGTTAATAATCAAAATATTCTTCCTGGTAATACAAATAATATTGAATTTATATTTGACATTGGAACTACTTTGTATATAGATATTGATATTTCAATTAATGAATATTTTACAATAACTGATAATTTTGATATAACTAATACAACATCATTTAATTCAGTAACAAATAATAATATTCAATATACAGAAGGAACTCATATTATTAATTTAGATACCAAGACATTTAAAAATACTAAAATTAAATGGGATACACAAAACGAAAAAGTTAATTTACCATTATATTGTATTAATAATAAAACTAAATATCAACAAGGTGCTAATATTAATACTATTGAATACTTTATTATTAAATTTCAAGATAATAATTTAAATATATTTAAAGAGTTGGATACAAATGTAGAACCAGAATATCCTAGAGATGTTAATTATCCTATTGAATATACTGAACCTATAATACATTTAAATAATTATTTCAATGAAGTAATATATAATCCTGATTATCGTAATAAAACATTTACAGTTATTTTTAATATTAAACATCTTGATTATCAAAAACAAAATAAAACTATTAAATTTCAATTTAATGAAAAATCATTAGAACCTATTATACCTACAATTACATCATTATCATACATTTCTTCTAATAAAAATGTTATTGAATATAATTTATTTGAAGTATATTCAAATTATCCTTATTATAAAGATTTAATATTTACAAACTCTAATATTTATAATAATGAATCAAATGTTAAATTTACAATTAATAAAGATAATGATGAATTTTTAGTTAAAATTTATCCAGATTTTAGAAGAGATAATTATGATATTCAAATTATTGTTAATGATACTAAATTTGATAATACAAATGATACATTAAAAATTAATTTACATGAATATCCACCTATAAGTTTTAATAACTTTGATATTACTAAAACTATTGAACTATTTAATCTTACTACTCATACTGAATTATATAATTTATTTTCTAATGTTAATGTTTATGCTATTGAAAATAAACTGGAATTTAGCAATAATTATTTATCAAATTATCCAATTGAAAAAGGTTATTACAATTCATTAAATATATTAGAATATAAAGTTGATATTAATAATAAATCTTATTGTAATTTAGTTTCAACAGATTATGATGATTATAATATATTATTTCATCCAGAATGGCGTAATAAAGAATATGCCATTTGGTTTGATATTTATATGAATGGATATGAACATTTACCAATAAATATTAAATTTAATTTACAAGAAAATAATATACCATCTATTATTTCACATTTTAATATTATTAATTTAGATTTTAATAGTAATCAATCTATTTCTTACAATTTACATGATTTTTATTCAAGTTATCCCTATTCAAATCAATTACAATTTTATTACTCTAATAATAATCAATCACTTAGAAAAATTAATAATATATATTCTTTAAATAATAATTTATTTACTATTAATCCTGATTATCGTGATGATAATTATAATATTACAATTAATGCATATGATCCATATTTTACTTTACAAACATCACAAAATAGTATTAATAATGAAGCAGAATTTAGAATAACTGAAACTCCACCATTAGAATTTAATATTACCAATAAATATTTAGATACTATTAATTTAAGTAATCTTGGAAAACAACAAATTATTTCAAATATTATTGATGATATAACATTTTATAGTGATTGTAACTATATTATTTCAACTATAAATCAAGATAGTTTTATGAGAGAAGCTTATTATGTTAATAACATTTATTCCAATGCTATTATTAAAGATAATGATTTATTATATATAACACCAGAATATCGTGGTCAAAATTATAATATTGAATATTCAATTTATACAAATGGTTATGAAGAACAGAATATTATTCGTAAATTTAATATATCAGAATGTAATATACCAAATATAGAATTTATAGATAATATTAATAGAGTAATTACTAGTAAAGGTGATAAAATTATTAATTTACAAGATCAATTTACACCTTATCCATTTAATAAACAATTACAATTTGAAATATTATACGCATATGAAACTTATTTATGTAATGAACAAAATGATTTACAATATTGTAATGAAATATTACATCTTGTTGATATTATTCAAGAAAGTAATTTAAAAGTTTCACCAAATGCTTTAAAATATGAAGATTATGAAATTACACTTGGAATCAAATCTATTGATAATTATTTTAATATTACAAATTCAGATTTAATTGTAACATTTACTGAAGAATTACCTATCGAATTTAATATTCAAGATTTTTTTATTGGAAAACAAGTTACATTAAATTTAAATAATCTTACAAATCAAGAAGTTATTCATAATTTTAGTAATTTATATGTAAATTATTGTTCAACAAACGTTATAATAGTTCCATATGACATAAATAGTAGAGATGCATTTTATCCACATAGAAATCAATTTAATACTGTTAATAGTTATCAAATTGTTAATGATTTAGTTTATTTCTTACCAGAATATAGAAACGCACAATATTCAAATATATTTAAAGTTCATGCAGAAAACTTTCCAAATTATTATATTTTAATTAATTGTATTGTTTCAGAAAATAAAATACCAGATATTATTTATAATACTACTGAAAGAAATAAAATTATCAATAATAATATTCAATTTACAAATAGTCATGAAGTTACTTATAATATTTCCAATATATATAAAACATATCCATATTATGAAGAATTAGAATTTTATTATAATCATCCTTTAAATGTTGTTTATAATCATAATATATTAAGTGTTGATAGTAATTTAAATTTAACATTTAATCCAAGATTACGAAAAAATAATTACAATATATCCATTATTGCTAAAGATAAATTTACTGAACATGGAGATATTAACGAAAATACTCAATTCTTAATTAATATTGATGAAAAACCACCATTAGAATTTATTAATATTAATACACCTATTGAAAGTAACTTTATTAATAATTTAACATATAATCAAATTATATGTAATCTTTATTGTAATGTTAAATTTTATACGGACCCAGATGTATCTTTAAAAATATCCAATATTTACATTGAAGATGTAAGAACAGCATTTTATAAAACTGGGGATGATATTAATGCTATTAATAGATTAGATGATTATAATATTTATATTAATCCTGAATTCCGTAATCAAACTTATATTGCTAATTTTATGTTATATATGGAAAATTTTGAAGAAATATTTATTAATAAAATTTTTATTGTACAAGAAAATGAAATTATTCCAATACAATATCATACTACTGATACCTTTCAAAATCTTAAATTATCAGAAGAAACTATACAATATAATAAATTAATAGATTTATATCAACATTATCCATTTAATAAACATTTACAATTTACTTGTAATATTACACCGGATATTACTAATGGAGCACATAATTATAATGTAGTTTTAGATAATTGTAATTTAACTATTAAAGCAGATTATCGTGGTTTAGATTATAACATTAATATAACTGCAATAGATAGTAATTTTAATATTTCTAACATTGAACATAATATCATTGTTAATGAAAAACCACCAATTGAATTTATTATTAATGATATAAGTTATTTATTAGATACAACAGTTATATCTAATTTAACAAAAGAACAAATTACATGTAATATTAATGATAATATTCAAAATAATATTTCTTATTTAGATTTATTATATATTAATAATGAAACTTTAGATATTATAAGAGATGCATATTATATTGATAATAAAAAAGCATTAACATTTCAAAATTCAAATGTAATAATTAACCCAGAATATCGTAATCAAACTTATACATATAATTTTAATATTTATCTTGATGGATATATTGATCAAAAAATTACAAAACAATATATTATTACTGAATGTAATATACCAGAAATTAAATTTAAACACTTAAATGAACCTGATAAATTTACATTCTGTAATTTATCTAATAATAGTTTTAATTATGAAGATTTAACTATATTTTATGATTACCCTTTTAATAGTAATCTAAAAATTATTTTTAACAATGAAATTTTAGATAACCCTGATTATACTATTAATTTTAATACTGATATGTATGCATTTAAAAATTTTATTAATCATGCTAATTTTAGAAATATTACATATAAAACTATATTAACTGCATTTGATCCTAATTTTACAAATGATATTAATATACAATATGGTGATTATTATTTATCAAATAATGATATTAATAATTGTAATTTAATTAATACCGATTTTAATTTTATATTTAATGAAATACCACCAATACAATTTAAAGATAATTTTATTACAAGTACATCTAATTTAATATCATTTAATGCTTTAAGTAATCAAGTTATACCTTATAATTTACTAGATAATATTAAATTTAATACTGATTATGAAACAATTACATATGAAATGATACATCATAATAATACTAGAATTGCTAAATATTATGATGATTATAGATCAAATTCAATTTATTTTGATTCAACATCTAATATTACATTATATCCAGAATTTAGAAATGATGATTATTCTGTAGATTTTAAAGTATCAATTAACAATTATGATAATCAACCTACTATTTTAACTATACAAATTAATGAAATTAATATACCCGATATTAATTTTAAATATCACAATCTTTCATATTCTAATCTATCTAATAATGATATTCAATTACCATTTACCAACAGTTTAATTCAATATTATTCGGATTATCCATTTTATCAACATCTAGAATTTGATAAAATAATAACACCCACAAATGTTAATCAATATTCTAAAGATTATGATATTACAATTATAGATAAAAATATTACAATTAATGCAGATGTTCGTAATATGGATTATACAGTAGAAATAATAGCATATGACCCTAAATTTACATATGATTCTGTATATAATTCTACTATTTTGACTAATAGTAATTTAATTAATAATAAATTTCAAATATCATTATCTGAATTAGCACCAATTGAATTTATAGATGATCCTAAAGTTATTATATCTAATTTAACTAATAGTTCAATAACATATGATTTATATTCCAATATCAAAATTAATCATCCTGATTATACATTTACCGATATTAGAATTGAACTTACAAATGATATTAATATAGAAAAAGGATATTATAATTATTTAAATGCATTTATTATAGATAATGCTATTCCTAATATCTTAAATATTAATCCAGAATATCGTAATAATAAATTTAATTTAATTTATCAATTATATATTTCAAATTATTCTGGACAAAATATTTATAGAGAAATAGAATGGCATGAATGTAATATACCCGAAATTAAATTTGATAATATATCTTTCGATTATTCCAATTTATCAAATAACACTATATCTATTAATAACTTACAACAATATTATTCCACATATCCATATTCTAATAAATTAGAATTTACTATTATTAGTAGTAATCATGATACATATTCTATTATTAATACTGATTTAAATATATTACCTAACTATCGTGATGTTAATTATCAAAATATTATTTATGCATTTGATCCATATTTTACTGAAATTAAATCTCAAAATAATTCAAATTTTGATTTAATATTAAATATTCATGAATTACCACCAATTATATTTAATTTAACTGATAAATATTCCAATGTTATTTTATATGAAAATTTAACTAATCAACAATTAACATGTAATTTAGAAAATATATTAATTAATAATACTGATAATAACATAATTATATCTAATATTATTGATCCTAATCAAAGAATTGCTTATTATAAAACAGATAATGAAAGTAATGCAATTTATTTAGATAATTTTAATATAATAATAAATCCTGAATATCGTGGAACAAATTATTATTATGAATATAAGATATATTCTGAAGGATATGAAGATCAATCAATTAATATTAAATTTGATATTACAGAATGTAATATACCAGAAATTCAATTTACAGATGTTATTCTTAATTATTGTAATTTATCTAATAATGATATAACTGTTCATAATTTAAATCAATATTATAGTAATTATCCATATTATTCATATTTAGAATTTACATCAAATGTCAATGGTATATTTAACATTAATATTGATAATAACGATATAAATATTAATGCTGATTACCGTAATACAACTTATAAAATTAATATAATTGCTACAGATCCTTATTTTAATCATTCAAATATTCTTAATAATATAACAATACATGAAATACCACCAATTATATTTAATTTAACTGATAAATATTCCAATGTTATTTTATATGAAAATTTAACTAATCAACAATTAACATGTAATTTAGAAGATATATTAATTAATAATACTGATAATAATATAATTATATCTAATATTATTGATCCTAATCAAAGAATTGCTTATTATAAAACGGATAATGAAAGTAATGCAATTTATTTAGATAATTTTAATATAATAATAAATCCGGAATATCGTGGAACAAATTATTATTATGAATATAAGATATATTCTGAAGGATATGAAGATCAATCAATTAATATTAAATTTGATATTACAGAATGTAATATACCAGAAATTAAAATTATTGAAGATATTAATCTATTATTTTATAATTTAAGTAATCAAGAAATAACTATATCAAATATTAAAGATAACGTTAATAATTTATCCAACCTATTTATACATCCATATTTTGATAAATTAGAATTTAATTATGAAATTACAAGTAATAAAACACCAATTAATCCATTAGATTTTAATATAGATCCATTTTATATTCAAACTAATTTAAGAGATATTAATTATAATATTAATCTAATTGTATCAAATAATAATTTTAATATAATTAATTCTAATTTGTTAATTGACATAATAGAATTACCACCTATTGAATTTAAATTAAGTAATTTAGATGTTCCAGATTGTAATATACCAATTATCAAAAATACATGTAATTTATTTATTAATTATACTTCGGATGATATTATAATTGAAAAGATTGATAATGAATATACATTATATAATGTTAGTAATAATGAAATAATTATTGAATATGATCCATTATTTGCTGGATTAGTTCATAATATTCAATTTAAAGCATATAGTACAAGTTATGAATTACAATCAAACATTTATACAATGGAATTAACTATTGGTGCAATGGAATTAATATTTAATAATTCAAGTTTTGAAATAAAAGAATATTATAATAATATAAAATCTATAAATATATTAGATTACATTGATAATTTCAAAGGTGATAAAAATAATAATTTATCATCTTCCATAACTATTACAGATAATAATTTAGTAGATGTACATAGAAATAAACAATTTATAACATTTTATGGTGATACTAATTCTTCAATAACTATTAATATTAAAACTGATATAAGTGATTCTACAGCTACTTTTCAATATTTTAATTTAAGAAATGAATTTGAAATTAATACAATTGAAAATACATTACAAGATGATTTACAATTTTTATTATTTAATGATACAACAGTAAATGAAATTGATTATAGTATTGAATTGAAAAAATATATTACAGTAAGTTCTAAATTATTAGTAAATATAAATGAAGATGAAATTGATGATACATATTTAAATAATTTAAGACAAACAGTAGCAACTGATATGAATATCGATCCAGAAACAATTACGGTAACTTTATAGAAAATAAAATGATTATAAAATAAATTACAATGTCAGAAATTACAATACTTATTAAAGGTAGTGAAACTAATAAAAATCCAGCATCTAAATTAGTAGATTTTTCTGAAAGTAATATTAATCCTAATTTTGTTGTTTATACTACTGAAGAAATTCGTAAATTAGCTCAAGATCCTGATAAAATTTATATTCAATTTCTTAAAAATGAAACTATTAACATTAATTTATTAGATTATATTCAACAATTTGAAGAATTTAATAATATTACAGTTAATAGTGATTATGATAATTATAATTTAATAAATAATATGTTATCATTATCTGGATCTTATAGAAATAAAATATATAATATAATTGTTCTTTTAAATTCATCAAAATTAAGAAGAGATGCAACACTAGATATTGAGGTAACAGAACCTAAATTAAATATAAATGGTAAAGAAACCGCTTTTTTTAAATTTGATATGGAAATTTTTGAAAATGACGAGGAAGAAAATAATTTTCGTAGAAATTTTATTAATGAAGTTTCTTTATCAACTGAAATAAATAAACAACAACTTACAATTGATAATATTGAATTTGATATTGAAACTAGTGAAAACAATACTGATAAATCTATTGTAATTATTAAATATACGGTTCGTAATAATAATACATATCCAATACCAACACCTAGAAAAGTTATTAATAATATTAAATCACAACTTAAAAATCAAAATTCTCCAATTTATAAAGGATTTATTTCAAAATATTTACAAGATAATTCTGAAGATATTATAGTTCCAGAAGAAACTAATGATTCATTTATAAGAGATAATATTGAATTAACAACTAATAATGTATATGAATATAATTTATTTAATTTATTTAATATTGATAATTTAAATTATACTATTACATCTAATATACATAATAATGCTTTAATTACAAATGATATATTGAATATTACTGGTAATTTTAGAAATGAAACTTATAATATTTTAATAGATATAGAAAATGATAATTTTACTAAACAAACCTTAAATTTAACAGTTAAAGAACCAAATAAAGTATATTTACCAGCTGTATTTGATTTAGAATTAGATATTAAATTAAATGAAATTACAGAAAAAGATATAATTTTATTAAAACAAAATATTGCGGATTCTTTAAATATTGATATACAATTTATCGATATTAATTTTGATGATATTAAAGCTAATCCTTTTAATTTTACATTAAATGATATTGATAGTACTGTTATATTACCAATAACTATTAAATCTGATCCAAATAATGATTATGTTCCTTTAAATAAAATTGTAGATTTACAACAACAATCTATTGATCCTGATTCTAAATTTAATGAAGGTGAAATTACATCTAAATCTTCAATAAATATTAATGAAGAATTACAAAATAAAATTAATAATCCAAATACTGTTTTTATAATATTAAATGATTCAGATACTAAATATTATGATTTATATGATTATTTTCAAGGGAATAATTTAACATTTCAACTTGAAGATAATTATAATTTTACAAGTATTGATAATAATAATTTAGTATTGGAAGGTAAATTTCGTAATACGACTTATGATATTTTAGTAAAATCAAATGATAGTCAAGAAATTAAATTTAATATAACTGAAACACAATTAAAAATATATAATCCTATAGAAAATTGTGAAATAAAATTAAATATTGATTATAGTGATATTGGGGCTGTTGGAACTGATACATATTTAAATTTTGAATCTAATTTTATTGGCAATATTATTAGAACACTTAAAATTGATAAAAATTCTATTAGTATTAATAATATATATGAAGATGATAATGGTAAAATTGTTATAGATTATAATATTAATCCTGATCAAAATAGTGAATTTTCACCAGCACAAATATTAGATAGATTAAATACACAGATTACAGATAGTAATTCTAAATTAAATCAAAATGTTAAAAAAACTGGATTTCCAAATTTATTTACAAATAGTGAAATAATAATAAATGAAAAAATACAAAATCAAATAAAAAATCCAAATACTATATACATAAAATTAGAAAATGATATACCATATTTAGTAAATCTAAATGATTTTATAAAAATAAATAGTACAGCAGAAATATATAAAGATCCTTATAATTCTACAACAATTCAAAATAATATAGTATCAATTAATGGTAATTTTAGAAATACAAGTTATATAGTTAGTATTAGGATACCATTAAGTTCTAGTAAAAATAAAATAATTAATATAAATGTTGAAGAACCTGCACCTATTATTATACCTATTGTTAAAAAATATCCTAAATTTACTTTAGCTAATAATGATATTGAAATTAATTTAATAGATTACTATAATGGTTCAAATTTAACTGATTTAAATTTTACAATTATTTCTAATCCATATAGTAATTTAGATATTATAGATAATGTTTTAAATATAAAAGGTGATTATCGTAATATAGATTATACTGTTAAAATTGCACCTACAGATTATTTAAGTTCTATTTTAGATATTGAAATTAAAGAACTTGAACCATTACCAATTAAATTAATTAATGACTATTCTGATATAAAATTAACTAAATATGATCCACTTGTTTATGATTTATCTGATGTATTTTCTGGTAATAACTTAACTTATGAAATAGTTAATCCTAAAGATAATGTTACATTAAATGATGGTATTATTACTATTAATCATAATAATACATCAAATATTGATATTGATTATAAAATAGAAGTTATAGCTAAAAATAAATCTGCTAAATTGAAATGGAATATATCAATAATTGAAGATAAATCAGGATCATTATTAAATAAAAATAACAATCAATTTTATTATTTAGATAATAATATTACAACAATAAATGATATTTTTGATGATATAAATGCAAATGTAACACATAATAATAATTATATTAATTTTACAAATAATAATTTTATAATAACAGATATTGATAATTTCTTTAATAATAAATCATTAGTTAAGAAAAATTTTAATGGAAGTAATGAGAATGGAAATAAAGATTTTGAATTTTCTTTTATAAAGAAAGGTTATAATAGAACTATATTAGAATTAGAAGAACCAACAGAACATATTTATGTAGAGAATGAATATGTAAATATAAATTTAGCAGATTATAAATTAAATGCACAATATACTTTAATATATAATCCTTTTGAAATTCAAGACAATATTAAAATTGAAGATGATATTTTAAAAATAAAAGTAAATTATAATGGTATATATGATATTTTAGTTAATATAGATAATGAATTATATGTATTTCGTATATATGAACCATTGATTAATATATCAAATTATACAATAGAAATAATTTAGATTTAATTGTTTGAGAGATCTTTTTGTCTGAATTATTTTTTTTAAAGTGTTCTTTTTCACAGAAAGATTATTTTATATTTAAAAAAAATTTTATATTTTATAAAATAATTTTATATTTATAAAAAGAACTTTTTAATAAAGAACTTTTTTAAGAATGATCTTTTTGTAAAAGAAAATAAAAAGAGATCACTTACAATTAGAGAGTGATCTTTCTGTAAAAGTAAATAAAAGGAGATCACTTACAATTAAGAAGATTTTTAAGAGTGATCTTTCTGTAAAAGTAAATAAAAAGAGATCACTTACAATTAAGAAGGTTTTAAGAAAGATCTTTTTAAAAAGAATTTTATATTTTAAAAAAATATTTTATAAAGAGAATTTTATATTTTAAAAAATATTTTTAATAATGATCTTTTTTACAGAAAGATCTTTTTGGAAAGTAAATAAAGAGAGATCACTTACAATTAATTAGATTTTTAAG
>Ga0181396_1000141_pt1 | contig 17106 bp, 9 predicted proteins | sample 19SPOviralmetaG_FD_130125 | JGI IMG/M metagenome (GOLD analysis project Ga0181396, IMG submission 130125) | Marine viral communities from the oligotrophic San Pedro Time Series (SPOT) site, San Pedro Channel, CA, USA - 19 SPOT_SRF_2011-01-11 | ecosystem: Environmental > Aquatic > Marine > Strait...
CGCAGAACATTACATAAAAAGTGGTACTGAACTTGAAAAACAATATGAGTTTACGCGTCCTGTATTGGATGCTTTTAATCGTATTAAAGGAGAAAAGCTTACAGAGCTTAGAATGGCTGTAACAAAATCAAATGGCGAATACGCACCTACTAAGTGGGGAGCAAAAGATGTTTGGTACAGGGGTATAGCTGATCTTTTAATCATCAATGGTACTAAAGCTTTCGTTGTAGATTACAAAACAAGTAAGAGTGCAGACTATGCTGACATGAAACAGTTAGACTTACTTGCGGGTGCTGTGTTTGTACATTTCCCAGAAGTAACAAAAATAAAAGGAGGGCTATCATTCTTATGTTGCGATGCGTTTATAAAAAAAGAATACACTTCAGACTTATACAAATCATACATAAGCGTTTTTGATGGTGCGCTTGAAAGAATAGAAGTTGCTAAAGAAGAAAACGTATGGAACGCTGTAGAAAGTGGGCTGTGCGGGTTTTGTCCAGTTACTAGTTGTGAACACAATCGGGGTTAATATGGCTACTAAGAAACGAGATTACAAAGCTGAGTACGCTAAGTACCAAGGCACTGAAGAACAAAAGAAAAAACGTGCCCAGCGCAACAAAGCCAGACGCAAAGCTACACGCGAGGGTAAGGTTACTAAAGGAGACGGTAAAGATGTAGCACATAAGAAAGCTTTAGACAAAGGCGGTAAAAACTCTGATGGTACTAGAGTAGAAACAGCTAGCCGTAATAGATCATTTCGTAGAGATTCTAAAAATAATTTAATATCTGAAACAAGCAAACGCGAACGTAAAAAGAAGACATCTAAAGCATGAAAATAGTTAATAACAGAGCGATCATTTTAAAAACTAAACGTCCTCACATGGTTACCGAAAAGGTAAAGAACTACCGCATACTCGAAGAGCAGGGGGGTGTTTATAAGTTAGCTATACGCTGGGATTTAGAAGGTGCACAAGCTCTCACTGATTTGAAGGTCAAGAACGTGCCCTCTCCCATAACCCGTGACTATGTGTGGGGAGGGCGGTATACACCGTTCGACCACCAGAAACAAACGTCTAGCTTTTTAACGCTGAATAAAAAATCTTTTTGTTTCAACGAGCAGGGTACAGGTAAGACTGCATCTGTTATATGGGCAGCAGACTACTTGATGAATATAGGTGCTGTTAGCAGAGTGCTAGTAATATGTCCGTTGTCTATTATGAAGTCTGCATGGCAAGAAGACCTGTTTAAATTTGCTATGCACAGAAGTTGTTCAGTTGCCCACGGTAGTTCAGCGCAGCGCAGGAAGATACTCAATGCTGGATCAGAGTTTGTTATTATAAATTTTGATGGTGTAGCAGTAGTGAAGGACGAGATACTAGAAGGAGGTTTTGATCTAGTAGTAATTGACGAAGCTAACGCTTACAAAAATGCACAAACTAACAGGTGGAAAACGATACGTAGCATAGTCAATACCATAGATTGGTTGTGGATGCTTACTGGTACGCCCGCAGCACAATCCCCTGTAGATGCGTTCGGTTTAGCAAAGCTTGTAAACAATGAAAATACGCCAAAGTACTTTGGGCAATTCAGAGATGCCGTTATGTACAAAGCTACTCAGTTTACATGGAGACCCAAACCAGACGCAGACAAAATAGTGCATAGCGTGCTACAGCCAGCGATCCGGTTTGAGAAAGACCAGTGTTTGGATCTCCCTCCGCTTACTTATGTAGAACGGGAAGCGCCATTAACTAAACAGCAAGCTGCATATTACAAACTGTTGAAAGACCGTATGACTATGGAAGCAGACGGAGAGCAAGTTACTTCAGTGAATGCCGCTACTAACCTGAATAAACTGTTGCAAATATCTGGCGGTGCAGTGTACACGGACGATAAAGAAGTTATTGAGTTCGACGTTAGCAACAGACTAAAAGTAGTTAAAGAAGCAATAGATGAATCGTCTAACAAAGTTTTAGTATTTGTTCCTTTTACCCATACTATAGAACTGCTAAGTGAGTTCCTGACTAAAAACAAAATATCGTGCAAGGTAATATCAGGGAAGGTAACGGTTAATAAACGAAGTGAGATAATAAAAAACTTTCAAGATAGTCCGAACCCACAAGTATTAGTTATACAACCGCAAGCTGCATCACACGGCCTGACTCTTACCGCAGCTAATACTGTTATATGGTACTCCCCCGTCACCAGTGTAGAGACATACCTACAAGCCAACGCTCGTATTGACAGGCCGGGACAGCACAATCCCATGACTGTTGTGCACATACGTGGGAGCGAAGTGGAGACACGCTTGTACAATATGCTTCGATCCAACATAAATCAACACAGCAAGATAATTGATTTATACAAACAAGAATTAAATACTTGACAATGTAAAAACGTTTGCCTAAACTGGCTGTCCCCTTAAAAAGGAGCGACAGTATGAACGGCAATGACGAAGCAGCAAAACTAACTTCTATCTACATAAAGATGCGGGAAGCAATTCTTGCAAAAGAAGATGAGATAAAAGTTATCAAAGCTCAACAGCAGAAGATAAGCATAGAATTAGACGAGCTATTCGGTGAAGAAACCGAGTCCATCAAAACAAAATCCGGTACCGTATCCCGCAGAGTGCAAACACACTTTGGAGTAAGTAATTGGGATGAGATGTACAAATTTATCTTAGAGAACGAAGCTACTCATCTACTAGAGAAGCGTATTCACGGCGGCAACATGAAGGAGTTCTTAGAAGAGAATCCTGAAGTAGTACCGCCAAGTCTACAGGTAAATAGAAAGCACGTTATATCTGTACGAAAACCATCAAAGAAATGAACACACTACGCGTACAAGACGGGAGCTTCGTGCACCCCGAAACTGGTGAATTACTAACAGCTATTCAAGCAGTGGTAGTCAACAGTGGTACGTTATCGAGGTCTTACTATAGTGGGGATCAGCTAGCCTGTTGGTCTATAGGTTGTTCTTTCCCCAGCAAGGAAGCACCTTTCAAGCAAGCAAACAGATGCTTGGACTGTAGTAGGAGCATTAAGAATAGCCACCGTGCGGAAGGCGCACCCTGTAAGTTTTTTACATTTGTAAGAGTAGCACTGCTTGGTTCTGACACTGTGTACAGATTTAGGATAGGTGCATGGAGTCTTTTTTCCAGAGACGCAAGAGGGACAACTCTTTACAAGTACATGGATCATTTAAAACGTAACAAAGAAGAAGTAGGTAGCGTTTTAACTGAGATATATTTTGAAGGTACAGATGGAAACCACAAGATATATTTTAAACCCGTTCGTCCTTTATCAGAGGAAGAACTGCAAAACACAGCCAAGATAATCGAAGCTGTAGCTAATACCACTAACGAAGATGAGGAAACACTAATGTCATACAAGATAAAAAATGCAGTAGCAAAGTACCCCCGACTAGACCAACCTTACGCATTTGATAGGTCACAAGGGCCGAGAGGTCGAACTGTACCATGCAAATGGACAGCCACCGGTGCACAGTATACGACTAGTTTTATAGTAAGTGAGGAGCAAGCTAAATCTATACATATGGACATGGTAAAAGCGTGGAATAACCATCCAGACCGAACAAAAGACTGGCCTGAAAAAATGGCTACAAAAAACATACAAAAAACAGATGGGGGGGTTGAATTTAAAGCTCAGAAAAAGGCACAGTTTCAAGGAGTGCAATCAGAGCGTCCTGTACAGTTCAATGCAAAAAACGAAATGCTGGAAGACGGTTTCCAAATTACTTCAGGTAGTAAAATAAACTTACTTGTTAATTTGTATCCTTGGTATAACACCGACGATAAAAAAGGAGGCGTGTCCCTGCAATTAAAAGGTGTACAGCTTATAGAATTTGCGCCCCCCAAAAACAAATCACCTTTTGATATAGAAGAAGGGTTTGCAGGTGGTACTAAAACATCAGCACAACCTGAAGAAACTGAGGACAGCAGTGCAATGTTCGAGGATGAAACGGTTGATAAACCAACTTCTGTTGACAATCTATTTGACGATGATGAGGAAGAGGTTGAAGAAATAAAAGAGCCGGTTAAAAGGAAAAAGAAGAAAGAAGAACCTGAAGCTGCTGCAACTGAGGTTGCTGACATCATAGACATATGGGGAGACGACTAAAGCAAATGAGTTATGGCTACACTACGAGGATAGGAATCCTTAACAGACAAGCCAGCAGGTCTCTATTGGGAGTTAAGCTCGGTCGCGTGTGCATAAAGAACGACGTACCCGTTGCCGAGATTGCTTCCCGATTGGGGGTCAGTAGGCAAGCTGTTTATAACTGGTTCGTAGGTACTCACGAGCCTAACGATAACTTAACTGAGTCAATAAAAGAGTTAATAATAGAGTATAAAAAATGACTGATTTTAACCTCATAGATTACGCAGTACCAAAGGGCGGCGTGTATTGTGTGGTTGGCATGAAAGATAAACAGGTAACACCATTTTTTACAGAAGACAGAGAGACGTTAGATGGTCATATAGATGACTTAGTGCAAGGCAACCATAACGTTTTCATTACACTTGGTAGGCTACAGGCAGGGTCCACCCGCCGTTTAGCTGACAACATAGAGTGTTTCTCTTCTATATGGGTAGACATAGATTGCGGTGAGGAAAAAGCTAAACCCAATGCTACCTCTGGTTTACCCGATGGGTACCCTGATAAAGAAACTGCCAACCAAGCATTGATTGATTTTTGTGAACTTGTAGAACTACCTGACCCTGCAATCATAGATTCTGGGAACGGTATACACGCCTACTGGGGGTTCACTGAAGATGTGCCTAAAAACAAATGGCTTGCACTAGCGAACAGACTTAAAAAGCTTTGTGCTACTCAAGAGTTTTATGCCGATCCCAATGTGTATGATGCAGCACGTATCATGCGCTTACCTGAGACGTATAACCACAAGAGTAATCCACCTAAGAAAGCAAGTGTAAAGGTAGGAACTACTGAACGTTATGACTTTGACGAGCTTTGCTCTTTACTCGGAGTAACAGAGGAGGAAGAGGAGGAAGCAGCAAGTGCTGGTAAGTCGGGATCTACTAGTAAAAGACCTGTGATGGATGCGCTTGATAAATTTGAGGCACTCAACAGGGACTTTTCTTTTAAGCGCATAGTTACTCGGGAAGATGGTTGTAAGCAACTTCAAGATAGCATAAGAAATCGTAGCACGTTAATAGAACCGCGTTGGTTTGACGCTTTGTCTATTGCTAAGTTTTGTTCAGACCGTGACAAAGCAGTGCATACGCTGTCTGAGGGACACCCTGACTATGATCCTGACGAAACTGAAAGGAAAGTAACACCTATAAAATCGCCTCACACCTGTGCCAGATTTGAAATAAATAATCCGGGCGGCTGTAAAGAGTGCGAACACTTCAATAGTAAGAGCAAGAAGAAAATAAAAACTCCCTATAGCTTGGGCAAGGTAGTACATGAAGACTCTGCTACTAGTATCTACCCTGAACCTTACTTCAGAGGTAAGAATGGGGGTTTATACAGGCGCGGTGCTGATGATGAAGACCCTGTTTTTATATACCCATACGATTTTTGTTTAGTGGATAGGATGATTAACCCAGAGAAAGAACATATAGCTGTGTTCAAGTCATCGACTCCGCACGACGGAGAGTCAGAAATACTTATACCCAATGAGCTGCTAGAACAAAGAGCATTTCTTAAACATGTAGGTACGTATGGGATAGTTCCGGGTAAAAAAGGTGCGGAGCTTTGGGGCTACGCAGTGTACGCAGTACAAACTTTACTTAATGAAAGGAAAGCAAAAAAGATGAGAGTGCAATTTGGATGGGCCGATAATGACACCAAGTTTATTGTAGGCGAGCAAGAAATAACCGTAGACGCAGTTTACCACTCACCTGCCTCACCAGCCACTAAGGGATATGCACCACACCTAAAACCTAAAGGTTCATTGGAGATGTGGCAAGACGTGTTTAACCTGTATAACCGTAAGGGACTGGAGGTACAAGCATTTGCAGCGTTGTCGGGGTTTGGTGCACCTCTGCTTAAAATGACAGGGCAGAAGGGCGCTATTATAAATCTTATACATAACGGAGCAGGTACAGGTAAAACTACAGTGCTACGCATGGCTAACAGTGTATGTGGAGACCCTGAAGAACTCTTAGGTAAGCACGATGACAGCGTACCGGGGAGAACGAACAAGCTAGGCTATCTAAATAACATTGTTAACACTATGGATGAGCTTACCAACATGACAGGGGACCAAGTAAGCAGCTATGCCTATGCTTGTTCTCAAGGTAAGGGTAGAGAGAAAGCTACTCAAACAGCAAACATAAATCGCGTGAACAATACTACGTGGAGAACCATAACTTTATCTACGTCCAACGCTTCCTTCTACCAAAAACTTATGAGTGCTAAGGCACAGGCAGACGGAGAGATGATGCGTATTATTGAGTTTAACGTTGACTACCCGAGCAAAGAAATTGTAGGCACTGAATATGGCAAGGCTATGTTTGACCATCAGTTAAATGAAAATTACGGACATGCAATAGTGCCGTTCGTACAGTACATAATTGCTAACCCCGACTTTGTGCAACGTAGACTCCTTGCTATACAAGCTAAGATTGACAAGGAACTACAACTAACTCAACGAGAGCGTAACTGGTCAGCTATCATAGCAGCGAATCTAACTGGGGGGTGGCTCGCCAATAAACTTGGGCTTATAAAGTTTGATATGGAGCGTATATATCAAAAGTGCACCCCCGTAATATTAGAGTTAAGGAGGTCCACAGCAGCGCCGGTAGATGCCGCTACCGCAGTAATTTATGATTTTCTTACGACTCACATTAATAACACGTTGGCTATAAGGTCCGATGCAGATATGCGAAGTCACGCAAGAATCAACAGAGCTGCTTTAGCTCCTCGTGGCCCGTTGCATATACGGTTAGAGACTGACACAAAGCGAGTGTTTATAAAACGCTCTGCACTACGTGATCACTTTACTGATAATCAGACAGACTTTAACGATAATATAAAAGAGTTAGACAACTTAGGTATACTTATTCATAAGGGTAAAAATGTTCGTTTGGGTAAAGGTTATCCAATACCTTCTGGATTAGAACGCTGTGTAATACTTGACGGCAACCACCCAGATTTTATTCAGCCAGACTTTAGTGAACAGGAAGACGAGGATGGAAGTGGAGAAGGTGGAGTACCAGATAAACTGGAAGAAGTTTAGCAAAGGATCATCTTTCTTTATCCCCTGTCTGAATGGTAAAGCCGCTGCAAAATATGTGGTTAAACAGACAAAGAGATTTAAGTACAAGATAGTCAGTAAGATAACAATAGAGGACGGGGTGCGGGGTGTTCGGGTATGGAGAGTGTAGGGTTACTGTTGTTTTGGATCAAGAAGTGGGAACACTAAACCCTGTAACCTTTTGTTTACATAGACTCCTTTAACAGCACCGCCGCGCCTCTCAGCCTTACCGTCGAGCGAACTCTCTATTGTATCTCGATCAATCATGTCGTAGAAATATTTTACGTTGTACTTGTCTAATTCTTTGGTCATAAAGTCGTCTATTCTTTCGTAGTTTTTGTTAGTTGGGTCTCGTTCAAATTTAACTACTACAGCATCAAGACCTCTGAGCACGTTAGCTTTTGCTTCGGCTTGTTCTGCGATCATTTGTTTTACCATATACCCTAGCTGCTGGTCACTAGCGGTTTCTGTATCTGCAAATCCTATGCGCTGGGCAAAAAGTTTTAAGGTTGTATAGTATTCAGCAGGTTTTATTTCTGCACCCGACCTAGTAAGCAGTCCCTCTTGCTTCAAACGTTCTGCTTTAACAAAGTTACGGAACATAGCGGGTAGGAAGTTCTCCATTGCACGTAAGTAGTTACCGCGTTCTAAATCTTCCACACCCCTACCAATGTTACCTACTAAGCTACCAAATGGCCCTAGCGAGGTATCGTACATAAAGTCTTTGACTTGTTGCTCATAACCAGCTTGAGGAGAGTCGTTCCTAAACCACATCCCGTCTAGGCTAGTAGAAGCACCTATGTTCATACCAGTAAGTGCAGAGAGCGGTCCCGCCTCAATCACACGACCTAAAAGCTGTGCGTTCTCTTCGGTCAAATCTAGCACCTGTGCAATGTCACTATTGACCCCGAAATATCTAGGGATAAACACAGCTCTGAACCATACGTCAAACGGCAAGTTCCCAAAAGACATAAGGTCTGTATCGAGTTCGTCATCGTCGTCAAATAATCCCTTGTACAGTTCTTTGGCTTCGTCGATTATAGACCCCATTGCTGAGAACAAAGGTAACCCCACTGCACCAGCAAACAGCCACGTCATGCCTAGCACCCCGGTAAATATACCCGCCGCTTCCAAACGGTCCGTTTTAGACATCCCCATAGTCTTAAGTCCAAGTATTCCCCGAAAGAAATTCCTAGTTAACATTGAAGTCATCTGTAGTGGGAACGTCATAAACTGCGAACCCAGCCTAGTAAGAGGGTTAGCCTTCATAAGAGAAGGTTTATTGTAGTTTGTATAGTTAAACAGACCCTCGTAAGTAAGTTCTATGGCACGTTCTTGAGCTTCTTGCTGTGCTTCCGTAGTGCTTAAACCACGTTTTTTTGCATCTGCATAAGCAAGTTCAAACGAAGACAAAAACATTATTTCTCTATTCATTCTCTCTGCGTGGTGGAAGCCCCCACTCATAAAATCAGCGCCAAACTTAGCTGCTTTACTAAGCGCGTTGTTTCTTTTTGCACTGGGGGTTCGTGTCCTACTGGTCATTTCAGACGCGTAAGTAGACATGAATATATCCCGATCAGTTGCGTATTCAAAAGCTTCTTGTAGTGCCGCTTGCATTTCAGGGTCAGCGTTTTCCTGTATGTAGTTACCTCGTGACAAGCTAGGCTCTTTGTATTGGTAAACAGGGTTACCTTCGGCATCTGTGCCAATTTGCTCTTTACTACCAAACCCCTGCATAGTTGTTATTTTAGCAATGTATTTCGCCATTACTTTTGTAGTAGCTGCACCACCAAACGCGGCACTAAGCACTGGGTACCCTACAATAGGTAGCTGAGTAAATTGTATTAAGGCAGACTTGGGCGCACTTAACATCCAGTAAAACACAACACTGTTACCAGAGGCTGCAAGCTTATCAAGTATTCCATAGTTTCTATCGGGAGTAGATTCCTGCTGTGCTCTTGCTGCAACCTCATCGGTATACATTTTTATAATGTCTCTGTCTGGTCTACCTTTTAAAGACGCATCCATAGCATCAATAGCTTGAGCTAGTCTGTCGGAGTATTTAAGGCGTGTTAACTGATTGGCACTGGTATTCTGATGTGTTACAAAATTTCTAAGTGCATCAGAACTAAAACCTGTGGTGCCTTTTCTTTTAGTAAACCGCTTGCGTATATCTGCTTCAGGTAGTGTCATCAGATACATTTGATACACTGAGTCTTTAATACTTTCTTTATCAGCCATCGTGTTATTTTCTAGTAAGTCAAACACGTCTCTTAGTAACTGACTTGTGTTTCGTACTTCTGTGCTCATAATAGTTTCGGCTTTACTGCCCACCGACATAGTATCTTCAGCTAGTTGCTGCTCTAAAGACAGCAGAGGGTTTATTTCTCGTGCTCGCCTACGTGCAAACGCGTCTCTTGCAACTGATGACTCAAACATGTAGTACTCGCGCGATCTGCCCTTACCTGAACCTACTTTTAAATAGAAATCTCCGTAACGCATCAACGGGAAATACACTTCCATTTCGTTAGCTCTTTGGTAGTTTTCTACAATATACGCCAGTAGTTTCTTTTTGTTATCAAGTTCTTCTTGAGTAAATGTTTTTCCGTCTGCCGGTTTTGCTTTGTTTATCTTATCTATAAGCAGTTGCTGGTGTTCATCAAAAGTACGTTGGTAAGCGTCACGAGCACGTTTATAAATATCAACTCCGCGTTGACCACCGTTCTCGTCCTGCTGTAGACGATTCCACCCGCCCACAACTACGCCTCCTTCACCGGCTGTGCCCTCATAGACTTCGCGTATTACACCCTCACGTCGAGTAATAGCACCTTTAGCTGCGTTTATTACTGGCCTCGACGCATTGGGGTCTTGTTGAGTAGCTGCAAAAGCTCGTCTTAACTCTATTAGTTTAGCATCGTTGCGAAGGGCTGCTTGTAAGTCTTTGTGTTTTGCAGGGTCAAAATTTGATAGGGTCGCCATGTGCATAACATCTGCTAGTATTGACCCTCCTTCAATGTAAGTACTGTTGAATTTTTCCCATTCAGGTATGTCGTTAGCTAGTTGTTTAATACGCCTAGCGCGTTCCATAGTTATGGCATCTACAGTGCTATTAACTTCTTTCACGCTGTTAACTTCAAAATCATTTACTAATGTTCGAGTAAGACCTGTAGTTGTAAAAGTTTTTACTAGTTGGCGTAGCGTTTTAGCTGTAGCAGTCCTACGTAAAGCGTAAACTAAGTCGCTACCTGTATTTTCATCTCGTGCTTCAAGTACTGCCTTAGCCATGTTGTCTGCAATAGCACTAGCTGTTTTACTGCGCTGTAGTTTTTCTGCTGCTGCTGTTATTTTTTTAGCTTTAGATCGAGACTGCTTAACAATATTCTGAGGAACATCTGCTGCCGCTTCGTTTATACCTACTAGCTGATCGGTAAGGTCTAGCAAAGACACAAAACCATTGTCGGTGTTTTCACCCATGCTAAACAGTTGACGTATTATGTTAATAAACTTAGATAACCCTGTTACCGCAACTGCGTCCGCCCTAGTAATTGTAGTGGGCACAGTAAGAAGAAACTCTTGCATCTCGGGTTGAGTAATTCCGTAAGCAATGAACTCAGTTACGTCTCCAAAAATGTCGCCCCGTTCTACAATTAAATCTAGCTCTGGGTTAGTCTTGCCATTTTCTTTGTCTATAGTGTATTTAAGTTCCGCCTCGTACATCTGCTCAATAAGCTCTTCGCGTAGTTCGTTGACACGCGGAGATACAGAGTCAGGGTTATTTATAGACCGTACTAGAATATCTAAAGTAGCAGCATGAATTGCTTCGTGTAGGAACGTAGTGTTACTAGTGCCGTCACCCGCTAATAAGGTTATGGTGTCAGTGGTATACTCGTAAATCCCGTTAGCACCCGTCAAAAACTCACTTGCCGTCGCTGTGTCTATAGCCGTTAAATCTCGCACTATTACTAACCTAGTATTTTTTAAAAACGGTCTAAGCCTACGAGCCAGCAACCGCTCAAAACGAGTGCCATTTTTTATAATAGATTCTAAAGCGGAGTCAGTTGTTACATCTTGGTCTTCAAGTACAGGATTTATTTCAGAGTTAGTAGTGTCATTAAAACTTTGTTTAACGTTAGTGGTAGCCTTTTGTTCAACAGCGTTGCGAGTACGACGATTCCTTGCAGCTTGCTTATCAACATCACTAATGTCTTCTCTAGCAAACAGCTCTTTAGCTCTATTTACAGCAATTTGATTAGTCTGATACCGCGCATTTCTTATAACATCGTAAGTTTTAGAGAGCGCATCAATACGATTGTTTTGTAGATTCGCTTGCTCTACTAATAATTTGTCTTCAATTCTATTAAGCTTTTGTGTGCCATCGTTGAGCTTTTTTAAATTAGCATCAGTTAACACACCTGCTCTTTGTAGCTCACGTAGGTCCGTTACTTCTGTAAGCAATGTATCGTATTTAGCCAGTGTCATCTGCCTATCAACACGTTTAGCGGCTTTCTCTAGCAACTGATTAGGGGTTGTGCTGTACAGTTCTTTTGCTTTATTTACACTACGCGTAGCTTGAGCACCTCTGCGCTTGCTTTCTTTTCTTTGTTCTACCAAAGCTGCATTTTGTTCATCCGTTTTTTCAGCAACGGGCCTACCTTTTTTAACCGGCGGACCAACAAACTCAACTTTTTTATTGACTGGAGGGCCAACAAACTCAGGGCGTTTAACTTTTTTATTTGGTGCTGCTAACCCAGTATCAGGATTAGTATTTAGTTCCCCCGATGTTTTTAATTCATTAATAGTAGGAACGGTAGTGTTACCCTCAGCAACACCTACTGTGTATGCCATAGTATTAGGATCTTGTTGTATGTTAGGTATTTTATTAAGAGCCTGTACAGCAGCGTTAAAACCTATTTTAAATTCATTTTGTATTTCCGATATAGTTGCTGTTTTGTTTTGAGCTAGGTAGTCAGCTACTTGAGATTCGATAGCAGGGGGAGTTGTGGAAGTAGTAGGAATTGCGGACGTATCTTCTACCACATCGGGTTGAAGCGCCTTTAGCCGTGCAACTTCTGATGCAAAAAATGTTGCGCCTTGCTCGCCTCCCAACCCACTTTCAGGTGAAGATACATATGAAGAGTAGTCTGCTACCGTAGAAGGATCAAAGTTATTATCCAGCACATTCTGTGCAATCTCGGTTATATCCGCAGACTGGTCAGCGGTAAGTGTAAACTCAGTAGTGTCTCCCTCGGTATCATCGAATAACTCACCTACCGTTATTTCTTCAGTAGCTTGCCTAGCTGCATCTTCGAGTGTTAGGTCAGGATCTGCGTCGCTAAGTTCTATAGCCCTCGCGTTAATAGCGGCACTTAGTTCCTTTTGCTCTCGTGCACGTCCCGCTGCCGTAGACATGTTCTCTAGCTTTTTACTTTTAAATTTTCTGCCCGCAGTTTCTACACCTACAACACCAGTGGATACACCCAACGAACCCGCCGCTTCAGCCGCCGCTGCATCAACTACTCTAGTTAAGTTCTCTATGCTAAGTGCGTCACCCTCTTGCTCTCCTAGTACCCGCTCTCCTGTTATCTGAGTAGCTTCCTGTGCGCCACCTGTAGCCGCCTCTTCTGCACTTTCTTTAGCAATACGACGTAGGCTGCCTTCCGTTATCTCTTTACCTGCTTCTTTAGCAAGCTGTCTCTTTAGTACACCGCCCACAGGACCGGCTAAGTCTAGTGCTCCTGACACTAACGCAGTCATAGTGCTAACGTCTTTAGTAGCATCTAAGTATTCTATGATGGCTTGTGCTTGTTCTTCAGGAGGTAAATTAGCAGTAATGTCTCGTATGTAACCTAGGCGGTTAGTTACTGTTTCGCTCCCCGCTAACGCTGTACCCGCGCCCAACGCGCCCGCTGGTCCTGCTACGGCAGCAGAAGCTACAATGGGAGCAAGCTGTACGGCTCCTGAAGCTATGTTAAAACCTAACCAGTCTTTAAAGTCACCAAAGGATCTAATGTCCGTAACCCCTTCAACACGGGGTGCATATTTCTCAGCCGCTGCTTGTTGTCTCTGCTGCAAGTCAGGGAGTGTTTGAAGTACATCTTCTCTTGCTTCAGTAAGCGCACCCTCTTCCGTGCCCCTCATTTCTAAACGTTCTAACCTATTTGCTTTTCCATAGTCTAAGAACCTGCCTAAGTCCATACGACTAAACGTTAGCTCGTCTTTATTAGCATCTCTAAATACTTGTTTGGGGTCAGCTCCTTCGTCTATGGCTTGGTATGCGTCAAGTATTTTTTGTTTTTGGGTGACGGTGAAGGAGTCAAACTGCACATCCAAGGTATCCGGGAGGGTAGCAAGCTGGTTAATAGCACTGCCCGTACCACGCGCTATGTTAGGGAAGAACCCTCGGTCATCTATCTCTGGTGTAGGGGGTACAGGAGGAGTGGAGGAGAAAGTTGTTTGATCGTAGTTCTCTTCCCAAGGCGCAAGAGTTGTTTGATCGTAGTTTTCTTCCCACGGAGCTACGTTATTTTGGTCTTGCGGAGTAGTAACAGCTTCTTCGGCTGACCAATCTAATTCCCAAGGAGCTTTAGCCACGTTTATAATGCTTCCCAGCTAGTTTGGTCGTTAGGGTTACCCCCTAAGTACCTAAATCCATTTTTAACGGTTCCCACTGGTGGCGGATTACCACGGACACTACCAGCACCAGCACCAGCATTACTACTAAACCTCTGTATAAGTGCTTGCCCATCCTGTATATACTTATTTTTAAAGTCTTCTTTAATTTGGGCTTTCCTCGCTGCTGAAGTCTGCGGATTAAAGAACTCTTGTCCTTCAGGAGAGAGTCCCCATCCCCCCCTCTTACCTGTCAGACCATCTGAAACATCGAGCCATGCGTCGTGTGCGGATTCATATAAATCAACCATCATTTTTGCATCTGCACTACTAGCACTTAGAAGACCCGGTATAGATTTATACTCTCTGACGGCTTCTACTTTTAGCTGTGCCTCACTTTTTGTAGAACCTGCATCTATTTCAGCTTGAACGTAGTTTTTTACAAACGAAGCCTCGTTAGTATCTGAACCTCTCGCGCCGTATATCTCCGCAACATCAACCTGCACATCTTGACCCCGTTGCGTTGTCCTAGCTTGGGTCTCCCTGTTGGCGAAGGCATTTTCTGCGGTGCGTTGAGCATTAACTAACGCTGCACCAGAAGTTAATCCTCTACCGATACCATCTTGTACATCTTTACGTGCTCTCTGTTCTGCCTCAAACTTACTTAAGCCTAACTGCTGGTAAGTAGCAGTAATCTTGTCCATTACAGTTACGTCTTGTTCAGCAGCAGCAAGTCGTTCAGCGTATATAGCGTCTTGTTCTTCCATTACGCCTTTACCAAACCCACCTAGCCCACGTTCAGCCGTACCCAGTAAGCCCGCTCTCAGTTCCCTACGTAACTGTTGCTTATCATCAAACCTAGAATCCCTAAGCTCACGCCGACGTTGTTCTGCTGCTCTTTGATCTGCTCGTGCTGTTGTTAATTCTGTAGCTTCCGTAAATCGCGTACCAGCATCTGCAATTTCATCCTCTACGTTCCGCTGTGCTTGACCCAAAGCCGCTTCTTCTAGGGCTAATTGTAGAGCGCTTTTTTCTGCCATAGGCTCAACTTCAACCATCGGTCGCCTATCTGCAACAATGTCAGTAACTTGCTCTACTAACTGATCCCCATAAATATCTTCGTCTGTTGTTTCATCTGCTACAAGAAGCTGATCTCCGTATACTTCCCTGTCTGTAACAAAGCTACCCTCAGGACCGGCATATCCAATAATCCCACCTTCTTTTTTATCAATGACACCACTACCTATCAGAATATCTTTACGAGTAATTTTACCGTCACCGCTTAAATCGGGAAAACTTGAATCTTTAACTTGGCTACCATTAGTACCGTCGAATCCAACAATACCACCACCTACCATGCCTTTTACGTATATACCTAATCTTTCTAGCTGCTTCCCAAACATACCGATAAGGCCGGGGTTTTGTTCTACTTCTGCCTTAAGTTCCGCACGTTCTTGTGGAGTAATTGCTGGGCCTTTATCGAGCATTTGCTTGATGAACGGAATCTTGCTTCTTATTATTTGGTCACTTTCCTGCATGTTAGACCCCATGTCCATCATGCCTTGACCTACCCCCTGTCTGACTTTTTGAAGGAGGGATCTATCTTGTTCTGGTGGTCCTACAACTAAATTTCCTTTTGCATACCCAACAATCCCACCATCAGCCATACGGTTCATATTAGGAGCGGGCATACCAGCCATTCCTCCACCCATAGGACCACTTTGTAGCTGAGAAGCTACCATTGCTGCATCTTGTGGCACTGAAGCCATCAACTGCGATATAACAGGTGCCTCAGTGGGTGCAAGTACTTGGTTAGCAGACTGCAATAACTCGTTTGCTTCCGCTAGTTTCATCCCTGCTACTAACTTATCGTCTAGGCCAAGATTCTCAACGTCATTATCCACTAGACTTAAAGCCATTTGCTGCTGGGGAGATACTGACATAGGCCCTCTGCGCTGGTTAGCCATCTGCATCTGCTGTGCTACACCCATAACACCTTGTGCTTGAGGCATACGTTGAGCTGGGACAGGCTGTTGCATCCGAGGTGCAGGGACAATACCCATACCCATATTCATACCTTGAGTGGGACGTTGTTGTGGTGCAGGGGTTATACCGGGTAGTCCGATCATGTGTAGATACTCCCGCCGTATACGTTAGTGTTTGAGGGTGAAGTTGTGTTTGTAGCTGGTTGAGCAGGAAGCATTGAAGTTAAATCTAATTTTTTAGCGGGAGTCGCTGGATCAGATGCGGCGTTGTACTTATTTAGCAATTCGTAGATACCAAAAGCATCCGTTGCGCCCGCTGCTAAAGTGCTTAACCCTGAAGGATTATAATAGTTGTAACTTTGAGTACCTAGCGGTAGCCCCTGAAGCAGAGACTGCATGTATTGTACTTTTTTGAAGGGGTCATCTCTTTCAGTCTCAAACTGAGCTATGTCAGCAAGGACTCCCTGTTGCTCCATTGCCCGTTGCTCCGCGCCCCCTGCTTGTTGAGCGCCTAATGCTCGCAATCCGTAAGCCTGTTCGGTATTAAATTGATTCTGTGCTTGCTCAAATGCGTCTTGATAGCCTTGCCCTGTTATGCCTGACAGCCTGTCCAGTAAACCCCGTTGTAACTCAGCCTCTGCAATACCTTGCCGTGAGCCACCATAAGCTCCTGCTTGACCGTACTGAGTTTGTAGATTTTGCTGGGCTATTTCCGACTGCCGCCGCGCTGCTTCATATTGAGGCTGAAGAGCACCTTGTAAGTAAGGAGTCATGTACTGTTGAACTACGTTATCGGTAGCAGGTGTGTATTGACCTGTGGTCATAAATTCTTGTTGTTGCTCGGGCGTAAAAGCTGCACCCGTAAAAGAACCTGCTGTACTTGCTTGAGGGATACCCAGACTGCCTAAACCTTGAAAGGCTTGTGTTTGAAGTTCCGACGGTCCCGTTACAAGTGGCCCTTGGTAAGCTTGATAGGGCGTATCTGCTAACGCAGCACCTCTTCCCAGCATATCGGTTACATAGGGTCCAGCCCACGAAGAAAGAGAAGATTCTTCTGCCCGTTGGTTACTAGGACCACTTAATACTTGATCTACCATAACTGTTTCCTTACGCCAAATATTGGTTAGGGTCTATCTGCTTACCCTGATTAGGATTACCTGTGCGGTCTGTACGCACTCTTTCCATCATACTGTATAGGTTCTGCGCTCCTGCATCGGAGTTACCATTACCCAAGTGGCTTACCACATCTGCGGGTATAACAAACTCACCA
>Ga0181396_1000142_pt1 | contig 17041 bp, 17 predicted proteins | sample 19SPOviralmetaG_FD_130125 | JGI IMG/M metagenome (GOLD analysis project Ga0181396, IMG submission 130125) | Marine viral communities from the oligotrophic San Pedro Time Series (SPOT) site, San Pedro Channel, CA, USA - 19 SPOT_SRF_2011-01-11 | ecosystem: Environmental > Aquatic > Marine > Strait...
AACAGTAACAGGAATAATGTTACCAGTTTCATCAAAAATTTGAGTCATACCAATTTTATTGCCTAATAAACCTAAAGACACAATATTTCTCCAATTTTATAGATATATTAACGCTTATATTTTAATTTCAGAATAGTAAAAAATAAAACAATCATAATTGTTAGATTTGTAGTATAAATTTATTGATTTTTCACGCTTATGTCTAGATATGTAACTAATACACTTTTATGTAAATAACCTCAGATTTTCGGTTAATATAGTTCTATTATGCGAAAAGAAATATATTATCCTTATAAAAAACTATGTAATAAACGAGGTATTATGGGAAAAGTTGTAGGTATTGACTTAGGAACAACAAATTCAGTAGTAGCTGCAATTGAAGGTGGTAAACCAACTGTAATTACAAATGCAGAAGGACTACGAACGACTCCATCAATTGTTGCATACACAAAAAAAGAAGAATTATTAGTAGGCCAAATCGCTAAACGACAAGCTGTTATTAATCCAGAAAATACATTTTTCTCAGTAAAACGTTTTATCGGGTCGAAAGTAGGCGAAATTTCTGCTGCATCAAAAGAATTACCTTATAAAGTAATTGAAGATAGTACGGGGAATATTAAAGTTAAATGTTCATCATTAAACAAAGATTTTAGTCCTGAAGAAATATCAGCACAAGTTTTACGAAAACTAGTAAATGATGCTAGTGAATACTTAGGTCAAGAAGTAACACAAGCTGTTATTACTGTTCCAGCATATTTTAATGATTCACAAAGACAAGCAACCATTGATGCTGGTAAAATCGCTGGGGTTGAAGTATTAAGAATTATTAATGAACCAACAGCTGCATCATTGGCTTATGGCTTAGATCAAAAAGAACATGAAACAATTTTAGTTTTTGATTTAGGTGGTGGAACATTTGATGTGTCAATTTTAGAAGTTGGTGATGGTATCTTTGAAGTATTATCTACTGCTGGTGATACAAGTTTAGGTGGCGATGATTTTGACAAAGCTTTAGTAAATTGGTTAGTTGACGACTTTAAAACCGCTGAAAATATTGATTTAACGAAAGATATTCAAGCTTTACAACGATTAACAGAAGCTGCTGAAAAGGCTAAAATGGAATTGTCAACTATTGACAAGACGAAAATCCATTTACCATTTATTACGGCTGATCAAACAGGACCAAAGCATATTGAAACAGAATTAACACGAGAAAAATTCGAAAGTTTATGCAAATCGTTAATTGATCGTTGTCGTATCCCAGTTGAAAAAGCTTTAGCCGATGCCAAATTAGAAAAATCAAGTATTAATGAGATTGTATTAGTTGGTGGTTCTACACGAATTCCTGCAATCCAAGATTTAGTAGAATCTATAACAGGTAAAAAACCAAATCAAACTGTAAATCCTGATGAGGTAGTAGCTGTAGGTGCTGCAATTCAAGCAGGTATTCTTGCGGGAGAAATCAGCGATATTTTATTATTAGATGTAACACCTTTATCATTGGGTGTAGAAACACTGGGTGGTGTTATGACAAAAATTATCGCTCGAAATACTACTATCCCAACGAAAAAATCAGAAATGTTTTCAACAGCAGTTGATAACCAAACGAATGTAGAAATTCACGTATTACAAGGTGAGCGAGAATTAGTAGCAGATAATAAAAGTTTAGGTAATTTCCGATTGGATGGAATTCCAAATGCAAGTCGTGGTGTTCCGCAAATTGAAGTAACTTTTGATATTGATGTAGATGGTCTTCTTTCTGTTAAAGCTAAAGAAGTTGAAACTGGTGTAGAACAATCAGTAACAATTCAAGGTGCTTCAACTTTGACTGAAAATGAAGTAGAGGAAATGGTTAAAGCAGCTGAAGAATATGCAGCTATCGATCAAGAAAAACGAAAAAATATTGATCTAAAAAATACTGCAGAGTCATTATGTTACGAAACTAATAAACAACTACTTGCTGTTAAAGATAATATTGCTCCAGAAAAAGAACAAAGTATTACAAAATTAATTGAAGATGTTAAGAGTGACCTTGAGGCGGAAAATTTTGACGCTTTAACGAGTAAGTTAGAAGAATTAAAAATGGCAATGCAAGAGTTATTACAAGCTGCAGCTCCAGCTGAAAATTAATAAAAATTTAAATATTTAAGTACAAAAAAATAAATAAATTGGAATATCATGTATTCCAATTTATTTTTAAAAATTTACATTTTATATTATTAATCTTTAATAATATTTGCCTTTTTTAATAAGGCAACAACCGTTTCAGTTGGTTGGACACCATTTTCTAACCATTTAGCTATTTTTTCAGCTTCAAAATGAGACTCTTTTGTAATAGGACTGTAATATCCTACTTCTTCAATTGCACGACCATCTCGTCTAGTTTCAGATGTCATAACAACTAATCGATATGAAGGCTGTCGTTTTCGACCTACTCGTTTTAATCTTAATTTTAACATATTTATTTATAGTATTTTTTAATTACTTTTTTATAATAAATTCATTTGAGTTATTTTCTTTGTATTAAAAAATACAAAGAAGAAGAATCCAAATTAACGTCTTGAATAATACTCAATTACTAGTAATTCATCTAATTCTAATAAAATATCATCTCGACTACAATAATTTAAGACTTTTGCTTCCATTTTTGTTTTATCAAAACTTAAATTTGAAGGAACGTCTCCGAATCTAGTAGTTTTTAAATTCTCTTCGATAATATTTTTTGAATTTGCTTTTGGTTTAATACCAATTACATCTCCAATTCGACATTGGAAGCTTGCAATATCCAAAACTTCGCCATTTACTGTAATGTGTCCATGGTTTACTAATTGGCGTGCGTTTGCAATTGTTGGCCCAAAACCTAACGTAAAACAAATAGTATCTAAACGCATTTCTAACAATTGTAGTAAGATTAAACCTGTTACCCCTCTACGACGACGAGCTTCTTTTACATAACGGAATAATTGACTTTCAGTAACGCCGTAATTAAATTTTAATTTCTGCTTTTCTTCTAATCGTAATCCGTACTCTGTAACTTTTTTACTGTTCCCGCCAGTACTTTTCCCGTGCTGACCTGGTCTGTCTTTTTTCTTAGATACTTTTTGAGTTAATCCAGGTAAAGTCCCTAAACGTCTTGTAATTCTTAATCGCGGTCCACGATAACGTGACATAATAAACTTTAATTTGTAAAATAATTTTCTTAATATTAATTGTAGAACCTCTAAATAGGGCGAGCGACCGGATTTGAACCGGCGAATGGCGGGACCACAACCCACTGCCTTAACCACTTGGCCACGCCCGCCAGAAATACTGTATTCTTATTATAATATTAACAGGTCTTACTATTTAAAGTCTAGTTTATTTATAATAGTAATAGTTAACAAAAAATTTGGAAAATAATTTACAAAATGAAATTCTTTTATTTGAATGGTCAGAAGTACTGTACTCAAGACCAACCTACTCTCTTTGATTTACTTTCTTATTTTGATTATAATACAGCTTTATTAGTAATTGAATATAATGCTGTGATTACATCTAAAAATGAATGGGGAAATATTTTAATCGCAGATAATGATAGAATAGAGATCGTTACAATTGTTGGAGGTGGTTAGATAATTCTATAATTTATATAGAATTATCCAAACTTTAAATTCTTTGAATAATCTCAAATTCTTTAATTAAATCTGATTGAATTGTATTTACAATTGTTTCTACTTCTTTAGTTCGTAAAGTTTTCTCCTTTGATTGGAAAGTCAACTGAACACATAAACTTGTTGAATCTAAGGGTATCGATTTTCCTTTGTATTCATCTAATAATTCGATGTCAGTTAAAACTTCTGTTCCTGTTTCTAAAATTAATTCTCGTATTTTTTCAAATGGAATTTCATCTTTTATAATAAATGACAAATCTTTAACAATTTTTGGATAATATGAATACTCTTTATATAATGGTAATAAATTATTTTTTAATTCATTTTTCAAAATGTTAAAGTCAAATTCAAATAAATAAATTTCTGAATTAATATTCAAATTTTTCACAAAAATAGGATGGATTTGCCCAAAAACACCTAACGTTTGGCCATTTAATAAACTAAACTCTGCTGTACGATAAGGGTGTAATAACTTATCAGATGAATGTGAAGTTATATTTTTCCAGGTAATTGTTAAATTTAATTTTGTAAAAATGTTGTCTAATTTACCCTTCGCTTCAAACCAAGATAAGTTTGTGGCAGTTTCTGACCAATCGGTTTTTGTACTAATTCCACCAAAATTACCCCCAACGTATTCTTTTTCTGTATAAGTATTTTCGGAATCCGTTGCAAAAATATGTCCGAATTCAAAGCCTTCAATATTTCGATTTCCTTGCTTTAAATTTTCTTCAATTGTTTTCAAAACATTCGGTAATAAACTTGTTCGTAAACTTGAACAGTCTGAAACTAAAGGATTTACAAGTTTTAAAGAAGTTTTGTTATTTACTTCTGTTTTTACTAATGAGTATTGAATTAATTCATTTAATCCTTCACTTAAAAAACAGGTTGTTAATTTTTTACGGGTTTGGTAACTAAAATCTTCAAGTCCAATTGTTTTTACGGTTGGTAACTGACTAACAAAATTATTGAAGCCATGTAACCGACCAATTTCTTCAATTAAATCAATTTCACGAGTCAAATCATCAACTCTTGATTCTGGAATAGATACTTTCCATTTTTGAATTTCACGGTCAAACTCAAATGTAAAACTCAGTCGTTCCAGATATGAGGTTATTTCTGCAACCGTGATATTAGTTGGGTTTGCAGATCTATTTATTTGCGCAGGTCCTAATATTTCAATAATATTTTGGTAATGCAAATCAACTGCTGGTATTTGAATTGCAGGAGTTTGAGCTGCAGAATGAATTTTATAAGTCACCGACGGATTATTAATTCGTAATAAATTCAGTAACCGACATGTTGCTTCATTAAAGCTAGAACTGTTTAAGCCTTTTTCATATCTTGCTGATCGGTCAGTTCGTAGACCTACTTTTCTTGACATTTGACGAATTTTTTTTGAACCAAAAATGGACCCTTCAATCAAAATTGATTTTGATGTTGGTTCATAATTAAATTCATTAGCTGAATTCAAACCAGCTATACTCAAAAATGAGTTATTTATTTTTAAAATTAAAGTTTCTTTATCTAAAGAATAGTCACTATTATCTTGATCAATTTCAGCCCCATTTGTTAACGTAAGAGTTAAGTCTTCAGCTTGAAATTTTTGTTGAATTTTATCAAGATCATAAAATTCAAACGGATAACCAGTTTCTAATAAAATATAATTTTGAAAATCTAATAGATTGTTAACGGGTTCTATTCCAGAACTTGTTAATTTTTGTTTTAACCATTCTGGTGATTCAGAACTTTTTAAATTCTCTACACTAATAGCGATAAATGTTGAACAATCATATTTTTCATTAATTTGATTGTTTGAAAATGAATTTTGTAAGATTTGTTCAGGATTAAATGAGCGAATAGTGTATGGATTTTCTGATGTCGACTTATTAAGTAAGGCACCAATTTCTTTTGCAATACCTTTAGTGAAAATACTATCTGCTCGGTTTGCAGTTGCCGAAATCTCTAAAACTGTTTCTTTTGTTTTGCCAATTGATACTTCAAATGTATCTTCAACTTCGAATCCTCCGAGAGTTAATTTTTCTATTAACTCATCTAAATCAATATCTTCAATATTTATTAATTCGTTAATCCAACTAAATGATATAAGCATCTTTAATATTACTATGAAATTTTATATTTTAATCTAATTTGCTTTTGTAAAGACTAAACCATTACTTTCCCCATATCTTTCCATAAATCTCATAAATCGATCCCAAGCTTCAGGATTTTTCATAATATATATAGATTCAATAGCTTCAGGCTTACCATTTACAAATCGAGCGTTAACATCACGTGTTTCGAGTGTACCTTCTTCATCAACAAGATACATTCCTGTTATTTCGCCTTCTTTAGCAGTATTTTTATCAAGTATATTAGGATTTTTAAAGCGAAATGTTGCAGTTCCTGTGCTGCCATCTCGAGAGCGTGTTAATCTTACATCTGGAAGAACTTTTTCATTAAGCCCTTTTATAAATTGTATATTAGCTTCCATAATTTATATCTTTTATTTAATAAAAAAATACTTCTTCATTGAGTAGCATATTCACGAATTAGATGTGATCATTGAATTGTTTTGTATAACTGGGGTGGCAGGATTCGAACCTACGAATGGCGGAGTCAAAGTCCACAGCCTTACCGCTTGGCGACACCCCAAAATAGTAATACAGTTAGAAGACCAAACAATTCTATAAAATAGATTAAGTCCGCAGATCTTAATATTGAAATTATTGGGCAAGAAGGGATTCGAACCCCTGACACCGTAGTTCGTAGCCACGTGCTCTAGTCCACTGAGCTACAAGCCCAAACTCTATTACTTATATTACAAGACTATATTACTAATAAATATGAAAATTAGTAAAGCTTTAAAAAAAATTTTATCAATTTTGTTATTATGCTTGCAATCTTTTGATTATTTCATCTAGAGTACTAACTGAAACAATTTTGAGTTCAAAGTACTATAACAATTAATTATAAATTTTAATCTATGGCTAAAAAAATCTTATATCAAGATAATGCACGACGTGCTCTAGAACGCGGCATGGAAATAATGGTGGAAGCAGTATCAGTTACTTTAGGTCCAAAAGGAAGAAATGTTGTATTAGAGAAAACATATGGCTCACCTCAAATTGTAAATGATGGTGTGACAATTGCAAAAGAAATTAACTTGGAAGATCATATTGAAAATACTGGTGTTTCTTTAATTAGACAAGCAGCAGCGAAAACAAACGATGTAGCAGGTGATGGTACAACTACAGCAACTGTTTTAGCTTATGCTATGGTAAAAGAAGGACTAAAAAATGTTGCAGCAGGTGCTAATCCAATTTCAATTAAATTAGGAATGGAAAAAGCCTCACAATACTTAGTAACTCAAGTTAATGAGTTCGCTCAATCTGTTGAAGATATTGAATCAATTAAACAAGTTGCAGCAATTTCAGCTGGTAATGATGATGCTATTGGCTCGTTAATTGCAGATGCTTTAGCAAAAGTTGGTAAAGACGGTGTAATTTCTTTAGAAGAAGGTAAAGGTATAACAACTGAACTTGAAATTACAGAAGGTATGAAAATTGAAAAAGGGTTTATTTCTCCATATTTTATTACTAATACTGATAAAATGGAAGTTTCATATGACAATCCTCTTATTTTATTAACAGATAAGAAAATTACTTTAGTTCAACAAGATTTATTACCAATTTTAGAACTTGTTACAAAAACAAAACGTCCATTATTACTTATCGCTGAGAATGTTGAAAAGGAAGCTTTAGCGACTTTAATTTTGAACAAACTACGAGGTATTGTAAATGTAGTCGCTATTAGAGCTCCAGGATTTGGTGAACAGCGAAAACTTATGTTAGAAGATATGGCTATTTTAACAGGAGGAACAGTCATTACTCAAGATGCAGGCTTAAGTTTAGATAACATTCAATTAGAGTTATTAGGACAAGCTCGACGTGTTATTGTTAGTAAAGACAATACGACTATTATTACAGACGGAACTGAGAAAGAAATTCAAATTCGATGCGAACAGCTACGTAAACAAATTAATGTGGCGGACACAGGATATGAAAAAGAAAAATTACAAGACCGAATTGCCAAACTGTCAGGCGGAATTGCTGTAATAAAAGTTGGTGCTGTGACCGAAACAGAGATGAAAGATAAAAAGTTACGTCTTGAAGATGCTATTAATGCAACACGAGCAGCTGTTGAGGAAGGAATCGTTCCAGGTGGTGGCGCAACACTTGCACATTTATCTGAAAATGTTTTAACTTGGGCGAAAAATAATTTAAAAGAAGATGAATTAGTTGGAGCCATGATCATTGCAAGAGCAATTCTGGCACCATTAAAAAGAATCGCAGAAAATGCTGGTATTAATGGTCCAGTTATTGTAGAACAAGTGCAACAACAAGATTTTGAGATTGGTTATAATGCAGCAAAAAATACTTTCGTTGACATGTATGAGGAAGGTATCGTAGATCCCGCAAAAGTAACCCGTTCTGGTATTCAAAATGCAACATCGATTGCTAGTATGATTTTAACTACAGAATGTATTATTGTAGATCAGGAAGAAATAAAAGCTTAGTTCGAATAAAAAATTATCTAAACTACCTTCACAGTTAAATAAATTTAATTGTGAAAGTAGCAAATTTGAAATAAATATTTATTTTTATTTATCACTTTATACTTTGGCACCATTCCATCTTTCTAGGATTAAAGTATTTGATCCATCTTCATTTTGTTGATATTTAATTGGCTGGAATCCAATTCTTTGGCTTTCACCAATAATTGTTTCGCCTGCGTATTGTTGTCCAATTTTGTCGATAAAACTTTCAACAGGATAGGGTTGTTTCCAGTAACTCATGTCGGCAACAAGTTCGTATTCTTGACCATTCCAACAAAATGAAATATCATAACCGTTTGGTTGAGCAATTACTAGATTGGCGTTATCTGTTTCGTTTTCAGATACCGGAGCGACCTGCTTTTTATATTGTATATTTAGACGCGTTAAGGCTTTTTCTAAATAAGACAAATTTTGGAAACGGGTCTTCATGTTAGTAAAATGTGACATACTTTTCTTATCCAATTTATTAGGTATACTTATCACAAATTATAGTTATTAATTAGGGGATTAAACGTCTATTTATAGTTTAATAATTTTTTGAAAAATAAATATGTTCTCAGTGAATAAAGAGTAAAACTTTTAAAATAGTTTTAATTTTTAGATTTTATTAATTATAATATTATTTATTAATATCAGTTTCTGTATTTAATATTTAAACTCATAATAAGTTTTATATATAAAGGATTATCAATTATGGATACTCGTTTACTTGTAATTGCAGCACCTTTACTAGTTGCAGCATCTTGGGCTTTATTCAATATTGGCCGTTTAGCCATTCAACAAATTCAACGTCTTTCTCGTTAGGTTTTATTTCAGCCAAGAGTTATAATAAAGTTTCATTAAATGTTTGATTTTTCCCTACATTTTATTTTATAATGGCTTTATAATTTAATTCAATATAAAGAATTATGGCTGTCCCTAAAAAACGAACTTCAAAAGCGAAGAAAAACGCTCGTAAAGCTAACTGGAAGAAAAAAGCAGATAAGCAAGCACAAAAAGCTTTATCATTAGCAAAATCAGTTCTACGAGGTCAAACAACTAGTTTTATTTATAGTTTAGATGAGGAAGAATAAATTGTAAAAAAATTTATTCTTTCTTATTGAATTTAATAAAACAACCATCGCGGGTGTGGCGGAATTGGTAGACGCGCTAGATTTAGGTCCTAGTAACTTTTGTTTTGAGAGTTCGAGTCTCTCCATCCGCAATCTCAGAAATTTCCAAAAAACTCAGTCCATAGTTAATTTATAATTTTTTAAAATTGTACAAATGACTCTTCCATTTACCCTACAACAATTACGTATTATTAAAGCCATTGCCTCTGAAAATAGTTTTACAAAAGCAGCTGAAATTTTATTTATTTCTCAACCTTCTTTAAGTAAGCAAGTGAAATTATTAGAAAACCGATTAGGAATTCTATTAATTAATCGTGAAAATAATAAAATTTCTTTAACAGAAGGAGGAAAATTATTTCTTCAATACGCAGAACGTGTATTAGCATTATGTGAAGAAAGCTGTAGAGCTTTAAATGATTTAAAAAATGGAGATAGAGGTAGTTTAACTGTAGGTGCTAGTCAAACTATTGGTACATATTTAATGCCACGTGTGTTAGCCTTATTTGCCCAACATTATCCTCAAATTAATTTAAAAGTACAAGTAGATTCAACTCGATTTATTGCAAAAAATATTGTTAATCGAGATATTGATATTGCCGTTGTTGGGGGCGATGTTCCTGAAGATTTAAAAAAATATCTTGAAATTGAAAGTTTTGTAGAAGATGAACTAACGTTAATAATTCCGAAATCACATCCATTTGCAACCAAAAACAAAAAATCAATTAACAAAGAAGATTTATACCATTTAAATTTTATAACTTTAAACCCAAATTCTACGATTCGAAAATTTATTGATAATATTTTAATCCAAAATAATATCGAAACAAAGCAATTTAATATAATTATGCAATTAAATTCAATTGAAGCTATTAAAACCGCAGTTAGTTTGGGACTCGGAGCCGCTTTCGTTTCTTCATCTGCTATAGAGAAAGAAATTGAATTAGAAACTATTGAAATTATTAGCATTGAAAATATTAAAATTACCCGAACACTTTCTATTATTACAAATCCAGAATGTTATCATTCAAAAGCTTTTGAATTTTTCTATAATGAATTACGAAGCCTAAAAACAAATTCTACAGATTAAAAATATACCGTTATAATTAATTTGACAATTTTTGATTTTCTTTAGTAAAATTGATTTATTATACCAAAAAGATATTTTAAATTATGAAATATGCAATCGTTGAAATTAGTGGCAGACAATTTTGGGTAGAAACTGGAAAATACTATGATTTAAATAGAATTCCAACAAAATTAGATCAAGAAATTATTTTAAATCGTGTATTATTACTAAATAATGATGGTGAACTATTAGTAGGAAAACCATACCTTGAACAAGTACAAATCAAAGGAAAAGTATTAGAACATTTACGTGGTCGTAAAACAATTGTTTACAAAATGCGTCCGAAAAAGAAGACTCGTAAAAAACAAGGACATCGTCAACAATTAACAAGAGTTTTAATTGAAGATATAAATATTATTTAATAACAAAATAACTAAGGAAAATCAAATTATGGCACATAAAAAAGGGGCGGGTAGTACAAAGAATGGTCGTGATTCAAATGCTAAGCGATTAGGTGTTAAAAGATTTGGAGGCCAAGTTGTTAAAGCAGGGAATATATTAGTACGTCAACGTGGTATGAAGTTTAAACCAGGTGTTAACGTAGGGTGTGGTAAGGATTTCACATTATTTGCTTTAACAGATGGTACTGTTAAATTTGATCATCAAGATGCGTCACGTAAACGAGTAAATATTGTTTAATTATATATGATTTGGCGCACCATTTACCTAAATAAACTTATATAAAGTAATTTAGGTAATATAAACTTATTAGGTTCCAAAATGATAAAAAATTTATTTAATCAAAATTCGATAGCAAATAAATACAAAAATTTAGTTAGTCAAATTAATGCATTAGAAGAGACTATGCAAAGATTGACTGATTCGGAATTGAGAGCCAAAACGTTTGAGCTAAAAAATCAATATAAAACTGAACAAGATTTAACACCCATTATTGCTGAGTCATTTGCCGTTACACGTGAAGCAAGTTTTCGAACGTTGGGCTTAAGACATTTTGATGTTCAATTAATTGGGGGGTTAGTTTTAAATGAAGGTCGAATAGCAGAAATGCGAACAGGTGAAGGAAAAACCTTAGTTGCAACTTTACCTGCTTATTTAAATGCATTGACTGAGAAAGGTGTTCATATTGTTACAGTTAACGATTATTTAGCTGAACGTGACCAATTATCTATGGGCCAAATTTATCGATTTCTTGGATTAGACACAGGATTGATTCAAGAAAATATGACAGGGCAAGAAAGACAAAAAAACTATGACGCTGATATAACGTATGTAACTAACAGTGAATTAGGGTTTGATTTCCTTCGTGATAATATGGCTTTAAATTTAAAAGAGGTTGTTTTACGACCTTTTAATTATTGTATTGTTGATGAAGTTGATTCCATTTTAATTGATGAAGCTCAAACGCCTTTAATTATTTCAAATACTGTTGATACTTTTATTGACAAATTTATCGTAGCGGCTGAAATAATTGAATATTTAGAAGTCAACATTCATTTTAAAATTGATGAGAAAAAAAAGAACGTTATTTTAACAGAACAAGGTACAAATCAAATTGAAAAGATTTTAAATGTTGAAGATCTTTATAATTTAAATGATCCTTGGATCCCGTATATTATTAATGCTCTTAAAGCAAAAACATTATTTTTCCGAAATGTAAACTACATTGCGCAAAATAATCAAGTAATCATTGTTGACGAATTTACTGGCCGAATTATGCCAGATCGTCGCTGGAGTGATGGATTACACCAAGCTGTAGAAGCGAAGGAGGGGTTACCGATTCGTGAAAATACACAAACTGTAGCTTCTATCACATACCAAAACTTCTTTTTATTATATCCTAAATTATCGGGTATGACAGGCACCGGCAAAACAGCTGAGCTTGAATTTGAGAAAATTTATAAATTGTCTGTTGATGAAATTCCAACAGCTCGTCCTGTTCGTCGTGATGATTTACCTGATTTTATTTATAAAGATCAACTGGCTAAATGGAACGCTATTGCAAAGGAATGTAAAGATATTTCTAAATCAGGTCAACCAATCCTTATTGGGACAACAACAGTTGAAAAATCAGAAATGTTGGCCCAATTGTTAAAAGAATATCAATTATCTTTTCAACTTTTAAATGCAAAACCAGAAAATGTTCGACGTGAGTCAGAAATTGTAGCCCAAGCTGGAAAAAAAGGAAGTATTACGATTGCCACTAATATGGCAGGTCGAGGTACAGATATTATCTTGGGAGGGAATAGTGATTTTACTATTCGAAAACAACTTTATAATATTTTGGTTACTTACAAAAATAGACAAAAATCAAATAAAAAAGTTGGAATTTTCCCACTTTTACCTGAATTAGCTTTAGCATCTCAAAAATTCTTAAGTGTTTTAACCACATTGGTTACAAACAAAGAGTTTTTGGCTTTATCTGATACTGAGATTTTAAAAATTTTGAATGAAAGTGATCAGCTCCGCGTTTCCAAAAATAGTTATGAAAGCTCAATCAAATTTTTAGTAAAACAATTGTTATTATTTGAGAAGAAAGATCAAATAATTGAAAACTCAATTGTTAAAAATTTAGGGGGTCTTTATGTTATAGGAACAGAAAGAAATGATTCACGTCGTGTCGATAATCAATTAAGGGGTAGATGTGGTCGCCAAGGAGATCCTGGTAAATCCCGTTTCTTTTTAAGTTTAGATGATAATTTACTTCGCCGATTTGGAGGAGCAAATATTCAAAATTTCATGCAGAACCAATTACTTGATGATGATCCATTAGAGTCAAATTTACTAACAAAAAGTTTAGATTCAGCTCAAAAACGTGTGGAAGAACAAGCTTATGATGCTCGAAAATATTTATTTGATTATGATGATGTTTTAAATAAACAACGAAACGTTGTTTATTATGAACGAAGACAAATTTTGGAAAGTAAATCAGTTCGAGATAAAATTCTAGCTTATGGAGAACAAGTAATCTCTGAAATTGGAACTGAAATAAAAGAGAAAAATCTACAAAGTGAAAAAGCAATTTCTTTACTGGAAAATTTATTTGGAACAAACTTAGTTCTAAATTTGTTTGCTAAATTTAATAATAATTCTACGAATTTTGATTTAGTTGAATTAGAAACATATTTGTTCCAAGAATTTTGGCTATCTTACGAAGCAAAAGCTTTAGAATTAGAAGTTCGCCAGCCAGGAATTATTAGGGCTTTAGAACGTACTTTAATTTTAATTTATATCGATATTACTTGGAAAGAACATTTACAAAAAATGGCATTACTACGTGATGCTGTTGGTTGGCGGGGTTATGGACAAAGAAATCCTTTATTTGAATATAAAGAAGAGGCTTATGATTTATTCCAAATTATTGGCCAAACAACACGCCATTTAGTTATTTATGATTTAATAAGATCATCAATGTTATAAAAATAGTTCAAATATAAAATAATAATAAATTACTTATGACAAAACGTACATTATCAAATAAAAGCCGTGTTTCCATTTTAAAATTATCGGGATTCCGAGCACGTATGGCTACAGCTCAAGGTCGTAAAACAATTAGAAAACGTCGCCAAAAAGGTCGGAAGCAATTAGCAATTCAAAAATAACTTGCTGATTATTAGAGTAAGCTATTTTATCCTTACTCTAATAATAAATAATTTTTTATTTAAAATTAATATAATAGTAAGTTAATTTATTCAATTCCTAGGTAATTTTTTATGAATTTTAATGACGAATTAACTCTCTTAGTAAAAGCTCGTTATCCGGTTATTTATATAAATACTATTGAAGAAGATCGTGTTGAATATGTTATTCGAAAAAACATAAAAACAAATCTAAATCGTAGTATTTATACATGGGATTTTGTTGATGGGTATACAAATAATCCGAATAATGATGGTTTTGGTAAACGAAATCCTTTACAAGCTTTAGAATTGATTGAACGATTAACATCAGAAACCCCAGCAATTTTTTTATTAAAAGACTTTAATAGATTTTTAACTGATGTTTCTATATGTCGAAAATTAAAAAATATTAGCAGAGTTTTAAAATTACAACCCAAAACAGTTATTATTATTGGCTCAGAACTAAATATTCCTCGAGAATTGCAGGATTTGATAACTGTCTTAGACTTCAATTTACCTCTTGAAAGTGAAATTCATCAAGAATTAGAGAGATTAACTACTTCTTTAAATATTAAAATTGAGTCGCAATTATTAGAGAATTTAACTCGAGTATGCCAGGGTTTATCATTAGAACGAATTCGACGCGTATTATCAAAAATTATTGCGACTTATAAAACTATTGATGAAAAAAGTATTCCCATATTATTGAGTGAAAAAAAACAAATTATCAGTCAAACTGAGATTTTAGAATATTGGTCTAGTAATGAAAATATCCAGAGAATTGGTGGTGTAGAAAATCTAAAAAATTGGCTAAAAAAACGAAAATCTTCTTTTAGTGTTCAAGCCTCAAATTATGGTTTACCAACACCACGTGGACTATTATTAATTGGAATACAAGGAACAGGTAAATCTTTAACATCAAAAGCTATCGCAACGGAATGGCAATTACCATTATTAAAACTTGATGTTGGTAAACTTTTTGGTGGAATTGTTGGTGAATCTGAATCACGACTTCGTCAAATGATTGAGTTAGCAGAAACTTTATCACCATGTATTTTATGGATTGATGAAATTGATAAAGCTTTTAGTGTAAATGATAGTAAAAGTGATAGTGGAACTAGTAATCGAGTTTTAGCAACTTTTACTAGCTGGCTTTCAGAAAAAACAAAACCGGTTTTTGTTGTTGCAACGGCAAATAATGTTGATTTATTACCATTAGAAGTTATTCGAAAAGGGCGATTTGATGAAATTTTCTTTTTAGATTTACCTAGATTAAAAGAACGTGAAGAGATTTTCAAAATTCATATTCAACAGTTTAGACCGAAAACGTGGACATTATTTGATTATCCTCAATTAGCTGAGTTATCAGAATCATTCTCAGGTGCTGAGATTCGTCAAAGTATTATTGAAGCTATGCATCATGCTTTTTACGAAGAAAGAGAATTCACAACTGAAGATATATGCCAAGCATTAGAAGAACTAATTCCATTAGCTCAATTGGAAAATAACCAGACTCTAAAATTACAAAGTTGGGCTAGCTCTGGTCGTATACGTTCAGCATCTACAAAAGATATTTATACAATGTAATTTATTTTATGAAACAAAGATTTTTTAGATCAGTAGCAGATCTTCGATTTGCTATTGCGATATTATTAATAATAGCGGTTTTTAGTATTATTGGGACTATTATTGAACAGGATCAATCTATTGAAACCTATAAACTAAACTATCCAATAACAAATCCAGTTTTAGGATTTTTATCATGGAATATTATTCTGAAATTTGGGTTTGATCATGTTTATAAAACTTGGTGGTTTATTAGTTTTCTTATTACGTTTGGGACAAGTTTATTAAGTTGTACTTTTTTACAACAGGTTCCTTCATTAAAAATCGCTCGACGATGTCAATTTTTCCGAACAACACAACAGTTTAATCGTTTAAATATAACAAAAAACATTTCACATTTAAATCTAGCACAACTGTTGTTTAAAATAAAAGAACGTCAATATTCAATTTTTCAACAGAAGAATATAGCCTATTGCTATAAAGGGTTAATTGGACGAATTGCACCTTTAGTCGTTCATTTTAGTATGATTTTAATATTGTTGGGTTCCGTTTTAGGAGCGATAGGAGGTTTTAAGGCTCAAGAAATTGTTCCTAAAACTGAGACTTTTCATATTCAAAATATCTTAACAAACGGACAATTTACTTTAATTCCAAAAACGTCAGCACGAGTAAATGATTTTTGGATTACGTATACTAAACAAAAAACTGTTAATCAATTCTATTCTCAGATTTCTATCCTTAACAATGAAGGCAATGAAATTCAACAAGAAACAATCTTTGTAAATTCCCCCGCTCAATATAATGGAATTACTTACTACCAAACTGATTGGAATTTAATTGGCTTAAGAGTACAAGATAAAAATCAAGTTTCTGTTCAATACCCATTAACAAGTATTTTAAACGATCGTGATAAAATTTGGTTATCTTGGGTACCGCTTAATTCTGATTTAACAGATGGATTTACTCTTCTAATTAATAATTTGCAAGGTTATTGTTCCATCTATAATAAATTTGGTGATTTCATTGGGAATTTAGAATTAAATGAAACATTAAATAGGAATTCTTTTTTAACTTTAATTGATATTATTAGTTCAACGGGGTTACAAATAAAAGCTGATCCGGGAATACCTGTTATTTATGCAGGGTTTGGTTTTTTAATGATTAGTACTTTAGTTAGTTACATCACTTACTCACAAATTTGGATCGTTAAAGATCAAAATAATTATTACATTGGAGGTAATACAACACGTGCCACATATGATTTCGAATTAGAATTCTTTAAAATAACAAAATAAATTCGGTATTTATTAGTTTTTTTATTCTGTTTGTCTTATAATTAAAATTAACAAGTGTCTAGCTTGGGAAGAATAAAAAATATAAAAATGTTATTATGA
>Ga0181396_1000143_pt1 | contig 16895 bp, 19 predicted proteins | sample 19SPOviralmetaG_FD_130125 | JGI IMG/M metagenome (GOLD analysis project Ga0181396, IMG submission 130125) | Marine viral communities from the oligotrophic San Pedro Time Series (SPOT) site, San Pedro Channel, CA, USA - 19 SPOT_SRF_2011-01-11 | ecosystem: Environmental > Aquatic > Marine > Strait...
AAGCTACACAAGTTTATGAAAAGTGGTAGAATAAATAAAATATGGAAACTATTTAGCTAATGGCATATTCACAAAAAGTAGTTGATAGGTTTGAGAGTGTCTTAAACAATCCACAGAAACATTCTGTTGGAAGGTTTGACCCTAAAGACCCTAATGTTGCTACAGGTATGGTGGGTGCACCTGCATGTGGAGATGTTATGAAACTACAGATTAAATTAAACAACGATGTTATAGAAGATGTCAAGTTTAAAACATATGGATGTGGAAGTGCTATTGCATCCTCTACAATGTTTGTAGATATGTTAAAAGGTAAAACTATAGATGAAGCTAAACTTATCAAAGATAAAGATATAGCAGAAGCTTTAGAACTACCACCAATTAAATTACATTGTTCAGTCTTAGCAGAAGATAGTATAAGACAAGCAATAGAAGATTGGGAACAAAAGATAGCACATAGAAAACATAATCAATATGGGTAGACAAATAGGAAACGATGAAGGTTCTCAAGTAACCTTTAGAAAAAGTATCTATGGTAAAAAAGATAGTTGGGGTGGCAAAGGTGCTAGACCTAGAGTAAATGTTTTTTCAAAACAATACCAAGATAACTACGACAAGATTTTTAAGAAAGGAGAAAAAAATGCCAAGAAAGAAAACAACGACTAAAGTAGTCTCTAAGACTAAAAAGAAGTCAACTGTTAATAAAGCTGGTAATTATACTAAGCCTAGTATGCGTAAGAGGCTTTTCGAGAAAATCAAGGCAGGTACTCGTGGAGGTAAAGCCGGTCAATGGTCTGCTCGGAAAGCCCAGCTCTTAGCAAAAGAATATAAAGCCAAAGGAGGAGGCTATAAATAATATGAATATAATAATACAATATATAAAAGAATTTTTAACTAAAATAAATAACTACTTAAGAAAATGGCTCTAGCAAAATCACAACGAAGTCTTAGAAGTTGGACCAAACAAAAATGGAGAACGAAGAGTGGGAAGAAATCTTCAGAAACGGGCGAGAGGTATCTCCCAGAAAAGGCGATTAAATCATTATCGGATTCAGAGTATGCAGCAACAACAGCAAAGAAAAGAAAAGATACAGCAGCAGGAAAACAAAACAGCCCACAACCAAAAAGCATAGCTAAAAAAACTAGAGGTGCTAGACAGTTTAAAAGCACAGGTGGGTTAGCTACTCCCACTACTCCTTATGATGGTTACTATAAGCTTTTTGAACCTCAATTTAATTATGCTTATCAAAATAATAATGTACTTAAAAACGCAGCAAATGTAGGTTTAACAGGTATGATTAGAAGAAATGTATCTCAAATACAAGAAAGAAATGGAAAATATTATATAGCACCTACAATTAGTTTTGAAACAGGAAATACTATTAAAGGTCAAGATGTAATTAATCAATTAGATTCTTTTATAGACCAAGATTTAATACAAGGTTACGATAATAAAAAAGCAGCTAGTTCTGCTTCAAGAGAATTAATTAATAATTTAGTTGCTAATGTAAGAAAAAAATAATGTTTATACCTGATGATTACATAAGAAGAACTTCATCAACTATACCATTTGGTTATGAGTTAGATGCAGACTTTGAAGGTTATTTAAAACCTATACAAGAAGATTTAAAAATATTACAAGAAGTATCTGAAGCTGTGTTTCATGGTGAAATAAGTCTAGGTATTGGAGTAGATTGGTTAGAAGCAGAGACTGGTAAAAGTATGTCAAGACCCGGATTGAAAAAATATGTAGATAAAGTTTATGGTAGATAAAAAAAATAAATCTAAAAAAAACTTGACAAAAGTTCCAAACGAGTGTATAATAAAGGAACAAAAGCCTATTGTAAAAAAAGTAGGTAGACCTAAAAATAGTGAACTATCTAATGTTAAGTTAGCATTACAAGCTAAAAAAAGATTAGAAACTAAAAATAAAAAGGTTAAAAAGCTAACAAGAAGTTTAGCTAGAGTTAAAAAAGAAGTAAAGAAAGAAGAGAAAGCTTTAACTTCAAATGTTTTAACAGAATCAGAAACAAAAGTATTACCTGATTCGATACAAGAACATTTAGATACTACAGGCTCTTATGTGGCATTTATGCCCAACGAAGGACCTCAAACAGATTTTTTAGCTGCTGCAGAAAAAGATGTACTCTACGGAGGAGCAGCAGGTGGTGGTAAAAGTTTTGCAATGTTAATAGACCCATTGCGTTCTTGCCACATAACAGAACATAGAGCTTTGATACTTAGAAGGTCAATGCCAGAGTTAAGAGAACTTATAGATAAGTCTCGTGAACTTTATCCTAAAGCATTTAAAGGTGCTAAGTTTAAAGAAGTAGAAAAACTTTGGAGCTTTCCTTCAGGAGCTAAAATAGAATTTGGCTTCTTAGAAAAAGATGCTGATGTATATAGGTATCAAGGACAAGCGTACAGTTGGATAGGGTTTGATGAGATAACTCATTTACCTACAGAGTTTGGTTGGAATTATTTAGCTTCTCGTTTGAGAACTACCAACCCAGAGTTACAAACTTATCTACGCTGTACAGCTAACCCCGGTGGTGTAGGTGCACAATGGGTAAAGAAAAGATATGTAGAAGCATCTGAGCCTAATAAAACATTTAAAGGTAAAGATGGTTTAACAAGAAAGTTTATTCCAGCATTATTACAAGATAATCCATATCTTGCTGAAGATGGTGAATATGAAAGGATGTTACAATCCTTACCTGCAGTTCAAAGAAGACAACTGCTAGAAGGTAACTGGGATGTAGCAGAAGGTGCAGCATTTGCAGAGTTTACTCCAGATGTACATGTAATACCTCCTTTTGAATTACCAACTTGGTGGGAAAGGTTAAAAGGAATTGACTATGGTTATGCTGCAGAAAGTTGTTGTCTATGGGGTGCTATAGACCCAGATGATAAGACCATCATTATATATAGAGAATTATACAGAAAGGGTCTTACAGGGGAAGCACTTGCTGACACTATAACACAAATGGAAGAGAACGAAATTAAATCTATTCCGGGTGTATTAGATACTGCTGCATGGGCTAGGACTGGTTATACAGGTCCTACTATTGGTGAAACACTTGTTAATAAAGGACATAAATTACGAAGAGCTGATAAGAATAGAATAGCTGGTAAGACTCAAATACATGAGCAACTAAGGCAAAGAGAAGGAGCAGGAAGACCAAGGTTACAAATATTTAGTAACTGTGTAAATCTAATAAAAGAATTACAAGGTATTCCACTTTCAAAGACTAATCCAGAGGATGTCGATACGAAAGCTGCTGACCATGCTTATGATGCATTAAGATATATGATAATGAGTAGACCACGATTAGACCATCCTCAAGATAGAATGTTAAGGATTAAATCAGATATATATCAACCTTCAGATAACACATTTGGATATTAAATGATAGAAGAAAATACATTTTTAAATGCTGATAATCTTTATGAAGAAGTAGAAGGTGAGTCTGGTAAAACATTAACTTTAGAAGAAGACCAACAAAGAAACCTTATAGGTATAATTAAAGATAGATATTCTTTAGCTGAAATGGCTAGAGATACTGATGAACGCAGATGGATAACAGCATATGAAAACTATAGAGGTTTATATGCTAAAGGTGTTAAGTTTAGAGAGTCTGAAAAATCTAGAGTATTTGTAAAGATTACTAAGACTAAAGTACTAGCTGCATTTGGACAACTTGTAGATGTTATATTTGGTACAGGTAAATTTCCGATAGGAATTTCGGAAACTAAAATGCCAGAAGGTGAAACTGATATAGCTCATCTTGATATTAATAATCCAACACCTAACATTGAATCATCAATCCCAGATGACATAGGTAATAGAATAGATAATCCTTATGATATTGGTTATGAAGGAGATGGGAGAACTTTAAAACCCGGTGCAACTTTTTATAACGGAATATTTGAAGATAGTTTAGAAGACCAAGTAGAAGATGCTGGTATGCTAACAGATGGAGCAAGTCCTAATCCACAAGCTATAGAATTAAATCCTGCACAAAGAGCTGCAAGAAGAATGGAAAAACTTATCCATGACCAAATAGATGAATCTAATGGTTCTTCTGAAATAAGAAATGCTCTTTTAGAATCTGCTTTACTAGGTACAGGGATTGTAAAAGGACCATTTAATTTTAATAAAAAATTACATAAATGGGATATGGATGAAGAAGGAAATAGAACTTACAGTCCTTTAGAAGTTAGAGTTCCAAGAATAGAGTTTGTAAGTTGTTGGGATTTTTATCCTGACCCTTCAGCTACTAATATGGAAGAATGTGAATATGTAGTTCATAGACACAAAATGAATCGTAGTGAACTTAGACAACTACGAAATATGCCATACTTTAACGAAGATGCAATCCGTGATTGTATTCAAATGGGTCCTAACTATATAGAAAAAGATTATGAATCTCAATTAAGAGATGATAGAAGGGCTGATGAAGATGTTAATAATAACTTTGAAGTTCTTGAATACTGGGGCATTATGGATGCTGAGTATGCACGACAAGTAGGTATAAAACTTGATGAATCTATAGATGATTTAGATGAAGTACAAATTAATGCTTGGGTATGTGGTACTAAACTATTAAGAGCAGTAGTTAACCCATTTACTCCTTACAGATTACCATATCATGCTTTTCCATATGAAAGAAATCCATATAACTTTTATGGTATTGGGGTAGCAGAAAATATGGATGACAGTCAGCAAATTATGAATGGTCACGCAAGAATGGCTATTGATAATTTGGCAATGTCTGGTTCGTTAGTATTTGATGTAGATGAGTCTGCTTTAGTTGGTGGGCAATCAATGGAAATATATCCGGGTAAAATATTCAGAAGACAAGCTGGTATGCCCGGACAAGCTATACATGGTTTAAAATTTCCTAATACATCACAAGAAAATTTAATGATGTTTGACAAGTTTAGACAACTTGCAGATGAACAAACAGGAATACCTAGTTACTCACATGGGCAAACTGGTGTTCAAAGTATGACAAGGACTGCTTCTGGTATGTCAATGTTACTTGGAGCATCTAGTTTAAATATTAAAACTGTTGTCAAAAATCTTGATGACTTTTTATTAAGACCATTAGGCGAATCTTATTTTCAATGGAACATGCAGTTCTTAGAAGATGAGCTTGATGTTAAAGGTGATTTAGAAGTTAAGGCTACTGGAACAAATAGCTTGATGCAAAAAGAAGTTAGAAGTCAAAGATTGACTATGTTCTTACAAACTGCACAAAGTCCAGCTATTGCACCATTTGTTAAGATTTCTAAACTCGTTAGTGAACTTGCTTATAGCTTAGATTTAGACCCTGATGAAATACTCAATGACCCTGAAGAAGCAGCTATAATGGCACAGATAATAGGAATGCAGAATGCTGGACAAACAAATGGCGAAGAAGTTGAACCCAATAGTCAACAGCCCACAATGGGAGGACTTCAAGGAGTACCTCAACAACCTCAAGAACTTGGACCTACAGGCAATGGTGGTGGCAACATCGGAACAGGAAATGTTCCGGCTGCAGGGGAAAGTGAGTTCTCTGGTACGCCTAGAGCAGTTGCCGGAGCAGGTGAAGGAAGCAATTAACAGAAAAAAGGAGATATAAATGTTAGATATATTAGATACAATTTTAAAAATAGTAGGAGTAGTACCTTGGATAATTTCAATTTGTTCAATGATTGCTGCATTAACACCTACACCACACGATGATAATTTAGTAAGTAAAGCTTATAAAGTTATTGATTGGTTTGCTATTAACATAGGTAAAGCAAAGGATAAATAATGAAAAAGAAAGGAATGTTAGACCAAGATAGATACGGAATGAAAGAAGGTGGTCCGGGTATAGAAGCTCTTAGAAAAGAAGCACCTGAAGTTGTTGAACGTATGGGTTATGAAGAAGGTGGTCCTATGGATGACCAAATGATGATGGTTATGACTGCTAAACCTATGGAATCTGACATTGATATGGAAGATAACTATACAAAATTTATAATGGAAGAAGCATTAACAGAAGATGAAGAAGATATGCTTGTTTCAAAACTAGAACAAGATAACGAGCTACAAATGTTATTTGATAAAGTAATAGATGTAGCACAAGAATTTGCTGGGTCTGGTCCTGTTGATGGACCGGGTTCAGGAGTCTCTGACAGTATACCTGCAAGGTTATCTGATGGAGAATTTGTCTTTACTGCAAAGGCTACAGAACAAATCGGAGAAGACAATTTAATGTCTATGATGAAAGAAGCTGAAGCTCAAGCAGATGAAAGACAACCAGCCCAAATGGGAGGTGTAATGGATAAAGATAATCCTAATCCTTTAGGAATGCAAGGTTCTATTCTTGATAATAGAGAAGATGACTATACTAATCCTATAGAACAACCACCTATTCGTGGAGCTGGATATAGAAGATAAAGCTACCCTACTAGCGTAGGCACTTTATCAAATTAAAAACCGAAAGGCTACCTTTACAATACAAGCCCTCTAGTCGACATAGAGCTACCTTGTAAACAAAGCCCCAATTAGGAGAAAAGAAAATGACTAATAAAGTCCAAAAAGAGGAAACGCCAAATCCTTATAATGAAAATAAACCTTGGCACAAAGGAGAAGATAAACCTTTTTTATCATCAGATACTATGTATTTTGAAGAACCTTCTGAAAAGAATAAGTTATTCAAATCAGATAACATAACTGAAGTGGAAGCTGAAGGAAGTGTTAATACTGAAGAACTGGAAACTAAAAAGAATACACCTTATAAGAAACCAGACTACAAAAAAAGATATGATGATTTAAAAAAACATTACGATAATAAACTTAACGAGTTTAAAACTAGAGAAGAAGAGTTAAAAAATCAAGTTCAACAACCTGAATATAAAGCTCCAAAATCTGAAGAAGAACTAGAAAAGTTTAAACAAGATTATCCTGATGTGTATGAAGTAGTAGAAACTGTTGCTCATCTACAAAGCGAATCTAAAGCAAAAGTTCTAGAAGAACGCCTTAGTAAACTCCAAGAAAGAGAACAACAATTAGTACGACAAAGTGCAGAAAAAAGGTTAGTAGAAAGACATCCTGATTTTGAAGATATTAGAAACAGCGATGACTTTCATACTTGGGCAAAAGAACAGCCTGAGTCTATTCAAAATTGGATATACTCAAATACTGACGATGCCGATTTAGCTTCTCGTGCTTTAGATTTATTTAAAAAAGATTTTGGTATAGAACCTATAAAGACTAAGTCAAATTCTAAACCGACCAGAAAATCTGCTGCAGATATGGTTTCAACTAAAACAACAACAGTTGAACCAAAGCAGGAGAAAGTATGGTCAGAAAGGGAGATTGCTGCATTGAGTATGGCAGAGTTTGATAAATACGAACAGGAAATATCAGATGCTATGCAAGAAGGCAGAATCACAAAATAAACTATAACTTAAAGGAGAAAGTATCATGGCTCAATTTTTTGAACCCTCAACAGATACCGATGCTAACTTTGCAAACTCCGTAAGTGGACAAACTAATAGTTTCTTTTTACCTTCGGTTTACTCTAAAAAGGTTTTAAACTTCTTTAGAAAAGCCTCGGTAATTGAAGCTATTACAAACACCGACTATGCCGGTGAAATATCCTCTTTCGGAGACTCTGTAAAGATTATCAAAGAACCAGTTATTTCTGTGTCAGATTACACAAGAAATAGCGACACAACTGAAACTAGACTGACAGACCAAGAAATTACTTTGGTTGTTGATAGTGCTAAAGCTTTCAAATTCATCGTAGATGATATTGAAACTAATATGTCACATGTCAACTTCAAAGAGGTTGCTTCCAGCTCTGCTGCATATGCATTGAAAGATTCATATGATGCTGCTGTATTAGCAACTATGTTCTCTGGTTGTTCAGCTTCATCACCTAATCACATTTTAGGTTCTGACAATGCTACTGATTTAGCAGCAGGAACTTTTGATGGAACAGGTAATTTAGATATTGGTTTTGATTCTAACGAACATGACCCATTAGACCTTATGGGTAGAATGGCAAGACTATTAGACGAACAAAATGTACCTGAAGAAGGTAGATGGTTCGTTGCAAGTCCTGACTTTTATGAAGTCTTAGGACAATCTAGTTCTAAATTATTATCTGTCGACTACAATGGTGGACAAGGTTCTATTAGAAATGGAATGGTTTCAAGTGGAAAACTTCGTGGATTTAGCATGTACAAGTCAAACAACATTGCTGCAACATCTAATGCTGCTGGTAAATGTATGGCTGGTCACATGTCTTCAACTGCAACTGCTAACACAATCCTTTCAACAGAAGTGTTGAGAGACCCAACATCGTTTGGTGACATTGTTAGAGGCTTACATGTCTATGGTGCGAAAGTACTTAGAGATGAAGCTTTAGTAAGTGCATTCTACGGAATTGACTAATACATAAATTTGGGGGAGTTTTAGGACTCCTCCTTTTTTTAACCCATAAATTTTAGAGGTAAATAATATGGCAATAGTAAATATAAGAGATACTGGTCGTAATTCAGCAAAAGTAGGCGATGTTCGTGAACTTGCTACTAAAGTTCAGAAACCTTCAGATACTGAAGCAATAACTGCAGCTAATACAATTACAGCAGCTGAATCAGGCACTCGTTATGTTTTAAACGTAGCAGCAGCTAAAATACAAACTCTTCCTACTCCAGCAGCAGGATTAGAGTATTGGTTTTATGTTGGAGCAACAGAACCTACAGGAACACACACAGTAGTTACAGCATCTAGTGCTAATATTATTGTAGGTAATGTATCTTCTCCAGAGGATGCAGCAGGTTCAGTAGCTACAGTTACAGACGCAGATACCATTTCATTTGTTGCTAATAAAGCTGTTCATGGAGATTTTGTTCATGTATGGTCTGACGGCACTAACTGGTATTTAGACGGACAGTGTAAAGTTCAAGACGGAATTACAACCACACAAGCTGGTTAATAATACAGTCTATGGTATTAACTGATACCAAAACGGAGGAGTTTAATTATTCCTCCCCTAATTTAAAAAGGAGATAAATATAATGTATGGTAAAATGAAAAAAGATGGTAATGCTTCAGCTAGAAGAGAGTCAATGATGTATGGTGGTATGCAAAAATCTTCAAGAAAAAAAGCTAATATGGGCAGAATAATGTACAACAAAGGTGGTCAACCTGAATATAAGTCTGGTGACATGCCAAAAGCTAAACCTTGTTAATATGAAAGGTGTAAAACATTATAAAAAAGATGGTACTGAGTTTAAAGGTAACACACATAAAATGCCTAACGGACATTTACATTCTAATAAAACTCATACTAAAACAAGCGTTAGACTTTATCATTTTAAAGATTTAAGCAAGACAGCAAAGAAAAAAGCTAAAGGTAAAAAATAATGGCTACAACATATTTAGATTTAACTAACGAAGTTCTTAGAGAATTAAATGAACTTCCTTTAACTTCTGCAAACTTTGCAGATGCAATAGGATTACAGAAATTTGTAAAAGATGCAATTAATAAATCTATATTTGATATAGCAAATGCAGAACCACAACTACCTTTCTTTAGTGCAGGTGTTAGTGGTAGTACAGACCCCTTCTATGGTAATGTAACAGTAGCAAGTGTAGCAGGACAAAGGTGGTATACTTTAAAAGCTGATAGCTCTAGTATAACTACGGACTATGCTTCAATAGATTGGGATGATTTTTATTTAACAACAATAAATGTAAGTGGTGAGTCAAGCCCTTATGTTTCTAAAGGTTTAAAATTTTTAACATTAGATGATTGGAAAAGATATTATAGAGATAGTGAAAATGCAGATGATGCTAATTCAACCCATGCTGAACCAATACATGTTATTAAGTCTCCAGATAGCAGGAAGTTTGGATTAAGTCCAATACCTGATAAGGTTTATAATGTGCATTTTTATGCATTTACAAAACCTACAGCTTTAGATGCTCATGGAGATACAATAGTTTTACCAGAACAATATAGTAATGTAATAACTGCAAGGACTAGATATTATATCTGGCAGTTTAAAGAAAGTCCACAACAAGCAGCTTTTGCTTTAGATGATTATAAAAAAGCAATGAGGAGTATGAAATCAAATCTTATGAATCCTACTCCAAAATATATGACAGATGATAGGACATACTTTTAATGGCAACAAGTCAACCATATACAGTAGCATGTGAAGGAGGATTAGTTACAGCATCTAATCAAATTGATTTATTGCGTAGACCCGGAGTAGCTACTGAATTAGAAAATTTTGAAGTTTCTATAGAAGGTGGTTATAGAAGAATTAATGGATTTACAAAATTTGGTGCAGGTAGTGCTGTACAACCAACAGGAGGTTCTACTGCAATACTAGGAGTATTTCCTTATGCAGATGGAGTAATTGTTACTGCTGGTACAAATATTTATTTTAGTAATACAGGAACAAGTTGGGTACAAATAAATAGAAGTTCTGTATCTGGTAGTGGGGATAATTATTCAACTTTTACAGGTAGAAGTGCATTAACAAGAACTTCACAAGGGCAATGTCAGTTTACATTATTTGATGGTGCTACTTATGATTATGGTCAAGTTATTATAGCTGATGGAGCTAATAAACCTTATGCATTTAGAATGGAAGGAACAGGTAGTATTAGTGATAGAACATTTTTTGCAGAGGAAATAACTGTATCAAGTACTAAAGGTGTTAAATATCTTACAGTCCATGATAAACATTTAATAGCTGCTGGAGTTGAAGATAACTTAAATACAATTTATTATAGTGGTACTTTAGACCCTACAGATTTTACAAGTACTGGTTCAGGTAATATTGTATTAGAAGACCAGATAGAAGGAATTAAAGGTTTTCGTAATGAATTATATATATTTTGTACAAATAGTATATTTAAGTTAATAAATATAAATGATGCAAGTAATATAACTATAGTACCAGTTACTAAGAATGTCGGTTGTTTAAGTGGTTATAGTATTCAAGAGATAGGTGGTGACTTAATATTTTTAGCACCAGATGGAATAAGAACAGTTGCCGGTACTGCAAGAATCGGAGATGTTGAGTTAGGTACAGTTAGTAAAGCAATACAACCAGAATTAACTGTACTAGCACAGAGTATTAATAGTTATAGAATTACAAGTGTAGTGATTAGAGAAAAATCACAATATAGATTATTTTATACTAATCTTAGTGCAGCAGCATCAGGACAAGAAGGAATAATAGGAACTTTAAGACAAAATGGATTTGAATGGTCTCAAACAAAAGGACTAGAAGTAACAGAAATAGGTTCTGGATTTAATTCAAATGGTGTAGAAAAATACTATCATGGTAATAATACAGGTTATGTATATGTACATGATTCAGGAGATGACTTTGATGGTACTGCAATTTTAGCAAGATACTCTACACCTGATTATGATTATGGAGATTTAGGAACTTTAAAAACTTTACATTATGTTAGAATATCTGCAAGTGCTGAAGGTATTGTAGAGCCAGATGTACAAGTTAAGTTTGAGTATGGTAATACAAATATACCTCAACCTACAGCTTTATTTGATTTAGGAACAATAAATCCACCTTCAAAATTTAATAGTGCTGTATTTGGCACAAATTCATTCGGAGGAGTTTCTTCTCCAATGATAAGAGTTCCATTACAAGGAAGTGGGACAAGTAACAATTTTACTGTGATTTCAAATGATACGAAATCACCATATAAAATCAATGGTTTATATGTAGATTATATACCTTCAGGTAGGAGATAAAATAATGGCAAGTTATATTAGGCAAAGTACATTTAGTGATGGAGATACCATTACTGCTGCACTATTTAATAATGAATTTAATCAATTAGTAAACGCATTTAATGTAAGTTCAGGACATACTCATGATGGTAGTACAACCGGTGATGGTGGTCCTATCTCAAACTTATTTAGCAATGCTTTAGTGTTTGGTACAAATGCTGAAAGTGATATTGCTATTACATTTAATGCTGCATCTAACGATGGTGTATTAACATGGAAAGAAGATGAAGATTACTTTGAGTTTTCTGATGACTTATTAATTGCAACAACAGAAAAAATACAATTTAGAGATACAGCTATATATATTAATTCTAGTGCTGATGGGCAGTTAGATTTAGTAGCTGATACAGAAATACAAATAGCAGCGACTACAATAGATATGAATGGTGCTGCAGATATTTCTGGTAACTTAGCAGTAGGTGGAAATCTTACAGTTACAGGTAATGCTACAATATCAGGTAATTTAACATTTGGTGATGCAGCTTCAGATACTGTAGCATTTAGTGCAGATGTTGCTTCTAACTTATTACCAAGTGCTGATAATACTTATGACTTAGGTGCTTCAGGTTCTGAATGGAAAGACTTATATGTTGATGGGGTTGCTTATGTAGATGCAATTAACTTTAATGGGACTGCAATTACATCAACTGCTGCTGAACTAAACATATTAGATGGAGTGACATCCACAGCAGCCGAGCTTAACATTCTTGATGGAGTAACAGCTACAACTGCAGAACTAAATATAATGGATGGTGTTACATCAACTGCAGCAGAATTAAATATTTTAGATGGTGTTACAAGTACAGCAGCAGAACTTAATATCCTTGATGGTGTTACAAGTACTGCAGCAGAGTTAAACATCTTAGATGGTGTTACAGCTAGTGCAACCGATATAAATCTTATAGATGGAATAACAAACGGAACAGTAATAGCAAGTAAAGCTATTATAACAGATTCAAACAAAGATATTACTGGTGGTAGAAATATTACTATTAGTGGTGAATTAGATGCAGCTACACTAGATATTAGTGGTGATGCAGATATTGATGGAACACTAGAAGCCGATGCAATTACTATTGGTGGTGTTACATTAGCAGAAACAATTAGTGATACTGTTGGTGCAATGGTATCTTCTAATACCGAGACAAACATTACAGTTACATACGAAGATAGTGATAATACATTAGACTTTGTTATTGGAACACTTAACCAAGATACTACAGGTACAGCAGATAACATTACAGTCTCTGCAAATAATAGTACAGATGAAACTGTATATCCTATTTTTGTTGACGGAGCTACAGGTTCTCAAGGAGCAGAAAGCGATACAGGGTTAACTTATAATCCTAGTTCAGGTAATTTAACAATAGGTGGTCAACTTGCTGCTGCAACTTTAGATATTTCTGGAGATGTAGATGTAGATGGTACATTAGAAGCTGATGCTATTACAGTAAATGGTACAACACTAGCAGAAACAATTAGTGATACTATAGGAGCTATGGTAACAAGTAATACTGAAAGTGGTATTACAGTAGCATATGATGATTCAGATAATACATTAGACTTTACAGTTGGTACACTTAATCAAGATACTACAGGCACAGCTTCTAAAGTTATAGTTTCAGACACTAGTGCAGATACTAATTTTCCTGTAGTCTTTCATGATGAAGGGACAGGAAATACTTTATTAGATGACACAGGAGCTTTACGATATAATCCAAGTTCAGGAACACTTCTTATTCCTGCTATAAGTTTATCTGGTAATGCCGATTTTAATGGTGATTTAGACGTAGACGGAACTACTAACCTAGACGTAGTAGATATAGATGGAGCTGTAGATATGGCTTCTACACTACAAGTAGATGGAGCTATAACTTTTAGTAGTACTTTAAATGGCGTAGATATTCTTGCTGATGCCACAAATTTTGTAGATAGTATTTTAATAAGTCAAAATGCAAGTACAGGTACTTTATCAAGTGCATCAAACAATACAGGTTTAGGCGATAGTGTTTTTGCTGCTTTAACCTCAGGACATGATAATACAGTAATCGGTAAAGATGCTGGTAAAGCTATAACAACTGGTGAAGAAAATGTAATAGTCGGCCATAAAGCTGGTGATGCTTTAACAGATGCAGATTATAATGTTGCTGTAGGTAGAAGTTCTTTAACCTCAGATACACTAGGAAGCAAATCAACAGCTCTAGGACATGGCACATTAAACACACAAAACTTTACTACTGCTACAGATTCACATAATGTTGCCGTTGGTTATAACGCAATGGCTTTAACTACTACAGGTATTTATAACACAGCAGTTGGTAGTACAGCTATGGACTCTAACACCACAGGTTCGTCTAATAATGCCTTTGGTTATGGTGCTTTAACTGCGAACACTACTGCAGCTTACAATAACGCTTTTGGTATTAATGCATTAGCTGCTAATACTACAGGAGGGTCTAATTCAGCTTTTGGTCATACTGCTTTAGATAACAATACTACTGGTTCAAATAATGTAGCTGTTGGTGCTAACGCTTTAGATGCAAATACTACAGCCGATAACAACACGGCAGTAGGTAAAGATGCTTTGTTAGCAAACACAACAGGTACAAGAAATGCAGCAGTAGGTACTTTTTCTTTAGACAGCAATACAACTGCTAATGATAATACAGGTATGGGTTATGGTACTTTAGCTAGTAATACCACAGGTGCTTTCAATACTGCTGTTGGTAGCAGTGCTTTAGTAGCAAATACAACAGGAGCTAATAACGTAGCTGTTGGTGAAGCTTCATTAGATGCAAATACCACAGGAGGAGATAATACAGCAGTTGGTACAGGTGCATTAGGTGCTAATACTACAGCTTCAAGCAATGTAGCAGTAGGTAGGGCAGCTTTAATTAATAACACTACAGGTGCTGACAATACAGCTATAGGTGCCTTAGCTTTAGATGCAAACACTACAGCAGATGGAAACACAGCCGTAGGTTCTAGTTGTTTAAGTGCTAATACCACAGGAGCAGATAATGTTGCTATGGGTGAGGCAGCTTTGTTATCTAGCACTACAGCAAATAATAATGTTGCTATAGGTAGAAGTGCAGGAAGAAACTCAACAACAGGATTAGTAGATAGTGTTCTTGTAGGTTATCAAGCTGGTGGTTCTGGCTCAATGGGTAGCTATACTGTAGGAGTGGGATATAACGCACTTTACACTAATACAGGTAATAGCAATACAGCAGTAGGTTATAACGCTATGTTTGCTAATACTACTGGAGAAAATAATACAGCAGTAGGTGTTCAAGCTTTAGATGCGAATACTACAGGTGTTCAAAATACAGCATTTGGAGATAGTGCTTTAGGAGTTAACACGACTGGTAACACTAACGTAGCTATTGGTATTGGAACATTAGATGCTAATACCACAGCAGATGATAACACGGCTGTCGGTGCGTATGCACTTTCAGCTAATACGACAGGAACACCTAACACAGCAGTTGGTAAATTTGCTTTAGTTAACTGTACCACAGGTAACTCAAATGTGGCTGTAGGTAAGGGTGCAGGGGATGCTGTTACGACTGGTAGTAGTAATACAGCTATAGGTACTGATGCTTTATCAACAGCAACCACAACTGCTAAAAATACAGCAGTAGGTAAGTCAGCTTTAGAAAGCACTACAGCTTCGGATAATGTAGCTGTTGGTTATAATTGTTTAGATAATTGTTCTACTGGTAGTAACAACACGGCAGTTGGAACTGAGTGTATGGATGCTTGTACTACAGGTTCAGCTAATGTTGCTATGGGATATAGAGCTTTAGATGCTATGACAACTGGTGATAGTAATACTGCTATAGGTCAAAATGCTTCAGGTGTAGTTACAACTGGAACTCATAATACAACTATGGGTCATACTTGTGGAAACAATAATACTACTTCAAGTTTTAACTCTTTATATGGTGCTGATATTACTACAGGTGATGAAACAAGTAATAACTGTAATGGATTTGGATTTGGTGTTAATGCTGTAACTGGTTATACAACAATAGGTCTTACTACAAGTGATATTAGAGCGCAACATGGTGTTGCTACTTGGGGTACTGTTTCTGATAGAAGAGTTAAAAAAGATATTAAAGATTCATCAGCAGGATTAAGTTTTATAAATGATTTAAAACCTAGAACTTTTAACTACAAAAACAAAGGTGATTTACCAGAAGAATTTAAAGGGTATGAAAAAGACTCAACAGAGCCTTATAAATTTGCTACTACTAATCATGGTTTTATAGCACAAGAAGTAAAAGAAGCTATAGATAATCACCCTGAAATTGTTGATGGATTTAAAATGTGGTCTGAGTTAGATACAGGACAACAAGAAGTTGCTGAAGCTGCTCTTATACCCATGTTAGTAAAATCAATACAAGAACTATCTACGCAAGTAGATGAATTAAAAGCTAAATTAAACAAAGGAGAATAATATGGCAGTAACAAAAACAATAACTAAATGCACACCTTATGTAAATGCATCTAGTAAAGTAGATAAGTGGGAAATAGAAATGAAGTATGAAAACGATAGTGAGGGCGATAGCACTTACTATACTTCTAGGTTTACCACGACAGTAGAACAATCAGTAAATGGTTTTGCTCTAAAAGCTAAAGGTAGTTGGAGTAATGCTGACTTAGTAGCAATATGTCCTGTATCACAATGGGATACAGTATTTGCTAGTCAAGTAGATAGCGTTATAACTAACCCACCTGTACTAAGTACACCAGACCAAGCATTTAACGTACCTAGTTAAAATATGGAACTAACACCTTATTTATTTTGGAACATCTTTATAACATTGGTGTTAGCACCCATACTCTATAGTATTAAAAGTAATACTTCAGAGGCTAAAAGAATTGACATACTCTTAAATAAAACTCGTGAAGAGATTGCAAAAGACTATGTAACTAAAAAAGAAGTAAAAGATGACATGGGAGTTCTCATGGATAGATTAGAAAAATTACACGAAAAGGTTGACAAACTCTTTGAAGTAAAGTAAAATAGGTTTATAACTATGGCAAGAAAAAAACAACAAAAGAAAA
>Ga0181396_1000147_pt1 | contig 16609 bp, 21 predicted proteins | sample 19SPOviralmetaG_FD_130125 | JGI IMG/M metagenome (GOLD analysis project Ga0181396, IMG submission 130125) | Marine viral communities from the oligotrophic San Pedro Time Series (SPOT) site, San Pedro Channel, CA, USA - 19 SPOT_SRF_2011-01-11 | ecosystem: Environmental > Aquatic > Marine > Strait...
TTCTATAAACTGAATATTAGTAATAGTTGTAAGATTTGGATGTGTAAATGACGAAAAAATAGAACCATTTAAATCGCATCTATCAAATATACAATTATCAATAATACTTCCAGAGAACATAGTAGTATCTATTTTGCAATTAGTAAAATGAACATCTTTAAAATTAGATTTTTGCATATTAGCATTGACAAAATGGCAATCATTAAAATGAACATCTTCAAATTTTGATCTTTTAATATTTGTTTTATTAAATGTGCATTTATTAAAATCTATATCTGTAAAATTGCTGATATTTAGAGTTCCATCATTAAAATTACATTTATCAAATATAACACTTTCAAAAGGTAATGAATTTTCAAATATAGTAGAAGAAAAATTAACATTTAATAATTTGTTCCCATATATATCATTAAAAGTGAAATCATTTAAGTTGGAATTGCTAAAATTTGTGTTGGTTAAAATTGCGCCAATAAATTTTGGTACATATAAATTTGTATAATTAAATTGTGCATTAGTTAAATTTGATCCAGAAAAGTTTATATAAGTTAATATTCCGTCATAAAAGTTCGCATTTGTTAAATTACTATTCGTAAATTTTGCATTCAGTGTGTCTATAACCTTTGTAAAATTTACATTAGTTAAGTTTGCTTTTTCAAATGTTGCATTTTTAATTTTAGCACCAGTTAAATCTGCACCAACTAATTTTGCACCGATAAATTTAGTACCATTTAAGTGCGATTTTTTCAAATTAGCATATGCAAGATTAATTCCATTTAATTTTTTTGTGGAAAGTTTGGCGCCTTCTAAATTTAATTTTCTAAAATTACCACTCTTGATTTTATCGTCAAAGTTTTTTTTAGATTTTTTGGGAATATGAATTAATTCCAAAAGTATTTCTTGATGTTCTTGTCGTTCAAGACTTATTTGATTTCTTAAAGCAGATAAATTTTTACGAGTTTTTTTCCCTTGGAAACGACTTTGGATTTTTTTAGTAGCTTTATTTTTTCTATTTTTAGAATTTCTTAATATAGAAAGATCACGTTTAGCTTTTTGAGTGCGTTGTCGGTTCTGAAGTTTAATAGCAGCATTATGTTTTTTTCTAGATAAAGATCCGCTGCTTCTATTACTGCTACCACTATTTCTACTCCCACTCCCACTTCCAACAATATATTTTTTTGTTTTATATTTTTGTAACATTTATATTATAGTAATAAAAAATAATATTAATAAATATTATTTTTATAAATTTAATGTATTCATTTAATGTATTCATTTAATTATTTATTTAATATCGGAAATTTTATATTTCTTATATTCAATATTCCATATATCGTTAATATATAAAACGCTATGATTATATGTAGCACTGATTTTAGTAAATTCACTATTGCAATAGTCTCGTAGATTATTCATAATAAGAATTTTTTCTTTAACTATATCATAAAAATTTGTTTTCTTTACGTCGTCATATAATGTATTAAATGTTTCAATACCTACAACATTGAGAATTTCGTATAAATGTAGTAGTTCAGTAAATTTTTTGCGAAGATTATCTCGTTTATAAATTAATGTGGATAATTCTTTTTTATTTTTATTACCAAGAATATAACTAACACGTAAATCTTCATGATTAGTATTTCGACGAATATCCGCACGAATTCTAGGTAAATCAACTCGTGATATGTGTGTTATCGATCGATGTATATTACTAATATAAGATGATGCTAACATCGGGCAATCAGATAAATCTTTACATTGCTTTAGTTTATTGGTAATGATATTTATCACGTAAATAGTACAAATACCTCCACAAAGAATATCTTGTGGATTTCGTGGCGCAATTCCATTATTTTGTTGTCTCATATGTGTATAATAATGGGGATTATGAATAATACCATTATCAATTTTACCAGTAGTATAATCAAATGCAACTTTACATTCGGTACACCACATTTGAGAACAACCACTAATTTTAAAAATACGAACGCCACAAGTAGGACATCCTTTTGTTTCTTTACGGATGGTTTCAGCACTTAAAACATTATCTGGATTGCATGTATGTTCATCCGTTTTATTTTCCCCAATAATTTCAAAGCATTTTGAGCATGTAAATAATTCACATAATCCACATTTATATTGTGTGGATAAATAACCTTTACACTCATTATTGGGACAAGACATAATAAATTTACGTTTTTCGGTATTTTCACAATCGGAGTCGTCTCCTCGCTTAAGGCGATATGCTTTAGTAATACAGATTTGTCGCTCTGCTCTAAGAGCATTAATTTGTTTGTTTAGTTTAGTAATTTCTTGAGTGATAGTTTTAGCTTTTTCTTCTTCAAAATTAACTTTTTTTTGTAGTTCAGCAAGGTGCATTGTCTCAGGTAATTTACTAATCTCTCTTTCGAGTAAAAGTTCTTTTCTGTGATTTTTATATTCTTTATCGCAAAATGAGCGATTTAAATTAGAAACAATAAATTTTTCCTCCCATGGTTTTTTACAACTCATACAATTTGCATCTGCAGTTGTTCCAATGAGATATGTTCTTACACAAGTTTTACAGCATTCAAATTTACAATCATCAAATGGACAAATAACTTGTTTTCTAGTACTAAGATTATATTTTTCACAGCAAATAGAACATTCTTTTTGTTTCGACATATTTTGTTTATAAATATACTAGTTATTATTTGATAAAAATAAAAATCAATTTTATTTTTATAAATTAAATAATAAAAGAAAAGAGAGAATATATATTACAATGTCTGATGATTTAGACACAAATATAAATAACTATACTTATCAAGAATTATTAGAAATAGTTGGATTAGATAATATAAATCAAATAAATCAAGACGAAATAAACCAACGTTTTAATAAAATAATAAATAAATATAAATTAGAAAATAATCAACAATATATTAATTTTTTTTCAAAAGCAAAAAATAAAATATTAAATGAATTAGAAGATATACAAACTGTACCTTCTTTAGATAAAGAAAACAAAATAGTAAACAAAGAATTAATAACAAAATATATAATAATAGATAGTAAATATAGACAACATAGAACACCATATTCGTGTGATCCAAATAGTAAAACAAGTTCAACAAATTTTTTATGTACATTAACAGAAAAAATAAAAAATACAATAAAAATAAAAATTAATTCAATATGTATACCAAGAACATGGTATACATTTGATGATTTTAATGGAAATACATGTTTTTGGGTAGATATATCAAACAGTTCAACTATAATATCAAAAATACCGATTCATATAACCGAAGGAAATTATATTCCAGAAAATTTGATAAATGAAATTAACAGAGTTATTAATTTACAAGAAATAAGTTATCCAGATTTATCAGGATTAAATGTTGAATTAATTAAAAATATATCAAATCCGAAAATTAAATTTATAAATTCAAATAGCATTTCTTCAAATATTCATTATTCAATATATTTTTATAAAAAGAAAGATAATTTATCTTATCAAACTGTATGTAATAATATAAATAATAGTGTTAGTGTATTACATTATGATGAAAATTTAGGATATAATTTAGGATTTCGTATAATAGATGATAATGAAGATTTAGTAATATATTTAGAACCATTAAGTGAGATTTATGCAGAGGTATCACTTGATGTAAATGGATCGCAATATTTTACATTAGCAATAGATGATTTTAATTATAATAGTGTTAATAATGGAGGAGGAATAACTATTGAAAATAAACAAACAAAATTAGATTTACCATCATATTATGGTAAATTATTACAAGATATATCATACAATAATAGTTTAGATACAAATATCTATTTACCGACATTTCCTCGTAAATTAACACAAGCTCAAATATATTCATTAAATGAAATTATAGCTCATCGAAAAGAATCTAATAATAAATTACTTAGTGAGAAAAATTTAAATAATTCAAATATAATAGCAGTAATACATATATCAAGTATTAATAATGAGACAAATATATCAAATCAATCAAATGTTATAGAACTAAGCAATCATTTATTAAATGAGAGAAACTATTTAGGTCCAGTGTGTATTGAAAAATTGCATATAGGGTTATATGATGATAAAGGAAAATTAGTAAATTTACATGGACATGATTGGTCTTTTACAATGATTGCAAACGAATTATATTAATGATTTAGCAAAATAAAAAATATTATATTAATATATAATAAATGGTTAAAAACAGCAAAATAGGTTTTAATAATTGTGGCGGAAATAAAAAAGCAGGATTACCGTCCTTAACAGGATACTCAGGTCATTTACATCGTCATGTAAAAACAGAATGCTATCCTAACCCAAAGGATCCATTTGTAATTAGTTCTACAAATACATTGAGTGGTGTAGCAAGAAGAATATCTAGCGGTGTAAATACAAATGCATTAAATAGAATGAGAATTAAATGTGATGCGGCAAATGGTTCAAAACAAAGTGTAGTAATTAAACCATACCGATCGAATTAAGAGTTAATGTAAGGTTCATAATTATTAAATTATAGTGATACTTTATTTAGTAATATTTTCATCATTAATATTAATAATGAGTTTTTTTACTTGATTAGGTTTTTTTACTTGATTAGGTTTTTTAACTAGATTAGGTTTTTTGCAACATTTACAAACAATCATGCCTTTAAAAATATTAGTATCTGATATGTCGGAAGATAATTTTGTATTATTCATCTGATATAAATATCTATTATTTTATTTTTTACAAAATTTAATAATTTTTAATATTGATTACTCGATCAATATATTATGCAAATAAATGATAATAAAAATATATTATATAGAGTATATACACTATATAATGTCTAATAAATATTTATCAATATTAGAATTAAATCAAGGAGCATCTGAAGATGAAATAAAAAAAGCATATAAAAAATTAGCAATGAAATATCATCCAGATAGAAATAAAGAGCCTGATGCAGAAGATAAATTTAAAGAAATTTCAGACGCATATCAAATCTTAACTGGAAAATCGCAACCCTCAATGAATAGAATAAATAATAATAATTTTGGATTTATAAATCCAAATGATTTATTCTCTCAACTTTTTGGAAATAATTCAAGAAACAGTTTTACAAATTTTCAACCAGAAATGTTTCATCAGATCCATAGTCAAAATGGAAGACATGTACATATATCAAGTATGTCGCCTAATGTTGTAAACAGATCATCAAGAATACAAATCGTAAATGGACAAAAGATTGAAACCATAACAGAAGTAAGAAATGGTCAAATACGTCAAAAAAGAATAGTAACAAAAATTTAATATAATTTTCTTTTTTTATTATTATTATCATTATTATTATCACTGTTAAAACAGTTATTTAGTAGTAATTTATTATTATCATGATTTATCGTTGTATATATAATAGTATTGATAACTTGATTAGGTTTATACATTTTATTATTTTTATTTACTAATACGTGACCTTTTCGCTTAGATTGTTGTTGTGTATCTTCATATATAATATTACAATCAAATTCATACGGATTCTGCATAATAATATATACAAAGTTATTTATATATCAATTATATAATTGAAATATAAATAATATTTTTTTAAGAATCTAAAATAGTAGTTTTAAATATCATCCCACTTACTAAGTATGGATCCATATTGGAAGATGGTCTACGATCTTCTAAATAACCTTTTTTATTATCATTTGTAGTATTAGGAATACGAATTGATGCACCACGATTAGCAACACCAGAACTAAATGTATCAAATGAAGCAGTTTCATGCTTTCCAGTCATGCGTAATTCATTTCCAGAACCATAGACTGCCATATGCTCGGCATGTTTAAAAGATAATTTTTCTATAGCATCAGTAATATATTCCATTCCAGTTTTGTTATTATTACCTTCTCTCATATATTTAGTACTATAATTGGTATGGCATCCAGAACCATTCCATTCACCCAAAATAGGTTTAGGTTCAATATTAATAGAAATATTAAATTTTTCAGAAACACGATGTAAAATATATCTAGAAATATACATTTGATCTCCAGCGGAGATACCCTCAACTGGACCAATTTGATATTCCCATTGTCCAGGAGCTACTTCGGCATTAATACCTGAGATAGTTAAACCAGCATATAGACAATGTTCATAGTGCATATCAATTAAATCTCTGCTAAAGGCATTTTGCGAACCAACACTACAATAATATTGTCCTTGTGGATTTGGATTTCCTTGACTTGGAAAACCAATCGGTTTTTCTGTGGTATTAGAAAACATAAAAAACTCTTGTTCCATACCGTACCAAGGCTTTGCTTCTAATTTTTTATCAAATAATTGTTTAGCCCAATGTCTAGTATTAGATTTTAATGGATTACCATTTGGTTCATAAATATCACACATAACTAAAATATTATCTCCTCGACGAAATGGGCATTTAAAAATGGCGCATGGTTTGATAATAACTTCTGAATCTTGACCAGAAGCTTGTTTTGTGGAACTACCATCATAATTCCATTCTGGCAAACAATCATGTAATTCAATAATATCATTATATTCTAAAGTTCTTGCTTTGGATCTAAGTTCGCCATCTCCCCCAATCCAAACATATTCGGCTATAATTTTTTTCATCTAATAAACTAGATATATATTATAATAAATATTAATATTTATATTGTTATAAATATTAACAAAAATAGCAATATTTACATTTATGAATTAAAAGATCGTTTTCTTGAATTAAATTATTATTAAAGTTAGTTTGTAAAAATATAGATTGAATTGTTGGATGTATATTAATATCAATATCATTAAAATAGGGTGAATTAATATAATTTTTTTCACGTTTAATGTTATTTAAAATCGTATAATATTTACAAATATAATAACAAATTCGCAAATAATTAATAAATGATAATTTATTATTTTTAATAATATATTTTAATTTAATAATAAAAAACTTAATTATTTTAATATTATTGTTGAAAATATTTTTAGCAAATTTGATGTAACAATAATTTGTTTTACATATTGGACAGCATGGGCGTAAATTATTTTTAACTTGAATTTTTGACCATTTTACTATACATTTTACATGAAATAAATGATTACATGATAAAAAAGTATCTTTAAAATAAATATTTTCTAAACAAATTGCACAATCTGGTATATTATTATATGATATGTCACTAGATAAAATATTAACAGAATTTATTTCATTATTATATATATTCATAACTATGAATATAATATATTATTATATATATTATTATATATATTATTATTCATATTATAATATATTATAATATATTATATTATATGCTTCTAGGAGTAGTAAACAGTTTAGGAAGAGTTTTGATTGGTGGTAAAGGTGGTAGAGAACAAGCATTAATAAATTTAGTTTCATATATAGTTGTATTATGTGTTGTTTTATTTATTGGACAAAAATTATGGAATACTATTTTGGTAGAATTAGTTGATGGTATTAGACCAGTTAAAAATATATGGGAACTATTAGGTTTACAAGTATTATTAGGTTTGTTATTATGTAATTAATCAAATATAATATTTAAATAATATATATGAAAATACCATATGATCCACATTCACTTATTGATGGATATATATCAATACAACGAAATATGTTTCTCACATCATCTATTGGTATAGCAATGATGGGATTTAGTAATAATTTTAAAAAATATAAAAAACCAATAAAAATAATAGCATTTGTAATTTTTATATATAGTATATTATACGGATATAACGCCTCGAAGGATTCAAATGATTATATTAATTATATAAAAAAAGAAAAAAATTTACCAGAATTATATATCATAATGTTAGATAAATGGAAAAAATGGATAATGTTCAGTTATATATATATTATAATAACAGTTTGTTTATCAGGAATAATATTTACAAAAAAAATTTATATTTAATATTAAAAAAATTATAATTAATATTAAATTATTTTTTATTAGTTTTGTTGGATTTTTTATGTTTGTTGGATTTTTTATGTTTTTTGGATTTTTTATGTTTTTTGGATTTTTTATGTTTTTTGGATTTTTTATGTTTTTTGGATTTTTTATGTTTTTTGCCACCTTTTTTTGAAAGTTCAGAATGTAAATGTATTAAATTATTAAAATCTATACCAAATATGGTAAAATAATGTATTAATTGAGGGTGGTTTTCTATCATCGAATTTAAAATATAACTGTAAGTATTATCAACTGGACAATTAAATTCAACTGTGTTAACCATTCTATGTTGATGAAATTTATGAAGATCAACCATAAATTTTGGAATTTTTTCGCTACGTAATGTTGCGCCTGGTTTTATATATATTCCCTCACTGAATTGTGTCATGACAGCGATATTATAATTTGAAATTATTTGATTAAATGCAACAATATATTGTTCTGTCCAACCTTGATACATCATTTCATTTTCTTGTAAGTCATATTTATTAGTAGATGTGGTTATAGTTCTTGGGTTTACTGGACGAGCAAAAGTACCATAATACAAAGTATTAAAAAGTTTACTAAATAATTCTTCACCTTCAATAGTTGATGGTACAATTTCTTCACTTTTACCAAGTAAATTAATTGTTTTTAATGATGATGTTTTAAATAATAAAAAAAAATGATATAATAATGCAAGCGAATGAGTTACACATAACCCGTCGTTATTTATTACTTGTGCATTACCAGTATTCATTCTTTCTCTAATTTCTAAGGTTTGAATTCCTGTTGGAATTATTGCTTCTGTTTTTTTTAAAAATGTAATTTCATATACTGATTGTAACCAAAGAGTTAATTGTCTATCAAGTTGGTCGGGTTCATATTCATTATGTGTATCTCCATGTGGATCAATACGTATTGCGGTGATTGTTTCAGAACCATCTTCTGTATCAAAATTAATACCTTTATCAATTAAAATATAATTAGCATGTCCAATATTTTTAAAACCATCATTATATATTATAGTAAGAGTAATAACAATAAATCTGGCAATTTTATTGTTAACACATTCATGTAGTTGTTTTCCAAATATACTATGAGTTTTTTTTAGTAGGTCAGATTCAACCTGTGGTGGGTTGTATGTAGCATTAATTTTCCAAACAATACGAGACATATCAGGGTGATTTCCAGATATTGGAGAACAAAAAATTATATGATTTTCATGATTGATAATATTTAAAAGTGAAAGTAAAGAATAAAATCTATATTCAATAGATCCTTCGCTCAAGAAAGTAGTATTTAATAAACGAGGAATATTTGTTTTTGGATCAGTAATTTGTGTTAAAAATGCTGATTGTGATGTACCAGCCATAATATATATATATATATATTTATAAGAATTATAATAAATTATTAATTTTATAAATTAGATCATCTAAAAATGGTTTTTGTAAAGATTCATAATCAATATATTTTTCGTAATAGTTATATTCTTCATCTTGATAGTTATAAATAATTGGTTGATAAGGAATAGCAGACATAGGATATGGAAAATGATTTGTCGTACGATAATTATAAAAATAATTTTTTCTTAACATTTGTGTTTTTTCATTATTATTAATATTATTTTTAGGTAAATAACAAAGATATTGAACAAGTCGTTCCTCATCGCAGGTTGGTGTACCGCATGTGTTTTGATGAAATGTTCTAGAATCCCATAATACAAGTGATCCAGCATCAACTTCTAATATTTTCTTTTTATTTTCGATAGTATCAATATATTCTTGTTCTATCATATACCAATCACTATTGCTATTAATATTATAGATATTAGAATGATCCTCATGAAGTTTATGACTACCTTCATATACAACAAATGTTCTTTCTTTATTTGATGTTAAACTAACAAATGACTGAAGACATTGTCTTCCTTTTTTTAAAGCAGATTGATCGCTATGTATCCAATTTGTTGGAGTTCCGATATAATCGGATGGATAATAACAACACCCATCAAAAGATGTAACTAAAGAGTCAGTATTCCATATGGATTTAAAAATAGAAATAATTTTAGGATTGGTTCTAACAAGCCAAGCAAAACGCTGATGACCAACCTGATGATATTTAAAAATTCCATTATGTTCCATAACATTATGAAAATCATCCAAATATTCAATACTATTTTTCCATTTATTAAATTCATCAATATATTCTTGAATTTCATAAGTATTTAATACATTTGGAATTACAACATAACCATTTGCATGTAAAGATTCGTTTATTTTATTAATATCATATATTGTATTCATTAATAATATATATTAAATACTTTATATTTATATAATATAATATAAATTATATAAATGTTATTAAGATTTGTAAGATATTATCATATTTGGCAAAAGCACACTCTATTTAAAATTGTAGATAATAAACATAAAAGATTAAAAATTAATACAAATAAATGTATTGAAACTAAAATAAATAAATTAAATACATTAGAAAATGTTGTTAAAAATTATAAAAATATTTTAAACAATATATATAAAAATAAATAAAAAATAAATATTTACACTGACGTGGGTTAAAATATTTGTAAAAACAATTATATATAGTAACTATATATAGTAACTATATATAATGGGTAATATAATAGAAATTATACAAAAATATTTTGGTGATGAAAATAAAAAAAATAAAAAAGAGAATTTAGAATTAAAAAATAAGATAGATTTATTAGAAAATAAAATAAAATTATTAGAAAAACAAGAAAATATAAATTATAAATTACCAGAAGAAAAGTGCGACGCATGCCGAGAAGAAGAAATACAGCAAGAAAGAGAACATTTAAAAGAATCGGTTATGAAAATAGTAGATAATATGTTGGAGAATGATGGTATAAATAGTGTTTTATTACCAGATTATATAGAGAGAAAATTATATACAAATGTTTTAACAATGATAATAAATTTATTAAAAGAAACGTTAGAAAATACAAATCTAACATTATTAAATCAAAAAATATCATTAAAAGTCGAACCAAATAAATAATTATCTAATGATAAATATAATGGGAGCAGTATTATCATATATACAAATAACAAATAGAATTCAAGAAATAGTATATAGAAAAATACATGGGATATGTTATGATTGTAAAAAAAATATAATTTTAAATCAAGAAAATATATATTATTATAAAATAATAGGATTAGGAAAATATAATAACAAAATAACATGTCAAAACTGTTTAAAAAATAAATTTATAAAATATATTGTATAAAAATAATTATAATTCACCAATAGTTTCATAAACAGGGTTTATAGAGTTAGTAATTAAATCAATATAACAATCAAATGGTGCAATGAATTTAGTAGAGCATTTTAATAATTGCCAAGATTGTTGTGCGATCCATTCACCGCTAAATTTTCCAAATATTTGTTTAAATTTAGTTTTATTTTCATAAAATGCAATAGCATTAACCAGTGTTTTTTGTTGTTCATCGGTAAGTTCTAAAAATTTAACAACATTTTTTCCTTCTAATGCATCTGACAAAAGTTGATTTTTATTTTCTTTAGCTTCTAAACGTTTACTTTCAAGATAAGTATAACACATTTGCATGTCGTTATTAGATTCACTCATAATAGTTTTACATTGTTTAAAACTTTGTAAAATTTCATTTGCTCTACAATTATTATATTTATTCATTATATCACCAATATTTTCTTTGATATCAATTTTAGATTCATTAAATTTATTAATTATATTTTCTTCTTCTTCATTTAAAATATTCGTTCCAAAATTTTCAATTTTCCATTCGATTATTAATAGTTTATTAATACCTATATCTTTTTCTATTTCATTTAAAAAAATAGTTTTTTTAACTTTATGAGATTCGATTGTTTTAATAAGAGTTTCATTTTCATCACTACAAGATTTAATATCTGTATTTGATGATTTTATAATTTTACCAGATTTAACAGACTCAGCCAATTTTTCCATATCAGTTAAATTATCTTTATTTCCTAAACCACCTTTACGTTTTTTAGTTTTAGTTTTAGTTTTAGTTTTATAGTTTTTTTTAGATTTATTCATAATAATATATATATTATAAATATATATATTATTATAAATCGATTAAATTAGTTGGTGTAACAATTTTAAGTTTTTTAAAGCGATTAGCCTCACGCATTTTTATTTTTTGAGTTTCTTCATATAATTGAGTATTAATATCTTTTAATTTACTAAGTTCTTCATTTTTATATTTAATTTCTTCGGTTTTATAATGCAGTTGACTTTTTAAATCCCGAATTTCTTTTCTCATTTCAGTAAATTGATTATTAATATCTGTAAAACAGCCGTATGTTTGTTTGTGTGATTCATTTTCAGCGGAGACAAATTTAATATGTTTTTTAGTTAAAATATGTTGACTTAAAAATTGAGATCTTTTTTTGGGGGTATAATCTACTCCACAACATCTAAATGTTTTATTTTTATATTTTTGTTTAAGTTCGGATAAATTTAAATCTTTTAAGCATTGATTATCAATATCAACACTTAATTCATAATTTTCGATAGTTTCACAAATAGGATAATTCATTTATAATTATATTAAATAATAATTATTAATATAATTATTCAATTTTAAAAAATAATATATAATATATTAATACTGTTTTCAAAAAACCCACATATTTAAATTATACAAAACTCTATATATTATAATATTATAATATGAGAGTATGGAAATGTATACATTAGAAATAATGTTAGTAAAAAAAAAATAGTAGTAATATATAAATGAATAAAGATCCGTTACGATTTTATAGTACAAAATTATTAGAGGATGAATATGGAAATGTAAGATTTGCAGCGTCATCAGCAAATAGTGGATCAAGTGATAATATAATATATTGTCAGTTAGTAGAGAGTATAGAGGAATGGTATTCAAATCAAATAATAATAAAAACAAAATTATTTGAGTATAAAAAAAATTACGAAAATAAGGAAATGAATGAAAAGACAAGAAAAGCAATATTGGAATTAAAAAAAGAAAGAGATAATCATCAATCAGAAATAAATATAATAATGAATGGTTTACTACGATATGCAAGTAATTTTGAAAAGTTAAATTATAAAGAATATAATCAATGTTCGTTAATATCGAAATATAATATAAACAAAAAAAATTGGGAATTAAGTAAAAAATAATAATTATATATTAATTATATAATTAATATATAATTATTATGTCATCTGCAGATAATATATTGGATGATATATCGGAAATATCAGATATATCTAATATAATAATAACGAATTTAGATAATTTTAGTATAATAGTTGATAAAAAAAAATTAAATCTGCATATACAGAGTAAAATAAATAAATTAGATGAGAGAATGCGTTATGTAAATTATAAATTTGAAGATATAAGACAAAGTTTTCGAAGATATAGTATTTCAATAATATATTTTGCAACATCATTGACATTAATAGAGGCATTTACAAATTCAGTTGATCTAGAAACTATAAATAATAATTTTTTAATAAATGTTATAAAATTTTTTCCATTAGTGTTAAGTAGTTTAATCTCATTATTGGCAGCAATAATAAAATTTAATAGATATGAAGAAAAGATAGAAGAAATAACAAGAGCAACAGAGAAATGTATAGTAACAATGGCAAAATTAAAAGGTGTAAAAGAGGAATTATATTTTTGTAAAGTAGATGAAAAATTAAAAAAGATAATAGATAATTATAGAAAATATGTTTATAAAGAATATTTAGATAGCAATACAAATATTGAGAACCAATTAATAGATACAGATTATGCTAAATATATGAAAAAGGTGGCTAATAATGATATAAAACGTAATGAAATAGAATATTTTAAAAATAAAAAAATAAATATAATAAAAAATAATCAAAATAAAATGCAAGATGAATCCCAAATACAAGTAAATATTTTAGAATTAGATGAAGATATATCTATTAAAAAATATAATTGTTGTCTAATCGGTTGTAAAAAATAAATATTAATTAGTATAAAGTATATTACAATGGTAATCCAGTATGAATTTAGTGATGTGTTTAAATTCTGGGTTATTAGTAGTTTCTTAGATATAATATAATATATTAATACTGTTTTGAAAAAACCCACATATTTAAATTGTACAAAACTCTATATGTTTCTCTCATAATATTATAAACTGTATCGTATATTTTTTCTGTATTTATATATTCATTCATATACATATAGTTAGATATTATGAGAGAAAAAAATTTATATATTATTTTTTGATAGATTTATGTTTTCTATTAGATTTCTTAGATTTCTTAGATTTCTTAGATTTTTTAGATTTCTTAGATTTTTTAGATTTCTTAGATTTCTTAGATTTTTTAGATTTCTTAGATTTCTTAGATTTTCTACCGCCATGAGATACATACCCATCACTATCTGATATATAACTAACTGATTTACCAGAATTATCGTCTGAATAATCATCATATGAATCATAATTATAATTATCATCATCATCTCCTAAATGAACTATATGTCCCAAACAATTCTTATTATAATTATCTCCTTGAACAACTGCATTCCATGCATCCAATTGGCCTTCACCAGAATAGGATATAAAATCACCAGGTATAGTAGTAGACAAATTTAAAAACTCCTTTATTTTAGAGTGCATTTCATTATGGTCATGAAGGTATAGTGTATTAGGATTAGTTCTTTTAGAAACTACTTCAGGATGTCCACATATATATATATCGTTTTATTGGACTACTTGATCTAGTTGGTTGAGTTTTTCTTCTTTTATAAGTTGACATTATATATATATTTTATATAAAAAAATATATATAATTAATTAAATCACTAGGTTTCAATAGATATAACTAGGTTAGTATCTTGGTTGGTGTTTGATCCACTTGTTTTTTTAACAGAACAACCTCTAAGGTGTGAGCTTAAAGCCGCTTTATTTTTAGCGACAAAATTACAAAATTAGCAAGTATATTTGCTGGAAGATCTAGAATATCGTGTAGATAAATATTCTTCCAATGTAGCTATTTTAATAGTATAAATTTGTTTAAGGATTTTTTGATTAAATTCCTTGGCTGAGGAAGATATCAGCTCAGTCCAATTATTTGATTGGAATACTGTATTACACACATGGAAGATGAAAATATTAAGATAAATATCTGAAAAAAAAATTTTTAAAATTTAAAGCGATATTCAAAAAAAATATTATTAGCGATATCTGATCTCAATCTTGTTCACTTGTAGTATTTATATTTATATATATTTCTTGTGAATGATCTTTATTTTTACATGTACCAACATGTTTTGCTAATGCTTTTGCGTTTTTATATACTTTAACTTTACAATATTCACATTTAAAAAGTGTAGCTTCCGTTGATGTAAATTGTTGAGAGAGAATTTTCGATAATTCAGGAAATTCAAGAAGTGTAAGTTGTTTTGTCATATCACGATTAAATAATCTTAAAGATTCAGATAAACTATTTCGTTGAACTATAAATTTCTGATATTCATTATTTATTTCTTTAATAATTTCTGGAGAGAATTTTAATTCAAATGAATCAGATCCACAATTTTTTAAAGAAGTAGAAAGATGATCAATAGCATCAACTGCTAGTCTGACTTTATCAAAATCATAATTAATATTATGTATATAAATCATAATAAATCCATTATTAATATCAATTTGAAAATTATTTTTTCTTGCAATTCCACTTTTTTGAGAGATTAATATACCATGACAATTTTGATATTCTGCATCACGAATAAACTTTTCAATATCTGGTATTGTAACATTTGCACTATGAAATTTGTTTTCTACCATAATTTTGTCTTTATTAGTTCTTTCTAACCAAAAATCACCGGATCTGGGTTGTCCAGTTGTATTAGTAATAATAGCATCCGGAAATTTATCATTTAATCCTTGTTCTACATTATTTTCACTATCTATGCCTTTGTAATTTGCACTTTTCTGTCTATCAAAATGATTTTGAACATTAGTTAATGTCGCTCCATATGATGTACTCGCATCTCTCATATTGTTAAACTGATTTAACATAATTGTTTGGAGAGAATCACATCTGGATTGAAAATTAGAATTAATAGAATCAATAAATTCCTTTGGGGTATTGGATTTATTTATTGTGTCTTTTAAATCAACGATATTATTGTCCACAATACTTTTAAAATTTTCAACAATAATAGATTTTAATTTTGAATCTAAATAATCAGAAGTTTTGTGTGTATTATTTTCTAATACTCTCTCTATTTCATTAATAGAATTCTCTTTTATAGAAACTAATTTAGAAGAAATATTATCGGATAAATTTGTAGGAATGTTTGCAATTGTTGTTTGAAGATTCATAATATTTTGAGAAGATGATTTCATATTTTCTGTGATATCAAAAACTTGTGTTTCTAATTTTTTAAAAGATTGTAATAAAATATCATCTCTATTTGCATCTTTATTTTCTGTTATTTTTTCAAGAAATTCTACTATTAAAATGTTTACTCTCTCAAAGTCAAATTCATTATGCATCTTATAAAACTCAACAATTCGCTTATTTTTTAAACTTAACATAGTTATATTTATAATAAATAAA